>Ga0075021_10000239_pt1 | contig 30595 bp, 27 predicted proteins | sample ColStrG_CSR_2012_FD_72749 | JGI IMG/M metagenome (GOLD analysis project Ga0075021, IMG submission 72749) | Freshwater sediment microbial communities in response to fracking from Pennsylvania, USA - Cold Stream Run_MetaG_CSR_2012 | ecosystem: Environmental > Aquatic > Freshwater > Creek >...
GAAATAAAGCAGCTTCAGGGCAGGACCGTGCTGGCCGATTGCTACAATGCGAACCCGGCCTCCATGGAGGCCGCGCTCGTAACGCTGATGTCGCTGAAATCGAACAAGCAGGCCGTGGCCGTGCTCGGTGATATGCTTGAGCTCGGAACGTCCTCGGCCCGGGAGCATCGCGCTATCGGCGCGACCGCGGTACGGCTCGGAGTGGACGTCCTGATCACGATCGGCGCGCTTGCGAAGCATACGGTCGAAGGCGCGATCAAGGCGGGGATGTCGAAGGAGCGAATATTTGAAACGCAGACGCATGCGGAAGCGGCCGCGCTGATTCGGAAGCATTCCCGTCCCGGCGACGCTGTGCTGGTAAAGGGCTCCCGCGGCATGAAGATGGAAAAGATCCTGGAGGAGTTCTGATGCTTTATCATCTGTTATATCCGCTGCACAATATGTTTTCCGGCTTCAATGTGTTCAAGTACATTACCTTCCGCAGTTCCGGCGCGGCCCTGACCGCCCTGATCGTGAGCTTCGTGCTCGGCCCGTCAATGATTGCCTGGCTCAGGAAACTCAAGGTGGGGCAGCACGTCCGTGACGATGGACCGCAAACGCACTTGACCAAGCAAGGCACGCCGACCATGGGCGGCCTTCTTATTATCGCGGCGCTGGCAAGTTCGGTTCTGCTCTGGTCCGATCTTTCGAACCGGTACGTGTGGGTCGTGCTCTTCGCCACGTTCGCCTTCGGAGGCATCGGTTACTGGGACGATTACCTTAAGGTCGTGAAAAAGCGCTCCACCGGGCTCCGCGCCAGGGAGAAGTTCGGGCTTCAGATCGCGGCGTCCTTTTTGATCGGTCTGTTCCTCTATTATTTTTCGGGCGATCCGAATGCGGCGCACCTTACAGTGCCGTTTATGAAAACAATGATCATCGATCTCGGCTGGTTTTATATTCCCTTCACCGTGGTCGTGATGGTCGGGTCGTCCAATGCCGTGAATCTCACCGACGGGCTTGACGGGCTGGCAACGGGCCTCGTCGGCATTGCTGCCATAGCAAATTCCGTTATTGTGTATATCGGCGGCAACAAGGTGATTGCCGAATACCTGAAGATCCAATATATCCCCGGGAGCGGAGAACTCACGGTGTTTTGCGGCGCTCTCCTCGGCGCCAGCCTTGGTTTCCTGTGGTACAATGCCCACCCCGCGGAGGTGTTCATGGGCGATACGGGCTCTCTCTCTCTCGGCGGCGCCCTGGGCGCCCTTGCCCTGGTGACCAAGCATGAGCTGATCCTAATCATCGTGGGCGGGATTTTCGTCATGGAAACCATCTCGGTGATGCTGCAGGTAGCGTCGTACAAGTTGACGGGCAAACGCATCTTCAAGATGGCGCCGATCCACCACCACTTTGAACAGATCGGATGGCCTGAGTCAAAGGTGATCGTGAGGTTCTGGATCGTGGGCATCATCCTTGCCCTGGTATCGCTCGGTTCGATGAAGCTGAGGTAGAGTATAGAAGGTGGGAAGGTAAGAGGGTAAGAAGGGATGAAAGCCGATTTTAAATGCAAACGAGTAACCGTCGTTGGTATGGCCAGGAGCGGCGTTGCGGCAGCGCGGGCGCTTCATGCGCTCGGCGCTTACGTTACGGTGACGGACAAAAAACCGCTGGACCAGCTTACAGAACAGGTGAAGGACCTGGGCAGCGGCATCGTGGTCGAGGCAGGAGGTCATTCTGATCGCACGTTCATGGAGGCAGACCTCATCGTTCTCTCCCCGGGGGTGCCGAAGATTTCGCAGATACGGAACGCGCAACGTCACGGCGTCAAGGTGATCAGCGAGCTGGAGCTTGCGTGGCTGTTGTCTGATTCGCCGTATATCGGCATAACCGGCACGAACGGCAAGTCCACGGTCACGACCCTGGTGGGGCTCATGCTTGCAAAAGCGAAGAAGAAGACGCTCGTGGCGGGAAACATCGGAAACGCGCTGACCGAAGACATCTCGTTACTAAAGCACCAGGACTGGATCGTGGCCGAGCTTTCAAGCTTTCAGCTGGAAGACATCGAGACCTTCAGGCCGCGCGTTGCCGCGATTCTGAACGTCACGCAAGACCATCTCGACAGGTATCGCGATATCGAGGAATACGGCGAGGCCAAGGCGCGGATCTTTATGAACCAGCAAAAAAAGGATTTTCTTATATTAAACTTCGACGATCCGCTCGTGAAGTCCTATGCGCAACGAACGTCCGCAACCATCGTTCCCTTCTCACGCCTGCTCCGCTTCAATCCCGGCGCCTGCGTGCATGAGGGTTTTGTGACGTATAATGGAACGCGCATCGTGCGGACAACCGAGATCCGGATAAAAGGCGTTCACAACCTGGAGAACGCCCTGGCCGCGGTTGCGATTTCCCTCTGCGCAGGGGCGGACAGAGAATCCGTTGCCACAGTGCTCAGGGAATTCCCCGGACTGGAGCATAGGCTTGAGTTCGTGCGCGAGAAGGACGGCGTAACGTACATCAACGATTCCAAAGGCACCAATGTGGGCGCTGTCGTAAAGTCCGTCGAGGGGTTCACGCAGCCCGTGATCCTGATCGCAGGCGGCCTGGACAAGGGGAGCGATTTCAGTCCGCTCTACGGCCTGTTCCGGAAAAAGGTGAAGCTTCTGATCTTGATCGGCAAGGCCGCGGACAAGATGGCGCAAACGCTCGGCACGGCCACGGAAATGGTCAATGCGTTGACCTTGCAGGAAGCGGTCCGGATCGCGTCGCAGCGCGCCGAGCGCGGCGATGCGGTTCTCCTGTCCCCGGCGTGCGCGAGCTTCGACATGTTTAAGGATTTCGAAGACCGGGGCAGGCAATTCAAGGAAACGGTGATGAGTCTATAGAGTTTATTGAGTCTAAAGAGTCTGAAGAGTCGGAAGGGCTTTAACTCCTGAGACTCCACGAACTCTAAAGACGCTATAAACTCTTGAGACTCATTGAACTCAATAAACTCAATGAACACTATGAACACGATAAACTCACACTACGACCGGACGCTGCTCTTCGCCATTCTGATGCTTCTCGTGGTCAGCGTGGTGATGGTATATAGTTCAAGCAGCGTTGTCGCGCTCACGACCTATGATGACTCTACGTTTTTTATGAAGCGCCAACTCATATGGGCTGTGGCAGGACTTGGACTCATGGCGATCACCATGCGCCTCGACCACCGTTTGTTGTCGGACCAGCGGGTCGTGATCGGGCTGGTTGTTGTTTCCCTGGTGCTGCTCGCGGCAACGCTGGTGCCGGGCATCGGAAAGATGATCAACGGATCGCGGCGGTGGCTTCGGTTCGGGATGCTCTCGTTCCAACCCTCGGAGCTTGCGAAGGTTGCGCTTGTCGTGTACATGAGCTACTATATTGCGAAGAAAGGCGCGCGGATCCGTGATTTTGTGAACGGCCTGGTCCCGGCATACGTTGTGTGCGGCGTATTCCTGTTGCTGGCGGCCCTGCAGCCGGATTTCGGCGCAACCATGACGATTGCCGGAGTGGCCTGCGTTCTCTTGTTCGCCGGAGGAGCAAATCTGCTCCATCTCGGCGGCACGGCGCTCGCGGCGTCTCCCTTTGTCTTTTTCGCCGTAGCCCACAGCGCATATCGGCTGCGGAGGATTTTTTCGTTTCTCGACCCCTGGGAAGACCCCCAAGGCGCGGGGCACCAGATCATCCAGTCGTTTCTTGCCTTCGGCAGCGGCGGTGTTTTCGGCCGGGGGTTGGGTGAAGGCAGGCAGAAACTTCTGTTCCTTCCGGAGCGGCACTCGGACTTCATCTATGCCGTGATCGGCGAGGAACTCGGTCTGATCGGCGCGCTTGCCGTGCTCGCGCTGTTTCTCATCATTCTGTGGCGGGGAACGCGGATCGCGCTTTCCGCAAACGAGCCGTTCAGCCGCATGCTGGCGCTCGGCATCACGCTCCTCATCTGCGTGCAGGGGATGATCAATATGGCGGTCGTGACGGGCCTGCTGCCCACGAAAGGCATCGCGCTTCCGCTCGTGAGCTACGGAGGATCGTCGCTCGTGATTACCTTGGCGGCTATGGGAGTGTTGCTCAATATTTCAAAAGAAGCATCATGAGGAGATATTGCGGAATGCAGAATGCGGATTGCGGAATAAAAACAAAGAAGGAGCAGTCAGTATCGGCATGAAGGTAGTTATTGCGGGCGGAGGGACCGGCGGTCATCTGTATCCGGGGATTGCCGTTGCGCGCGAGCTGCTGAAGGAAAGCGGCAACGAAGCGTTGTTCGTCGGTACGGTGCAGGGGATCGAGGCCAGAGTGCTTCCGAAGGAAGGTCTGCCGGTCCGCTTCATAACCGTGGGGAAGCTCAAAGGCATGAAGCTTCTATCGATCATCAAAACGATAGTTACGCTGCCGCTGAGTATGCTTCAGTCCGTGAGCCTGCTGCGTGAGGTAAGGCCGGACGTGGTACTCGGAGTCGGCGGTTATGCTTCGGGGCCGATGGGTATTGCAGCGTTAAGTCTCAGGATGCCGTTGATCATTGTAGAGCCGAACTCCTATGCAGGACTGGCAAACCGAAAGTTGGGAGCGTTGGCAAACAAGGTGGTCCTCTGTTTTCCGGGGACCGGCGCGCAGAAATTTTTTGATCCCGAAAAGACAACGACGCTCGGCCCGCTGGTCAGAAAAGGGATCGACCAAGGCGATCGCTCCAAGGCGCTTGCGGATTTCGGGCTTGAGCCTGGACGGTTTACGGTCTTTGTGATGGGAGGCAGCGGCGGCGCGCATGCAATCAACATGGCGATGAAGCAGGCCGCGGTTTTGTTAAAAGACATTCAAAACATTCAGGTGCTGCATCAGACGGGAGAGAAAGATGCTGTTGAGGTCGCGGCCGGTTACTCCGAAGCGGGCGTGCACGCAGCAGTGCGTCCATATGTCGACGACATGGCGGGCGCGTACGCGCTCGCGGACCTTGTGATTTCCCGTTCAGGAGCGACCACGGTGGCCGAACTCGCGGTCTGCGGCAAGCGAGCGGTGCTGATCCCCTTTCCCTTTGCAGCGGACAACCACCAGGAGTATAATGCGTCAATGCTTGCGGCGCGCGGAGCCGCGGAGATCGTTCTGCAAAAGGATCTGAGCGCGGAGCTGCTTGCGCGGCTTATAAAAAAATACGCTGACCAGGGCGCCGAATCGTCACGCGTACCCCGCATGGCGAATACGGCGGCGGAGGAGATTGTAAGAATCTGTAAAAATTATGTTCAAAAAAATTAAACATATCCATTTTGTGGGCATCGGCGGCATCGGGATGAGCGGCATCGCCGAAGTGCTCTTGAACCTCGGGTACAAAGTCTCGGGCTCGGACCTCCGGGAATCGGAGACTACAACGCGGCTCAGAAAATTGGGCGGCGAGATAGCCATCGGCCATCGCGCCGAAAACATTGCCTCACCGCACGTGGTGGTGATCTCCTCTGCGGTCACGAAAGAGAACGTCGAGGTCACTGCCGCACGGGAAAAGCAGATCCCGGTCATCCCGCGGGCTGAAATGCTCGCCGAGCTCATGCGGCTCAAATACGGCGTGGCCATTGCCGGCGCGCACGGTAAGACCACGACGACCTCCATGGTTGCTACGGTGCTTGCCGCGGGCAAGATCGACCCCACGGTCGTGATCGGCGGCAAGCTGAACAGCCTGGGCACGAACGCGAAACTCGGGCAGGGAGAATTTCTCGTGGCTGAAGCGGATGAGAGCGACGGAAGTTTCCTCAAACTCTCGCCGACCATCGCCGTGGTCACGACGATCGACGAGGAACACCTCGACTATTACAAGGACATCAATGAGATCAAAGACGCGTTTCTCACCTTCATCAACAAGGTGCCGTTCTACGGGGTGTCGGTGCTCTGTCTGGACCAGCCGCATATCCAGGCGCTCATTCCGTCGGTACAGAAGCGCTACCAGACCTACGGCATGAGCTCGCAGGCGGATTATCAGGCGAGGGACGTTTCGCTTCTCGCGCTGGGGTCGAAGTTCAAGGTTATGAACCACAGCGTTGACCTGGGGTGGTTTGAGCTCTCGGTCCCGGGTGTTCACAACATCAACAACAGCCTTGCCGCAATTGCCGTGGCGCAGGAACTGGATATAGATATTGAAACAACCAGGAAGGCGCTTAAGGATTTCAGCGGGGTGCAGCGCCGGTTCCAGATCAAGGGAGAAATCAACGGAATCATTGTCGTGGATGATTACGGCCATCATCCGACAGAGGTGAAGGCCACGCTCGCTGCGGCCGTAGGAGGCATGGAGCGGCGCGTTGTCGTCGTGTTCCAGCCGCACCGGTACACGAGGACGCAGCATCTGCTCGAAGATTTTTTTACCGCCTTTAACCAGGCGGACAAACTCATTATCATGGACATCTACGCCGCGGGAGAAAAACCGATCCCCGGCGTCTCGGGCCAGACCCTCTACGAGGGTGTGAAGAAGCACGGCCACAAGGATGTTACCTTTATTTCGGACAGGGAAAAGGTGATCGAGCATCTGGCAACGAATCTCAAAAAGGGAGATATCGTGATCACGCTCGGCGCCGGCGACGTCTGGAAAATCGGTGAACAACTTGTAGAAAGGTTGAAGCATGGAACTAACTAACGTTAAAGGCGAGATTCGCAAGAACGAGCCGCTGAGCAAACATACGTCGTTTGGCATCGGAGGGCTGGCTGACTTTTTCGTCTATCCCGCAGATCGGGAGGACCTCAAAACGCTTCTCCAGGCGATCAAGGACCAGCACCTGAAGCACTTTATTCTGGGGAGTGGCACGAACCTGCTTGTGCGGGACGGCGGCTTTCGGGGCGTGGTGATCAGCCTGCGGCGGATGAATACGGTCACCGTAGAGCGTGAGTACCGCTCGATCGGCGGCACCTTTGCCGTGCTCTATGCTGAAGCGGGCGCGCCCCTGACGAAGCTTCTCTCCGTTGCCGTGAAAGAAGGGCTCACGGGTATCGAGTTTGCCGCCGGTATCCCGGGCACGGTCGGAGGCGCGGTCCGCATGAACGCCGGCACTGCCTTGGGAGAGATCGGAGACATCATAGAGTCGGTGACCCTGATCTCGCCGGAGGGCGAGCTGGTCACCCGGAGCAGGGAGGAAATGGGATTCGGCTACCGAACCTCTTCAGTGCCGGAGGGGTACCTTGTACTGGATATCCGGGTGGCGCTGCGCCGCGATGCGCAACCGAAAGTCGAGACCCGCGTCGCGGAACTTCTTACCACGAGGATGGAGCGCCAACCCCAGGGCTCTCCCAATGCCGGATCGATCTTTAAGAACCCGAATGAAAAGTCCGCGGGCACATTGATCGAATCGGCCGGGCTCAAGGGCAGGACAGTCGGCGGGGCGCAGGTCTCTCTCAAGCACGCCAACTTCATCGTGACGACGGGCGCTGCCAGCGCTGCGGACGTGTTGGCGCTGATGGAGATCGTGAAACAGACGGTGCTGGACGTGCATGGCGTCCGGCTTGAGCCGGAGATAAAGGTCATCGGAGAAGATTAAAGAGTTTATTGAGTTTGTAGCGTTCATGGAGTCTAACGAGTCGGGCTATTTTTTCTACGAACTCAACGAACTCCACAGACTCGATGGACTGAGGATGGGTCAAGGGTCATGGGATTAGTGACGAATAAAAAGATCGGCGTTCTGATGGGCGGTTTGTCGTCCGAGCGCGAAGTGTCGCTCTCGAGTGGAAACGCCATTCTGAAGGCTCTCAAGGAAAAAGGCTATCACCCAACGGCCATTGATGTGGGCAGAGACGTGGCCCGGAAAATCCAGGATAACGCTATCGACGCGGCATTCATCGCGCTGCACGGCAAGTTCGGCGAGGACGGCGCTATCCAGGGCATGTTGGAGGTAATGGGCATTCCGTACACGGGCTCCGGCATCCTTGCAAGCGCGCTCGGGATGAACAAGACCATCTCGAAACAGGTACTCAAGTCAAAGGGATTGCTTGTGGGGCCCTATGAGGTGGTCTACTCGGGCGCTGCACGCAGCGTTCACGCCGTGTTCGATGAGATCAAATTCCCGGCAGTGGTCAAGCCCCATGCCGAGGGGTCGAGCGTAGGCGTCAGCCTCGTGTTCAAGAAAGAGGATGTGACGCCGGCAGTGGAGCTTGCGTTCAAATATGGAAATGAGATCCTGATCGAAAAATTCATCAAAGGTAAGGAAGTTCAGGTCGGAATTCTCGGAGACCGGGCGCTCGGCGCCATCGAGATCGTTCCGAAGCGCGCCTTTTACGATTATGCGGCAAAGTATGAAAAAGGGATGTCCGACCACTTTTTTCCTGCCCGCATTCCTGATGCGGTGTATAACCGGACGCTTGAAGCCGGTCTCGCCGCGCACCGGGCCATCGGCTGCCGGGGATACAGCAGGGCAGACTTTATCATCGACGATTCCGGAGCGCCCTATATCCTCGAGGTGAACACGCTGCCGGGCATGACTGCAACGAGCTTGCTGCCCGAGATAGCAAAAGGAGTGGGAATATCGTTCCCTGATCTGGTGGAGGAAATACTGAGATTGGCGATTACGTAAATTGCGGATTGCGGATTGAAGAGTCGTCGAACCGGCGTGAAGCCGTTTAATCTGAAATCCGAAATAGAATATGCGAGACTATAAGAACGTAAAGGTCCCGAAGAAGTATCGTACCAGCTCTAACCGCGTAACCGTTAAGCGCGTTGAAATGGGACGAGCCTCGCGTGGGATTGCTAAGGGAGGGCTCAAGAGCGCAGCGCTCAAATGCCTGGTAATCATCGTTATCGCAGCAGGAAGCTGGCTGGGCTGGCAGGCATACCGGATCATAACGCACGCGGATCTGTTTCAGATCGCCGGCGTGGACGTCAAGGGAGTGCGACAGCTGAGCGAAGCCGACCTTAAAACTATTGTCGGCGCGTTTACGGGTCAAAATATATTTCGCGTGGACCTTGATGCGACCGTGCGGCGAGCGCGCGCCAATGCGTGGGTGAAATCAGTCAGCATCTACCGCAACCTGCCGAACAGAATCAGCATGGTTATCATTGAGCGGGTTCCCTTCGCATTTCTTGATACGAGTGGAGGGCGGTACTTGATGGACAGCGAGGGAGTGATCATCGACAGCGTGAGGAAGGAAAACGCCTCAGCGTGGTCGCTTCCCATTGTGGCCGTTAAGGGCTATCGGGCGCGGATCGGAGAGCAGGTGACCTCCGAAGGACTGGGCGAAGCAATGATGCTCCTGTCGGAAATAGCAACGCAGGGCGGATGGCGGCTCGAAGACGTGACTGCAAAGGCCGATAATTCCGAGGCGCTTTCCCTGCTTTACGCGGGACATGAGTTCAAGCTCGGCAACGGCCGTTACAAAGAAAAGCTTCGCAGGCTTGCGGAGGTCATGGCTGACGTGAATCGGCGCGGACTGGATGTAGCCTACGTTGATCTTCGGCCTGATCGCCAGGTAGCGGTGATGGTGAAAAATTATAGGGGCAAGGGTCCAGGGTCAGGGGTCAAGGGAAAGTAAGGATGTTTATGAACCAGGGGGTGCGGTGTGGCAAAAAAAACGGATAATGTGCTCGTAGGTCTTGACCTCGGAACGACCAAGGTCTGCGCCATCGTGGGAGAAGTGAAAGACGGCGGCCAGGTCGACATCATCGGGATCGGCATCAGCCCTTCACACGGACTCAAAAAAGGCGTGGTCGTGAATATCGACAGCACGGTAGAGTCGATTAAAAAAGCGGTCCACGAGGCCGAACTCATGGCCGGCGTGGAGATCAACTCGGTCTATGTGGGCATCTCCGGCGGCCACATCAAGGGAATCAATTCTCGGGGCGTGGCCGCGATCAAGAACCGGGAGGTGGGATCCTTGGACGTTGCCCGTGCCATTGACGGGGCCCGGGCCGTGAATATCCCCATGGACCAGCAGATCCTTCATGTCCTCCCGCAGGAATTCATCATTGACGACCAGGACGGCATCAAAGAACCTCTCGGCATGTCCGGAACGCGGCTCGACGTCAAGGTGCATATCATTACCGGCGCGGTGACCGCTATCCAGAATATCATCAAGAGCTGCTCGCGCGCGGGGCTGACCGTGAACGACCTGGTGCTCCAGCCGCTTGCATCGAGCAGGGCAGTGCTCACGCCCGAGGAGCAGGACCTCGGCGTGGTGGTCGTGGACATCGGGGGCGGGACCACGGACGTGGCGTTCTTCCTGGAGGGCAGCCTGTGGCACACGGAGGTGCTTCCCATCGGCGGCAATCATCTTACCAACGACATTGCCATCGGCCTGCGCACACCCGCGTCGGAAGCCGAGAAAATAAAGATCAAGTACGGGTGCGCGCTCGCATCGCTGGTGAAGCATGAGGAGACGCTGGATGTTCCGAGCGTGGGCGGCCGGCCGCCGCGGCTTCTCTCCCGTCAAATCCTGTGCGAGATCATCGAGCCCCGCGTCGAGGAACTTCTCGGGATGGTGCAGCAGCGGCTCAAGAAGACCGGGTTCGAAGACATGTTTGCATCCGGCGTAGTGCTTACCGGCGGGACCGCTCTCATGGAGGGCATGCAGGATGCCGCCGAACGGTATCTCGGTCTCCCGATCCGGCGCGGCACGCCGAGAAACATCGGCGGCCTCATGGATGTCGTGAACAGCCCTATCTATGCAACGGGTGTCGGGCTCGTGATCTACGGCGCCGAGAACCGGGAAGAGGCGCCGCGCAAGTTCAGCGCCGGCGGTACAGTGAACAGGTTCTGGAAGTGGTTGGGAGAATACATTTAGAGTTCATAGAGTTCATGGAGTCTTTAGAGTTTATGGAGTTGATTGCCGAGACTCTACGAACTTTATAAACCCTATAAACTCTACAAACTGTCAGCGTTTTTCGGACCGGAGGACTTATGGACGACAACCTTGACTTGGGATTTCAAGACATCATGGATTTTGTCGCAAAATCGGACAATACGACCTGTACAAACGAGTCACGCGAGGAGAGGGGGGCAAACAAGATGTTCCAATTTGAAGAAGAGAGACTGCCTGCCGTGATTAAAGTGATCGGCGTAGGAGGCGGCGGGAGCAACGCCGTGAGCAGCATGATTCAATCGGACATCATGGGAGTCCAGTTCATCGTGGTGAACACCGATATGCAGGCCCTGGACCGCACCAACGCGCCGATCAAGCTCCAGATCGGGTCCAAGCTGACCTGCGGCAGGGGGGCCGGCGCTGATCCCGAGATCGGAAGATCAGCCGCGCTCGAGGACGCGGAGAAGATCAAAGCCGCCATTGCCGGAGCGGATATGGTCTTTATTACCGCGGGCATGGGCGGCGGCACGGGCACCGGGGCTGCGCCGGTGATCGCGAGCCTCGCGCGCGAGGTGGGCGCCGTTGCCGTGGGCGTCGTGACCAAGCCTTTCAGCTTCGAGGGCATGACCCGGATGCACAAGGCCGAAGAAGGCATCAGCGAGCTCAAGAAAAACGTGGACGCGCTGATCGTGATCCCGAACGAGCGCTTGCTTAATCTTGCGGAGAAGAAGACCACGCTGCTCGAATCCTTCAAACTTGCAGACGGCGTGCTCGGCCAGGCAGTCAAGGGCATTTCCGACGTGGTGATGGTGCCGGGTTATGTGAACGTCGATTTTGCGGACGTCAAGACCGTTATGGTAAATCGCGGCAGGGCGGTCATGGGCACGGGTATCGGCAAAGGCGAGGCCAGGGCCGTGGAAGCTGCGCAGAAAGCGATAGCCAGTCCCCTTCTCGAAGACGGCTCGATCAAGGGCGCCCGCGCGGTGCTCATCAACATCACCGGCGGAAACGATATGGGGATTTACGAACTGAATGAGGCCTCCGCTATCATTAAAGAAGAAGTAGACCCGGGCGCAAATATCATCTTCGGCGCGGTGATCAACCCGGTGATGAGCGAAGAGGTCATGGTCACGGTGATCGCGACCGGCTTCGACGAGGAGGGCATCCGCGAACGCGTGAAACGGCCGGTGAGCTTGAAGGAGTTCATGAAAGTCGTGGACAAGCCGAAGAAAAAACAGGAGGCCTTCGATTTCCGGAATGAGGCGCTCGGGATCAATGGCGAGGACCTGGACCGGCCCACGTTTTTGCGTAGGCAGGCGGATTAACTGATTTAATGCGCATAGAAAGTCAAACCCATAACAAGGCTTTTGAAGGGTAAACGCCATGCACTCAAGTTAGCAGGAGTTTGGCGGTGACTTCAGAACTTGACGCTGAGAATGAAGAAATTGACATGATCACGAATCCTATCATTGGATTTATTTTAAGGTATGACTTTCGCTGACTTTTCTGATATTATATTCATAAACCTACGAGGCCCCAGATGGTGGAATATACACACCTAAAAAACGCGCCTATCACGGAAGCGCTCATAGATATTCGAATCAAGATTAAAGAGAATTTTGATATTGAGCGGTTTCAGACGCTCTCAAACACCATTTCAGACCAATATCCTGATAAAAAAGCCCGCCATCGCTGGGAAGGCCGACTTGAATTCAAAAAGGGTGAGGGGCCCATTTCAACGAGCGCTGAAACTGTTGATGGATATATTTTCACATCTGCCGATCAGAAGCAGGTATTTCAAGCAAGGATAGATGGGTTTACGTACAACCGGTTGCAACCTTACGATAACTGGGAAGCATTCCGCAACGAGGCCATGAAATTATGGCAATTGTATAGCAGTTTAATCGCTCCGGACATCGTGCGGGTTGCGGTGAGGTATATTAATAGATTTAACATACCGCTTTTCCCTCAACCCCTTGGTGATTTTAACGAATATTTGACCGCTGCTCCCATCGTACCGGAAGGACTGCCTCAAGGCGTCAGCAGTTTTCTCTCCCGGATAGTGATTCACGATCATGAAACAGACGCTGATGCCATTATTACTCAGGCGTTTGAGCAGATTGTCGACCCAAAATATCTTCCAATTATATTGGACATAGACGTATTCAAGCAAAAAGAACTGATAAGTGAAAAAGATGCTTGGCAAACCCTCGAAAAAATGCGGCATTTGAAAAACAGCATCTTTTTTAAAAGCATAACTGAAAAAACAAAGGAGCTATTCAAATGAGCGTTGCGATTCCTTGTATAGGTTTTGACTGCCCGAGTTTCCTTGCAAAGCCGAGCGGGGTCGTGACCTCCTCAGGTAATTTTGAAAAGATCGCAGACCAGATTGCGGAAATGTGGAGCTCGCAGTCTATCACATTCGGCGGTCCTCTGGGAGAGACCTTGATGTCTTTGTATATTGTTTACAAAGAATGCTCAAAGGCAGACTGGGATGGCTACGGAGCAACAGCGATTACCGCCGACGCGTACGAGGAGGCCATAAAGATTATTAAGCTGCTTCCTTCATCTATTCGCATGCCGGAAATCGTCGCTGAACCGAGTGGAGAAATAGGCCTCGAGTGGCGGCGCGGCAGAGGGCAGATATTTGTGATGAGCGTTAGCGGCAGACATCAAATCAATTACGCAGGTCTTTTCAGCGGAAATACCATTCACGGTTCTGAATATTTTGGTGAGACCATTCCCTCGCGTATCATTGAACATCTCAGACGGTTAGATTCTTAGGAGTTCGCTTTGAACCTGGTCGACACAACAGAAACGCTATCGCGATTTCTATATCATAAAAATCACTATCGTTCTTTGGATCAGACTGTCAAGTATACTGCATTTATTCCTCCTGAGAACAAGCGGCTATCCGTATTCCGAACTTTCAGTCTTTCCGAAAATGAAATATGGGCTTTGGGAGATAATTTGCGCAGTGTGCCGTCTTTAGGTCGCGCCGATTTTAAGACCGAAGGTGTTAGTGAAGCTGGCTTGACCATAGAAGCAGACGATATTCCTGTACGACATGCTAATATCATAGGCTGGCCAGCGGAATCGTCAGCAATAAAATTGAAGGCCTTGTTATTGGCAGAAAAAGCACTACTCCGCCTGAAATAGGGGGAGAGAATTATACTAAATAACAACCCCGCTTTTTACAAAAGTATTTTCCTCCTCCGCGATAAAAAAATACTACTCCTTAGGCCGCCGAAAACTTCTTATCAGGCTTATCGTCCAGGCGACATTGGCCGCAATAAAGACGACGATGAGTCCCCACATCCATTCAGTCGGCAACGCAGGAATGGCGGACAGATTTGCCTTGATTACCAGAAATAATATCCCGTCCATTAAGAGCAGCGCCATACATCCGGTAAACAGCATTTGATCAGACAGCCGGTCCAGGGTTTGTTTTTTTCGCTCCGGAGCCAGCCAATACCCTTTATTCGGAAGGTTTATCAGAGACTCAGGCACCAGACGGATGACGAGAGGCAGTCCCCAAAAGAGAAGTGACATGACCACGACGATGATACCGTAGAAAATAAAAAACTGATGCTTCGATCCCCATCCATCTGCCCTGCCTGAAGCGTTGAAGTGTATTGCCATTCGATCCGGTAAAAGAGAATAGAAAAAAAGCCCTTCAAGAAACCCCAGCGCAACACTCAAAAGAAAGAAAAACCGCATATTACTCATACGTCACCTCACCGCATGCTTATTTGCTCCGCTTCGAGCTTGCAGCTCTATCAACAGCGCTGAAAATCCCCCGAAGAACAGCCACGTCCCTCTGACTCAGCCGCGACCTCCCGAACAATTGACGCAACGTAAACATCATTCTCTCTGTTTCGTTTTTACCGAGGAATTCAATGTCCAACAGCGTTTTTTGGAGATGCTGGTAGAAATCCTCGATCGTTTTCGAAGAGGCTAGCTCTTTGGCATCCTGCGCCAGGCGTGCCTTTGATGCAAGAAATAATTCATAGGCGATTATCATGACTGCATGCGAAAGATTGAGCGAGGGGAACGAGTCCGATGACGGGATGGTGATGATCTCGTGGCAAAGAGAAAGGTCTTCGCGTGTCAGGCCGTTCACCTCGTTTCCGAACACCAGCGCGATTTTGTTCCGGGAGAGGAGCGGGATGATCTCCTCGGCGGCATCACGCGGCGTGCGGATGTTTTTCCGCAACCGGCCTTTGTGTCTTGACGTGCCGAACACCAAGGCATAATCAACAAGGGCTTCTTTCAGCGTTGAAAATACTTCAGCGTGCGCAAGAATGGTTCCAGCTCCGACGGCAAGTTTGGCAGCTTCTTGCGTCGGGTCTTTTGGCGGCTGGACCAGGATAAGGCGCGACAACCCCATGTTCATCATGCATCGGGCTGTTGAGCCGATGTTGGCGGGCGATTTGGTGTCCACGAGGACGATGCTGATGTTGTTAAGTAATGATGCTTTATTCATAGACGCTGTTCACCACAACTGATACGTATACCATGATATCGTAAAATTCTTCTTTTTACAATTCTTGGTTATTATCGTTATATAATCAAGTTGACATTCCCACCACGGCCTGTTACATTACGCCCGTAATGAGCATGATCGCTATATCTCTTCAGTCAGGCAGCAATGGAAACTGTATTTACGTGGAAACGGGCGGCGTTAAGCTCCTGTTCGACGCGGGGATCACCGGGGTGCAGGCTGAGGAGCGGCTCGCAGCGCACGGCCGCGACATCCGGCAGGTCGATGCCGTCATCATCTCTCACGACCATGGCGACCACATCCGCCACGCCGGGGTATTTCAGCGCAAATACGGGTTGCCGATCTTCGTCACGCCCGCAACGCTTGCCGCGGCTTCCGCGCGGTGCAGTCTCGGGAAATTGAAGGATGTGCGCCATTTCCGGTCGAGTGATAAACTCCGTTTCGGAGACGTCACGGTGTACGCCATACCTACGCCGCATGACGGGGTCGATGGTTCGGCGTTTGTAATCGAGTCAGGCGCGAAGCGGCTCGGCATATTGACCGACCTCGGGCATGTGTTCAGGGACCTTTTGCATATCGTCTCGTCGCTCGATGCTGTTTTTCTTGAAAGCAATTACGATCCTACCATGCTCGCAGCAGGGCCCTACCCCGCGTATCTCAAGCAGCGGATCAAAGGCCCGAAGGGGCATCTTTCGAACCAAGAGGCCGCGGAGCTGCTGTGCCGCGCTTCGGAAACGAATCGCCTCCAGTGGGCATGCCTTGCCCATCTTTCTGAACAGAACAACCATCCCGACGTAGCGCTCAAGACGCACCATGAAGTCATGGCCGGGTGCGTTCCCCTCTACGTGGCGGACCGCTATTGCGCCACGGAAATCTTCACGGTTGCATAATCATTTTATTAAAGCACCAAGTTCCAAACACCAAATAGCAAATAAATTCCAATGACCAAACGTCAAGCCCCAAACGCATGCGCTTGTAATTTGGTGTTTGAATATTATTTGTAATTTGTGATTTGGAAATTGGTTTTGGGTATTTCAGAACAGTATTCCCACCACTGCTCCGGTCATGCACGTGGCCAACGTTCCGGCGATGATCGCCCTGATGCCGAGCCCCACCACCTCATCTCGTCGTTCCGGCGCAAGACTGCCGAGCCCTCCGATAAGTATTCCCAGGCTGCCGAAATTCGCAAAGCTGGAGAGAGCATAGGTCATGATCAGCCTGCTGCGCGGATCGAGCGCTCCAGCAGGGAGCTTGGCAAGATCGAGGAATGCAAGCAGCTCGTTCAAGATGGTCTTCGTGCCCATGAGGTATCCTGCGGTATGGGCCTGCTCCCACGGAATGCCGAAGAGCCAGACAACAGGGGCCATAACAAAACCAAGTATCCTCTGGAGAGTGAGCGGCTGGCCTCCTATATTCGGTAAAAGCCCAATAAGCTGGTTTCCCAAATAAACGAGCGCGACCATGACCACGAGCATGGCTATGATGTTCAGGAGAAGGTGGAGCCCGTCCATAGTCCCCTTGACCACTGCATCCATCGAGCCGGTTGCAGTCCTCTGCGGGATAAGCGCCCCTGATGTTTCCTCCCCTGTTTCAGGCACCATGATCCTTGCTATGGTAATGGCTGCGGCAACATGGATGAAGGAGGCTATAAGAATGTGGCCGAGCGGGTCCGGGATTACGCCATTCAAAAACGTTGCGTACAGGATCATCACGGTCCCGGCAATGCAGGCCATGCCCACGGTCATGAGCGAGAACAGCTCGCTTCTGGTCATGCTTTTGAGATAAGGCTTGATCACGAGAGGCGACTCAATCATACCGAGAAAGATCGTCGTGGAAGCGCCGAGACCGAGCGCGCCGCCGATGTTCATGGTTTTCTGGAGCACGAACGAGAAGCCCTTCACAATATACGGCAGGATGCGCCAGTAAAAGAGCAGGGATGAAATCGCTCCGATCACAAGCACAAGGGGGAGCGCCTGGAAGGCGAGAACAAAGTTTGACCCAGGATCCTGGATCAGAAACGGCGGTGTTCCTCCGCCGATATAGCCAAAGACAAAGGAAGTGCCCGCTTTTGTCGCCGCATCGAGTGACAGCACGATGTTGTTCAGGAGTAGAAATAACTTTTTAAAGACAGGAATGTAGAGCAGGATGCCTGCGATGGAGAATTGGACGATGACGCCGATGAGCGCCGTCGTGTACTTGACACTCTTTCGATTTTCGCTGATGAGCCAGGCAATGCCGAGGAATACGACGATGCCGAGCAGACCTTGAAGATGCATGAATAGACTCCTTTAAACCGAACGGCGGACTCTCGCCCCCGATACAACCATTCGAGGGCAGGCTCCGGCGTAGAGAAAAACGCGATTCAAAATTCAAGATTTAAGCGTCACGTTGGTGCAATTATGCCATGCGAGGGGACAAATTTCAATTCAAAAGAAGGAGGCGTTGAGTGAGAGGCCTGTGGGATGGGTTGGGGGAGAGTAATACGGTCAGACAGGCATGACTACATTAAGTCAAATCGCATTGATGTCCTGGTTTTCGAGTATGCGTTTTGATGCGCCTTGTTTGGCGACTTTGATCATTGCGCGGCCCACCAGCTCTGAGGTAGTAATGTACTTCGGGAAGAGGAATTTGAGGACAGGGTAGAATGGCCCCAGTATCATATACAAGATTCTATAGAGCTTGGTCTTCGAGACAATCCCGTGCAGCGGCTGGATAAATGCCGGCCGAAACATATATGCTGCCCTGAACGGCAAGCGGATCAGGGCGTTCTCTGTCCTGCCCTTTACCCGCGCCCACATACTTCTGCCATGTTCGGTGCTGTCCGTGCCTGCCCCGGACACGTATATGAATGTCATATTCGGGTTCAACTCGGCCAGGGTCTGCGCCGCTGCCAGGGTGATGTCGTACGTTACTCGCTGATAGTCCGGCTCTGCCATGCCTGCTGAGGAGACTCCGAGACAGAAGAAGCATGCGTTATACCCAGAAAGATCGTTCTTAATCGAAGAGAAATCGTAGAAATCCTTGTGCGCGATCTCTCGCAGTTTCTTATGCTGTTGCCCGGTTGCGCTCCGCGTGATCGCGAGCACGCTCTCCACATCAGGATCAAGCAGACATTCCCGCAAGACGCCCTGTCCGACCATGCCGGTTGAGCCAAAGAGGATTATTTTCATGTCGTATATTCCTCTTCTCCATTTTTGAACATATCCGGGTATTTCTGTACCAAGTGTTTTACTTTGGCAACTGCGCCCCATTGCTGGTAACAGGAGCGAGCTTTATGCAAATAGGGCCGTGCATTGTTTTCAATGCCTCGTGAAAGATAATGCTTTGCCGCAAGCTCATTGGCGATTGCTTCTTCCTGGATGAATTCATTTTCCCTTGACAAGGTGATGGCCTGATTATATAAGCGTTCCGCTTCAAAATAATCTCCTCGGACACGGGCCATCTCTGCCGCAACAAGAGAGTGTTTATTCAGGAAATTTTGGGGACAGTTCTCTGCCCAGGTTTTCATCTTTTTCTGATTCTTTTTCAGTCTTTTCCAGTATGACCATCTATCTACCAGACTGCCGGACGGATATAAGGCCGTCAGCGTGAGCGAATAGTAAAAATTATGGTGCGGAAGATAATACATGCCGATCAGGTGATCTGTATTGTTCTGCAATTTCACAGAGGCTTCAAGGGCACTTGGGAGTTCATCGAATAAATAGTAGAGGGGCAATTTAAAAATATAATAAATTAATAAAATAAACTGGTTCCATTCTATCTTCAGCTTTGTTACAAGGTCAGCCTCATCGAATTGATCATCGCTGAAACAGGAAGGACCTTTTGTTTGTCCTTTTAAGCACATAATCATCCGAAGTACGGTTGTTGTTGATAGAATCATGTCTTCAAAGTTCAATCGTGTAAGAACTTGCAGGTATTTTTCAGCCTGTTCTTGCGTATCATCAAGTTGATCGCCTTTAAAAAACTTCATAACAGAGTGGATGCCGGCGCTATAACTGGCATAAACGAAATTGCCGGATTCAAGGCTGTATGCATAACCAGCGTTGAAATAATCAATGCTCGTTTTAAGATGTTGTGTCCAATGATTAATGAATGCAGCAAGACCAAAATTACATTGAGCTCTTATCGATAAGTTAGGGCGCTGATTGCTCAATCTTAAGCCAACGCTTGCAAACTCATAACCAGACTGATAATCACCTAAGACAGACCCTATAAGAAAACCATATGACATATACCCCAAAGGACTGGCTGTTGTTTGTCCATATCGTAATGACACAGTGAATATGTTCAGCATGGCCAAGCTAAACAACTTTTTGTTATAGTAATATGCCGCAGGGCTCATGTTTATCAAAATATCTGCCATGGTTTGTCTGGTTGGATCCACTACCTGTGGCAAGAATGCCAGATCACCAGGTTTCCGTTGGCCGATTTGCCATTTTATTTTCAAGAGTTCTTTTAGTACAGAGAGTTTGCTTGGATTGCTCGGCATGTTGAGTCCGAGCAGTTTTAATCCTTCTCGTGCATACCGCAGTGCTTCCCGGGGTCTTCCTTTATTTTGTGAGAATGTGACCCGTATCCGGTATATTTCAGCTTTTGCTCCGTTTGTTTTTGCATTCCTGAGGATGATTTCAAAGAGCGCTTCGGTACCGTCAAAATTGCCGCTTAAATACAAACACTCCGCGCACTCCATGTACAGCGAAAGAGTCAAGTCATAGTGTAGGCCCCAGCTATCCACGGAGAGAAGCTCAGTCCCTTTTAATAAATATTGCGCAGCTGAAGCAAAGGCTGTTGAGGCCTTTGCTTTTTTTCCGGCCATGAGGTTCAGCTCCGCCAGCTCAAGTCTTTTCCGGAGACTTGCGATACGCTCTGTTCCCAAGTTCAGCTGATCGACAATGTAATATATTTTTTCGTTTCGGCTTTCCGGTCCTGTTCTGCTCAAAACAAAGTGGCCGATAAGACCGTGCGTTTCCTTTTTCTCGTTGTCGGAAAGCAGGGAGTAGGCGGCCTCCCGGATGCGGTCGTGGAAAAAGGCATATACCGTATGCATTGGTATGATGAGCGTTTCTTGAATTGCAGGGCTGATAGCAACGAGCGTCTGACCAAGGGATTTTCCGCTTATAACCGCCAGGGTCTCCAGGTCGAACCGGTTCCCGATGCACGATGCGAGCATGAGCGCAGTCTGGGTGTCAGGAGAGAGTTTGTGAATTTTGGAGACCAAGAGATCGACGATGCTGTCGGCCATTGGAAGGCTTTCAACCTCTTTAGCGTTCCATTTCCATCCGCTCGTTGACTCGTATACCAGTTTTTTTTCTTCGAAGAGCACCTTCAGCATCTGGCCGATAAAAAGCGGATTGCCGCGGGTCTTGCGAAAAACGATGCGGGCCAGCGGTTCCGTCTGCTCGCGCGAACATCCAAGGGCGCCTGCTATGAACGCATTGACGTGTTCAGCCTGGAGTGGTTGCAGGTTTGTGGCCGTGATAGGAACCCCGGCCTTTGTCAGATCGTCCACCATGAGCGCAAGTGGATGAGTCGGACCGGACCCGGGCTCGCGCGAAGCGCTGATGATCAAGTCGGCTATCAATGAGTTGACGTGCTCAACTTGAAGAGGCGGCAGCGTTGTAGCCGTGATGGACACTCCTGTTTTTGTCAAATTGTCCACCATCTGCTTGAAGGGATGGGCTGCGCCTACTTCAGTGTCCCGGAAGGCGCCGATGATCAAAAGGTGTTTTGACTCGGGGTCCGTGATCAGGACCCGTACCAGGTTCAGGCTGGCCAGATCCACCCATTGCAGGTCATCCAGGAAGAGAACGAGCGGGCGCTCTTTCTGTGCGAAAACTCCGACAAATTTCTGCATTACGCGGTTAAACCGGTTTTGTGCTTCTAAGGGGTCTGTATACGTAACCGCGGGCTGGCTGCCTATGATTCGTTCAATTTCCGGGATTACGTCGATGATGATCCGGCCATTGGCGCCGACTGTCTGCAGGATTCGTTCTCTCCAGAAGCGTATCTGTTCTTGGTCCTCGGTGAGTATTTGTCTTGTAAGGGCAATGAAGGTCTGGATGATAGCGCTATACGGCACATCTGTCTTCAGCTGGTCGTACTTTCCGGCGGCGAAATAGCCGTTTCGTTCAATGATTGGTTTGCGGATTTCCTGTATGAGGGCTGTTTTGCCGACACCCGGATTGCCGCTTATGAAGAGCGCTTCAGTGGTTCCTTGTTTGACCCGGTCAAAGGTCGAGATTAAACGATCGAACTCTTGTTCTCGTCCATAGAGTTTTCGGGGAAGGTTCAGTGTCAATATTTGCGGTTTCATAATGGTATGAGTGAGGAAAACAGGATCACGCTGCCGAATACATCATCCAATAATTAGTATCCTGCGGTCTTACGTAAGCACGTCGAAAAGCGAGGAAGCATCTTGATGAGTAGTCAAAGGTGTTTAGCGTGCACATGACATGTTTGCAGTTAATAAAAAGAACAGCCGCAGATTACTACAGATTAATGAATTTGGCAAGGACTTTGATCAGCTTTGTCAGCTTGTTCGGACAAGCATAAACTGGCCTACCGATGATATGAGTATGGGAATTATTATTAACCGTGATTGTTGGAGAGGTGATGTGATTGGGATTTGGAAGGATCGTCCGAGAAAGACAAACAGTCAACTACGCCTTCACCACCCGCACAAGGGAATTGTTCTCGTTCAGGCCGTCGATGATTGCGCCGAGGCCTGCCATGTTATGGAGATAGTCGATGGCGTCTTTTGATATCTCTTCGCCGGGAACGAGGAGCGGGATGCCGGGAGGATAAACGGTCACGATTTCTGCAGAAACCCGTCCCACAGTCTGATCAATGCTCACCATTTCCGTATCTGAATAGAATGCATCGCGCGGGGTCATGACAAAGCGGTTATTCAGCACCGGCGGATGGACCTTATCCAGAGGCAGGAGCGCACCCTGGAGCCCGGTCTCCGTCGATATTATCTGAAGCGCGTCCACCAGGCGGTTCAGGTCATCCTGCCGGTCGCCGATCGAGACGATCACGAGCACGTGGAACGGGTCCGCCATTTCAACCTGGATGCCGAAACGGGTATTCAACATCTGGGACACGGAGTAACCCGAGAGCCCCAGGTCGGAAACCGTGATCGTGAGTTTCGTCACGTCCATGTCCGCCATGCCTGCCTGTTTTGCCCGATCCTTGGTGAAGCAGGTGATGCCGGAGATGTTGTTTATCTTTGCACGGGCCTCTTCCGCGAGCTTGATGGTCCGGGTCAGGAGCTTTTTGCCTTCCGTTGCCATCTGCATGCGAGCGAGGTCGAGCGAGGCCATTAGGATGTACGATGGGCTCGTGGTCTGAAGGAGTTTGAGCGTGTTGGTGAGGTCGTCGATGTTGATCCTGTCGGATTTGGCGTGCAGCATGGAGGCCTGTGTCATGCCTCCCACGATCTTATGGGTTGACTGGACGCACAGGTCGGCGCCGGCCTCGAGCGCGCACTTCGGAAGTTTGGGATTAAACTTAAGGTGCGGGCCGTGGGCCTCGTCCACGAGCACGATCAGCCCTTTTTCATGGGCGTAGGAGATGATTTTTTCAATATCAGCGCAGAGGCCGTAATAGTTCGGGCTGGTGAGCATAAGCGCCCGTGCGCCGGGATTTTCGTCTATGGCCTGTTTGGCTGTTTCAAAGGTCACATTGAGCGTAAGCTTGAGGTCCCGGTCGAAGACCGGCTGGAAAAAGACCGGCTGGGCCCCGCTCATGATAAGGCCTGTGAGCACCGAGCGGTGGCAGTTCCGGGCGATCAGCACCTTGTCGCCTGGGCCGGTTACGGACGCGACCATGGCATGATTTCCCACCGTGGTCCCGTTTACTAAAAAGTACGAGCGGTCCGCACCCGCGGCTTTTGCCGCAAGTTCCTGGGCTTCTTTAATAACGCCGGTGGGGTTCTGGAGCGAATCGACCTCGTCGAGGGTAGTGAGATCAATAGAAAATATGCGCGGACCGACATATTTGCGAAATCGGGTGGAAATGCCTTTGCCGCTTTTATGTCCTGGGGTATGGAACGAAACCTTGTGGCTCTCCGCAAGGCTGACCATGGCGTCGAACAGCGGAGTACGGAACTGCTCGTCCTCTAGGCGGTTGGGAGGAGGATTCATGGCCTCAATGGTACGTAAAGAGGGGGGCGTTATCCTCTATGATCTTGGTTTCTTCCGCCATGGCTTTGCGGATGTGCTTGGGCAGCATATACATGCCCTGGTTCGTGATGCCGTCGTAATACCGGTTCTCGCCCTTGATCCGCTTCTTGATCATGGCATCCAGGTCTTTGGGCGCAAATTTGCTCGGGTCGAGGTTCTTTGAGGCAAGGGTAAAGCCCCACGGGAGCCCAAAGGACGGAATGGACACGTTGTACGGGCAGACTACGGGGAAAACGGAACTTAAGGTCTTGTGCACAGCAGTAAAGTTCAATAGCTGGTGCAGGGCCGTGGTTCCCGCCTGGAGCGAGATGGTCCCGTCCGGGCTGAGCCGTTCTTTTACAATCTCGTAGAACTCGCGGGTAAACAGGAGATAGGCCGGGCCTTCTTCTACCGGCTCGGAAATGTCGATGATGATCACGTCATAGGTGTCTGTGGTCTCTTCCAGATACTTCCGGGCGTCCATGTACCGGAGGTCGGTCCGGGGGTCGTCAAAAGCGCCCTGGTGCCACTCAGGAAGGAGCTCCTTGGACTTTTCGACCACTTCCTGGTCAATGTCCACCATCATGCAGTATTCCACGCTCTTGTGGCGTAGTACTTCCCGGAGCGTGGCGCCCTCGCCGCCGCCCACGATGAACACCCGTTTGGGGTCGGGGTGGGTGAGGAGCGCGGGATGCACCAGTGCCTCGTGATAGATGAACTCGTCGGTCATGGTGGACTGCATTTTGCCGTCCAGCACAAGGCACCGGCCGTAGCTGCCGCTGTCCATGATCTCCATACGCTGGTATTTCGTCTGGCTGGCGTAATGGATCATGCGAATGCCGTGAATATGCCCCTCTTCGGGGCTTGTGTACTCAATGAACCATTTGTAGCTCTTCGGCTCTATCATGCTTAGGCATTTCTCCGGGCATCGGCTTATGGGGCAGTTTCTCGTTACCCAATATGCCCCGCTTCATCTCGACGATGGAGGGGTTCTTCGACTCGAACTTTTCAATGAGGTATTGTGCGGCGACCCTGGGATCGATCAGGTCTCCGCAGGTGAAAACATCGACTGCGGCGTAGCCGTATTCCGGCCAGGTGTGGATGGCAAGGTGGGATTCGGCAATGACAACCATCCCGCTGATGCCAAAGGGGCTGAATTCGTGGAAAGCGACCTCTACAATCGTCGCTTTTGCCTCCAAAGCAGCATTTTTAAGAGTTTCACGTACAAATTCCAAACTACCGAGTGTTTTGGGGTTGCAATCCCGCAACTCTAACAACAGGTGGGTACCCAAAGCGTGCAACCTGTTTACCTCCTTCTCCGCCCGCCGAACCAGCTTCCCGACATTGCCGGGATCCCGCGAGCACCGCCTCCCGTTCTCACGGAAGGGCTAGCGACCGAATCCAACCCGTCTCAAACTTCCGACGGCGCCAAAAAACTCAAAACTTAGTTTCCATTTATCAAAAATACTGTTCTTTGTCAAGAATAAAATGAAGCGCGCTCAATTTTTTTTCGGAGCGTTTTTTCGCCGCGTTTCAGGGGTCCCCGAGAGGCGCGTTCGCTTCTATTTTTCGATGCGCAATATACTCTTTTTTACGCCGAATGCAAGCGAAAATTGATTTCGATGAAAAAAAACTTTACAAGCTTGTCCAACCGGGTTACTATTAAACTTCGACTCCGCAATACGGGAGGAGAGAGACCAATTTTTTGGAGGAATTCCATGTCTGCTGACAACAACGGCTTTGTCGAGATCGCCTCAGTGCTCGTCAACCCTGAAATTTTCACCCGTCCCTATACCTGCGACGTTGAAAAATACGGTTGCAAGTCCATGTGCTGCTACCGGTCCTGCATTGTGCCGGAGCAGGAAGCCGTGAAGATCGAGGGACACCTGGACGGAATCCTGGCGTACCTCTCTTCCGAGAACCGGGAGGCGATCACAAAGAACGGTTCGGTGCTCGCCGATTGCGCCAAACAGTGCCCCGCAGGCTGCGTGATCCACGAGGACGAGGCCAAGGCCATCCGAAGGAACTTCGGCGGCAAGCCTTTCAGCTGCGTGCTGCTGTTCAACAACGACTGCTCTCTGATCTATTCGAACAAGGACGGGATGCGGTACTGCAGCGTGCACAGTTACGCCATCGAAAAGGGGATGGTATGGGAGGAATTCAAGTTTGCCGACTGCGTGCAATACCCCCTTTCGTTCTATCAAACCGAAGAGGGCAAGCGGGTGCTCTCGATACAGGACACCCCGTACCTGAACCATATCCGCTGCATGACCGAGCCTGCGGGCGAGCCCATGTATAAGAGCCTCAAGAAGACCATCGAGACGTTTATGGGCAAAGAGTTCTACAAAGAGCTGGAAACCTATGCAGGGAAGAGGAAGAAGTAACGTGCCGTTGGAAAAAACGGCAATAACCAATAAACAAACACCAAATTGCAAATAAACATCAATGACCAAATCGCCAAGCTCCAAACGTTTGGGTATTGTTATTTGGTGCTTGGTTATTATTTGGATATTGATGCTTGTTATTTGTGATTTGTAGCTCTGATGTAGTATAATTCTCCCTATGAGCAACCTTTTCCTCAGCTTTACCATAGCCATCGGCGCCGCTGTCGGTCTTGTCACCTTGAGCAAGGTTTTTGACCTCGAGTTCTACACCTCCAAGATGCTGCCGCTCGTCCCCATACTCTACGCTATTGTCTACGAAGTCATTGAGCACGTGAAGGGAGGCAAGGGCAAAACCAAGGCCTCCCGGCACGCCAATGATAAGGAAGCAACAAAGACGGCTGAAGAAGCTCCGACTGCGCAGGGTCTCACAGCGGAACGCATCATCATGGGCGTAGGGGTGAGCTTTGTCATTAAGTTTACCGTGGAGCTTTGCCTCGTCCTGCTCTTCCTCCAATACAGCGGGCAGTCCTTCAACGAGGTCTACGGCAGCTTCGGCTTTGAGACCGTCGGTACGTTCCTGCGGGGAGAACACCCCTGGCTCTCCGGCAACCAGGGTGTGTATCTGCTGGCGCTCATTGCCCTCATCACGTGCTTCGGCACGGGCCTCTGGATAGGGTATACGACGAAGGGAAAAGCGATGCTCGAAGGCGTGATCATCGGCGCGGCGATCACGGTCCTCCTGTCCATGACCAATATGCTCAGCCTGTATCGGAAGTTTGAAGAGGTGACGGTCAGGCTTGCCGACTCGATGGGGTATGTGATGCGCGCGGGCTTTGTGGTCGTGATCGGGCTGCAGGTGCTGCTCTACGGCCTCTGGAGCGGCCTGGTGCAGATGGGGAAGGAAGATCGAGCGAAACAGAAGGTGAGTAAAAAGTCAAAGAAGTAGTCCCGCGACGTAGAAAGTAAAAAACACAAATCTCAAGTTCCCAAATCACAAATAAATATCAATAATCAAATCATCCAACTCCAAACGTTTGGATATTGTAATTTGGCGATTGATTATTATTTGTATATTGGGATTTGGTGCTTGCTCTTGGAAGGTCATTGTGGAAACCGTCGCGCTTCGCGGAAATGCTTTTTCCAGTAGGGATCGCTGAGGCTGTTTCTCCGTACTTTCTTTCCGGAACTTGGGGCGTGAACAAACTGATTGCCGCCGATGTAGATACCGACGTGTGAGTAGCTCCCGCCCCTTTCATCAAAGAAAAGCACATCGCCCTTTTGCATGCTGCCCGCGCCCACCAGGCGGCTGACGCTTCTCAATGTCTTCGTCCCGTGCGGCACGTCCAGGCCCGCAGTCAGGTAGCTGTATCGGACCAAACCGCTGCAGTCAAAACCGGAGGGAGTGTCGCCCCGGTACTTGTACGGTCTCCCGACCATGGACAATGCCGTATGCGTCGCTTTCTCACCGATGGCAGGCGTGTATCCTCTCACTTCTTTGACCGGCAGCGAAGACGCGCAACCGACCACCAGGAGAAGGGAAACCCATAGAGTATATCTCGGCCATGGCATTCTACGCATGTTTCTTCTCTCCATAACTGCCCCATACTAAACAATAGGCCGCGCGATGTCAATTACTCTTCAATCGCGAAGAAAAAGGCAAACCATAAAACCTCTTGACCCTGTTTTAACACCCTGCTATAGTCAACTTATGAAACACACCGTCACCTTTCTACCCGATAATGTCACGGTCAGCGTTGAGGATAACACGAGCCTCTTCAGGGCCGTGAAAGCCGCGGGCGTGTATGTGCTCTCGTCGTGCGGGGGCAAGGGCAACTGCGGCAAGTGCAAGGTCGTGATCAAGAACGGCACGATTGAGAGCGGCAAGTCCCGCTCGTTCCTGACCGCCGAAGAGATCGAGCGCGGCTACGCGCTCGCCTGCCATGCACGGGTCAAAGGCGACGTGACCATCGAGATTCCGCAAGAGTCGCGGATGCAGGCAAAGCACAAAATCGCGACGGGAGCGAAGGCAGAAGATGTTCTCAAACACATGCAATCGATCGGCGGATGCCTCGAATCGCGCATCAGCCGGGTCTACCTCGAGATCAGCCCTCCTACGATAGACGACAATATCGCGGATTACGAGCGGCTCCGGCGGGCGCTTGATCAAGCGGGCTTCGATGCATCGCACCTCCACATGAACTACCTGACCTTGAGCAAGCTGTCCCATGTGCTTCGCGAAGGCGATTGGAAAGTGACCGTGTCGTTCTTCAACGTGACCGAGGTGCTTGAAGTGCTCAGCGTCTTTCCCGGCGACGTCACGAAGACGCGGTACGGCGCGGCCGTGGACATCGGCACGACCACCGTGGTCGTGTATCTCGTGGACCTGACGAACGGCCATATTATCGGCACTGCCTCGACCTACAACAGCCAGGTGAAGTGCGGCGACGACGTCATCACGCGCATCGTGTACGCCACGGAGCGGAACGGGCTGAAGGAGCTTCAGGACCTTGTCGTGGGCAACATCAATGCCATGCTGCTGGACTTGGCCGAGAAGAGCAACGCGCCCCAGGGCCTGATCGACTACATCGTCGTGGCCGGCAACACCACCATGGAGCACCTGTTCTACGGCATCAACCCGCAGCATCTCCGCGAAGAGCCGTATATCCCGGTGGCCACGTTCTTTCCGCTCATCCGCGGCAAAAACGTCGGCCTCAAAATCGACGCGCAAGCCATTTTGTACGCCATGCCGAACGTGGCAAGCTATGTGGGCGGGGACATTACCGCGGGCGTGCTGGTGTCGCAGATGCACAAGCAGGAAAAGGTCTCGCTGTTCATCGATATCGGCACGAACGGCGAGATGGTGCTCGGGAACAAGGACTGGCTCGTGACCGCCGCGTGCTCGGCAGGCCCGGCCTTCGAGGGAAGCGGCATCAAGTTCGGCATGCGCGCCATGGAAGGGGCCATCGAAGAAGTGGAGATCGACCCGAAGACGTTCGACGTGAACTTCCGGGTGATCGGAGACGTGAAGCCCATCGGCCTCTGCGGCTCGGGCATGATCGACGCGCTGGCTGAGATGTATATGAGCGGCGTCATCGACCAGAAGGGGAAGATCCGCGAGGAGATCGGCTCAAAGCGCATACGGAGGGGAGAGAGCGGCCTTGAGTACGTGCTCGCCTGGCGCGTCGAGAGCGCGATCAATAAGGAAATCGTGATCACCGAGGTGGACCTTGACAACCTGATCCGCGCCAAGGCGGCCATCTACGCTGGCTTTTCAACATTGCTTTCGCAAATGAACATGACCTTCGCGGACATTCAAAAGCTCTACATCGCCGGAGGGTTCGGGAGGTACATCGACATCGAGCGCGCCATCACCATCGGCATGCTGCCCGACCTGCCGCCGGAAAAGTTCCAGTTCCTCGGCAACACGTCCATCATGGGCGCCTACTACGCGCTGCTGTGCGACCAGCTTCGGCACGAGGCGGAGGAGATCGCGCGCAAGATGACCTACATCGAACTCTCCGTGTCGCACAGCTTCATGGACGAGTACCTCTCGGCGCTCTTTTTACCGCACACGCATATCGATGCATTCCCGACGGTGAAGAAGGCGCTTGAGAAGAGGAAGCAATAAGGCTACCATTTCCCCAGCTCATATTTTTCCAGCAAGTACCGTTCCAACGCATTCCTCCAAGGCGGCAGTATAATGCCGAGAGCCCGCGCCTTCGTATTCGCGAGGGCTGAATACAGCGGCCGTCTGATCTCGCCGCCTTTTCCGCTGCGGTCCACGGGCGTTATTGCCACGTTGAGCGCCATGATTTCATAAATTGCCTTGGTGAACTCGTACCAGCTGCACTTCCCTTCATTCACGAGGTGGTATATTCCCGGCCTCCGCTCCGGATGTTCGATGAGCTGCAGGACTGCTTTGCTCAGGTCCCGCGTGTAGGTAGGGGAAACGATCTGGTCGCCGCCCATCGGCAGCGGGGTCTGGGATTGCGCGTCTTCAATACGTTTATCAACAAAGTTCCCGCCCTTGTGCTGCGCGCCGGACATGCCATACAGCCCGCAGGTCCTGATTATGATCGTGTGCTCCGGGGCCACGGACAGCGCTGCAAATTCCCCGGCGAGGCGTGAAATGCCGTATATCTGGAGCGGCGCCGGCTTGTCGTCCTCCGTGTAGAGCGCTTTTTTTTGACCGTCGAAAACATAATCGGTGCTGAAGGTGACAAAAGCTGCGTTGATGCCTCTGCAGGCCGCGGCTAAATCCCGCACCGCCGCGCAGTTTACCAGGAAGGCGCTTGTTGGATCGGTTTCGCAGAGCGGGACATCGTCAAAGGCAACGGTGTTGATGACCACCTGGGGCCGGTAGTCGCCCAGCACCGCGTTGACCGAGTCCCGGGACCGGATATCGAAGACCATCAGGTCGGGAGCGTAGATCTCGTGCTGCGTATTGGTTCGCGCAATGTCCGCGCCGAGCTGCCCGGTTTTACCGATGAGAAGAATTTTCATGACAATACCCGTATAAAGCGCTTGAGCCCTTCCTGGAAATTTATTGGATCGATCCCGAAGACGTCGCGGATGTCTTGCATGCCGCAGACGTTGTCTTCCTGAAGCATGATGAGCTGGTCCGTGGTCATCGGCGGCTTCGGCAATATGGTTTCGAGTATTCGCGCCATGGGTTTCATAAAGAAGAGCGGCATATGGACAACAGGCCGCTTCCTATCCAGCGCCTCGGCAAGGGCGACAGTCACTTCTTCGTAGGTAAGCTGCTCCGGACCGCCGATCTCGTATAGCTCATTTAAAAATGA
>Ga0075021_10000240_pt1 | contig 30587 bp, 28 predicted proteins | sample ColStrG_CSR_2012_FD_72749 | JGI IMG/M metagenome (GOLD analysis project Ga0075021, IMG submission 72749) | Freshwater sediment microbial communities in response to fracking from Pennsylvania, USA - Cold Stream Run_MetaG_CSR_2012 | ecosystem: Environmental > Aquatic > Freshwater > Creek >...
ATCGCGGCCTTGGGCCGCTGCTGGCCGAGCGGCCCAAGGCCGCGATCGCCGAAGTCGCCGGGCTCGAGATCGTGGCGATGGCAGGCTTTTATGCCGCCGGGGCCGAGGCGGGCGCGACGGTCGTGCTCGACGGCTATGTCTCCGGCGCCGCCGCGCTGATCGCGGTCCGGCTCGCGCCAGGCAGCCTCGCGGCGATGATCGCGGGCCATTGCTCGGCCGAACCCGGCGCCAAGGGCGTGCTGGCGGCGCTCGGGCTTGAGCCCGTGCTTGACTGGAACATGCGCCTTGGCGAAGGCACGGGCGCGCTGCTGGCCATGCCGATGCTGGACGCCGCCGCCGCGATCCTCACCCAGATGGCGACGCTGGAAGAGCTGGGGGTCGGGCGCAAGGATTGATGGCTCAGCCTGGGCGGCCGAGCGCCTTGTTTTCCGCCGCGATCCTGACGGCGAGCACGCCGGCGTTGGCGAGACTGAACGCGGCTGCGTACCAGACCAATCCGAAGACCAGTGGCAGCACCAGGATTTCGCCCACGACCACCCAATAGTTGGGGTGACGCGCGAAGCGGTAGGGCCCGCTGGCAACGAGAGGGGCATCCGGCAGCACGATGATCCGGGTCGTCCAGCGCCGCCCAAGGGTCAAGAGGACCCATAGGCGGCCGGCCTGGAGCACTCCGTAGATCGTCAGCCACATCAGTTCGGGGGCCCTGTCGAAGGCCAGCAGCCAAAGCCCCGTGAGCCAGGCCGTGTGCAATCCGACGATCAATGGGTAGTGCATGGCGGCCACTTCATAGCCGCCGCGTTCAAGCAGCCGCCTGGTGTTGCGCCGGGCAAGGACGAGTTCGGCCAGCCGCTGCAACGTCACCAAACCGAGCACCGCGACTGCCAGGGAATCGGCTGGCGGCCACGCCATCACGACGGTCCGGCCTCGAGAACGGCCGTGCTGAGCGTGAAACCTGGCCCCAAGGCCGTCATCAGCGCGCGCGCTGGCAAGCCTCTAGCTATCGCCCGCTCGAGCACGAACAGCACCGTTGGCGCCGACATGTTGCCGTACTCGCTCAGCACCGCGCGTTCGTCCTTGAGAGAACCGGAGGGTTGATCCAGCGCCGCCTCGATCGCCTCGATCACCTTGCGCCCGCCGGGATGGCAGACCAGCCGGCCCATGTCGGCGATGGTGGCTGAACGCTCGGCCAGCATGTCGTCGGTCGCCGCCCGCAAATGCTCGTGCGCGAAGACCGGAATCGACTGGTCGAAGATCACACCGAAGCCTTGCGGATCGACTGTCCAGCCCATGATGTCGAGGGTGCCCGGCCATAGCCGCTCGGCCGACGCAGTGATGCGGGCAGCGCCTCCCCGCGCGCCAGGTTCGGTTGTCAGCACCGCCGCCGCGGCGCCATCGCCAAACAGAGCGAGCGCGACGATATTGGATTTGGTCAGCGCATCGTGGCGGGCTGCCAGTGAGCAGCATTCGACGGCCACCAGCAGCACGCGCGACCCGGGGTCTGCCTCGGCCAGGCGGCTTGCAATCGACAGGCCGGTCACTCCGCCCGCGCAGCCAAGGCCGAATACCGGCACGCGCCTGACATCGCGGCGAAATTTCAGCCTCTCGAAGGCGCGCGCCTCCAGGCTTGGCGTGGCGATACCGGTCGATGAAACCGTGACGATGGTGTCGATGTCAGAGCCGCAGAGGCCAGCGCGCTCGAGGGCAAGTTCGGCGGCGGTGGCAAACAACGCGCCAGCGCCCTCAAGATAGGCACTGGTCCGCTCGGGCCAACCATTGTCTCTGACAAACCACTCAATCGGCTGGACGCAATGACGTTTCTTGATGCCCGCGGTGGCGAATACGTTGGCAACCCTGTCGAAGGAGGGAAAGCGGTCGATGAAGTGGGCGCGAACGCGGGCTGAAACATCGTCCTGGTCCAACACATAGGGTGGCACGGCGGAGGCGATGGCGGTGATCCAGGCCGGCGCCGCCGCCACTGGCGAACGCCGCGAACCGGCAACATGCCGTTCGGTTGCTGGCCTTGCGATGGCTCACCTCGATGGTTTGAAGTTGGCTGCGCCAGCACCCGGATCGGGGGTTTCTGGTCAGGCCCGTCAACGTCGGACGGCGGCGGACCAGCCCATCGCAACTTTTCACGTTTTCGTGAACTGGCTGTCCCCGAGGCTTATCGCCCCAAGTCTTGATCGACCACCTTCTGCCCACAATTGGTCCCTAGCAAGGCCGCGCCGGGCGCTGGCTGCCGCCTTCGTGAGATGCTATCGAGACGTCCAACGACCTCAGGAGCCAGCCAGACCCATGCTGCCAGAAATCGGCCACTACGCCCTCATCCTCGCGCTAATGCTGGCGGCCATGCAATCCGTGGTGCCGTTGATCGGGGCCAGCCGGCGCGATCCGGTGCTGATGTCGATGGCGCCACATCTGGCGGTCGGGCAGCTGCTCGCCATCGCCTTTGCCTTTGTGCTGCTGGTGCAGGCGTTCGTCGCCTCGGACTTCTCGGTGCTGGTGGTGGCCGAGAATTCGCACACCGCCAAGCCGCTGATGTACAAGGTCGTCGGCGTCTGGAGCAACCACGAGGGCTCGATGCTCTTGTGGGTGCTGATTCTCGCCATCTATGGTGGCGCGGTCGCCCTGTTCGGCAACAACCTGCCGTACACGCTCAAGGCGCGCGTGCTGGCCGTTCACGGCATGATCGGCTTTGCGTTCCTGTTGTTCATTCTGCTCACCTCCAACCCGTTCGGGCGGCTGGACCCTGCCCCGCTCAACGGCAATGGTCTCAACCCGATCCTGCAGGACCCTGGCCTCGCGATCCACCCGCCCATGCTCTACATGGGCTATGTCGGCTTCTCGATGGCATTCTCGTTCGCCGTCGCCGCGCTGCTCGAAGGCAAGGTCGATGCCGCCTGGGCCCGCTGGGTTCGGCCTTGGGTGCTGGCGGCCTGGATTTGTCTGACGTCCGGCATCACCTTGGGGTCCTTTTGGGCCTACTACACGCTCGGCTGGGGCGGCTGGTGGTTCTGGGACCCGGTGGAGAACGCCTCGTTCATGCCGTGGCTGGCGGGCACGGCGCTGTTGCACTCGGCGCTGGTTGTGGAGCGGCGCGGCGCGCTTCAGACCTGGACCATCCTGCTCGGCATCCTGACGTTCTCGCTTAGTCTCATCGGTACTTTCCTGGTGCGCTCGGGCGTGCTGACAAGCGTCCATTCCTTTGCCAACGATCCCCGGCGCGGCGTGTTCATCCTGGGCATCCTGGTCATCGCCACGGGCGGCGCGTTGGTGCTCTATGCCCTCCGCGCCTCCTCGCTGCGGCAGGGCGCGCCCTTCGCCATCGTCAGCCGCGAGGGCGGCTTGATCCTCAACAACGCGCTGCTGGCCGTGGCGGCGGGAACGGTGTTTCTCGGCACGTTCTATCCGCTGGTCGTCGACTTCATGGGCGGCGACAAGATTTCGGTCGGCCCGCCCTACTACAATCGCACCTTCGTTCCGATCATGGCGCCGGTGCTGCTGGCGATGGTGATCGGTCCCATGCTGCGCTGGAAGCGCGACGATCTGAGGTCGGCGTTGGCACGGTTGCGCTGGCCCGCGGTCGCGGCGGTCGTCGTCGCGGGGCTCGTGCTAGCATTGATGTTTGGCAAGGGGATATTCATCGCCCTCGGCTTCGGGGTCGCGGCGTGGCTGATCGGCGGTTCGCTGTGGCATCTGGCAACCCGCGTGAAACTCGGCACCGCGCCGTTCGATACCAGCTTGCGGCTGTTCACGACTTGCCCACTTTCCTACTACGGAATGATCGCGGCGCACGCGGGCATGGGCGTGGTGGTTGCGGGCATCACCGGCATGACGGCGTTCCAGGCCGAGAACATCCGGATGATGCGCGTCGGCGAGACGGCGCAACTGGCCGGCTACACCTTCACGCTGCAAGGCGTGACCCAGGGCAAGGGCCCCAACTACGATTATGAGCGCGGCACCTACCTGGTCCAGCGTGGCGAGCGCGGCGGCTTCATCATGGTCCCCGAGCGGCGGTTCTATCCGGTGCGCCAGCAGACCACGACGCAAGCGGCCATCACCACCAACCTTTTGTGGAACCTCTATATTTCGTTCGGCGAGGAAAACGGCAAGGGGCAGTGGGCGGTGCGCATCTATTTCCACCCGATGGTCGCCTGGATCTGGGGCGGCGCGCTGCTGATGGCGCTTGGCGGTCTGGTCTCGTTGGCCGATCGGCGCTTGCGCATCGGAATGCCGCAGCGTGCGCCGGTCCGCGCGGCGTCGGTTGTGGCGGCGGAGTAAGTCGGATGTGGATATTGGACCGACACATTCGCCACCCTCATCCTGAGGAGGCCCGCACTGTGGGCCGTCTCGAAGGATGCCGTGACGAACGACAGCACCGCGCACTCAGCAGTTCCTCGCCATCCTTCGAGACGCACGCGGTGCTCGCTCCTCAGGATGAGGTTGCGATTCTTGGCAGATCTCGGCGTTTGCCGACCCTCCTCTTTGCTCTCATGCTAACCCTCTTCGCCACCCCGACGCTTGCCGTCCAGCCGGACGAAATTCTCAAGGACGCCGGGCTCGAAACGCGGGCGCGGGCGCTCAGTCAGGGCCTCCGGTGCCTGGTCTGCCAGAACCAATCGATCGATGACAGCGACGCCGCGCTCGCCCGCGATCTGCGGGTTCTGCTGCGAGAGCGCCTCACCGCCGGCGACACCGATGCCCAGGCGATGGATTTCATCGTCTCGCGTTACGGCAATTTCGTGCTTTTGAAGCCGCCGTTCCATTGGAACACAGCGCTACTTTGGCTATCTCCGCTGCTGCTGCTGGCATTGGCCGGCGGCGGCTTCTGGCGCTATCTGCGTCATCATCAGCAGAGCCCGGCGCCCACGCCCCTGTCCAGCCAGGACGAGGCACGCCTGAACCAACTGCTTCAAGACGGATCAAACCAATGATTCTTTGGCTCATTCTCACCGCCATGACCGCCGCCGCCGCGATCTATGTCGCCGCGCCTTTTCTCAGGCCAGTCGACAAGGCGGCGGCCGAGCAATCCTCCGAGCTTGGCATTTTCCGCGACCAACTCGCCGAGATCGACAAGGAGGCGGCCGCCGGAAGCATCGAACCAGAGGCCGCCGAGCAGGCTCGAGCCGAGGTCAAGCGCCGGATGCTGGTCGCCGACAAGCTGGCGGCGAGCGCCGTGGCGGCCCGGCCGCTGAGTGCGCTGGAATACAAATTCGCATTCCTCACCATCACCGGGCTGACCATATTGGGTTCGGCCATCCTCTATGCCTACAACGGCGATCCTGGCCTGCCCTCGGCGGCAAGCATGGGCACGGGCATGGTGGCGCAGACCCAGGCCGGTGATGGCGGTATGGCTGCTCCCGCCACGGCCGCGGTCGCTCCAGGCACGCCCGCGCTCAGTGATGTCGACACCATGATCGGCAAACTGCGCGACCGGCTGAAGGCAACGCCCAACGATCCCAAGGGCTGGGCGATGCTCGGCTGGTCCTATATGAGCACCGGCAAGTTCGCCGAAGCCGTGGAGTCCTACCGCAAGGCCGTGAGCATCGATCCCAAGGGGGCCGGGTTCCATGTCGGGCTCGCGGACTCGCTCATCCAGCAGGCCAGCGGCCAGGTGACGCCCGAAGCCAAGACCAGCATCGAGACGGCGTTGTCACTGGATGGCAAGGAGCCCCGCGCGCTGTTCCTGCGCGGCCTTGCCAAGAACCAAGGCGGCGATGCCAAGGGGGCGATCGATGATTGGATCGTCGTGCTCGGGCTGGCGGGGCCGAACGATCCGTGGTCGCCAGAAGTGCGCCAGCAGATCGAGAACCTGGCCAAACAGGCCAATATCGATGTGAGCGGACGGTTGCCGGTGGCGGTTGCCGTGGCTCCGGCTACAGCTCCCGCTCCGGCGGCGCCTGCCGCTCCAGTCGCAGCTCCTGCCGCGGCTGCCGCCGCGCCGGCGATGCAGGCCCCTTCGGCGCCATCGGCGACGGCCAATGCGGCGCCCGCGGTTGGCCCGACCCAGGCCCAGATCGCCGCCGCCCAGAGCATGACCGAGACCGACCGCTCAGCGATGATCAAGGGTATGGTCGACCGGCTGGCCGCCAAGCTCGAGGCCACGCCGCGCAATCTCGATGGCTGGGTCCAGCTGATGCGCGCGCGCAAGGTGATGGGCGACGGCGATGGTGCCAAGGCTGCGCTGAAGAAGTCGCTGGAGGTGTTCGCCGACTCGCCGCCGGATGTCGAAAAGCTGAAATCGGCGGCCGGCGAGCTGGGCGTCGGATCATAGAACCTCGAGTTGCAGCTACGAGCGTCGTGGCGTGCCGTGGGATGCGAGCCGCGCACGCTTGGTGTCGCAGGGCAAGCCGCCGCATATCGATTGGGATATGCTGCTGTTAACTGTTCGCGATGTCACACGCCACACGAGGATCGCGATGACCGGCCCCTCCAGCGCCGTGGTGCAGTCCCTCAAGCACAGCTTTGAAACCAGCACCTTGATTGTCGAACCCTACAAGCACTGGGTCCTCAAGGGCTGCCTGCCGGACGATGTCGCCACCGACGTGATTTCGCTGCCGTTCCAGGCCCCGAGCCTGGCTGGTGTCTCGGGCAAGCGCGAGCTGCACAACAACACCCGCACCTATTTCGACGCTGCCAATCAGGCCCGCTTCGCCTCGGTGAAATCCGTGTCCGAAGCGCTGCAGGACCCGGCCACGACCGGCATGATCGAACGCCGGTTCGGCATCAATCTCAAGGGCGCGTACCTGCGCATCGAATATGCGATGGATGTCGATGAATTCTGGCTGGAGCCACACACGGACCTTGGCGTCAAGCTGTTCACGATGCTGCTCTACCTGTCCACCGATCCGCGCCACCGGGACCTCGGCACCGACATCTACGACGCCAACAAGAAGCATGTCAGCCGGCCGCCGTTCGAGAGCAACAGCGCACTGGTGTTCGTGCCGTCCAACAACACCTTCCACGGCTTCGAGAAGCGCAAGATCGAGGGGGTCCGCAAGTCGGTCATCATCAACTACGTGACCAACGAATGGAAGGCACGCGAGCAACTGGCGTTTCCAAGCAATCCTATCTGATCACAGGCTTATGACGAAGTTGCCAGAGCCATGGCGCCGGCATGGGCAACCTGCGCATCCTGGTTCGACGCCATGCCGGAAACGCCGATCGCACCAACAATAACGCCGGCCTTGAACAGGGGCACGCCGCCTTCCAGCGGTGTCATGCCGGGCATCGCCAGCAGCCGCAGATGCACGCCACCGGAGGCCACGCTGTCCTGCAGAAGCTTGGTGTCGCGACGGAACTTCACCGCCGTATCGGCCTTGGCGATGGCGATGTCGACGCTGCCCAGCGTGGCATTGTCCATGCGGGTGAGCGCAACCAGATTGGCACCGCTGTCGACGATGGCGAGTGTCAGTGGCCAGCCATTGGCGTTGGCTTCCGTCTCGGCGGCGGCGAGCACCGCCTTGGCCTCGCGCAGCGTGATTGGCGGGCCATAGGCGGACGGGGCTGCGGTGGTCATGAGGGGTCCTTTCGTGGGCGCGGCCATTGCCCATGCCGCGAATGCGTCCCCCTGTCAACGACCGCGCCGATGGCCTAAAACATCCCCGAGCAACACAACACGGGACAACCATCATGAGCAAAGTCGCCTGGATCGGCCTCGGCGTCATGGGCTATCCGATGGCCGGCCACTTGCGCGTCAAGGGTGGCCACGAATTGGTGGTGTACAACCGCACTGCCGCAAAGGCCGCCAAATGGGTCGCCCAATTTGGCGGGCGCGCGGCGGCCACTCCATCGGAGGCGGCCAGGGACGCCGACTTTGTGTTTGCGTGCGTGGGCAACGACGATGACCTGCGGGCGGTAACGCTTGGAACGGACGGCGCGTTCGGCGCGATGCGGAAGGGCGCGACATTCATCGACAACACGACGGCATCGGCCGGGATCGCCCGCGAACTGGACGTCGCGGCGAAGGCGCGCGGCGTCGGCTTTCTAGACGCCCCGGTCTCCGGCGGCCAGGCGGGCGCCGAGAACGGCGTCCTCACCGTGATGGTGGGCGGCGAGGAAGTCACCTTCTCCAGCGCCGAGCCGGTCATCGCCAACTATGCGCGGATGGTGCGCCGGATCGGGCCGGCTGGTTCAGGCCAACTGGCCAAGATGGTCAATCAGATCTGCATCGCCGGCCTTGTGCAAGGATTGTCCGAGGGCGTGCATTTCGCGCAGAAGGCCGGGCTCGACATGGCCGCCGTGATGGAGACCATAGCCAAGGGCGCGGCCGGCTCCTGGCAGATGGAGAACCGCTGGAAGACGATGGCGGCGGGCAAGTTCGACTTCGGCTTCGCGGTCGATTGGATGCGCAAGGATCTGGGCATTTGCCTCGAAGAATCACGACGCAATGGCGCGAGCCTCCCGGCGACGGCGCTGGTGGACCAATTCTATTCCGAGGTTCAGAAGATGGGTGGCAAACGATGGGACACCAGCAGCCTGGTGGCCCGTCTGAACAACGCGGACGGGAAAAAGGGGTGACCACCCGGCGTATCCACGTCACGGGTGCTTCCGGCGTGGGCGTCACAACCCTCGGCCGCGCGCTCGCCGATGCGCTGGCGATTCCCCATCACGATACGGACGACTACTATTGGTTGCCGACGTCGCCGCCCTTCATGCAAAAGCGCGACATCGCCGATGGCCTGCGCCTGATGCACGAGGTCTTCCTGCCGCGCTCCGATTGGGTGGTGAGCGGTTCGCTCGATGTCTGGGGCGCGCCGGTCGTCCCGTTGTTCGATCTCGTAGTGTTTATTGCGGTTCCGGCCGACGTGCGACTGAAGCGCCTGCGGGACCGCGAAGTGCGGCGGTTCGGCGCCGAAGCCATCGCGCCGGGCGGCTGGCGACATCAGCAGACAACTGAGTTTCTCGACTGGGCTTCGCACTACGACGACGGCACCCGCGAGGGCCGGAGCCTTGCCCGGCATGAGGCGTGGCTGAGGACTCTGGCCTGTCCGGTGATCAGGCTGGATGGAACCCGGCCGATCGCCGAGTTGGCAAGTGACGCAGTGAAACAGATCGATTTCGGCGCGGATTGGATCGACAGCGACGAGGCAACGTGATGACAGCATTCGATACCCAAATCATCATCGCCGCGCGACCGGCCAAAGTCTGGTCGGTCCTTACCGATTTCGGCAAATTCCCGGAGTGGAACCCATTTATCCGCTCGCTCGGCGGTGAGCTCATTCGCGGCACCACCTTGACCGTGACAATTGCCCCGCCCGGCCAATCCGCCATGACATTCAAGTCGACGGTTCTGGCCGCCGAGCCGGATCGCGAGCTGCGCTGGCTCGGCACCTTCATGGGCCGCGCGATGTTTGCCGGCGAGCACTATTTCCTGCTTGAGCCGGTCAACCCCGGATCGACGCGGCTCGTTCACGGCGAGCGATTTTCCGGACTGATGGCGCCGCTGATCATGCGTGGACAGATGTTGGCGGCGACGAAACAAGGCTTCGCCGCGATGAACGAGGCGTTGAAAAAGCGCGCGGAGTAAGCAAACCTAGGTTTTGTCGATCTTGCCTAGTGCCTCCACGTCTTCTTTCTGCAGATACCGCCCGGTGTCCAGCAGATGCAGCATATACTCATGGTACGTGACACCGGCGGCTTCGGCGCGGGCGACGCGGAATTTCATCACGCTCATGCCGGGGTTCTTCCAGACTTCGCGGTGTGCCTTGGTCCAGCAGTGACGGCGCCAGAGATAGCCGGGTGCCTCGTCCTCAAGCTCGGGGCCGCCATTGTGGCCGAGCCCCCAATTGAGGATCGGTTCGGGCGGGATCGCCAGCCCGTAGCGGCGGTGCAGGCGTTTTTTCTCGTAGCGGTCGCCCATGCGATTTCCATCAGGACAGCTTGGGTCTCATGTTAGCCCACGGCGCCGCCAGCTCCAATTGGGTGGCGAGCTTGAGTAACCCCGCCTCCTCGCCGAAGCGGCCCGCGAACTGCACGCCGATGGGCAATCCCTCGGCGTTCCAGAACAGCGGCACGTTCATCGCCGGTTGCCCCGTCGCGTTGAACAGGGCCGTGAACGGAGAGTATGGTAGCACGCCATCCGGCCCCATGCGGTAACCCAGAAAATCGGTGCGGTCCGGCTTGAAGCGGCCGAGCTTGGCGGGCGGCTCGGCCATGGTTGGCGTCAGCAACATATCGCAACGGGTGAAGAACCGCGCCATCGTCCGCCCCGCGGCGTGGACGTGGTTGACGGCGGCGATGTAGTCCGCCCCGTTGACGGTCCTTGCGTGCTCAAGGGCCCCGCGCGTGACGCCCTCGATTTCGTCCTCGCGCGGCTGCCGGCCAAAGCCCGTCACCGCACCCGCGACCGTCAGCGCGGTGCCGCAAGCCACGATGTCCACCCAGGCGCGCATCAGCCCGAAGATGTCCACGTCCGGTTGGGTAGCAACGATCTCGTGGCCGAGACCGGCGCAAAGTTTGGCGGCGTGTTCGACGGCGGCGGCGCAATCCTCATGTACTACCGAACCGGAAAATGTGCGTGTCATGACCGCGATCTTCAGCCGGCCGGGCGGCGATTTTATCTCTTCAAGATATGGCACGCCCACCGGCGGCGCCCAATAGGGCGCACCCAAATCCGGCCCCTGGGTTGCATCGATCAAGGCAGCGGTGTCGCGAACCGAGCGGGTGAGAAAGCCGTCGATGGACATGCCCGCCCAGCCCTCGCCCGAGGCCGGTCCGTCCGGCAACCGCGCCCGCGTGGCCTTCAGCGCGAACAGTCCGCAATTGCTGGCCGGAATGCGCAGCGACCCGCCGCCATCGCTGCCATGGGCCGCCGGCACGATGCCCGCCGCCACCGCCGCGCCCGCCCCGCCGGACGACCCGCCGGTGGTGCGCGAAAGGTCCCACGGATTGCGGGCCGGTCCGCCATAGACTTGCGCCTCGGTGGTCGGTCCAATGCCGAATTCCGGGCTGGTGGTACGGCCAAAAGTGACGAAGCCGGCACGTTTGATACGCAGATAAATCTCGGAATCGAAGTCGTAGCGGGTGTTTGCAAATAGCCGCGACCCCGAATTGGTGGGAAAATCCCTTGCCTCGCAGCCGAGGTCTTTCAGTAGCATCGGTACGCCCGCGAACGGACCCGCGAGGTCGTCCGATTCGGCCCGCGTCATCGCCTTCTCGCGCTGCTCCAGCACCACGGCATTGAGCCCGGGATTGAGTGCGTCGACGCGGGCAAAGGCCGCCTCCATCAGTTCCGCCGCCGTTACCTCGCGCCGCGCCACCAGCCCCGCCAGGCCGAGCGCGTCGTAAGTGTCATATCCGGAAAAAGCTACCATTCGTCGTTCTCCTGCCCTCAACTGTTACCGAAATTTCATCCTCGCGCCTCGTCCTTTGTGGCACATCAGGCGACAGATTTTGACGCCCCCGGCGTTGACGGACCTATGGACGTCCAAGACCCATTGCCCCAAAGAAGGATACTGACATGCTGACCGATACCAAAGCCGGCTACGGCGCGATTTCCATCCTGCTGCATTGGCTGGGCGCGGCGGCGATGATCTACCTCTTTCTCAACGCGCCGGACGATCATGGCGGGCGCTTGTCGGTGAGCGCGGCCTCGCACATAGCGCTCGGCACCGGCTTCGGCCTGTTGCTGTTGGCGCGGATTTTCTGGCGGCTGGCCTCCACCAACCCGTCGCCGCTCAGCCAGAATGCGGGCCTGAACACGGTCGCCAGCATCGTCAAGATGCTGCTGCTGGTCGATATTCTGGTGATCCTGGCGACGGGAATGCTCGGCGTCTGGTTCAAGGGCGAGCCGGTGACGGTGTTCGGGCTGTTTACGCTGCCCAATCCGGTGGGCATCAATGCGAGCCTGATGGGGCCGATGCGCGGGCTGCACAGCCTGTCGACGAACGTCATCTTCCTCGGGTTGCTGGGCCTGCACGTGCTCGGCGCGGCCAAGCACGTGGTCTGGGACCGCGACGGCACGTTCGGGCGGATGGTGTGGCCAAGGGGCGAACGCGCCTAGCTTCGTTTCGTCAGCCCAAGCCGTTTGCGCACCGCCTCCGGCCCGGCGACGCTGACATTCATGCCCGACAGGATGCCAACCGCCCGCTCGACCAGCGCGCCGTTGGTCGCCTTGACGCCCTTTTCCAGCCAGATGTTGTCCTCCAGCCCGACCCGCACATTGCCGCCCGCCAGCACCGACTGCGCCACCCACGGCAACTGCATCCGGCCAATCGCGAAGCTCGACCACACGGCATTGACCGGCAGCGTATTGACCATCGCCATGAAGGTGTTGATCTCGGCCGGCGCGCCATAGGGGATGCCTATGCAGAGCTGGATCAGCACGGGGTCCGCCAGCAGTCCGTCCGCCATCAGATCTTTTACCTGCCAAAGCTGGCCGGTGTCGAACACCTCGCATTCCGGCTTGACGCCAAGATCGAGCATGATCCGCGCCATCGCCTTCAGCATGTCCACCGAGTTGACCATGATGTAGTCGCCACCCGCGAGGAAATTCATGGTCCCGCAATCGAGCGTGCAGATGTCCGGCAGCAGCGCCTTGACATGCGCCAGCCGCTCGGTCGCGCCCGCCATGTCGGTGCCCTTGGATTTTGGCGGCAGGGGCTGCTCGGGATCGCCCAGCACCAGATCGCCACCCATGCCGGCGGTGAGGTTGATGAGCACGTCGGTGCCCGAGGAACGGATGCGCTCGACCGCCTCGCTGTAGAGCGCGACGTCGCGCGAGCCCGCGCCGGTCCGGGGGTCGCGCACGTGCAGATGCACCACCGCGGCGCCCGCCTTGGCCGCTTCGATGGCGCTGTCCGCGATCTGGCGCGGGGTCACCGGCACCTTGTCCGATTTGCCGGTGGTGGCGCCCGAGCCGGTGACAGCGCAGGTGATGAAGGGGGCGGGGTTAAGCATGGGCGGGCTCCAGGGGCGTGGGTGCCCGAAGGAGGCTAGCGCGGCCCCAGCGGCCCGGCTAGAAGGAATGCGAACTGGCTATCTGGAACTTACGCAGCCGAGCGTCCACCCTGCGCTTCAAGGCTCTTTTTTGTTCTTATGCCGACGTCGTGCAGTTTTCGAATGGTATCGAGTGCGGCTTGCCTCGAAGCACTTTTGGGCTTTGCCCCGTATACCACCTTGGCAATATAGCCCAATCCCCTGGCATCAATCGGCGCAGAGGCAACCGCTGCGTATAACTTTTCGAACTGGTCAGTTCCTGTTGCGGCCCTCAATTGGCTTGCAAGCAAATCCAGATTTGGCGGCGGCGGCATCATGGTGTCCTTGAGAACCTGCAATAGCCCCTCAAGGTACACTGATTTGCTTTGCACTAGGTGTACAAGCATCAATAGATCGTCGGAATACTTGGCTTCCTTGGCTTGTTCGAGAATCCAAGCGAGGCCCGCAACAATATTTGCGAGGTCTGCGCAAGAGGGTTCTTTGCTTTTGCTTGAGGAAGCCACGGCCGCTGCAAGTGGGCCTTCGCACTTGTCGATCAGCTTTGCCATCGTGAAGTCGCGCAATGGCTCCAGGCCATTCGCCAAATCGGTCAGCCAGCCAGCCGGCGCGGTCGCCCCAAGCTTGCCCAGTTCGATTGCGTAGGCAGATAAGACTTTGATGGTCTCAGCAAGTTTCATATTGGCCATCCCGCAGAACGCGGTTCGGGTAAACTCCAGTGCCTTGCCTCACAGCCAAGCTTTTTCGCGATCAAGATTGCGAGCGTATCCACCTCGTCGCGTAGATCTTCATAGTCCTTGGCCAAAGAGGTGTCAGCATAGGCAATCCTGACCCCAGAGCAATCGCGATAAGGCTTTCTGTGCTTCGTGCGCAACGAAATGTCTCGTAACAATTGGGGTCGGAGTCGCGATTGGTCAACCTTCGCTTGAAGCTCGTTAAGAACACCATCGAAATTGGGCGGATTCGGTGGGATCAAAGTGAAGGCGACACCCAATGGCTCGATCTGCGGACAAATTGCCAGATGTTTTGCTCCTAGTGGTCCGAGCTTGTGGCTTGCGATCTGGTCAAGATATTTCGCCACCGCATCGTTTGAAAGTCCATCGATTATCGTCGGGATCAGCACATGGGTAGATGCGCACATCGCCTGGATGTGCGATGTCGTGAGCCGAGGCGGGGCATCGATGATCACGAGGTCGAAAGTTTCTTGCACGCTGTGGTGCAGCAAGGCCTCAGCAAGCCGGTATCGCAGATCGGTCTTGGATCGACTGTCGCCATAATGCCTAATCCTAAAGACGCGCAATAGCCAGTTTAACAGTTCGCCATCGGCTTGAGGCAGCAACCATTCGATCATCGAGCGGTTCTCTGCCTGAGCGAGATCATAGCTTGCAGGCAGCGTTCGGATGCTAAGCGGGGCAACCATCCCCGTCGCCGTGACGGGCTGGGCTTCCTGTGTGAGGCGTCCACCGGACAATTCTCCGCTGACAAGTCGATTGGCCCTGCAGATCATCTCACCGCCATCGGCAGACGCGAGTGTCATCGTCGACAGCGAGCCCTGAAAATCCAGGTCAATAAGCAACACGCTCAAATTCTGGCCCCTGCGATTGCGCCACCGGATTGCATAGTGGGCGGCAAGATTTGCCGACAATGTGGTCTTGCCGACGCCGCCCTTGAGCGTACCAACCATCACAATTGGAATACTCGCACCCATGGCGGTGTCATAGTTCGGTGGCTGCTTTGCCGGCTGCTTGAGCCAGAACCCGGAGCCTTCGGTCGGCTTATTGCCGTCCTGCGTCCGGGCAACGGCTTTGCGAGCTTCAGCCACGAGCCGATAGGCCGCAACGTACCGCCAGAGTAGCAAAATGGGCCAGTACAGCAGGACCAAGACAAGGGGAGCCAGCAACGGCCAAATGGCGATATGAAACAATTGACCAACAAGCTGTAGCAGCCAATCCGGCATGACGCACCCCCGCACCCACTGCGCCCCGTCTTTCAGCATTCTGATTGATGGGCTTGGTTTTGTCCAGCCAGCTCGCCCTGCGCACCGGGGACAAGTTGCTTGGCTGGCGCGCTGAGGCGCACTACATACCCACCATGGCCAGCAACAACGAAGACTCCACTCCCCTCGGCCGCCTTCGCCGCTATGCGCAGGTCGGCACCAGCGTTGGCGGGTTGGCGGCGCGGGTGGCGGGGGCACGGCTGTTCGGGCTGGAGCGCGACGATGCCAAATATGCCGGCGAGCTGGCGGCCGCGCTTGGCGGGCTGAAGGGCCCGATCATGAAGGTGGCCCAGCTTCTCGCCACCATCCCCGAAGCACTGCCGGCCGAATACGCGGCCGAACTGCAACAGCTCCAGAGCCAGGCGCCGCCGATGGGTTGGCCGTTTGTGCGTAGGCGCATGATGGCCGAGCTTGGAGCGGACTGGGAGGGCAAATTCGCCAGCTTCGAGCACGCCTCGGCTGCGTCGGCGTCACTGGGGCAAGTGCACCGTGCGACGGCGCATGATGGCGCCAAGCTGGCGGTGAAGCTGCAATATCCCGACATGCAGTCGGCGGTGGAAGCCGACGTGACGCAGCTTGGCGTCATCTTCGCGATCCACCGGCGGATGAACCCGGCGGTCGATACGTCGGAAATCCTGGCCGAGGTATCGGAACGGCTGAAAGAGGAACTCGACTATACGCTCGAAGCCCGGCACATGGCGCTCTACGGGTTGATTTTTCGCGATGATCCGCTGGTGCGCGTGCCAACAGTGCGGCCCGAGCTGTCGACCGGGCGCCTGCTGACGATGCAGTGGCTGGACGGGCGGCCGCTGATGGAGTTCACGAAATCGGCGCTGGAGGACCGCAACCAGATCGCGCGGGCGATGTTCCGGGCTTGGTGGTTCCCGTTCTCGCACTATGGCGTCATCCATGGCGATCCGCATCTCGGCAACTACACGGTGTTTTCGGGTGAGGGCGGGCGACCGGCGGGGCTGAACCTGCTGGACTATGGCTGTATCCGCACGTTTCCACCGAAATTCGTGCAAGGAGTTATTGATCTGTATAATGGGTTGCGGACCGGCGAACGCGCGCTTGTGATCCACGCCTATGAGAGTTGGGGCTTTACCGGTCTGAGCAATGAGCTGATCGACCTGCTCAACATCTGGGCCAAGTTCATCTACGGCCCGCTGCTGGACGACCGCGAGCGGCGCATCGCCGAGGACGTGGCGCCGGGCGAATACGGCCGGCGCGAGGCCTTCACCGTCCACAAGGGCCTGAAGGAGAAGGGCCCGGTGAAGGTGCCGCGCGAGTTCGTGTTCATGGACCGGGCGGCGATTGGCCTCGGCGGCGTGTTCCTGCACCTGGATGCGCGGCAGAACTGGTACAGACTGTTCAACGAAACGATCGAGGGCTTCGAGCTGGCGCAGGTGGCCGAGCGGCAACGGGCGGCGTTCGCCGCGACGGGGGTGCCGGGCGCGCGGTAGGGCTCGGCTCATATGGCCTTAAGAAATTCTGCCAACAGCGCGACGAAATCGCGATAGTCACGGAAAGCGTCGATTTCGTTGGGCTTGATGTGCAAGGCCGCCGCGAGTTCAGGCAGAGAGGCCTTGAAGCGGTTGAAAACTTCAATGTTGCGCGCGACACCTGGCAACTGGCTCCCATCGGGCCGGGCGTGCAGATAGCCTCGCACAATTCGAATGACTTCGACGGGCTCGCCCCGATGGCACATGGGATCGCTGCCGCCCGCATCGGAGCGATATTCCGGCAGCCGATAATCCTCCTTGATCATGACGAGCGCTGTTTTAGCGCGGTGCGATTTTCCACCGAAGCGTTTTGCTCCAAGGAATAGGCCGTATTCAAATGGCATATTGAAGCGCGGCAGGCCGTTCTTGCTGCCCAACTCAACCCGTGAAAGATCGTGAACTGATCGGTCGCTTTCGGATATGAGCCGACACAACTTGTCAAAGCGAATGTCGGCAGCATTGTTCTCATCGAGCGCGCATCGCACCCGGTAGCCACTGGAGGCAACCGTGAAAATCAACGCTTCAAAGGACGGCTTGTAGTCCTCATCGAACGGACAATTAACGAAGACGCTCGGTGGCTTCTCGCTCACTTTGCCTTGGCGGCCTGACTTTTCTTGACGGAGCGGACAGCATCCCTGATCTGCCTGAGCGTAAATCGCTTTGGCCCGACGGCCGGTTTCGCCACAACAAATTCTCCGCTGCCTGCGTTGCGGCGAACTGCGTCAATTCCCTTCTTGGCGTCCTTGCTCATTGTTACATCATACCCCAATAATCGCCATCCTGGTAGTGGGTACCTCGAATTCAATCTCGATTTGCCTCGCGAGCACTGAAGCTGGCCGAGCGTCCTCACAGGCATGAAGCCCAACCTCTCCGCCGCGTTCCGGCATAGCCGGCGAAAGGGCCCAGCCCCTAGCTGATCACCGCCCAGAATATCCCCAGCACGCAGACATAGCTCAGCGTGAATATCAGGGTCCGGATGTAGGCGATGCCGGCCAGATACACCGCCGCGTGGACCAGGCGCAGCCAGAAGAACGACATCGCCCAGAACGCTGTCCAGCCATTGGCCTTGCCCGCGATATGCGCGACGATCACCAGCGCGGCGAATGGCGCGAACGTCTCGGTGGCGTTCATCAGCGCGCGATTGGCCCGGTCGCCCCAAAGCGGGAGCGGGCGCGGTTTCGGATCGGTGTAGTTCTCGGGTTGCAGAAAGCCGTTGGTCATCACCTGACAGACGACGTAGGGGATCCACAAGGAACCCGTCAGCAGGGCCGTCAGGGCGAGATAGCTGAAGTCGGTCGACATTGTTTCCTCCCAGGCAGCGATTATTCGACGCGCAGTCCATCAGTACATCCACGGAGGAATTTTGTCGCGGAATCGATTTCGGGCTGCCTTCATCACGAGGTCAGAAAAAAGCCTGAAGGCCCGTCTGCGCCCGCCCCAAGATCAGCGCATGGACGTCATGCGTCCCCTCATAGGTGTTGACCGTCTCCAGGTTCAGCATATGCCGCATCACAACGTAGTCGTCGGAAATGCCGTTGCCGCCGTGCATGTCTCGGGCCGCCCGCGCGATGTCGAGCGCCTTGCCGCAATTGTTGCGCTTGATCAGCGAGATCATTTCGGGCGCGGCCTTGCCTTCATCGAAAATCCGGCCCACCCGCAGCGCCGCCTGAAGGCCCAACGCGATCTCGGTCTGCATGTCGGCGAGCTTCTTCTGGACGAGTTGGGTCTGGGCCAGCGGCCGGCCGAACTGCTTGCGCTCCAGGGTGTAGCTTCGCGCGGCGTGCCAGCAGGCCTCCGCCGCGCCCATCGCCCCCCAGGCTATGCCGTAGCGCGCCCGGTTGAGGCAGCCGAACGGGCCCTTCAGCCCGCTAACGCCCGGCAGCAGTGCGTCCTCGCCAACCGCCACGCCGTCCATCACGATCTCGCCCGTGACCGACGCACGCAGGCTCAGCTTGCCCTCGATTTTCGGCGCGCTAAGCCCCTTCATGCCCTTGTCCAGCACGAAGCCGCGAATGTCGCCGCCATGCGCCTCGCTCTTGGCCCAGACCACGAATACGTCGGCGACCGGCGAATTGGAAATCCACATCTTTGAGCCGCGCAGCACGTAGCCGCCCGCCGTCTTCTCGGCTCGCGTCCGCATACTGCCGGGATCGGAGCCCGCATCCGGCTCGGTCAACCCGAAGCAGCCGATCAACTTGCCCAATGCCAGCCCCGGCAGGTATTTCTGGCGCTGCGCCTCCGAGCCGTAGGCGTGGATGGGGTACATCACCAGTGACGACTGCACCGACATCGCCGAACGATAGCCGGAATCGACCCGCTCGACTTCGCGCGCGACAAGTCCGTAGGAGACGTAATTGGCGCCCGCCCCGCCATGCTCCTCCGGCAGCGTCGAACCCAATAGGCCAAGCTCGCCCATCTCACGCATGATGGCGGGATCGAACGTCTCGTTGCGGAACGCCAGTTTTACGCGCGGCGCCAGCTTCTCCTGCGCATAGCCGCGCGCCGTGTCGCGGATGAGCTTCTCGTCCTCCGAGAGCTGCTCCTCGAGCAGGAAGGGGTCTTCCCAGGTGAAAGGTGACATCGTAGACCTAGTTCCATATTCTGTGTGTGCATTCGGCATTGACGCCTCTACATGAGTAACTACTGAAAATCGCGATATTCGATATCATTCAATGCAATCTACTACTTGGAACAAGGAAAAGCAGTCGCCAGAGCCGCGATTGCCAAGAGCGCAAACGGTCCATCTGGCCACTCAGGATGGTCATCCATAATTTTTAACACCACGAGTCTTTCCTGCTCGATTGTTGCCGAAGGGGTGGGGCACCATAAACGGTGCCTGTGCAGGGCTAGCTCCAAGTAATCATTGGCGCCGTTTAAACCTGCAATGTACGAAATGCATTGTGAATGCTCTGCCGGAACGCAAATTTCTCGCCAGAACAACCCGCTCGTAGGGTCTGATTGCGCGAATGCGCCGTGGGGCAGCCAGAGAAGCCAAATACAGGCGCAAATCGCCACATGGCCAATCATTTTTGACAGCCATTCCACATTAGCCTCCATCTGCGGAAGGAGCGGCCCCAGCGCCCCCTCTCCCTTGGGGAGAGGGTTGGGGTGAGGGGTTGCGCCTGGCACTGACGACTGCGGCCAGTATTACTTCCAACACCCCATCCATGTTTGATAGCACTTCATTGTTCCAGAACCGAAGCACGATGAAACCGGCACCCTCAAGCGTTTTTGTTCGCTCATTGTCCCGCACAATCTGCTCAGTGTGCTGCCCACCATCTACTTCGACGATTATCCTGGCATCCCAGCAGGCGAAATCCGCGACAAAGCCCTCTATGACAACTTGCCGTTTGAATTTCAAACCATCCAAATTGCGGTTCCGCAAGCGAGACCATATTTTCTTTTCGGCCTCGGTTTGATCACGGCGTAAATTGCGGGCGGTTTGGGTTGTCGCGGGCATGGCTAGCCTCCAGTAGCATTGGTTCGCTCAACCCCTCACCCTAACCCTCTCCCCAAGGGAGAGGGACGCAAGAGCCGCAAGCCTTGTTGCTTCCTCACACACCCACCGCTTCGCGCATCGCGGCTTCGAAGATGTCGAGGCCCTCGGCCGCCACGCCTTCGGGGCAAGTGAGCGGGGGCAGAAAGCGGATGACGTTGGCGTTGGGGCCGCAGGTCAGGATCAACAACCCCTTGTCCTGGCACTTGGAAACCACCTTGGCCGTCAGCTCGGCGTCTGGCGCCTTGCCTGCGCGGTCCTTGACCAGCTCCACGGCCACCATCGCGCCGAGGCCGCGCACATCGCCGATGCAGGAGAACTCGTTCTTGCGCTGCATGTCCTCCAGCCGGCCCTTGATTTGCGCGCCGAGCTTCACCGCCTTGCCACAAAGGTCCTCGTCGGCCACCACGTCCAGCACGGCGGAGGCGGCGGCCAGGCCCACCGGGCTGCCGGCATAGGTGCCGCCAAGGCCGCCGGGCAGCGCCGCGTCCATCAGCTCGGCGCGGCCGGTCACGGCGGCCAGCGGAAAGCCGCCGCCCAGCCCCTTGGCCATCACCACCAGGTCGGGCACGATGCCGGAATATTCGACAGCGAACATTTTGCCGGTCCGGGCGATGCCGGTCTGGATTTCGTCGGCGATCAGTATAATTCCGTGCTCGTCGCACAGCTTTCGGAGCGCTTGCAGGTACGGCGCGGGCGCGACATAGAAGCCGCCCTCTCCCTGCACCGGCTCGACGATGATGGCGGCGACCCGCGCCGGGTCAACGTCGGCGGCGAACACATCCTTGAGGCCCGCCAGCGCCGCCTCGGCGGTGATGCCGAAATAGGGCTTCGGGAACGGCGCGTGGTAGACTTCTGCCGGGAACGGGCCAAACCCCTTCTTGTACGGAACGACCTTGCCGGTCAGCGCCATGCCCATCATGGTGCGGCCGTGGAACGCGCCCGAGAACGCGATCACCGCCGTCCGGCCCGTCGCCACCCGCGCGATCTTGACGGCGTTCTCCACGCCCTCGGCGCCGGTCGTCACGAACATCGTCTTCTTGGCGAACTTGCCCGGTGTCGCCGCGTTCAACCGCTCGGCGACGGCGATATATTCCTCATACGGCGCGACATTGAAGCAGGTATGGGTGAAGTCCTGCATCTGCGCGGCAACAGCGGCCATCACCTTGGGATGCCGATGCCCCGTATTGACCACGGCGATGCCGGCGGCGAAGTCGACATACTTCTTGCCGTCCACGTCCCAGATGTGCGCGTTCTCGGCCTTGGCGGCATAGACCGACTTGGTGGCGATGCCGCGCGGCACGGCGACGGTGTGGCGGGCGCGCAAGGCCTCGTTCTTGGATTTTCCGGCGGGTGCGGCGGCGAGTTCTGGCTTGGTGGCCATGGGGAGGAGTCCTGGTGGGGTCGGAAAAGGTGGCTCTGCGTAGGCTATCAGCCGTCTACAGCTGCGGGCAAGCGTGTCCCGCGAGTCGTGTGGCAAGTTGTATTTCTGATTTTGACCCAAACCGGCAACTACCCAAGTCCTGAACATAGGCTGCAGTTCCCCCAGCTACGGACATCCTCATTCCTATTGCGACTATTTGCTCGCAATAAGCGCAAGTATCGCGTCGGCAGCGGCCTCCACCCCCACCGGATCGCCTGTCTCCATCGCGGCAGTCAGTACATCGGTCAGCTGCTTCACCTTTGCCTGACCGCCATTGCGTTGAACCCATCCTGGCAACTCCGACTGAACCCGCGCAATTTTTTGCGGTAACCGGTCCAAGATCGTAGGACTGACCGGGCCCTCAACCAGCGCCTGACCGCTCAAGAACTTACGATAGGCCTCCAGCGCTGTCGGGTTTTCAGCGGCCTTGCGAAAAACATAGTCTTTGTCGCCTAGCCCCCACCCGAAGATGGTAACCAGCTTGGCGCCTCGGTCGAACAGCCGGGCAAGGTAGGTTTCCATGCTCATTCCGGAGTCCATGGCCCCGAAAGCCAAAACCAGGTTCGCCCCTTCTGACGACGCCCAAGGCGCTCCACCGTGAGCTTGAACCGTGGCCGCCAATTCGTCGAACAGTCCGGGCGAAGGATAGGTGGAGAAGCCGGCGCGGCGATGCGGCCCGAAGGCGACGAGAGGCGGCGCGAAATTTTTTTTGGGCTCCGTTGAGGCCTTCATGGCGAACGCGACGTGCGAATAGATCTTGGCGTCCGGAACTCCAGCGTCCGCCAAGACTCCGGTCCAAAGTGAAATGAAATCGCCCACGGCCGCAACGCGGGCGTCATACAGTTCGGCGTCCGATGCGCCAGGTTTCACCCCCCGATTGGCGAGCGCACAAAATCCGAGCGGGCGGTTGCCGGGAAAATCGCGCCCGATCTGCGTTTCCCAGCCGGCGGTGACGGCGGCGAAGAGATCCTCGTGATGGGCAGCCCGCAATTTGAGTAGTCCGGCGCCGATGGCGTTGCCTATGACCGCCGCCCGACTGCGAACTTCCCGCTCGATCGCAGAACTATTGATGCACATCGGAGGCGGCGCGTGAGTGGGTTGCGGCCCCCAATCCAGCCTGCGCCCATAGGCGGGCGGGTCGGTCCAACCGGCGCGCTCGATGTTGGCGGGATCAGCGAGAAGATCCCGCCGCCGCCCCCAAAACATGGAATCGTCGATGTGAAAACCGATTGCGATATCCTGCTCCAAAGCAATGTCGAAGGCAGTCGCGATCAATTGCTGGACCTGAGCGTCCGAGTGATCGAACGAGAGTGGGCCGAAGATCAAGGCGAGCTTTCTGATTGCGGCTTCTCCGCTCTGCCTGGTCGTCCCGATGCGCGCAATCAGATCAGCTGCAAAATCCGACAGGGTTTTTTTCGACGGTATCTCGCCGAGCACCGGATCGGCGCCGAACGCCATGTTCGGGTTGGGCGAGCCTGTGAAAACTTGGAATGCCAGATACTGTGGTTCTTCGTTTGCAGCACCTTGTGCAACGGCGCTCTCGACACATGTCAGAAGCACGAGCATCGCGGTCAACATGCGCCCGAGCTTGGTCGCGCTGGGCAGCCGTCCCATTTTTCTATTTCGGCTCCGGCTCACGACAATCTCCCGGGCTACGACCCTTCTCGACCTTTGAGGCCGTACTGGGAGTCAGGCGTGCACGGCAAGCATGTTCTGAGCAAGGTCTGTCGAAATGCCCCCTAAAACTTGCCGATTGCGCCACGCAGGCAATGCCGCTCAGAACTTCTGCACCTGCCCCAAAGCCGCACTCCGACCTGACCTTCTACCGACCCTCCCCAGCCCTCACGCCCCGCCATGCAGCCGCGACAACAGCCCGGCATCCGGATACCCATCCGCCGGCAGCCCCAGTTTCACCTGCACGGCTTTCACCGCCGCGCGGGTGCCCGAGCCGAGCTTGCCGTCGATCTCGCCGAAAGCAAAACCCTGCTTGGCGAGCAGCTGTTGCAGGTCCTTGACCTGGGCCAGCGACAGCGGCGTCACCGTGTCGTTGCCGCGCGCGATCGCGGGGGCGCCGGCGATGCGGGTGGCCAGCACCGCCGCCGTGGTCGAATAGACCATCGACTGGTTCCATTGCAGGTAGACCTGGAAGTTCTGGTAGGCGAGGAAGGCGGGGCCGAGCCGGCCCATGGGCAGCAGCAGCGAGGCCTTGACGTCGTCGGACGGCAGCGGCTTGCCGCCAACGTCGGTCACGCCCCACTTGGCCCATTGCGAGCGGGGGAGCTGGACGGTCAGGTCCGCCTGCTCCCAGGGCAATTCATCGGGCACTTTCACATTCTGGAGCCAGGGTTGCCCCTTCTGCCAGCCGAGATGCTGGAGAAAGTTGGCGGTGGTGGCGAGCGCGTCAGCCGTCGAGTGCGGAAGATCGACCCGGCCATCGCCGTCGAAATCGACGCCGTAGTCGAGATAGTGCGTGGGCACGAACTGGGTTGGGCCAAGCTCACCCGCCCAGGAGCCGATCATTTCTGACGGCTGCAAGTCGCCGCGCTGCACCAGCTTCAGCGCCGCCATCAGCTCCTTGCGGAACTGGTCGGGGCGGCGGCAGTCATAGGCCAGCGTCGCCAGCGATTTCAGCACCGGAAAATTGCCCTGCACCTGGCCGAAATCGCTCTCCAGCGCCCAGAAGGCGACGATGACCGGCGCGGGCACTCCGAACTTGGCCTCGATCTTGTCGAACAGCGCCTTGTTCTTCTTGATCAGGCCCTGGCCGGTGGTCAGCCGGTATTTGCTGATCATGCGGTCGGAGAATTGCAGGAAGCTCTGGTTGAACACGCCCTGCTGGTGGTCGGCGTTGATGGTGCCCTGGTCGAACACAAGGCTGGGTTCGGCGGCGCTGAGCGCCTCGCGCGAGATGCCGCTGGCGATGGCCTCCTTCTTGAAGCCGGCGAGCCAGGCCTGGAACGTTCCCTCGGTCTTGCATTCGGCGGCCAATGCACTCGAAGCGAGCAACAGCGAGGTGAACAGGAAACCAATCGATCGCAGCAGCACTTGACCACTCCTCATTATCATCGCCCAATGCGCCCGGACGCCGCCTCATGCTCCCCCCGCGAATCCGGGTCAAGGGCAAAGCACCACCGCCGCTGTCCCGTTTTGCGCCAGCAATTAGGGCAATTTTATCGCTAACCGGCCCTTACGGATGACGGCCTCGGGCTTGTGTGTTAGATGATTGTTTACCGACGATATTGGTGATGAACGGGCTCCATATGGATCTTGCAGGCCTCTACGCGAAGGATCGCCGCTCGGGAACCAAGGCCCGGATGCTAGTGGTCCTCTGCTTCGTGGTGGCAGGCAGTATTCTCGCCGCTTCCCTCTTCTGGCCAGCGGGGTCTAGCGCGATGAGCACGATCACAGCGATGCCACGCTGAGTTCACCGCGAGCCGTCAAGACTGCGCGCAACTCTCTCACGCGAACCCTCGTCCCCAATAGGGACGGGGGTTCGGCGTTTCAAGCCGTGCTCCGATGGTCAAATTCAAAGCCAAGAGCGGCGAGCCTGGCGACGAGTTTGGTGGCATCCACGCCCGCCATGGGCTCAAGGGGTGCGCGGGTGTTCCGCCAATTCGGGTCCGAGCGGTGGTGCGCGATGACCGCCTTGATCGCCGGGATCAACGGCCCTGACTGGAACTCTTGACGGATGGCCGAGGCCCGAGCCTGCAAGGCCTCCGCATCGCCCTGGGATTCGAAGATTTGGCGAAGCAGCCGGGCACTGACATTCGCGGTCGCCGAAATGCAGCCAGCACCACCGAGCTTGAGATTGCTGAGCAAGGTCGTCTCGGCCCCCGAATAAACCGCCAGACCTGGCAACGCCTCGATCAAATGCTTGGTGTGGCTCCAATCGCCGGATGAATCCTTGATACCGGCAACGATGCTCGGGAAATCGCGGCACAACCGCTCGATCAGCGGAAGCGAGAAGCCGATCTGGGTCATCGGGGGAATGTGGTAGAGATAGACCCGAAGCCGGTTGTCGGCGACCCGTTCGAAGAGGCTGGCAAAATACCTGTAGAGGCCCTCGTCGCTCACACCCTTGTAGTAAAAGGGCGGCAGCACGAGCACGCCGGCGCAGCCCAGCTCAACCGCGTGTTTGGTGAGGTCGGCCGTTTCGGGAATCGAACACAACCCGGTGCCCGGCATCAATCGAGCGGGATCGATGCCTGCCGCGAGCAGCGAAATCAGCAGCACCTTCCGTTCCGCGCTGGACAGCGAATTGCCCTCAGACGTGGTTCCAAATGGGGCAAGCGCGGTGCAACCTTCGGCCAGCAGCCAGCGGGCGTGCTCGACGAAGCGCCCAGCGTCGGGCTCGCCGGCGGCGGTAAATGGTGTGAGCACCGGCGCGACAACTCCGGCTAGCCCGGCTTTGGTCATGGTGGGGTCTCCTGGGCGTTCATCTTGGCCGAAGCCGCAGGCTGTTGCGGCAATACGAGGACGGCAACTGATTGAACGAGAAACCCTGCCGCGAGCGCAAGCGGAAAGCCCGCAGGTCCCAAGATGTCCATTAGCCCTCCGGTGCCGGCCGAACCCGCGAACGAGCCGACACCCCAGCAAAGGCCGAACGCCGCGTTCGCCGCCACCAGTGCGGTGCCGGTCAGGGCATCGCCAAGCGCAACCAGCGCCACGGTGAAGGTTCCAAAGCCCACCGCGCTGAACAGGACCAGAAACGGGACCACCAAGGTGCCGCCAAAATCGATCAGCGGCAGCAGCATTGCCATGACACAGCCCGTGGCCGCTAGACCAGCAAGCAGCATCCGTCGAGGAAGATGGTCGGCGAGCCAGCCAATCGGAAACTGCAGCAGCGTGTTTCCAATCGGTCCGAGCGAGAACAGGAACGCGGCCTCGGGCACCGAAACGCCACGCTTGATCGCGTAAACCGCGAACAGATTGATCATCGATCCGTCAAGCCATCCCCAAATGGCGACAACCGCCAACAGCGACGGGATGGTTCCTACGGCAATCGCAAGCCGCCGCCAAGGCACCGGGGCAAGCTCCGGCGTCACGCTGCCAAGCCGGGTCATCGGCACCGCCAGCAGGCCCACCGCGGCCGCAACAAGCGCGTAAGGGGCCAGACTGGCGAAGCCGAAAAGTCCGATCACACCTGGCCCCAGGGCAAAAAACAGCGAATTCACCGCCGTGTACAGCCCCACGATCCGTCCGCGCATGGCGGCCGGCGCGACCGTTATGATCGCCGTCTCGCCGCACACGAACAGTACTGTATTGGCCACGCCATGCACGAATCGGAGCGGGTACCAGGCCAGAACCGGCGGCACCAAGGCGAAAGCCAGGATCAGCGCCGCCGTGACAAGAATTCCCAGGGTAGCGCCAACCCTGAGACCGAGCCTCCCGGCCACCAGCGGGGCCAGCAGGCTGCCAGCCATGTAGCCGAGGGCGCCCGCTGAACCGACGGCGCCGATGATCGTGGGTGAATAGCCAAGCTGGTCCAAGCGGAAGGCACTGGCGGGGAACAGAAAGCCGCCGCCAACCGAAAAGGCACCAAGTGTCAGGACGAGGGCGCCAATAGCGGGCCAGGGCGTCTCCTTGGAGGCGTCCCTTGGTGAGGCAATCTCGGCATCGTCCGCCACCAGATGCTCCCGCTCCGCAGGCCAGGATCGCAAAGGCCATGCTCGCGCCATTGTGTCAGCTTAGCTGGCGGGCTAACAGTTGCCGAGTGACTCGGCAATCGAATGTCGTTGCGTAGCCGCAACCTACCCGCTGGTGCCGTTGCCAGTTACCCCGCATGTCTCATGATCGGAGAGAACCACCGATGCTGCAATGGAAACTCATCACTGTCACCGTGGGTCTTGCGGTGGGTGCCTGGGCTTTGCCCGCAGCCGCCCAACAGACGGCGACCACGACAGCGCCGACGGCCGCTGTGGCACCAGCACCGGCGCCGGTTGCGGCCGCAGCGGCTCCGGCAGCCGTTTCCACACCAAGCGGAAGCCTCAAGATCGCGACCTGGGCCGGCGCCTACGGCGAGGCCCAAAAGGTCGCTGTATTTGATCCCTTCGCCAAGGATACCGGTACACATATCGAGGCCTCGGCCCAAGTGGGCGCGGCCGGCGTCAGTGGCACCGACTGGGACGTCGCCGACCTTACAGCGGCCGATGCGGCCGAGCTGTGCGACAAGGGCTTGATCGAGGCCATCGATCCAGCCGGCCTCAAGGCCGCGCCCGACGGCACCGCAGCCGCCGCCGATTTTCTGCCTGGAGCCTTGAGCAAATGCGCGGTCGGCAGCCTCGCCTGGTCATCTGTGATCCTCTATCTTGGGGACAACAAGGACAGCAAGTCCGGCCGCGCGATCGCCGGACCCAAGACCGTCAAGGACTTCTTCGACGTCACTCGTTTCCCTGGCAAGCGCGGCTTGCCGCGCAACCCACGCTACGTACTTGAGCTGGCGCTAATGGCCGATGGCGTGGCGCCCGATGATGTCTACAAGCAGCTTGCGACGCCGGAGGGTATCAGACGCGCGCTCCGCAGCCTCTCCTCGATCCGCAGCCAGATCGAATGGTGGAGCGATCCCCAGCAGGCCATCGACCTGCTCAAGGCCAAGACCGTGACCATGACTCTCGCCTATAGCGGCCGCGCTTTCATGGAGATCGCGACAGGCACCAAGCCCCTGAAAATCCTGTGGGACGCCCAAATCTACGACGTGGACGTGTGGGCGGTGTCCAAAGCCACGCATAACAAGTCCGATGCCCTGAAATTCGTCGCCTATGCCAGCGGCCCGGACCGGCTTGCTGACACGGCCCGCCAGCTGCCCTATGGACCGATGCGGCGCTCGGCGGTGGGGCTGGTCGGCAACCACGCCATTCTTGGCACCGACCTTAAACCGTTCCTGCCAACCCAGCCAGAGAATTTCGCCACCGCGCTGCGCTTGGACGGAACCTTCTGGCGTAACAACCAGGCCAACCTCCAGGCGATGCTCGAAGACTGGATCGACAATCCTCCCTCCAAGGCCGGGGTCGGCAAGGAGCCCAACCGGACGGCGGGCAGCAAGTCGCCGGGATAGGGATTCCAGGATTTTTCCGTAAGTCGCTGACGGGATGACGTGATTCCTTGCCCCCGGGCGGAGGCCGTGGCACTTTTGGGCAGGGCAACGTGGGCAAACGCCCGCGCGGCAGGCATCGGAATATGAAAAGTCACGCATGATGGTCCGCGAACCTGTCTCGGCCCGCCCGACTGGCAGACTGATCGGGCCGCTGGCGACGGCAGCGTTGTGTATTGCCATGACGGGGCTGCCTGCCCTGGCCCAAGCCGCCAGCCAGCCGCGACATGCGGCAGCTGCCACGGCAATCGACAAGCCGCCGCCTTCGGAGCCTTTCCCCGACAATCTCGAAGCCAAGACCGGTTTCGCCATCGGAGCGCTTCACGCAACCATCACCCAGCTCGATCCGGGTGCCGTGCTGCCTGCGGGCGGCAGCGGTTTTGTCACCGTCATCATCACCGATCCGGGAGGCAACAAGCAGGTCACGCTGCTGGCCGAGGCTGAATCGGGCCAGGTCGGCTCCATAACGGGCGCGAATTCGCACACTGCTCCGGTGCAAGGCGGCATCACGGCGGAAATCCAGCTGCCCGCCGTGGGCCCGACCCAAGTGACGGTCGAACTCGTGCTCAAGGCTGGCCGCCCAGGCCCGGACCGCAAACCGCGCGGCCGCTTGCGCTTGACCCTCCTGCCGCAGAAGGGCGGCCGGGACGAGGCGGTCGTGGCCTGGCCGCTCGCCGATTGCGCCGGTCAATACGGCACGGCGCTGAAAGCAATTCTCGAGGGCCGCCGCGAACGCATGCTGGGCACTCTCGATGCCGTGTCGGCAATTGAACCCGATGCGCCCACGACGTGGCTCTTCCCGCCACCGAAGCCTGCCTCCCCCGTTGCCTCCTGCAAGCCGCAGGGGGGCAAACGGCCGGTTGGCTGCGTGGCGCCGAAGGCCATGCTGGCAAAGGGCGCGGGCACAGTGCCGGAAGTTGAGGAGGTCCGCATCTTCAAGCTGGCTGGCGAGGTTATGACCCAAAAAGGCGCGCTGCCGCAATTCCAGCATCGTACCCAGCCACTGCGCCAGGCGTCGTACACGCTGCTGAGCAGTTTGCGGCTGTATATGGAGCAGGCTCCACACCCGGCGCTTTGCAGCGGGGTTGACGACATGGTTCACTATTATCAAGGCCGCACCGGATTGCTCCGCTCAACCATCGATGAGTCGGAACGCGCGCTGGTGGGGGCCAGGACAATGGCAGCGGCGCGAGTTGCCGCCCTGACGGGCTCGCCATCACCGCAAGCCGCATCCAGCGCGACGGAACTCATCGACATGGCTGCCGGCGCCGTCGTGTCGCCAGTCGATGTCGCTGATGTCACCCATGAGACAACGGTGTGGTCCAAATTGCGCCGCCTGCGTGCCCTGCTTGACAGTCCCGCGACCGCTGACTTGCCCTCCGGCCGACGCGTCGAGACGGTATCGGCACTCAGCATGATCGAGGCCAGCCGGCATCTCGAAATCGCGGCCGGTAAATTTCATCGCCTGGACGAGATCATCTACGGCACGCTCAGCGCCATCGCCGAAGCGCATGGCCGAGCCTGCGTCTGCGCACCCTAGCCCGCCCCCACTCATCCGGGCCCCGCCGCTTTCGGTTGACCCCTGGCCACCGCAGCCATTAGGTTCGGAGACATCCATCCCGGCCAAACTCGGAAGATTAATCCCTTTTGAGAGACAGTAGGGTTTTACTGGCCGGTTCACTGTGAGGAGTTGACGACATGGCACGCACGATGACGGGCGCAGAGATGGTCCTGAAGGCATTGGCCGATCAGGGCGTCCGGCATGTCTTCGGCTATCCCGGCGGAGCCGTGCTGCCGATCTATGACGAGATGTTCCAGCAGGACAAGGTCGAGCACATTCTTGTTCGCCACGAGCAGGGCGCGGTCCACGCTGCCGAAGGATACGCGCGCTCGACCGGCCAGGTCGGCGTCGTCCTCGTCACATCGGGGCCGGGCGCGACCAACGCCGTCACCGGCCTCACCGATGCCCTCTTGGATTCGATCCCCATCGTTTGCCTGACGGGGCAGGTGCCGACGCACCTCATCGGCAACGACGCTTTTCAGGAATGCGATACGGTAGGCATCACCCGCCCCTGCACCAAGCACAACTGGCTTGTGAAGCGGATCGAGGATTTGCCGCGCGTGCTGCACGAGGCGTTCCACGT
>Ga0075021_10000241_pt1 | contig 30579 bp, 26 predicted proteins | sample ColStrG_CSR_2012_FD_72749 | JGI IMG/M metagenome (GOLD analysis project Ga0075021, IMG submission 72749) | Freshwater sediment microbial communities in response to fracking from Pennsylvania, USA - Cold Stream Run_MetaG_CSR_2012 | ecosystem: Environmental > Aquatic > Freshwater > Creek >...
GTGTTGAGCTCATTCACGAGCACCCGCTCGCCGACGACGAAGAAGTCCACCCGCGCGAGCCCGCTGCACCCCGTTCGGCTGAACACCTCCACCGCGAGCGAACGGACCTGCTCGCGGGTGTGCTCCGGCAGCCGGGCGGGGACGATCAGCTCCATCCCGCCGGCGGTGTACTTGGCCTCGTAGTCGTACCAGCCCTGCTCTCCGGCGGCCAGCAGGATCTCGCCTGGCTGCGACGCAACCGGCTGGTCGTTGCCGATCACCGAGCACTCGACCTCGTGGCCGAGAGCGGCCGCCTCGACGATCGCCAGTGAGTCGTGCTGAAACGCGACCTCGAGCGCCGCCGGCAGCTCCTGCGCCGCAAGCACTCGGCCGATCCCGACCGACGATCCGAGCCGAGCCGGCTTGACGAAAACCGGCAGCCCGAGCTCACCGAGCTCGGCCAGGACCACCGCTGCGTGCGCTCGGAACCGGTCGTGTGAGACCCCCCCGTACCGAACCTGCGGGATCCCGGCTGCAGCCATGGCGTCCTTGAACGCGATCTTGTCCATGCACAACGCGCTCGGCAGCACACCAGCGCCGACGTACGGCACGTCGACGCACTCCAGCAGCCCCTGGACGGTCCCATCCTCGCCGAACGGTCCGTGGAGAACCGGGAAGACGACGTCAACATCCTTGATACCGGCTCCCGGCGTCAGCAGCATCGTGCGGCCGTCCTCGCGCCACACGCCGTCGCGCCCGACCTCGATCCGGCGCACCCCATGGCCCGCCTGCACAAGGCCGTCCGCGACCGAGGCCGCCGACGCCAGCGACACCTCGTGCTCGGAGGAACGTCCGCCCCCGAGCACGGCAACGCGCAGCCGGGGACTCGTGCCGGAGCTGTCGAGCGCCCCCTCGCTCATCAACCGCCCGGTGTGGTGCTCGTCGAGGTCGGCGTGGTTGTGGTCGATGTGGTCGTCGGCGGTGGCGGTGTGTATCTACCGATCGTGATCGTCACGGTCGAGCCCTTTGCGGCGGTCGTACCGGCCCTCGGCGCCTGATCGACGACGTTGCCGTCCTGGCTCGCGTCCGTGACGTTGCGAGTCTGTTTGCGCACGCTGAACCCGGCGGCCGTCAGCGTGTTGGCTGCCGCCGGCTCGGTAAAGCCGATCAGATTGGGCACCTGCGACGTCGTCGGCGCGGTTCCGACGGTGATCGAGACCGCGCTCCCGCCGGGTGCCTTGGTCGGAGGCGACGGGCTCTGCGCCAGCACGGTCCCGACCTGGGCAGGGTTGTTCGTCACCTGATTGGTCTGGTTGACGATGAACCCGGCGGCCTGGAGCGTTCCCCGGGCGCCCTGGGAGGTGTCGCCGAGCACGTTCGGGACGGGCACGGGGGCCTTCCCGGAGGAGATGTAGAGCGTCACACCCGAGTCCACCTGGACCGACTGCCCGGCGAGCGGATCCGTCCTCGTAGCCAAGCCCTTCGCGACGACCGACGAGCTTTCGGTGAGGATCCGCTGCACCGTCAAGCCGGCGTGGGCCAGGGTCTGCGTGGCCTGCGACTGGCTCTGCGCGCTGACGGAGGGCACCTGCACCTGACCCGGGCCCTGCGACACGGTCAGGGTGACGATCGAGCCCTTTGCGGCGATCGAACCGCCCGAGGGGCTCTGGCGGATCACGGTTCCGGCCGGAGCCGGCCAGGTCTCGTTGATCACGTTCGGAGTAAAGCCGGCGTTCTGGAGGGTCGCGGTCGCGGCCGGCTGGGCCTCGTTCACGACGGAGGGGACGATCACCTTCACCGGACGGGTCAGCAGGTAGGCCGCGACACCCCCGCCGACGAGCAGCAGCACGGCCAGCAGCGCAAGCACCCACGGCCACGCGCGCCCGCGGTCGCGGTCGTCGTCCGGGTCCCGGCGGCGTCCGTTTGAGCCGTTTCCGGGCGCGCCATATCCGAGCTCGTCGGGGCCGCCGTCACCGGCTCGTGGACTCCCGTCGGGCTGGGAGGCGACAGCGCCGGATGACATCAGCGCGATCGGAGCCGCCGCGCCCGCCGCGCCCGCGGCGATCGCCGCCATGCTGGCCGTGACCTCGCCACGGCCTCCGGACTGCATCGACTCGCGGACCTGCTCGAGCACGTTGATGAACTGGTCGGCGTCCTGTGGGCGGTCGACCGGGTTCTTGTTCAGCGCCCACAACACGACCTGCTCGAGCTCGAGCGGGATCAGCGGGTTGATCGAGCGCGGAGGGGCCGGGGCCTCAGACACGTGTTTGAGCGCGATCGTGACCGCGGACTCCGCGTCGAACGGGACACGTCCGGTGAGCATCTCGTACAGCACGACGGCGACCGAGTACAGATCCGACGGCTCGCCCACAGCGTGTCCCTGCGCCTGCTCCGGCGAGAGATACTGAGCCGTGCCCATGATCGAGCCCGTCTCGGTCATGTCCGACGCGCCGGCGCGCGCGATCCCGAAGTCGGTCACCTTCACGTGGTCGCCGTCGCCGACGATCACGTTGTGCGGCTTCAGATCCCGGTGGATCACCCCGTGCCGGTGTGCGAACCGGCTGGCCCTGAGGATCTGGAGAGTGATCTCGATCGCACGCTCGGGCTCGAGCGGCGCCTCATCGCGGATCAGCTGTTTCAGCGTCCGCCCCGGCAGGTACTCCATGGCGATGTAGTAGGTGCCGTCGAACTCGCCGCGGTCATACACGCTGACGACATTCGGGTGCTGCAGGCCCGCTGCCGCCTGGGCCTCACGCCGGAAGCGCTCGACGAACCCGGGGTCGGCCGCGAACCGGCGGTGCAGAAGCTTCACGGCGACGTTGCGCCCGAGCTGCTCGTCCTGCGCCAGGAACACGTCCGCCATCCCACCCGAGCCCAGACGCGAGGTCACGCGGTAGCGGTCGTCGATCAGCGTTCCGACCGGGATCTCGGTCACTGTCCCTCCGCCAGGAGCGTCTTGATCACCGCTGCCGCGATCGGCGCCGCGACGGTCCCCCCGAAACCTCCGGCCGTCCTGTCGACTGTCACCGCGACTGCCACGCTCGGGTTATCCACGGGTGCGAAGCCGATGAACCACGGCTGCGTCACGTTCGAGCCGACGACGCCGATCTCTGCCGTGCCGGTCTTGCCCGCCACCCTGATTCCGGACAGGTTCGCGGCCGTGCCGGTTCCCTCCTCGACCACATCGGTCATCATCAGCGCCAGCTCGCGGGCGATCGACGGCCGCATCACGCGCCGGTACACGGTCGGCTGGACCGTCTGGAGCAGCTGACCGTCGGGGTTGACGATCTTGGAGACGAGATGTGGCTTCATCAGCGTGCCGCCGTCGGCAACAGCCGAGGCGACCATCGCCATCTGCATCGGTGAAACCGCCAGCGTATCTTGGCCGATCGCCATCCGCCCCACGTCTATCAGACCGCTCGTCGGCGCCAGCAACCGTCCGTTCAGTCGCGACCGCGCACCGCTGGCGGTCATCTCATCCCTGGGAAAGTCGAGCGGGGGCACCGAGTAAAAGCCGAAGCGCTTCATGTACCTGGCCAGCGTGTCGATCCCGAGCCTCTCTCCCACCTGTGCGAACACCGTGTTGACCGAGTACGTCAGCGCCCGCGTAAGTGTGATCGGCCCCCAGCTCTGGTTGTAGTCGTTCGTCAACGGAACGCCCGAAACGATGATCGGCGAGTCGCCGTTGATCAGTGAGATCGGCGTGTACGCGCGGCTGTTGAGCGCCGCCGTGCTGGTCACGACCTTGAAGGTCGAGCCCGGCGGGAAGCCGGATTGCAGCGCGGACACGAACTGGGTTGACCCCGGCGCGTTCGGATGGTTGTCGTTGTAGGTCGGATTTGAGTACAGCACCTCGACCGCGCCGGTCTTGGGATTGAGCGCGACGACCGACCCGGCACGGCCCGCCAACTCGCTCACGGCGAGGCGCTGGGCGGTCGGGTCCAGCGTCGTGTAGACGTCGTTTCCGACCTGCGGACCGCCGGAGAAGCTGCCGAAGATCGATGCAACCCCGCTCGGCGCGCCGTTCAGCGCGGCTGCCTGCGAACGCTCGAGTCCCGCCGATTGCCCGAAGGCCGCGTTGGAGTAGCCGACCGCCTGGGCGAACAGCTGCCCGGTTGGGTATGTCCGCGTCCAGGTACCGCCGGGCCCCCTGACCGACCGCGCCAGCAGCTCACCGTCTCGGGCGAGGATCTTGCCACGTTTGATCGTCAGCTCGGCCAGTGCCGCACGGTGGTTGAGTGGACTCTTCTGAAGGGCGTTCGCGTCGAACACGGTCCAGCGCGAGGTCCACGCGATCAACAGCCCGAACAGGATCACGACCAGCCCGAACAGCCGCAGGATCGCGCCGTTCACCGGACAGCCGTCCTGCGCGCGCGGTCGGAGATCAGCAGCAGCAGCGCCGCGAGCACGAAGTTCGCGAGAATCGAGGAGCCGCCGTAGGAGACGAACGGCAGCGTTACGCCGGTCAGCGGGATCACACGCGTGACCCCGCCGACGATCACGAACACCTGGAGCGCGAGCACGGCGCTGAGCCCGCTCGCCATCAACTTCGAGAACGAATCCGAAGCGAGGATCGCTGCCTTGAACCCGCGAGCGACCAGGATCAGGTACGTGAGCAGCAGGGCACAGGCGCCGAACAGCCCAAGCTCGTCGGTGACCACCGCGTAGACCATGTCCGTCGCCGGGAACGGCAGCAGCGGCAGCGGCGGGCTGCTGCCGGGGATCGTGAGCATCGCCTGACCGAACCCCTGGCCGAACAACCCGCCCGAGGCCTGAGCGAACAACGCGTTGGCGACCTGGTAGCTCCCGAGCGGTGCGTTGTACAGCTTCGGGTCGAACGGATGCAGCCACGTCTCGACCCGCGCGTGGATGTGCGGGATGTGTGTGCCCAGGTACCACGCGCCGATCCCGAACGCGGCCAGCCCGACGACCACGAACGAGACTCGGCCGGTCGCGACGTAGAGCACGGCCAGCAGGCCGCCGTAAAACATCAGCGACGAGCCGATGTCGTGCAGAAGGAACAGGATCAACATCGCCAGCCCCCAGATCACGAGCACCGGGCCGAGCTGCTTGACCGGCGGGATCGTGACCCCGAGCACGCGGCGCCCTGACACCAGCAGCTGCCGCGTGTCGCTCAGGTAGCTGGCGAGGAACACGACCAGCCCGATCTTCGCGAACTCAACCGGCTGGAACACGATCAGGCCGGGGATCCGAATCCCGAGGTAGGCGCCGTTCGCCTCGTAGCCGACGCCGGGAACCCGCGGCAGCATCAGCAGCACGAGCGACACGACCACGATCAGATAGCGATAGCGCTCGAGCTTGCGGTAGTCGCGGACGACGACCACCGTCACGGCGAACAGAATCAGCCCGAGCACGAACCACTGCGCCTGGTATCGCGCAAGCGAGGGCTGGATCCGGTAGACCATCACCAACCCGAAGCACGCGAGCACGGCGACCAGCGGGAAGATGAACGGGTCGGCGTGCGGCAGCGTGATCCGGATGAAGATGTGACCGGCGACGCACAGGCCGAGGAAGATCAGCCCGTAGGTCAGGGTCAGGCTTGGAATCCGGTTGGATCGCTGGACGAACACGCCGGCGAACCCGGCCATCAGCAGCAGCGAGGCGGGGATCAGCCCGAGCAGCTCCAGGTTGCGGGCCTTCATCGGGTGATCCGCCCCAGCTCGAGGTCGTTGATAAGGCTGGTCGCGTTCGCTTGCGAGCGGAGGTTGTGGTCAAGCAAGGACGCACGCCTGTTCGCGGGCAGCAGCGATGCCGGCACGCCGGACACGTAGTAGGTCTCGTACATCCGGATCGCGAACGGCAGCTCGTACGGGAAGCCCCGGTAGACGGTGATCATCCCCTGTTGGTTGGTGCCCAGGAAATAAAGCTGCCGGCTGGCCAGGTAGCCGGCGCCGCCGAACAGGAACAGCACGATGCACGCGGCGAGCACCGCCGCCGCAAACTTGCCGAACCGCGTCAGCCGGCGCTCGCCGCGCCTGCCTCCGTGCCCCTGGGTGCGGGCCAGGCGAGCGCGTGAGCGAACATGCGCGGGCTCGGCGCCGACGACGACGTTCACCTCGGTCGGCGGACCGCCCGCAACCGCGGCGCCCGTCAGCGCGCCGTCGCGCCCGTCCATCACGCCACCCTCGCCGATCCTGGCCATCACGACCGTGATGTTGTCTCGCCCTCCCGCCTCGTTGGCCTCGGCGATCAGTCGGTCCGCGGCGCCCGACAGGGTGGGCTCGGACGCGAGAACCCGCGCGATCAGTGGCTCGGCCACCATCGATGTGAGCCCGTCGCTGCACAGCAGCAGCACGTCGCCGGCCTGCACCGGGTAGGTCCAGGTGTCGACCTCGACCTCAGGTTCAATTCCGAGGGCGCGGGTGATGATCGAGCGCTGCGGATGCTCGAGCGCCTGGCGCTCGGTCAGCTTCCCGCGCTGAACCAGCTCGTCGACCAGCGAATGGTCGCGAGTCAGCCGGGCCAGTTCGCCGCCGCGGAGCAGGTACGCCCTGCTGTCGCCGACGTGGGCGATCGCCACCTCGCCGTCGCCGAGCAGCGCCGCGGTCAGGGTCGTCCCCATCCCCGCGTGCTCCTCGCCGGCGTGGGACAGCGTGTAGATCCGGCGATTTGCGATCCGCGTGACCTCGGCCAGGCGGTCCTGCGGGCTGCCGTCGCCCGGCAGGCCTCTTTCGAAGGTCTCCACCGCCATCCGGGAGGCGACCTCGCCCGACTGTGCGCCGCCCATCCCGTCGGCGACGACGAACACCGGCGTCCGGTCGAACAGCGCGTCCTCGTTTCCGCGGCGCTGGCGTCCGGTGTCCGTGCGGTGCACGGTTTCTATCGCCCACAGCATCGCCCGCTCACTGGTAGTAGGAGAACTCGGAGTCGCCGATTCGGATGCGATCGCCCTCGTGCAGTGGCTGCGGCCCGGTCAGCGCCTCCTCGTTGAGAAACGTGCCGTTGGTCGAGCCGAGATCCTCGATCACGACCGCCCGGCCCTGCCGCAGGATCCGCGCGTGGCGGGCCGAGGCGAACGGATCGTCGAGCTGGATCTCCACATCCCCGCGACCAAGCGTGGCGCCGACGCTCAGGTCGTACGCCATTCCGCGCTCGTGCCCCGTGGCATGGTCGACGACCAACCGCGGCTCGAAGTCCGACTCGAGCTCGATCAGAGGGTCGCTCGCGGCATACATGCCCGTCGCATCCGGGCTGGCGTGCTCGGCACGGCGTCCGCTGCGACGTAGGTCGAAGAACGAGCTGAGTGCGACCCAGACCAGAAACGCGTAGAGGACGGCGAGGAAGCCGAACTTCAGTCCGACGGAGACCGGCTCGAGCATCGCGAACCCTCACTCCACCTCGAACGTGATCACGGAGGTCCCCACCTCGATCTCATCGCCCGGGCGCAGCGTCACCGGGTGATCGATCCGCTGTCCGTTCAGCGACGAGCCGTTGGTCGAGCCGAGGTCGGCGAGCACCCAGCCGCCGGAGGCACCGGGGCGGATCTCGGCATGCCGACGCGAGACGTTCGGGTCCTCGATCACGATCTCGCACTGGCGGCTGCGGCCGACCGTGGCGCCCGCCGGGCCCACCACCAGCCGCCGGCCGTCCAGCAGCAGTACCGCCCGGTGCGCACGGACACGCGGCTCTGCCGCCACCGGAGCTGCTGCCATGGGAGCAATCGGCGCTCCATAGATCACCGTGTGGCCGGACTGCACCGCAGACTCCTTCGGTCCGGACTCCTCGTCCTCCGGCTCGGGGCTGACAACCCGCGTCTGGATGCCGAACTCCCCGAGCCGCAGCTGGCTGTCGGTCGCGAACTCGATCACCGGCCGAGACAGCAGGGCCAGCCGCTCCCGACGGGCGTGCTCGAGCAGGTACGCGCCGAGCTCGTCGGCGAGCGCATCCTCGTACTCGGCGAACCGGTCGCGGTCGCGCGGGGACAGGTAGATCCGATACTCGTTTGGTACGTATGTCCGGGACACAGACGGCGACTTGTGCTCGTCCATCTCGCGCGCCAGCTTGTGGGCAAGTTCAACCGGGCGCACCGCCGAGCGGAACACCCGACTGAACGTGCCCTCCACCAGGCCCGCGATTGAATTCTCGAGACTTCTGAGGACGCTCATCTAGACGATCTCCGTGGCAGTTCATGCTACGGGACGTCTCCCGCAAGGTTCGGGGTTCGCGCGCCGCCAAAGCAGATCGGCGCCGCGAGGATTGCCGCACCGGCCAGCGCTCCGAGGATCGCGCCTCGCGGCAGGCCGAACGCCGCGCCCGGAGCGATCAGGCGAACCGCGAGCACGGTCGCGACGATCGTCGCGCCGGCCCACAGCAACGCAACGCTGAGCGCGACCGCCCGCGGGCGCTGCCTCGTGACGAGCAGCGGGCCGGCGATCGCCGCCAGCGCCCACACCGCGGCACCCGCGAGGATCCCGGAGTGGAGCATCGACGGGACGAGATCGTGGATCGTGACCTGTGGAGACCTGGTCCACACCGCCGGCGGCGGCTGTGGCCAGATGCGCTCGTACAGTGGCCCCCCGACGAGCGCGCCGGCGGCCGCAAGCCAGATGAAGCCGACTCCCGCCGCAGCGGCGCGTAGCCACCAGCGCGCGCCGCTGCGAGCAGCGATCGCCGGCCATGCGCCCGCGAGCGAGGAAACGCCGAGCAGCACGGCCCCGGCAGGGAAGCTCCACAGCGCGCCGCGAGCGGGCATCGCGACGATCGTCAGCCACGCGACCAGCGCCAGCAGCGCGGCGGCGCCCGCCCGGCCCTGGGTGGCGCTCAGCCCGGTGATCCCCGCCGCCAGCACGAAGAACGCCAGGCGCGGGGCGAGCATCGAGCCGACCACCGCGGCTGCCGCCGCAGCAGCCGGGGCGATCGGGGGATCGCTCAGCAGGTGCTTGGTCAGCCACCACACGGCGAACCCCGCCAACGCTGCGTTGGCCGTTCGCAGCAGTCGCTGCTCCCGCGTGCCGCCGGCTGGCGTGCCGGCCGCACGCGGCACGAGGTCCTCCGGGGACCCGGCTCGCTCGTTGCCGGTCGCCTTCTCGCGACGTAGCGGACCGGGCGGGTCGTCTTCCTCAGCGGAGGCACTGCGCCGGGCGGCCAGCCAGCCGCGCGGGGCGACAACGCCGGGAGTCACCGCAGCCAGCTCGACGGAAGCCTCGAGCGCCTCCTGCAGCTCCTTGACGCTGCCGCGGTCGGCTGGGCGTGGGCTCAGCGCTCGGTCGAGCCCCCTCGCGAGCATCTCCGGGAGGTCTCGGCGTTGTCGGCGCAGCGGCGGCAGGTACACCGCCACGCGGCGCCTTGCCCCGGTCCGGCCGCGAGCGCCCTTCAACGGGTTCACCCCGGCCAGCGCCTCGTACATCACCAGCGCCAGCGAGTACAGGTCGGCCGCCGCGGTCGCCTCCCGCCCCTGGGCCTGCTCGGGGGCCATGTAGGCGACCGTTCCGAGCACCTCACCCGTTCGGGTCAGCGAGTCGTGGGCGTCGTCGAGCAGACGCGCCACCCCGAAGTCGGTCAGCTTCGCCACTGCGGCGTCGTGGGCGGCCACCGACGCGACCAGCACATTCGAAGGCTTCACGTCGCGGTGCACGACCCCCTCGGCGTGCGCATAGGCGAGCGCTTTGCACAGCGAGATCCCCACCTCCAGGATGTCGCGGTCCGAACAGCGACCCGCGGCCAGCAGCTTGTCCAGGCTCTTCCCGCGGACCATCTCGGAGACGAGATATGCCCCGTGCTCGTCGATCGCGGCCTCGTACAGGGTCACGATCGCCGGGTGCATCAGCCGGGCCGCCGCCCGAGCCTCGCGCTCGAACCGCGCGAACACGACGCGGTCTCGGTGGATCAGCTTGACGGCAACGTCGCGCTCGAGTCGCTCGTCGTGCGCCGCCCAGACGGTGGCAAACGCCCCTGACCCAAGCATCCGAGTCAGCCGGTAGCGGCCGAGCACGGGCTCGGCGTTTGCAGTCGCCGCAGCCGCGGACGGCTGCCCGGCCGATGATCGAAGCCGGCCCGTCCGCAGCAGTCGCTCGGTCCTCATCAGGGCTGTGTTCAACATCCACAGCGAGGTACCTGCGATGCGCGCTCGTGCCGGCCTTGCACAGCCCTGTGCCAATCGTCGTTCAGACTGAGCTGCCGGTCATACTGAAGGCTTCCGATCCCGAGGAGCGAGAGGTTGTCCTTCTTCGACGACGCCGAGGAGCAGCCCGCGACGCGTTCGCAACCGCGGCGGCGAGGGTCGGCTGGGCGCAAGCCCCCAGGGCCCCAACAGGCGATCCGCACCCGCCGGGTGGTCGCGGTCGTGGTGGTGGTCGTCGCCGTGGTGTTGATGGCGGTCGGGATCCACGCGTGCCAGGCGAGCCAGCACACCAGCGCTTTGAAGGACTACAACGCCCAGGTGTATTCGCTGATCGCCAAGTCGAATCAGACCGGTAAGCAGTTGTTCGAGCTGCTCGGCGCTCACAAGAGTGACGCGACGGCGCTCTACACACAGATCGGCCAGGCGCTCGGCAGCGCGCAGAGCCAGCTCAACCAGGCGAACAGCATGAACGTTCCGGGTGACATGGCGGCCGCCCACGACAAGCTGGTGCTGGCGTTGACGATGCGCCGCGACGGGATCAGAATCATCGGCGGCCAGATCCAGCAGGCGCTCAGCAGCGCTGAGCGGAAGGCGGCCATTCATGAGATCGCGGCTGCAACGGCGCGGTTCTACTCCTCCGATGTGATCTACAAGGCGTACTCCGTGCCGGAGATGGTCGCGGCGCTTCACGCCGCTGGGATTCCGGTCGGCGGTTTGGGGGGCGAGCAGATCCAGGGCGGCCAGTTCGTGACCGATCTGGGCTGGCTGTCTCCCAACTTCATAGCCTCGCGGCTCGGGGTCGCGGTGTCCGGCGCCAGCACCTCGCTGGCCCCAGGGCTGCGTGGGCACTCGCTCAACTCGGTGAGCGTCGCCGGCAGCCAGCTCGTCCAGGGGGCGACCAACTACCTGGCATCGAACCCGCCGCCGACGTTCACGCTCAACCTCACCAACGGCGGCCATTTCACCGAGACCAACGTGGAGTGCCGGGTGTCCGTGGTCGGGCTCAGCGACGTCGGCACCGCCCAGATCGCTCAGACCACCCCGGGAGAGACCACGACCTGCCAGGTGACGCTGCCGACCGCCCCGGCCGCGGCCACCTACAACGTCACCGCCGAGGTGCTGCCGGTCCCGGGCGAGACGAACTCCAGCAACAACTCCCTCACGTTCCCGGTCAAGTTCACCGGCTGAGGGCGGCCAGGCCCATCGGCTGACGGCAGGTCCGCACCGGTCGCCGCGCGGCGGCGTCGCGAGCCTATCCTTGTGCGGGTGAGCGATCTGACGAGCACCGCGGGGATCGTCGCGCTCGCCGCGGCCGGCGTGGCGCTCGTCGCGCTCGCGGTCTCGGTCACGCTCGCCGTCTCTCTACGACGGGTGCGCCGGGCTCAGCGTGCCGTGCTGGGCGAAAGCCAGGAGGACCTCGTCGCGCATGCGGCTTCGCTGCAATCGGAGTTCCGGTCGCTGGCCGGTTACGTGGGCGACGTCGCGACCCGCCTCGACGAGCGGGTCACAGCCAGCGAGCAGCGCCTCGACGGGGCGGTCACGTACCACTCCCTGGTTCGCTACGACGCCTACGGCGAGATGTCCGGGCGCCAGTCCACCTCGATCGCGTTGCTGGACGCGCGCCGCTCCGGCATCGTCCTGACGTCGATCCACCATCGCGAGCACGCGCTCATGTACGCCAAGCAGGTGCACGAGGGCGTACCCGACGTCAAACTTTCGCCCGAGGAGGCCGAGGCGGTCAGGCTGGCGCTCGGGACCGGCGTGCCCCGGACCGACGTAGTCGGCGACACGGCGACCGGCGACCCCCTCGACGCGAGCTGAGGCGCCCCACGCGATGGCGATCCTTGCTGGTTTCCTGGGGCCCGAGGGAACGTTCTCGCACGAGGCCCTGAGCACCTCGGCAGGCGCAGATTCGCTCCAGGCGATCCCGTTCGCGACGATCTTCGACGCCGTGATGGCGGTCCATCACGGAGAGGTGCAGTACTCGCTGGTGCCGATCGAGAACTCGCTCGAGGGGTCTGTGAGCGCGACGCTCGACGCGCTCGCGATGGAGACGGAGGATGTCGCCATCGTCGGCGAGGTCGTGCACCCGATCCGCCAATGCCTGATCGCGCGAACGCAGCTCGAGCTGTCCGAGATCGAGACCGTGGTGTCCCATCCTCAGGCAAGCGGCCAGTGCGCGCGGTTCATCCGCACGCGCCTGGGGGGGGCGCGTGTGCTCACCGCTGCATCGACCGCCGACGCGGTGAGGGTCGTGGCCGAACAGCTACAGCGGCCGTGGGCGGCGCTCGGGAACCGGCTGGCCGCGGAGCGCTACGGCTGCGAGGTGCTCCGCTCCGGGGTCGAGGACCTGCCCGACAACGAGACCCGGTTTGTGTGGCTCGCGCGCGCCGGCGTGGAGCCGGGAACCCCTGGATCGCCGCCGCCACGGGGCCCGTGGAAGACCGCGATCGTGTTCTGGGGCGTGGGCTCCGAGGAACCGGGCTGGCTCGTCGCCTGCCTGTCGGAGTTCGCGAGCCGCGACGTGAATCTGACGAGGATCGAGTCAAGGCCGCGCAAGCAGGGACTTGGTCGATACATGTTCTTCGCCGACCTCGAGGGGAGGACGGGTGAGCCGCACGTCGATCAGGCCCTCGACGGACTGCGCGACCATGTCGAGGTGTGTCGGGTGCTCGGCTCGTTTCCCGCGACCTAGCGCCCACCCGAGGCGACCTGGTGGACCATCCCCGAGCGGGCGGATGTGGTCAGGAGCGCCGCTACAATCCGCCGCGCGATGGACAGTCCGCCGCCAGCCCCAGCCGGGTCTGCGCCGCTACTCGAGCACCAGCGGCGCGGGCGTGAAGTCGGGCGGGTGCTCGTCCTCAATGCGACGTATGAGCCGGTCAACGTGTGCACGGTCCGGCGCGCGGTCGTGCTGCTGCTGAAGGAGAAAGCCGAGGTGATCGAGCACGCCGGCTGGGAGCTGCACTCGGCCAGCACGAGCATCGCTCGGCCGGTGGTGATCCGGCTGGTCACCTACATCCGGATCCCGCGTGACACACATCGCCGCAAGATCACCCGGCGAGCCGTGTTCGCGCGCGACAACTGGACCTGCCAGTACTGCGGCTCGCGGGCGCAACTGACCGTCGACCACGTCGTGCCCCGGTCGAAGGGGGGCGGCTCCACGTGGGAGAACATCGTCGCCTCGTGCGCGCCGTGTAACCGCCGCAAGGGCGACGCGCTGCCGCGCCAGGTCGGGATGCGGCTGCGCAACCAGCCGCGAGCGCCCAGCACGCACGTGTTCATCCAGGTCGCCAGCCCGTCGATCCCCACAGCCTGGCGACAGTACCTCGCCGCCTGAACGGACCGTGTCCGATCGATCGTGGACAGCCGCGTCGATCGCCGTTGACGTCCGTGAACGGCGACGCACGGCCACGGAGGTGATCGAGCAGGCGCTCGAGCGCATCGCCGCGTGCAACGGTGCGCTGAGGGCGTTCTGCGAGGTCAGGCCGCGAGCCGCCCGCGCCGCAGCCGCGGCGATCGATGCCCGCATCGCCGCCGGGACCGATCCCGGGCCCCTGGCGGGCGTGCCGGTCGCCGTCAAGGACGTGGTCTGGGAGGCCGGCGTCGAGGCCACGGACGGATCACGCGCGCTGGTCGGATTCGTAGCGCCGGAGAGCGCGACGGGCGTCCGGCGGCTGGTGGATGCCGGCGCTGTCGTGGTCGGCCGGACCAACGTCCCCGAGTTCTGTTATCGCGGCTTCTGCGCCAACGAGCTGTATGGCGAGACGTCGAACCCCTGGGATCTCGGCCGCACTCCAGGCGGCTCGAGCGGAGGCGCGGCGGCGGCCGTCGCGGCCGGCCTGGTGCCGCTCGCGATTGGTTCCGACGGCGGCGGGTCGATCAGGATCCCGTCCTCGTTCTGCGGCGTCGCCGGCATCAAGCCGACATTCGGTCTGGTCCCGCGGGAGCCACAGTGGCCGGGGTGGTTGACGCTGACGCATCTCGGCCCGATCGCTTTCACGGTCGAGGACTGCGCGCTGATGCTCTCGGTCATGGCGGGACCGGACATGCGCGATCCGAGCGCTCTGCCGGCGCTCGGGTTCGACCTGGTGGCGGCCGCCCGCCGGGAGGGCGATCTCGCCGGACTGCGAGTGGCGTTCTCCGAGGATCTCGGCTACGTGCGGCTCGACGAAGGGGTCCGTCGCGCGTTCGCCTCGGCGCTCGAGCGGTTCGAGTTGCTCGGCGCCGAGCTTGTCGAGGCCTCGCCCGAGATCGCCAACCCGCTCGACATCTGGAACACATTGACGATGGTGGACAACCTCGCCTCCGAGGGTCCGCTGTTGCCCGGCGGCCTCGTCGGTGAGGACACCCGCGGGCTGATCGAGCCCGGCGCCGACGTGTCGGGCGTCGCGTACGTTCAGGCCAGAAACGCGCAGTGGGAGCATGCGCGCGAGTGGGGCCGATTCATGAGCAACCATGACCTGTTCCTGACACCGACGATGGAATGCGTCGCATTCGAGCATGGGCGCACCGGGCCGGCGACGATCGGCGGCGAGCCGATCGGTGACTTCTACGACGACTACTGCCATTTCTGCTACCCGTTCAACCTGACTGGCCAGCCGGCGGCCAGCGTGCCGATGGGAACCGCCGAACACGGCCTGCCGGTTGGGCTTCAGATCGTCGGCAGGCGGTTCCAGGACGATCTCGTGCTGCGGGCGGCGGCGGCCTGGGAGCGGCTCAATCCATGGCCGCGCGCTTCGCTGCAAGCCAGGCCGGCGATCGAGCCGAGCGGGCGGCTCGTCGAGCTGGGGCCGGGCGACGGCTCCGTGCAGGTAGACCCCCGTGCGACCGCTGCCGCGGCCGGTGAGCGGATCGCGCTCGACTCGGGCGTAGCGGAGATCCGCCGAGTGCTGAGTCCACGCGAGGGCGAGCTCGTCGTCGAGTACGAGCGCGTCTAGCTCTGGAGGGAACCGGCGGGCGCAATCCGAGCCGGAACCGACCGGGGAGCACGCACCCGAATCGGCGCGCGAACACGACCCGGAATCGGCGCGCGAACACGACCCGGAACCACTGCGCGGCCCGTCAGCGCCGTTCGCTAATCTGGCGTCACCAGAGAAAGGAGGTGGTCCGCCTGTCTGAAAGTCCTTGTGGGACCCTGGAGGTGTCCGGCCGCTAGGTTCGGAGGCTGACCCCGCTTAGCGGAGTCCCCCCCGTGACACCGCCGCATCGGGCGCCGGGATTCGTCCCTCCGGCTTGTTCGAGCCCGGACGGCTAGCCAGCCGAAAGTAACCGAGGGGCGCCGTAGTCGACGGCGCCCCTCGCGCTTTCAACCACCTTGATCGTCTGGCCCGTCGAGCTCCGGGGCCAGTCGGCCGCTCAGGCCTCGTGCTCGCTTTCGCCGTCGGCGTCGCCGTTTTCCGGGACAGTGCCGCCTTCGTCCGGGACCGTGCCGCCGTTGTCCGGGACCGTGCCGCCGTCGTCCGGGACCGTGCCAGCCGCAGTCGGAGCCTCCGAATGGTCGTGGTGGACGACATCGGGATCGGAGCCGTTGCCTTCGAACACATGCGCGGCGGTCGCCCCCTCGGACTCGACGACGAGCGCCACGGCGCTCACCTGGTCGTCGTCGCGAATGTTCATCACCTTCACGCCCTGCGACGCGCGGCCATAACGGTTGATCTCGCGGACCGAGGTGCGCTGCACCATCGCGTTCTGCGAGATGAACACGAGCTCCTGATGCTCTCGGACCACCAGCGCCCCTGCCAGCTGACCCTTGTTCTCGGTCAGCGTGATGGTCTTGACGCCCATCGTGCCCCTACCCTTCACGGGGTAGTCCGAGATCGACGTGCGCTTGCCGTAGCCGTTCTCGGTCACGACCAGCAGCTCCTGGTCGTCGCGGGCGACGTCCATCGCCAGCACGGAGTTGCCCTTGCGGCGCACGTTCATTCCGCGCACGCCGCTCGTGTCGCGACCCATCGCTCGGACCTGGTGCTCGCTGAAGCGCGCAGCCTGGCCCGAGCGCGACACCATGATGATGTCGTCGTCCCCGCTCGTCCGCCGGACGGCGATCAGCTCGTCGTCGTCACGGATGTTGATCGCGATGATTCCGTCCGCCTTGATCGGTGTGTTGTAGGCGGCGAACTCGGTCTTTTTGACCAGGCCGTCGCGCGTGGCGAACACGAGGTAGCGGCCCTCCGAGAAATCCCGGGTGGAGAGCACCGACTGGACGCGCTCACCCTCGCGCAGCGGCAACAGGTTGACCAGCGCGCGCCCTTTGGCGGTGCGCGAGGCCTCCGGCAGCTCGTAGACCTTGAGCCGGTAGATTTTCCCGCGGTTGGTGAAGAACAGAAGGTAGTCGTGCGTGGAGGAGACGAACAGGTGCTCTATGTAGTCGTCGTCCTTCATGTCCATCCCGGTGACGCCGACCCCACCGCGGCGCTGCTGGCGGTAGGTCGAGAGCGGCAGTGACTTGACGTAGCCCGAGTGGGTGATCGAGATGACCATCTGCTGGTCCGCGATCAGGTCCTCGATGTCGATGTCGCCCTCGGCATGGGTAATCTCGGTGCGGCGCTCGTCGCCATAGGTATCGGCAATCTCGCCCAGCTCGTCCTTGATCAGCGCGTTGACCTTCGCCTCGTCGCCGAGAATCTCGCGCAGTTCCCTGATCCGCTCCACCAGGTCGGCGTGCTCCTGCTTGAGCTTGTCGGACTCGAGCGCCGTCAGCCGGCTGAGTGTCAGCTGCAGGATCGCCTGCGCCTGGATCAGGGTCAGCGTGAACCGCTCGATCAGACCGAGCCGTGCCTGCTCGGGATCCCGCGAGCCACGGATCAGGGCGATCACGTCGTCCAGGCTGGCGAGCGCCACGAGCAGCCCCTCGAGCACGTGCACCCGCTCCTCCTTGCGGCGCAGCTCGTACTTGGTGCGCCTCACAATCACCTCGCGCTGGTGCTCGACGTAGTGGCCGATCACCTCTCGCAACGACAACGTCTTCGGGACGTTGTTGACGAGCGCGACCATGTTGACGCCGAATGTCGCCTGCATCGGCGTGTGCTTGTACAGCTTGTTGAGCACGACCTTCGGGATCGCGTCCCGCTTCAGCTCGATCACGAGTCGCATGCCGCGGCGATCGGACTCGTCGCGCAGGTCGGTGATCTCCGGGATCTTCTTGTCCAGCACCAGGTCCCGGATCTTCAGGATCAGCCCGCCGTCGCCGCCCTTGCGCACCTGGTAGGGCAGCTCGGTCACGATGATCGCCTCTTTGCCCTGACCGATCGGCTCGATGTGGGCCCTTGCCTGCACGCGTACGCGTCCGCGGCCGGTCTCGTACGCCTCCCGGACTCCGGCGCGGCCGAGGATCGAGCCCGCCGTGGGGAAGTCCGGGCCCTTGATGTGCCGCATGAGCCCCTCGACGTCGATCGTCGGGTCATCGATGAAGGCGATCGTCGCGCCGATCACCTCGCGCAGGTTGTGCGGGGGGATGTTGGTTGCCATTCCGACCGCGATTCCCGAGCTGCCGTTGACCAGCAGGCTGGGAAAGCGCGCCGGCAGCACCACCGGCTCCTGTCGGTTGCCGTCGTAGGTGGGAATGAAATCGACCGTGTCCTGGTCGATGTCGCGCAACATCTCGGTGGCCAGCTTCGCGAGGCGCGCTTCGGTGTAGCGCATCGCGGCCGCCGAGTAGCCGTCGATGTTGCCGAAGTTGCCGTGTCCGTCGACCAGTGGGTAGCGCATCGAGAACGGCTGGGCGAGGCGCACCAGCGTGTCGTAGATCGCGGTGTCGCCGTGCGGGTGGTACTTGCCCATCACGTCGCCGACGATCGTGGCGCACTTCACGTGCTGACTGTCGGGCCTCAGCCCGTTCTCGTTCATCACGTGCAGGACGCGGCGGTGGACAGGCTTCAGGCCGTCGCGGACGTCCGGCAGGGCACGGCCGACGATCACCGACATCGCGTAATCGAGATACGCCGAGCGCATCTCGTCCTCGAGCCCGCGCGGCTCGATGTTGCCGCCGCCGATGGTGTCGACAGCCGACATCCGCTCAGACGTCCAGGTTGACCACGGCGCTGGCGTTCCTCTCGATGAACTCCCGGCGCGGCTCGACCTGGTCGCCCATCAGCATCGAGAACACGAGGTCTGCGGACGCCGCATCCTCCATCGTCACCTGCACGAGCGTCCGGGTGGCCGGATCCATCGTCGTCTCACGCAACTCTTCGGAGTCCATCTCGCCGAGGCCCTTGAACCGGTAGTAGTGGACCCCTTTCTGGGCCACCTCCAGGATCGCCTCGCGCAGACTGATGAACGACGGCGCATCGGCGCTCTCGTCGCCCAGTCCAACCTGGAACGGCGGCGAGCCGGCCAGTGCCGTAAGCTCGCCGTTGACCTCGGAAAGGCGCTGGAACTCGGTCGCCGCGAGTGTCGAGTGGCGCACGGGGTAGGAGCTCGCCAGTCCGGTTCTGGACTCGACGGTCCGCACCACGAGCTCGGTCTCGCCCTCGCGCACGAGCTCGGTCGAGTAGGCGTCCCCGTCCTGGGAGCCACGCCGGACCAGCCGCACGAGCCCCTCGACATCGGTCACGCCCTCGTCGATCAGCCGTGACTGCTCCAGGAATCGAACGATGCCGTGCCCGTGCGCTGCGCGCAGCGCCGACGCCCATCCCTCGTACTGCCGCAACAGTCGCGCCAATCGCTTCCAACGCGCGTCGGTCAGCTTGAACTGCTTGTTGTAGCGGTCGAACACCTCGAGCTTCTCGAACTTGTCGCCCAGCAGCAGCTCTTCGAGCTCCGATTCGCGCTCCAGGTAGCGGTGCTTCTTGCCGCGGGTCAACCGATAGAGCGGCGGCTTCGCGATGTACACGTAACCCGCCTCGATCAGAGGCTGCATCTCCCGGAACAGCAGGGTCAACGCGAGCGTGCGGATGTGGGCTCCGTCGACATCGGCGTCGGTCAGCAGCACGACCTTGTGATAGCGGGCCTTGCCGATGTCGAACTCGTCGCGCACCCCGGTTCCGATCGCCGTGATCAGCGCCTGGATCTCGATGTTGCCGAGCACCTTGTCGATCCGGCTCTTCTCGACGTTCAGGATCTTGCCGCGCAGCGGCAGGATGGCCTGGGTGTTGCGGTCCCGTGCGTCCACCGCCGAGCCGCCCGCGGAGTCGCCCTCGACGATGAACAACTCCGCCAGCGAAGGGTCCTTGACCGAGCAATCCGCGAGTTTGCCCGGGAGCGTCGAGTTCTCGAGCGCCGACTTGCGCCGCGTCAGGTCACGCGCCTTGCGTGCCGCGGCCCGCGCCTGGGCGGCCTGTACGGCCTTGCGGATCACCGCGCGCGACTCCTGCGGGTTCTCCTCGAAGAACTCCGACAGCCGCTCATAGACGACTGACTGGACGAAGCCCGCCATCCCGGGGTTGCCGAGCTTGGTCTTGGTCTGTCCTTCGAACTGCGGGTCAGCCAGTTTCGCCGAGATCACCGCCGTAAGCCCTTCGCGCACATCCTCGCCCGACAGGTTCTCGTCCTTGTCCTTGAGCTCGCCCTTGTCACGCGCGTACTTATTGATTGCGATCGTCAGCGCGGCGCGGAAGCCGCTGAGGTGCGAGCCGCCCTCGTGGGTGTTGATGTTGTTCGCAAACGAGAACACCGACTCCTGGTAGGACGCGTTCCACTGCATCGCCACCTCGAGCGCGCCCTCGTCGCTCTCGCCCGCGAAAGAGATCACCTTCCGCTGGATCGGTTCCTTGTTCTGGTTGAGGTACTTGACGAAGTCAACAATTCCGCCCTCATACCGAAATTCTGTGCGACCGCCTTCGCCGCGCTCATCGAGCAGCGAGATGCGAAGGCCCCGAGTGAGGAACGCGGTCTCACGGATCCGCTCCTCAAGCGTGGTGAAGTTGTAGTCGAGCGTCTCGAAGACCTCGGCGTCGGCCAGGAACGTGATGCTCGTGCCCGTCTGCCTCGTGGCGTCGCCGCGCACCAATGGCCCGAGCGGCTTGCCGCGTTCATACGACTGTGTCCACTGATAGTCGTCGCGGCGGACCTCGACACGCAGCTGCTCGGACAGCGCGTTGACCACCGAGACGCCGACGCCGTGCAGCCCGCCGGACACCTTGTAGCCGCCTCCGTCGCCGAATTTGCCACCAGCGTGAAGCACGGTCAGCACAACCTCGACGGCCGGACGCCCCTCCTTCTCCATGACGGCCACCGGGATGCCGCGCCCGTCATCGGTCACCGTCACCGAGCTGTCCGGATGAATCGTGATCGCGACGTTCTCGCAGAAGCCGGCGAGCGCCTCGTCAACAGAGTTGTCAACAACCTCGTAAACGAGGTGATGAAGACCGCGGGGGCCTGTTGAGCCGATATACATGCCCGGGCGCTTGCGCACGGCCTCGAGTCCCTCGAGCACCGTGATGTCCTGGGCGTCGTAGCTCGCCTTCTTCTTTGGGCGCGATTTCGCGCCGTCGTCGTCCGTCAACGATCCTCCGTTTGACGTTGCGACGCCCCGGGGCGCGAGGGGCTCGCGCTGGTCCGGGGCGTCGGAAACTGTGCTCTAGAGCATAGCACAGTGACTCCGCTCGCGGCTCGTCTGTGTCCAGTGTTTTGCCTGCAAAAACGCAAAAAACATCGCGCGATCAGCCACCCATCCCAGTCCTGCAGCGAAGCCGGGTCACGACGCCTCTCCCGATCCCCGAGTTGAGCTTTTCGAGGATCGTCGGCGCGATCAGATCCAACTCCTGCGCCCACACCGAGGCGGAGCAGGAAATCGTGACCACCCCGGCCCGTTCCGCAACCGGCGCGGCTTCGCGGGCGATCACCGCTCCAACGACCTCCGGCCAGGTCTGCTGCACTTCCGCAAGCAGCGTCTCGGGCTCCCAATCGGAGGTCAACGGCTCCAGCACCAGGCCTACGGACCGCGGCGATCTCCGCCACCGTGTCATGCGGCGCGCATCTCCGGGTATATCTGTCCAGCGCGCACGCGCAGCCGTACCACGTCCGCGCCGCCCACCTGGGGAATCTGGTCGGGGTCAGTGGTCGTGATCACCGCCTGCCCCGGGCTGATGCCCAGCAGCTCGATGAGCGACGCTCGGTGCTCCGCGTCCAGTTCGCTCGTCACGTCGTCGAGCAGCAAGAGTGGGGGTGCCGCGCGCGCGTCGGTGAGTGCTGCGCGCTCGGAGAACAGCAGCGCCAGGAGGGCGAGACGCTGCTGACCCTGTGATCCGAACGCCCGCAGCGCGCGGCCGTTCAGCGTGATCGCGATTTCGTCACGGTGTGGTCCATGTGTCGTGAAGCGACGCTCTATATCGGTCGCGTGGCGCGCCTCGAACTCCCCGGCCAAGCTCGCGGCGTCGGCGACTCCCGAACGCGGACGGTACGCGATCGCGGCGTCGTCCCCGAGCCCGAGCGAGCCGGCCGTCGAATGGAACCGCTCGGAGATCAGCGCCACCGCGGCACGTCTGTCCTGCATCAGGCGGATGCCCACGTCCGCGAGCCGTGCGTCCCATGCATGCAACGAGTCCCGAGCACCCCGACCGGCCGCGAGCCGTGCGAGCAGTGAATTGCGCTGTGCGAGCGCCTCGTTGTAGGTCCGCCGCGTCGCTGCCCTTGCGGGCCACAGTGCGGTCACGAACTGATCCGTGTGAGCCCGCCTGAGCGCCGGTGATCCTTTCACCAGCTCCAAGCGATCCGGAGAGAAGAAGGCGACCAGCGGGCGACTGGGCGCATCGAGCAGGCGCTGGACCACTGCACCGTCGATCGACATCCGCTTCGGCTCGCCCGGCGTGAGTCCGACCGCCAGCTCGTGGTCTCCCGACTCGTCGCGAGCTTCGAGAACCACGCGGGTCGTGTCCGCTCCGAACCGCACTAGCTCCCGCTCATTCGCTGTCCGGCAGGAATGACCGGTACACCCGAAGTAGACCGCCTCGAGCAGGTTCGTCTTGCCGGCGCCGTTGGGACCCCATAGCACCGTGACGCCCGCTCCCAGCGCGGCGCGCGCACGGTCATACCCGCGGAAGTCGCGAAGCGATACGGACAGGACCTGCACCGACAGGCTGGCGCCGCGGCTCAGACGTTTAGCCTGATCGGCATGATCAGATACAGGAACCCACTGCCGTCGCCGGCCTCCAGCAGTCCCGGCCGCAGCGGGCTGATCAGCTTCACGACGACGTCGCCTCCTTCGACCGCGCCCAACCCGTCTCGGAGGAACTCGGGATTGAATCCGATCTCCAGCGGCTCTCCGTGGAATGCGACAGGAAGCGCTTCCTGCGCTTCGCCAACGTCGGGAGTCTGCGCGGACACGGTCAGCTCCCCCTCGGCGAATGCGAGCCGCAGGGGCGCGTTCTTCTGCGCCAGCAGGCTGATCCGCCGCACGACCTCGCCGAGCTCGTCGGCTGGAATCCGCAGCTCGTGCTCGAAGCTCTCGGGGAGCAGTTGGCGGTAGTTCGGGAACTGCCCATCGATCAGCCTCGACGACAGAACCGCTCGCCCCAGGACGAACACCACCTGGTTCTGGCGCACGCTGACGCTGATCATGTCCTCGGTTCCGTGAGCGGCGATTCGAGCCAGTTCCTGCAGCGCCCTCGCCGGCACGTTGACTTCGAAGCTTCCCGTCAGCTCGGACTCGAGCACGGTCTCCTTGACGCTCAACCGGTAGGAGTCGGTCGCGACCATCTTCACCTCTTTACCCGCCGCCGAAACCAGAATCCCGGTGAGCACCGGGCGGGTCTCGTCCTTCGACGCCGACCCGGAGACCTTCACGGCGGTCTCGATGAACGCCGCCGTCGGGAGCGAGATCGCGACCGCAGGGTCAGGCTCCGGAAACGTCGGAAAATCGTCCGCATGCAGCGTCCGTATGTGGAACCTTGCGTTGCCGGAGATCAACTCGACGTCATGCTCCGCCGTGCGGTATTCGACGGACACGCTCGCCGACGGCAGCGAGCGCGCGACATCGAGCAGCAGCCGACCGGGAAGGATCACGACCCCAGGCCGACCGATCTCCGCCTCCAGCGGGACTCGGAGGCTGACGTCGTTGTCGGTTGCTCGCAGCTCGCAGCCGGATTCGTCGGCCCGTAGCTGAACCCCCGAGAGGGCCTGTATCGCGCTCCGGGTCGACGCGACCCGCGTGACCGTTTGTAGCTGCGCCAGGAAGGCGTCGCGGTCGAGTGTGATCTTCACGATGGATACCTCAGAAGCTGTTTAGAAGTCGTAGTGCGGTGAATTGCTGTGAACAACTGCGATCCATGCCGCAAATCTCGGAAAAGTTGTTAGGCGAGTCTGTCAATCGCGTCGGTCGTTGCGACCTCGATGGCCGGCCTCGAGAGCGTTCAACAGAGCGGCCAGCTGCGACGCGGACTCTGGGTTGACCCGCACCTGCTCGGAGACTCGGCGGCAGGCGTGCAGCGCGGTTGCGTGGTTACGCCCACCGAACGCGTCACCGATGCTCTGCAGCGACTGTCCCGTGAGTTCGCGAGCGAGGTGAATCGCAAGCTGCCGGGGCCACGTGACCTTGGCGGCACGGCTCGGCGAGCAGAGCTCTGACCGATTCAGTGCGAAGTGATCGGCGACGACCTGCTGAATGCGATCCAGCGTCAGTTGGCGCCGGTCGTCGTCGCGCGGGCGGATCGAGGCGAGAACCTCGGCGGCAAGCTGGTGATCAAGCTCACGTCCAGTGAGCGAGTGGACGGCCACAACCCTGATCAGCGCCCCTTCCAGCGAGCGAATGTTGTCCGGCGTGCTCTCTGCAATGAGCTCGAGCACGGCCGGGTCTTTGAATTCCAACCCATCGAGCGCCGCGCGCTTGCGAAGAATCGCGGCCCTGGTTGCGTGGTCGGGCGCCGAGATCTCCGCCACCAGGCCGGACTGGAAGCGGTCGCGAAGCCTCTCCTCTATTCCGACGAGCTGGGTCGGCAGCCGGTCGCACGTGAGCACGAGCTGGCGTCCGGTGTCGTAGATCGCGTTGAACGTGTGGAAGAACTCCTCTTCGGTCTTGGCTTTGCTGGCAAGAAACTGGACATCGTCGATCAGGAGCACGTCCACGCCGCGGTACAACTGCTTGAAGCGCTCGACGGTCCGCGAACCCAGGGCGCTGATGAAGCCGGTCGTGAATGCCTCCACAGTCGCATAGCGGACGACCGTGTCGGGCGAGTAGGCGGCGAGGTAGTTACCGATCGCGTGCAGGAGATGGGTCTTGCCAAGTCCTGGCGGTCCATACAGGAACAAGGGGTTGATCGCCTGGCTCGGGTTCTCGGCGACAGCCAGCGCCGCAGTGTGCGCGAGGTGGTTGGAGTCGCCCATCACGAACTGCTCAAAGCTGTGACGTGGGTTGAAGGAACCCGACGGTGCGCAAAGCTGGTGCACCGCATCGTCATCTCGACGGGCCCGAGATGCCGCCCGCGTGCTCGTTCGCGACTCGGTGACCGTCGTGAACGAGACGCGTGCGGTCGGTCCGAACACCGACTGAACGCACCGTTCGATCACGCCGCTGAATCGTTCCGTGATCCACGTTTTCGTGTCGCGCGGCGCCGCCAGTGTGAGTACGCGCCCGTCCCACTCGCTCGGCTTGAGCGGCTCGAGCCAGATGTGAAAGGTGGACTCGCCGACAGCCGCCCGGAGCTCGGCACGAATGCCGCGCCAGGTGTGCATCAACTCGGGTTGGGAGCGCAGCTCCAAGCGACTCCTTGGGGGAGCGGTTGTTGGTCTCTGAGAGGGAGCGGGGTGTTGGCGATCCCGCCGAGGCCCGGGCTGCAAGCCTCAAGCGAGCCGAATATATATCAGCGCCTCCGCCTGGCGTTCCAGCGTTGGCGCAAAGCGCGGGAAAAACGCCGTGCGGTCCGGTGAGCGCCGCCGGCTCGGCCGTGGGAGGGCTCCGCGTATACTCCCCGAACCGGCCAGGCCCAGCATGAAGCGAACCTACCAACCCAAGAAACGCAAGCGCGCGCGCACCCATGGCTTCCGCGCCCGGATGCGGACGCGCGCCGGTCGATTGACGCTCAAGCGCCGCCGCGATAAGGGCCGCAAGCGCTTGACTGTGTGATGCCGCCGATGGCGGGTCCGCGTTCGCCCCGCCGCGGCCGCTTGTCGCGCAGCGCCGAGTTCGACCGCGTGATGCGCGCCGGCCGATCGCATGCCGGTCGCGACCTGGTGCTCTACGTGTTCCCCCGCGGCGATGATCAGCCGCCGCGGCTCGGCCTGTCCGTGTCCCGGAAGGTCGGCGGGGCGGTGCAGCGCAACCGCGTGAAGCGACTGCTCCGTGAGGCGTTCTCGCGCGAGCAGGATCGGCTGCCGGTCGGCACCGACGCGGTCGTGATCGCCCGGCCCGGCTCAGGGCCGCTCGCCGAGCGAGACGGGCTCGCCGGCGTCCACGCCGCGCTTGCCGAGCTGGTCTCCAGGGTTGCGGACCCGGGCAACGCCGGCAGGAATGCTCACGGCGAGCGTCCGGCGGACTCGGCGGCTAACGATCTGAGGCGGGCCGAAGGTGTGCGCTGAGGGATCGCTGCCGCCAGGGTGGCCATCGCCGGAGCGGACGCCGTCAAGGAGCCGGATCAGACGTCTCGCGATGCTCCCGATTCGTGCCTACCAACTGCTGATCTCCCCAATGTTCGGCGAGCGCTGTAGGTATTACCCGTCCTGCTCGGAGTACGCGGTTCAGGCGATCGGGCGGTTCGGCATACTCCGCGGCCTGGTTCTCGCCGGGTGGCGGTTGCTGCGGTGCAATCCGTGGAGCAGTGGAGGCGTCGACCTCGTCGAGAGCCAACGCTTGTTCCATTCGCGCACCCCTCCCGCAAGCGCCTGAGAATGCCGCCGATCTGACACCTGCTGATCTGACCATGCCGCCGATCGCCAACATCTTCCAACCGCTGATCGACGTGTTCAGCTCGGTGCTGCAGTTCTTCCACAACTCGCTGGGGATCCAGTGGGGGTGGGCGATCGTGCTGCTGACGATCGTGATCAGGGCTCTGATGATCCCCTTGACCGTGAAGCAGTTTCACTCGATGCAGGCGTTGCAGCGTCATCAGCCCGAGATGAAGGCGATCCAGGCGAAGTACAAGGACGACAAGCAGCGCCAGCAGCAGGAACTGATGAAGTTCTACAAGGAGAACAAGGTCAATCCGCTCGGCTCGTGTCTGCCTCTCGCGCTGCAGCTGCCGGTGTTCATCTCGTTGTTCTACATGCTGAGAAGCGACCTGCGCTACGACATCTGCCCGCAGGTCCAGCACCACGCGATGGCGGTGGCCGCCTCCCTCACCCACCCACCTCATCCACTACCTGGGTCACCGGGTCATTACATCCCGTGCGGGCCCAATGGCGGTGCGAGCTTCCTGTTCATTCCCGATCTGACCAACAACGCGCACGGCCTGGTTCTGATCGTGCTGATGCTCCTGTACGTGGGCTCACAGCTCGCCTCGAGCCTGGTCATGCAGGCTCCGACGATGGACAAGACGCAGCGACGGATCATGCTGTTCATGCCGCTGGTCTTCGTGTTCATCGTGATTCGGTTCCCGGCCGGCGTCCTCGTGTACTGGATCACGACGAACACCTGGACGATCGCGCAGCAATTGATCGTCAAGCGGAGGATCGGTCCACCCGGCGCACCGCCGGTGGCCGTCGCAACGGCAGGCGGCGGGTCGGTGACGACATCCGGCCCGAACGGCGGATCCGCCAGTCGCGCGCCGGCGGCCGCGGCCGAGCGGACGGGCTTCGGGGCAAAGCTGCGCGAACGTGTCATGGGCGACGACGGCAAGCAGGATGCCGCGCCCACGAGCACCCGCACGCGGGATCCGACCAGGACGACCCCGCCACCCTCGCCGCGCAAGAAGAAGAAACGCTCTGGGCGGCGCCGATGAGCTCGGACTGGGGGGCCTCGGCGGAGCCCCTCGCAGAGTTGCTCGAGACGATCGTGGCGTCGTTCGGCGTTGATGCGGAGGTCCGCGTTACCGAGGACCCAGAGGGGCTTCGGGGCGAGTTCGTCGGCGACGACCTCGGACCCGTGATCGGCCACCACGGTCAGACGATCGACGCGATACAGCATCTCGCGTACCGGATCACGTTCAAAGGGTCGCCGGATCGCGCCCGGGTCGTCGTCGATGCAGCGGGCTATCGTGAGCGTCGCGCAGCGGCGTTGCGCGCGGTTGCCGACCAGGCAGCCGAGTCAGCCGTGCAAGGGGGGAGGCCGGTGGCGCTCGATCCGATGAGCGCGCTCGAGCGCAGGGTCGTCCACGAGCACCTCAAGGCGCGCCACGACGTCGAGACATACAGCGAGGGCCAGGAGCCCTCGCGGCGCCTGGTGGTCGCCCCCCTGCTCGACTGACGAGACCCAGCGTTGCCGGCGTTCCGGAGTGTCCGCTCCAGCGCCGCCGGCGTTCCGGAGTGTCCGGCCCAGCATCGCCGGCGTTCCAGGGTGTGGTTTGGGAGGGGACGTTTCACGTTTTTCTTGACGGTGAAACAATTTCAGCCCCGGCGGCAACACTGTTCTCTTGTCGTCGTCCCTCGAGAAACCGGACACTGTGGCAGAGCTCTCCGACTTCGACCGCGGCCTCTTGATCGGCCTCTTGATCGGCGAAGGTTCGTTCGGCGGCGACGGCAAGCAGCCGCAGGTGACTTTGCGTATGCACACACGCCATGAGCGCTTGTTTCAATGGCTGGTGGCGACCTTCCCGGCGTCCCGGCTCTACGGCCCGTATCACCACGGCGGCAGGTCGTACTTCCAGTGGATGGCCCGCGGACCGGCGCTCGTGGCGGATGTACTCCCGTTACTCGACCCCGATCTGCTGGCGAGTCTCGACATGCACGCGGCCGAACGGGTCCGGTCGATGTGCGAGCGCTACGCGGGCTACATCGAACGCGAACGCGCTCGACTTCGCCCATGACGCTGCCCGAACCCCACCACGCAGCGGCGGTTGACCCGTCCTCGGCATCAGCCCCTGACCCGTCCTCGGCACCCGACACGATCGCCCGCCTGGCACGGCGCTTCTTGCTGCCGGATCCGGCCGGTGCGCAGCTCGCGACGATGGTGGGCCTGCTTGCCGGAGCGCCTGGCGCGCCGACCGCGATCCGCGACCGCCGGCGCATCCTCGACGAGCACATCGCCGACGCGCTGGTGGCGCTTGAGCTTCCGTGCGTCGGATGCGCCTCGGAGCTCGTCGACATCGGGTCCGGACCGGGAATTCCAGGCGTCCCGCTCGCTATCGCACTGCCCGGCACCTCTGTCACGCTGCTTGAGAGCAATGCTCGAAAATGCTCGTTCATTGACCAGGTCGTCCGGAGCGTCGGCCTGAGGAACGCCCAGGTCGTGAGGGCCCGAGCCGAGGCGTGGCCGGAGGGCATCGGCCGCTTTGACGTCGTGACCGCGCGTGCGGTCGCCGGCCTGGACGTCGTGGCCGAATATGCGGCGCCGCTACTGCGACTGGGCGGAGTGCTCGTCGCCTGGCGGGGCAAGCGAGACCCGCTCGCCGAGCAGCGGGCGGCTAGGGCGGCTTCGGTCCTCGGTCTCGAGATCGCTCCGCCGATTCAGGCGCATCCCTTCGAAGCGGCAGCCAACCGGCACCTTCACCCGATCGTGAAGATCAGCCCGACGCCTTCGGACTTTCCGCGCCGTCCCGGACTCGCGGCCAAACGCCCCCTGGGCGCATCCGGCTGAAGAGTCCTCTGGGCGCATCCGGCCGGAGAGTCCCCGGGGCGCATCCGGCTGGAGAGAAGGCGCTTCCTCGGCGCGACAGCGTGCGGTGCCGGATCTGACCGGACCCGCCGATACGTTGGTCGGCGAATTGGGCAAGGTGTTCGCGATCGCAAACCAGAAGGGCGGCGTCGGAAAGACGACCACCGCCATCAGCCTCGCGGCCTGCATGGCCGAGGCCGGGTTCGAGGTGCTGCTTATCGACATGGATCCCCAGTGCAACGCGACCCTCGGGCTGGGGCTGTCGAAGAACCTTTCACCCACGGTCTACGACGCGCTCGTTTGCGGGATGCGCCTCGAGGAGGTGGTGGTGGCCTCGAGCGTAGAGCGTCTCGGGGTGGCCCCTGCTGGACCTGACCTGGCGGGAGCGAACATGGAGCTCCCGCGGATCGCCGGCTCGGAGATGAGGCTTGCGAGTGTCCTCGCGGAACCGCGTGCCGACTACGACCTGATCGTCCTCGACTGTCCGCCGTCGCTCGGGCCGCTGACCGTCAACGCCCTTGTGGCCGCCGACCGCGTGATCGTCCCTGTACAGGCGGAGTATTTCGCGCTCGAAGGACTGGCCGGTCTTCTGGACACGCTCGCCCTGGTTCAGCGCGAGCTGAACCCTCGCCTCACGATCGCCGGCATGCTGCTGACGATGCACGACGCGCGAACGCGGCTCGCGCAGGATGTCGAACGCGACGTGCGCGCTCACTTCCCCGAGCTCGTGTTCGAGACGGTCATCCCGAGGAACGTGCGCGTGGGCGAGGCCCCGAGCTTCGGCAAACCGGTGATCCACCATGACCCTCACTGCTCCGGCGCCGACGCCTACTTCGAGTTCGCCAAGGAGGTTGCCGCACGTGACTGAATCACAAAAGGGCATGGGACGCGGCCTGGCCGCGATCCTGACAATGGCTCCGAGGGACGTCCCGGAGGAACTCCGGCAGGTTCCGCTTGACCTGATCGACCCGAATCCGGACCAGCCCCGTCGGACCTTCGACGACGAAAGCTTGCTGGCGCTCGCCGACTCGATCCGCGCCCGTGGTGTCCTTCAGCCACTGCTCGCCCGTCCGCTGGCAAGCGGGCGCTACGAGCTGATCGCCGGTGAGCGGAGATGGCGCGCCGCACAGCTGGCCGGGCTCGAGCTCGCGCCGGTGATCACCCGCCACGACGACGACGTGGCGTCGCTGGAGCTGGCGCTGATCGAGAACATGGTCCGCGAGGACCTGAATCCGGTTGAGGAGGCGCGCGCGTGCGCTGCCTTGACCGAGGAGCTGGGACTCACGCGGGAGGCGGTGGGCGCACGGGTGGGCCGCAGCCGGGTCGCTGTGTCGAACCTGATCCGGCTGCTCGAGCTGCCAGATGAAGCGCTCGAGCTGCTCGAGCAGCGACGACTGAGCGAAGGTCACGGGCGAGCCCTTCTGCTTGCTCCCGACAACACCACTCGACGAGAACTGGCGCGCCAAGCCGTCGCTCATGCCTGGTCGGTACGCCAGCTCGAGGAGCGCGCCCGTCCCGCGGCCGACAGCTCAGAGTTCCGCATTCGTCGCAACCCGCGCCCACGTCAGCCAGACCCCGATCTTCAGGCGGCGATCGCCCAAGCCTGCGACTCGCTCAGCAATGCGCTTGGTGTCGATGTCGCGGTCAGCCGCACGACGGGCGGCTACCGCGCCGAGATTGATTTCGAGTCGCTCGACGAAGCCTTCGCGCTCGCCGGCCGCCTCGGCGAGCGCCGGCCGTTGGCCGCCGAGCCTCCCAGGCTGCACATACCCGGCGACTAGCTTGCGCTAGCCGCAGCAGACGCGACGGGCTGGCGGGCGGCGCCCAGCAGCACCTGCAAGACTCACCGCATGGCGTACGACGAGTCGTTGGCTGAGCGAATCAGGGGTGTACTCGCCGC
>Ga0075021_10000242_pt1 | contig 30577 bp, 28 predicted proteins | sample ColStrG_CSR_2012_FD_72749 | JGI IMG/M metagenome (GOLD analysis project Ga0075021, IMG submission 72749) | Freshwater sediment microbial communities in response to fracking from Pennsylvania, USA - Cold Stream Run_MetaG_CSR_2012 | ecosystem: Environmental > Aquatic > Freshwater > Creek >...
GTGTAGATCTCGATCCGGTAGTGGAAATCGAACAGCCGCTCGGCCCGGCCGCGCTCGGACAGCAACGGGTCGAACGGCGACAGCAGCGCCACGCCCTCGGCCTTGCGCGGAACGATCAGCGCACGTGGCATATAGCCTGGCTTCTCCCAGCCCTCGACGGCGACCGGCAGCAGTTCGCCCGCCTCGACCAGTTCGGCAAGCCGTGCCCGCGCCTCCGCCACCGGCAGCCGGAAATACTCGCGCAGGCACACCTCGGTCGCCACCCCCAGCGCGCCGGCCGCATGGAGAAGCAGTGCCCGTTGCGCCTCTTCGGCTGAGGGCGTCGGCAGCGCCAGAACCGCCGCCGGCAGCACCCGTTCGGGTAGGTCATAGATGCGCGCGAAGCCCGCCGTCTCACGCCGCCGCGTCGTCACCTCGCCAGCCCAGAACAGGAATTCCAACGCCGTCTTGGCCTCGCTCCAACCCCACCAGCTTGGCTTGCCTTGCGCGCCCGCGCCGATGTCGGACGCCGCCACCGGTCCGTCGTCGCGCACCACCTTGAGCACCTCGGCCACGAACGCCTTGCGCTCGTTGGCGAACCGCGCCAGACCCTTGTAGATGCCCGCACCCCGGGCCGCCGCTTCCATCCGCCAGCGGAACAACGGGTGCATCTCCAGTGGCACCAGGCACGCCTCATGCGCCCAGTATTCGAACAACCGCCGCCGCTTGCCGTCATAGCTGTCGGCGTTCAGATGCTCGCGGTCATAGGCGCCGAGGCGCGAGAACAGCGGCATGTAGTGGGCGCGCACCAGGATGTTGACGCTATCGATCTGCAACAACCCGAGCCGCCGCACCAACCGGCGGATGTCGGCACGGCCGTGGCTGGCGGCGCGCGGCCGATCCAGTGCCTGGGCGGCCAATACCATCCGGCGGGCCTGTGACAACGACAGATGCTCGCGCGGCTTCTTGGAGGGGACTGGCCGCATCAGGCCGGCGTCATCGCTGCGGCTGATCGTCGATGCCACCCAGCGGTTCGCCGTGCCCGTCGCCGGGGCTGGGCGTCTCGAGATCCTTGAGGTTCAGGACAATCGGTGGGGCGATGAAGCCCACGGCCGAGTTGAAACCCTTGGCGATCGGGCCCTGCCTGGTCTCCTGGTCCACCGCGCCCGCCGGAACCACGCCCGCGAGCTCGGGTACGCGCTCGCCGTTGCCGCAAACCCTCTGGGTCTCGGCCTCGCCGAGGTCCAGCACGCCCTGCTGATGCGGGCGATTGCGGCCGATTTCAGCTGGCTGCCGATCGCCATCGGTGACGTCAAAGGCGCCACGCTCGAGTTCGTCGGCCAGGGCCATGGCCTTGGCCCGCTCGGTTGCGCTCGCCTGACAGAACAGCGATTGATAAATGTCGCCAATCCAAATCCGGTCCGCCTCACCCGCGAGCTTGAGTGCGAACAGCGCATAACCAAGCGCCTCGAAAGGCGGCCGCTCGTGCTGCCGGCCTTTGCTGTAGACCAGCGCGATCTGGGCGGCGGCGCCAGCGTGGTGCTTGGATTGGGCCAGCATGTCCAGTGTATCGAGCGCGCGCGGCACCAGTTCAGGCGACTGCAAATCGAGGATCGCCAGCTGGAATTGTGCCTCGGTGTCGCCGAGCCGCAGCGCCGCGTGCTCAAGATGGGCATTCGCCAGCACGGGATCGGCCGGAATTTCCCCCCGGATACCCTGGCGGTAGTAGATCGCCAGGATGCGCTCGGCGTTGGCGACGAAGGGCGCGCGCTTGTCGATATAGGGATCGACCCCTCGATTGGCCGCGACCAGGCCGCGAAGGAGGTTGAACGCCAGCTTGTGGTTGGTGAACGGCTGGCCATCGATGGCATAAAGGCGTGCCAAATAGTATTGGGCCAGGAACACGCCGCGCTCGGAGGCGTATCTCAGGTCCGGGATGGCGCCCGCGAAGTCGTGCGCCTTCATCGCCGCCACGCTCGCCTTGTAGGCGCCCTCAGCCGATTGGTCGGCGGCGCCAACGCTGTGGCCCGAGAGAGCCAACAGGACGATCAACGCTGGCGCCAGAAGTTTGGTCCTAAATATCCGCATAGCTCACCGTTTCTGCCGCACCACCTGGATGGGTGACCGCGCCATCGCGGGCGGGTCCGACGCTCTGGGCAAACTTATAAAGGGCACCACTGCGATAATCCGTCGGACGCGGCTTCCAGGCCTTGCGGCGCTTGGCCAATTCCTCGGCGCTGAGCTCGATCTCGATCGAGCCCAGATTCGCATCGATGGTGATGATATCGCCGTCGTTGATGAGGCCGATGGGGCCACCAACGGCCGCCTCTGGCCCGACATGACCAACACAGAAGCCGCGGGTGCCGCCGGAGAACCGGCCATCGGTGACCAGGGCGACCTTCTCGCCCATGCCCTGGCCATACAGGGCCGCCGTGGTCGACAGCATCTCGCGCATTCCAGGGCCGCCCTTTGGCCCTTCGTAGCGGATGACGATGACCTCGCCCTCCTTGTACTGCTTTTTGGATACGGCCTCGAAGCAGGCTTCCTCGCTGTCAAAGCAGCGGGCCGGTCCGGAGAATTTGAGCATCTTCATGCCGGCCACTTTCACGATGGCGCCCTCCGGGGCCAGCGAGCCTTGCAGGCCGACGACACCGCCAGTGGGCGAAAGTGCCTTGGATACCGGGTAAACGACCTTCTGGTTCTCGTTGAATTTCACGCCTTCCAGGTTCTGCTTGATGGTCTTGCCCGTCACCGTGATGCAGTCCTCGTGCAGAAAGCCGCCATCCAGCAGCGACCGCATGATCTGCGGGATGCCGCCGATGTCGAAAACGTCCTTGGCGACATATTTGCCGCCCGGTTTGAGATCGGCGATGTAAGGCGTCCTCTTGAAGATCTTGGCGACGTCGAACAGGTCGAACTTGATGCCCGCCTCGTGGGCGAGCGCGGGCAGATGCAGCGCGGCATTGGTCGAGCCACCGGTCGCCGCGACCACCGTGGCGGCATTCTCCAGTGACTTTAATGTCACAATATCGCGCGGGCGCAGGCCGTCGGCGATCAGCCGCATGACGGCCTTGCCGGAGGCGACGCCGAACGCGTCGCGGGTCTCATAGGGCGCAGGCGCGCCGGCCGATCCGGGCAGCGCCAGGCCGATGGCCTCGGATACGCAAGCCATGGTGTTTGCCGTGAACTGGCCACCGCAGGCTCCCGCGCCCGGGCAGGCGACACACTCCAGCGCGTGCAAGTCCTCATCCGACATCTTGCCGGCCGAGTGCTGGCCGACCGCCTCGAACACGTCGACGACCGTCACGTCCTTGCCCTTGAACCGGCCGGGCAGGATCGAGCCGCCATACATGAACACCGACGGTACGTTGAGCCGCACCATCGCCATCATCATTCCGGGCAAGGACTTGTCGCAGCCGGCAAGACCCACCAACGCGTCATAGCAGTGCCCACGCATCGTCAACTCGACGGAATCGGCGATGACTTCGCGCGAAACCAGCGAGCTTTTCATGCCCTGGTGGCCCATCGCGATACCATCGGTGACGGTGATGGTGCAGAATTCGCGCGGCGTCCCGCCTGCTTCGTTCACGCCCTTTTTGACCGACTGGGCCTGGCGCATGAGCGCGATGTTGCAGGGCGCTGCCTCGTTCCAGCAGCTGGCGACACCGACGAACGGGCGGTGAATTTGCTCCTCGGTCAGCCCCATGGCGTAGTAATAGGAGCGGTGCGGCGCGCGCATCGGGCCTTCGGTCACGTGACGGCTGGGCAGCTTCTTTTTGTCGAACACCTTGGCATCCATGGTCGTCACTCGCTGGTCTCGCGACAGGCCAAACGGTTCTGGCCTACCTGGGGTTGTGGGCACGAAACCAACGCTACATCCTTGTTTTGGCCGGCGACACGGAATTTTCGCCGAGTGGTGCTGATTTGCAACGAAACTGAAGACCGTTCCGTCACCTTGTCAGTGATATGGGAGGGGTTTGTGGCGGCTTATGGGCAAGACCGCCTCACCTTGTTGCAAGCTGGCAACAGCGTTAACAGGAATCTGTCAGGTGATCTTGGGGCGCAGCCAAACGGCCGCCCTCACATTGCTGCATCGCCCTCTCCATCCGCCGGCTTGGATGCCGGCTTCACCGCCGTGTTGCGTGGCGGCTGGATAGCGGTGGAGCTTGTCAGGGTTTTGACCTAGGCGGGGCGTTTGCGCGGCAGATGTGGCCGAAGCACGACAGGCGGCCAGGCAGCGCTCAGGCTAGAGATGTGCCGAAAGGCGCGATAGACAGCGCTGGGTCTGGCCGGGCCGTGGCTTGGGCGGCTCAAGATCGGCGTTCTTAGGGAGAGGACCGCACACATGGCCTTCACAAACGATCTCAGGTCGCGCTCGCCTATCCCCTCCCCGCCTCGTCCATCTCAGGGCGAGCCCGTCGCCATAACCTGGTCGGGCGCGACCTGGGGGCTGGCGGGCCTCGGCCTCGTCAACTTCCTGCTCACTGTCATCACGGTGGGTGTCTACCATTTCTGGGCCAAGACCGAGGTGCGGCGGCGGATCATGTCGTCGGTCCGCATCAATGGCGAGCCGCTGGAGTATACCGGCACGGGGACGGAGCTGTTTCTCGGCTTCCTGATCGTGTTCGTGCTTATCCTGCTGCCGATCCTGATTGCTCTTTACACCGCCCAGATCTTTCTGGGCGTCTGGGGGGCGCTCGCGGTATTGCCGATCAACCTCCTCATCTTCTATCTTTACGGCGTCGCCCTTTTCCGCGCCCGCCGCTATCGCCGCTCGCGGCTGCGCTGGCGCGGCGTGCGCGGTGCCATGGTCGGATCATCCTGGGCCTATGGCTGGCACGCGCTTTGGTCGAGCATCCTCTTGCCGTTCACCCTCATGTTCTTGTGGCCGTGGCGCGACAATTTTCTCCACGCCAAATTGATGCGTGCGGGCCGTTTCGGTGACAAACCGTTCGGTTTTGCTGGCGGCTCAGGTCCGCTCTATCCACGCTATACACTTGTCTTTTTGCTGACCTTCCTGGCGCTGGCGCTGATCGGAGGTCTCGGCGGTGTTATCGTGTTCAGAACGGTGAAGCCGCTGTTTGATGCCATGCAGCAAGCCAAGGCTCAAGGCGTCACCATCGATTGGAATTCGCCCGAGATGGCGATTTTCAAGCCCCTGATTTGGACCGCGACCGCGATGGGTGTGGGCCTCTATGCCGCCCTTCTTCTGGCGGTGATGCTCATTTGGTCATTCTACCGCACGCGCGTGATGACATACTTCGCGACCCAAACGACCCTTGACCAAGCTACTTTTGGTCTCAGACCATCCGGCTGGGGCCTGTTTTGGGTGACCTTCTCCGGGCTGCTGCTCTCGATCTTCACCCTGACCATCCTTTCGCCGGTCGCCGAGGCGCGGGTCGCGCGCTACCTTGTGCGACGGATGACGGTGACCGGAACCGTGGACTTCGCTGGCATCGTGCAATCGGCCCAGACCCTGAGCAAAACGGGTGAGGGCCTTGCCGAGGCCTTCGATGTTGATACGTCGTCGAGCTTCATTTTGTCGATTTGAGTTCCGAAAAAGGTCGGTCATCGCCCATGGCACGGGCCGACCCGAACGGTTGCATCGCCCCTTTTCTCGATTGCAAGGGGCCACACTCAAGGAACCCCAGGTGGACACTGCCACATATATTGGCCGCTTGAGCGACGGCCGGACCGCAGCCACTAGCGCCGTCACGGTAGCGCTTGGCGCCACGGGGCTCGACATCGCCGGGGCAGCGGAGCCGCAATCGTGGAACTACACCAAACTTGAAGCGGCCGCGCCATTGCGCTGGCACGACAACGAGGCGCTGCTGCGGACCGGGCAATATCCGGGCGCGACGCTGTTCATCGCCGACCCTGGCTTTGCCGCCGCCATCCTCAAACGGTCGCCGCAGCTATCGCCGGGCGCCCATCGCTGGCGGTTCGCCATGCCGGGCCTCGCGATCACCGCCTTGCTGGCGCTGGGGATTGGCGCGATCTACCTGTTTGGCTTCAATCCTGCCCAGCAGCTTGCCGGGCTGTTGCCGCATCGGGTCCGGGCCGCCATTGGCGAGCAGGCCGCCGCGAGCCTTGCTGGCGGTCACCAGACCTGCACCGCGCCCGAGGGCGTCAAGGCGCTCAATACCCTGGTGGCGGAACTTTCGGCCGCGACATTGAGCGGCAAAGCGTTTGAAGTCCGGGTGGTCAGATGGGATTTGGTCAACGCCTTCGCCGTTCCGGGCGAGCAGATCGTGGTCAGCGGCGGCCTGATCAACGAGGCCCAATCGGCCGACGAGGTTGCCGGCGTGCTCGCGCATGAAATGGGCCACGGCATCGAGTTGCATCCCGAGGCCGGCATCATCAGGAGCCTCGGACTTTCGGCACTGATCGAGCTGCTGGCGAGCGGCCAGTCGTCGACCCTGACCAATGCCGGATCGCTCCTGCTGCAATTGCGCTATTCGCGCGAAGCAGAGCATCAGGCCGATGTCCACGCGCTGGAAATCCTGAAGACGGCCAACATCTCGCCCAAACCCTTCAGCGGGTTCTTCAGTCGGCTGCTCAAGCGCGAGGGTGGCGCAACCAAGAGCGTCGCACCGGGCGACCTCGGCATTTTCTCCACCCACCCGCCAACACCCGAGCGGGCCGCGATGGCCGCCGCCGCCGCGACCTACCCTGGCAGGCCGGCGCTGAGCGAGGCTGATTGGCAGGCGCTGAAGCACATTTGCGGATAAGATCGAGAGGACATCTCTAGCACCGGGCTCGTTGCGCTTGAAGGCCCGCTTGAGGACTGCTGCCCGACCCTGAAAATCGGACGGGGGTCTGAATTTGCAGCGGGCTCAAGACTGCCTCCGGCATCGGGTGGCTTCTTGCGATTTCACATGACGGGGACTCGACGATCGGGGGTCTCGCCATCGCCACAGCTTCACCCCAATCGCTACATAACGTATATGTGATCAGCGCGTGAGTTCCGGCTGCACCGAGGCTCCACGCACCCAGGCACGAACCTTGCGGGCCTCGTCATGATGAATGCCATCTCGCGCGCCGTGACCACGACAGTCATCACCGTTGTCGTGCTGGCCGGACTGTATGTCGCCTCGCCCCTCGCGGGTGCCTACCTGCTCAACCGCGCGATCAAATCAGGCGATGCCGGCACCATGAACGCCTTGGTGGATTGGCAGCCCGTGAAGGCTAGCCTGCGCCGGTCGATCCTCGCGCGGCTCGATGAAAAGGCCCAGTCGCGTCCCGGTCATCCGGGCTGGCTGGAGCGGGCAAAGTACACACTCACCGATGCGGTTGGCCCCTACATGGTGGAGTATGTTCTTGATGAGCGCGTGAGCCCCAGCGGCTTCACCACCTACATGGGACCGCATTCACCCAAGGCCGAGGCGGCGCGCGCCGCCGGGCTCGATCCCGATACCATGCCCGGCTCCGATCCGCTGAAGCGCATCCGGCACGCCGAATTCGCGGATCTCACACATTTCCAGTTCGAAATCGTGGATCGCTGGGATCCAGGCAAGGTGTTTCTTGCGACCCTGGAACTGCGCGATTTCCTCTGGCGGCTTTCGAGCGTCGATGTCCTGGCGTTGGGCGAGGGAACCTGACCAACCTTGATGGCACCCGCCCACGCAAAATGCGGAACACTGTCGGCGTAGAGGTCCTCGGTCGGGGATTTGCCGGCCTTGCCGAACTTGAGCCCGACCTTGCCAAGTTTCAACTCAAGAAGAACCACGCGGCTTCCCACGCGACGCGCGTGTCCCTCGGTGCCTATGATTTCTGAATAGTCCGATCCAGGGCCGCCAGCCAGCGGGCGATGCGGTCTTGATTGACGCCGAAATCCCAGTAACCAAACACGCTGCGCGAATAAATCGCGAGCGTCGAGGAGGTGGCTCCCGCCTCGACCACCCGCACATCGATCACGTCGGGGAAGAAGAACAGCGGCGAATACTCCACGAACCGGCCCGCTTTCGCGCAGTCATCCCCGCAGCCGAGTTCGTCGCTGTTGGGTTCGGCGGCCACGACGATGCCAATCTTGCGCCGGAGCTCGGCGGCTGACACCGGGAAGATCGGCGCGGGCATGTCCGATTTTGCCTTCTGGCAGAGGCGCTCGGGGCAAACCAGTGCCTGATTGGGCGAGGCGCGGAGCCTAAGACCGACAAAATCGGTGATGTCCGTGTCCTGCGGCATCTGGGCGATGGCGGCGGCCCGCCAATAGAGACCGGTACCAGGCTGCGGCCACCACCGGCCCGCGCCAATGGCGGCCGCCACCAGCAGGGCAGCCACCACGACGAGGGTTTCGACCGTACGCCTCACCATCACTCCGTACTCCGATGCTCAGGCAAGCTCTGCTACCCGCCGCCGCGCCGTTGCCAGTTTAGCGGCGGTCGCCTCCAGATCGGTGAGGCGCTCGCGCATCTCCTCGACCACCTCGGCCGGCGCCTTGGCCACGAATTGCTCGTTGCCAAGCTTGGCCTTGGATTTCTCGATTTCAGCTTCGGTCTTGGCCTGTTCCTTGGCAAGGCGCGCGGCCTCGGCGGTGGCATCGATGATACCAACCAGCGGCAGCGCGGCGGTCATCTCGCCAATGACGATCTGCACCGCGCCTTTGGCCGGCTCCTTGGCCTGGGAGATGGCATCGAGCCGCGCCATCCGCTTGATCAGTTCGCCATGCCGGTCCGCCCAGGACCGCTCGTCCTTGTTGGCCCCCACCAATTCGAGTTGGAGCTGGGAGGCGCCTGGAATGCCCATCTCCGAGCGCACGGAACGGATCTCGGAAATGAGCGTGATCACCCAGCCGATTTCCTCGTCGGCCTTGGCGTTGGCGAGGCCCTTGAGCTTGGGCCAGTCGGAGACGATCAGCAGTTTTTCGCGGGCTGGGCCCGTCTCGCCCGTGGCCCGCCAGAGTTCCTCGGTGATGAACGGCATGAAGGGGTGGAGCATGGCGAGAATCTGGTCCTGCACCCAGGCGGCGGTGGCGCGGGTCTCGGTCTTGGCGCTGCCGTCGGGGCCAGTGAGGATCGGCTTGATGAGTTCGACATACCAATCGCAGTAGACGCCCCAGACGAACTGGTAGGCGGCGAGCGCGGCGTCGTTGAAGCGGTAGGCCTCCAGCGCCTCGGTGACGGCGGCGGCGGTTCTTTCCGTTTCACCCAAGATCCAGCGATTGACGGTTTCCCTCGCCTTCTTCGGCTCGAAGTTTTCCGCGCGCGCGCAACCGTTGATCTCGGTGAAGCGGGCCGAATTCCACAGCTTGGTCGCGAAATTGCGATAGCCCTCGATGCGCTGGGTGCTGAGCTTGATGTCGCGCCCCTGGCCGAGGATGGAGGCCAGCGTGAAACGTAGCGCATCGGCGCCGAATTCGTCGATGACACCGAGCGGGTCAATGACATTGCCCTTGGACTTGCTCATCTTCTGGCCCTTCTCGTCGCGCACGAGGCCATGGATGAACACGTCGCGGAACGGAACTCGCTCCGATGGCGGCCTTTCTTTGCCGTTGTTGTATTTGGTCATGAAATAGTTACCCATCATCATCATCCGCGCAACCCAGAAGAAGATGATGTCGAAGCCGGTGACGAGGACGGAAGTGGGGTAGTACCGGTCGAGCTCCGGCGCCTTCTCCGGCCAGCCGAGCGTGGAAAACGGCCAGAGGGCGGAGGAGAACCAGGTGTCGAGGACATCGGGGTCGCGTCTCAGTTTGATTGGTTGCTTAGCCGAGTTGGCCAAATTGTATTGATTGCTCCAAGCCCTAAAATCGTCGTCAGAAGTAGCAACGGTGATTGGCGTTCCTTTAGGGTAAAATGAGCTCGCGAGCTCCAATGCTTCGTCTTGGGTCTGCGCAACAAATCGTTCCTCATGGAAAAACGTTTTGCCGCCGACAAATGCCACTGGTGCATCCCCGTAGGTCGCCGGGTTCTCCGGTCCATACCACGCCGGAATCTGGTGTCCCCACCAGAGTTGCCGCGACACGCACCAGGGTTGGATATTCCGCATCCACTCGAAATAGGTCTTGTCCCAGTTCACCGGGACGAACTTTGTCGTGCCCTTCTCCACCGCCTCGATCACGGGCTTGGCGAGCACATCGGCCTTCACATACCACTGGTCCGTCAGCCACGGCTCGACCGGAACGCCCGAACGGTCGCCATGTGGGACTTGTTGTGTGGAGGGCTCTATCTTTTCCAGCAGGCCCAGTGCTTCTATTTCAACGACGACTTTCTGCCGCGCCGCAAACCTGTCCAGGCCCAGATAGGGCGCAGGCACATCGATCAATTGGGCCGTCGCGTCGAAAATGTTGATCTGTTCCAGCCCGTGCCGCCTGCCAACCTCAAAGTCGTTGAAGTCGTGCGCGGGCGTGATCTTCACCGCGCCCGTCCCCTTCTCGGGATCGGCGTAGTCGTCGCCCACGATGGGTATCTCGCGGCCAACCAGCGGCAACACCAGCATCTTGCCGATCAGCTTGCCGTACTTCGGGTGATCGGGATGCACCGCAACAGCCGTGTCGCCGAGCATGGTCTCGGGACGCGTGGTGGCGACGACGACGAACGACTTCGGATCGTCCTTCAACGGATAGCGGAAATAATACATATGCCCGCCCGGCTGCTTGGCCAGCACCTTGGCGAGCTTGTCCGCATCGAACGGAACGGGAGCACCATCCTTGTCGACTTCGCCCTCGGCCCACTTGAATGAGCCGCGCACCTCGACCGGCACCACCTCCAGATCGGAGATCGCCGTCAACAACTTGGGGTCCCAGTTGACCAGCCGCTTGTCCTTGTAGATCAGGCCCTCGTTGTAGAGCTGAACGAACACCTTGGTGACGGCTTTGCTCAAGCCCTCGTCCATCGTGAAGCGCTCGCGGCTCCAATCACACGATGCCCCCAACCGCTTGAGCTGCTTGATGATCGTCCCGCCGCTCTCGTCCTTCCAGGCCCACACCTTTTCCAGGAACTTCTCGCGCCCGATCGTGCGCCGATCTGGCTCCTGCCGCTCCATCATCTGCCGCTCCACCACCATCTGCGTGGCGATGCCGGCATGGTCCGTGCCCGGCTGCCACAGCACGTCGCGCCCGCGCATCCGCTCGAAGCGGATCAGGATGTCCTGGATGGTGTTGACCAGCGCATGGCCGAGATGCAGCGACCCCGTCACGTTCGGCGGCGGAATGACGATGCAATAGGGCTTGGCCTTTTTGCGCTCGGCCTCGGTCAAATCGGGCCGGCCAGCTTCAAAAGCGCGCGACGCCTCCCAAGCGGCATAGATGCGGCCCTCGACCTCTGAAGGCTGATAGGACTTGTCGAGCATGGGCAGAACTTTCATCAATCCGGTTGGCCGCAGGTATAGCCACTGGATCGGAAAATTGGAACTTCGGGGACATGATGCTCAACTTCGGCGGAGCCGTGCCCATGCGGCGACCCAGTGAAGCCAGGCCGAAGCTGAGCTTCGTGTCCCCGATTGCGCCGGAGCGAACGGGGACACGCAGGTCATATTCGCCCCAGGACTTGTGGCTCACGCCACCCTTGGGCGGCGAATATAGCCATCATGTCCCCTCGTCAGCTACCGAACAGCACGGCGTGCATGATGCGGCCGGGCCAGAGGGTGAAAACACCAGCGATGACCAACGCCCCGAAAAAAGTGAGCGTCATGATCGCGCGATGCCGCGAGATGTCGCCACCCCGCGCCGCCCGCACGCCGAGGAGCAGCGAAATCAGCGTAACGATCGACAGCCCGTGGATGGCGCTGAAAGGGCCGAACTGGCGGATGCCATTGATCCAGAACGAGCCAATGGCGACGGCTGCCAATAAGATCACCCAAATCCAGCCGAACGCCCTGTGGACGGGCGTACCCTTGGGCAGCAGCAGTTGCAGTCCCCCAACTACGAATGCCGCCATCGCCCCGAAGGCGTGACCTTGCACCACCATCGGAGCTGACAAAAGTGGTTCGAGGGTCATGAGCGGCGGACCAGGCCGCCTAACTATTGCCCGTCCCTGGCCATTTTTTCAACGATGCGTGGCATGTTGGCATCAAGCCAATCGCGCAGCATGGGCTTGAGCAGATCGGCCACCGCGTCCTCAAGGGTTCGCGCCGGCGCGCTGGCCTGGGCAGGTGCCGCGATCGTCGTCTCCATGGGGGTGGCCAAGGCAGCAGGTTGCACCGGTGAAGCCGGCAAGGCCTCCACGACCGCCAGCTCCGCGGCAGCCGGGCTTGGCTCGATACCGGGAAGGGCAGCCAGCGCTTCGGCGACCTGCGGCAGCGATTCGGATACCGCGAGCATCGGCTCGGCCGCTTCCAGGATCCCCGCCAAGGTCGGAGTGATCGCGGGCGGCGCGACTGAAACCGCTGAGTCGGTGCCAACGGGCGATGGCTGAGATGCGCTCAGCTCAAACACATCGTCAAAAGGCAATGCCGATGGCCCGATCGCCAATGCTTCCGTCGGCAAGGCGACTGCCTCCGCCGCCGTCCGCAATTCGGGCGGCGGCGGCTCTGTTGCCAACACCGTCGGTACCGTGAAGGGGTCGGGTTCGGCCGGCAAGGGCCCGCCGCGAAAGCCCTGCACGGGCGCCGGGCTGCCGTTGCCAATTGCTGGCGCCGCCCGAGTCACAGTCGCGTAGTCGGCCCCTAGATCAAGTATTTCATCGTCGTCGTTGGCCGACGCCGGCTCGGGCAGGACGGCCGGGACCATGATCGGCTGATGGGTCGGCGGCTTGGCCGCGAACCCCGTGTGGGGGCCGGCGAAGGGCGACATCTGCGGCGCAAGGGAAACAGGCTTGGGGTTGGGGGCTGGTTGGGGTTTTGGTGGACTTGCATCTTCGGAAATGATTCGGCGGATGGAGGCCAAAATCTCCTCCATGCTGGAATCCGGGGCCGGTTCAGGTCTGCTCATCGCCTCGCGCCTCTCCAATTGGCATCGCGTTGGTGCCCGGCAACCCCGCGCCGGATCGTCGAAACAGTGCCGCCACGCCACGGCCAGCGGGACAACATATTCGCGCTAGCACGTCTACTAGCACCAAAAAATGGCAGCGCTCGCCATCTGTTGGACGGGCCGTGACGAGGCTGTGCAAAACAACTCGCGGGCCGGCCGGCCACTGGACCTGGTTGCAGCCGCTATTTGGTCCCAAGTCCGCCGTCACCGGCGCACAATTTGCCGTTAGCACCTTATGCAGCGGAATGAACGAACGGACCACGAAAAGCAATGGCGACGATCCGCTTACCGGCGAGGCCAGAGGCTTGCGGCGTTAATCGCTCGTTTACCTAAACCAGCCTTTAATGGCGGGCAGTACAGGTGGGTTCATGGGTGGTACCGTGCGTAACATGACGACGATAAAGATTGGCGCGCCATTTCGTAGCGTAACCGCGGCGGTGGCGCTGGCAACACTTCTGAGCGGATGCAGTTCCGACGTATCGCGGTTCGATTTTCCGGCCTTTGGCCTCACCCAGCAAAACCCGCAAGCAAGGCCAACGCCTTCGGCTCCGATTTACGACGGCGGCGCGCCTGAAGCTGCCCCAGGTTATGCGCCCACCAGCGCCCCACCGCCTGACTACGGCAATTACGGCAGCTATAGCGACAACGGCCAGTTCGCGCCCAACCCGGCCTATCGTGGCCCGGGCGCGCCATACGCCGCCCCCGCCTACGCCCAGCCCAGCTTTGGTCCCTCAGCCTACGGCCAGGCACCCTACGCTCAACCAAACTACGGTCAACCCAACTACGGCGCGGCGGCCGCGCCGGGCTTTGGCACCGTTCCGGGACAGCCGGAGAGCTATCATCCAGAGCGCTTCGCCTCCAACGGCCAGACCGCTTACATCACCAATCCAAATCCGACTGCCGGGCCGGCGGCGAGCTACAGCCCCGCTCCGCTGCTGGCACCGCTCGGCGGCTCACCCGCCATTCTGCCGCCGATCGCCCCGAGCCAAGTCGGCCTCGTGGCCCACCGGCCCAAATCAGGCGCGCTGGTCGAAGTGTTGCCGGGTGAGACGCTCTACCAGTTCTCGCGCCGCAATGGCGTGTCGATCTCGGCGGTCATGCAGGCCAATAATATGCGTTCGCCCATCGTTCATGCCGGCGAGAAGCTTATCATTCCGGGCAAGGGCGGGCGCTCCATTCTCCCGCCGATCGCTTCGACGACACCTTTGGCTCCAGCTCCGGCTGCACCAGCAACGGTGGTGTTTGAACCCAGCGAGGGTGACAATCCCGATGGCACCTACACGGTGCGGGCCGGCGATTCGGTTTACGGCATTGCCCGCAAGCACAACGTGCGGCCCGAGGACATCATGGCCCTCAACGGCATCGGCGACATCACCAAAGTGAAGTTCGGGCAAGTTTTGAAGATGCCCGGCGCGGCTGGCCCGCTGAGGCCGCTGGCATCAGCCCGGGCCATTTCCAAGCCGGGACCGCGCATCGCCGCGTTGCAGCCATCGCCGGGCAATGAGCCCCCGGCCGCGACCATGACCGACGCCGATGCCGACGGCATCCCCGACGGTACCGTGACCGATGGCGAAGCGGACGCCTCCAATCCCATGGCACCAGCGGCCGCCCCGACGGCGAAGCCAAAGATGACCACCCTGGCACCGGTCAAGCCCGTGATGCGCAGCGGCCCCAAGGACCCGGCCAGCGCGCCTATCGTCGCCAGCATCACTCCGGCCGCGGCGACCGGTTCGGAAGCTGGCAGCGATTCATCGACTGCCATCCCCTCCGATGGCCGCTTCCGCTGGCCCGTGCGCGGCCGCATCATCGGCAAGTTCGGACCGGCCGGCAAGGCGGGCCAGCAGAACGAGGGCATCGATCTGGCCGTGCCGATGGGCACCGAGATTCACGCCGCCGAAAATGGCGTCGTGGCCTATGCGGGCGATGAGCTCAAGGGCTATGGCAAACTCATCCTGATCCGCCACGCCGACAACTGGGTGACGGCTTACGCGCACAATGACGAACTGCTGGTCAAGCGCGGCGATCAGATCCGGCGCGGTCAGGTCATCGCCAAGGCCGGCAAGTCGGGCGGCATCGACCAGCCGCTGCTCCACTTCGAATTGCGCAAGGGCTCGCAGCCAGTCGACCCAATGCCGCACATGGCGGCCAACTAGCACCTGTTCGTGTTCGCGCCAGGCGACTTCCGTCCTTGGTGAGGGCCGGACCCGTACGGAGAATCCGATCCCGGGATCTTGCTCAATCCCACCGGTAGTTGAAACTCACACTGATTCTCTTGCCCCGCGCCTTGTTTGGCGGAACTTCATGGCGCAACCAGCTTTCCCATAACAGCAGCGTGCGCTCTTTGGGCTCGATATAGACAAAGCCGCGATTGGCGAGCTTTGCCTTGGCGCGCCGGGGGGGAGCGGCCATCATCAAGCCGAGCCTCGGGTCCTCGATCTTCAGGGCACTGGCTCCCGGCGGCACGGCCACGTAGTAGGTGCCGCTGACCACCGACTGCGGATGAATATGCGCCGCATGATGACCGCCAGGCTCCAGCACGTTGACCCACAGGCTGTCCAGCACCAGCCGGCGTCCACCCAGGTCGAAGTCGGCCGCCCGCGCGAACTGGGCAACATGGTTGTCCAGCACGGCGATGAGGTCGGCAAAGGCCGGCAGCCGGATGTCGAGGTCGGTCAGCGACGCATAGGATGTATAGCCAGGATAGCTGTTCTCCTTGCACCAGCGCTTGCCCGCCACATCCTCGGCGGCAAGCAGGTGGCAGCTGTCGGCCAACTCTCCGTTGAGCCGCTTGGCGGCCGCACCCGTCAGTTCGGCGCGATAGAGCTGGGTGACGAAAAGCTGTTCGATCTTGGCCATGTCCTGGCGCTAGAAGATCAGCCAGGCCCGGTCAAGCGGTGGCTGCCTGCGGCGGTTAATGTCGACGCCGCCCTTGCCCTCCCGCTCGCCGATCGGCATTGTGCGCCGCGGCCAAACCAAAGAGTTGCCAAGCCATGCTTCGACGCCTCACCAAATTCGAGCGCAAGGACCAGCCGGTGGCGGGCCAGGCCCAATTTATCCGTCGCATCGCCCTCAATCTGGCTACCGCCCTTGTCGTGATCGCCGTCTCGCTGCTCATCGGCATGGCCGGCTACGCCTGGCTCGAGGGCATGAATGCGGTCGACGCCTATCTCAACGCCACCATGATCCTGGGCGGAATGGGTCCTGTTGGCACTTTGAACACCACGGCAGGCAAGCTGTTCGCGGGAACCTATGCGCTGTATTGTGGCGTGGTGCTGATCTTCTCGACCGGTATCATCCTGGCGCCCGTCGTCCACCGTATCCTGCATGAGTTCCACGTTGGCGACGATGAGGATGGTGGTCAAGCTCCAGCCCAGAGCCGCCGGCGCTGACAATCACAAGGACCGGGCCGCATGTCCACCGCCGACACCCGAAAACTGCTGCGCCGCTACTACCAGGCCTTCAACGCCGGCGACACGGCGGCAATGCTGGCGTGCTTGGCCGACCATGTCGAGCACCACGTCAACCAGGGCGCTACCCGCAAGGGCAAGGCTGCGTTCGCCGAATTCTCGGCTCACATGACCAGATGCTATAAGGAGAAACTGAAGGATCTGGTGATCCTGGTCGGCAAGGGCGGCAAGAGGGCGGCGGCCGAATTCACAGTCCACGGCGCGTATATTGGCTCCGACCCAGGACTGCCGCCGGCCACGGGCCAGAAATACGTGCTTCCCGCAGGCGCCTTCTTTGAGGTGGAAGACGATCTGATCATCCGCGTCACGACGTACTATAATCTCAAGCATTGGATGGAACAGGTGGTGGGTCCGTGACGCCAGATCAGACCCAACCGGGCAACGGGGACACGATGTTCATATTCCACGGCGTGCAAGAGTGGGGGATGATCATCTGTTGCCAAAAGGACGATGAATCGCGTGCGCCCGTTGGCGCAGTCTCAACCGAGTGGGAAGCCCATGGCAATCACGGTTGAGGCCTTGACGGGACGGGAATTGACAGAGGTTCTGCCTGACCTTGCACGGCTGCGCATCAAAGTGTTCCGCGATTGGCCATACCTCTATGACGGTTCTCTCGGCTACGAGCAGGGCTACCTCGCCAGATTTGCCACCGCGCTGGACACGATCGTGGTGATCGCCCGCGATGGCGACGAGATCGTTGGCATCTCCACTGCCTCGCCGATGACGGGGCACGCGGACGAATTCGCACAGGCCTTCCGCGCCCACGGTCTAGACCCGCTGAAGGTCTACTATTTTGGCGAGTCAGTGCTGCTTCCGGCCTATCGCGGGCAGGGCATCGGGCATTCGTTCTTTGGCCACCGCGAGGCGCGGGCCCGCTTTCTCGGCCGCTTCACTCACGCCGCCTTCTGCGCTGTCGTTCGCCCCGCCGATCACCCGCTGCGGCCAGTTGGCTCGCGCCCACTCGACGCATTCTGGCGCAGGCGCGGCTACGAACCCGCCGACGGCTTGATCGCCGATTTCAGCTGGAAGGACGTCGATCAGCCGGTCCAGAGCTCCAAGCCGATGCAGTTCTGGATGCGCGCGCTATGACATTGGCGGCCGCGCCCAGGAATGAAGCATTCCGGGGCCCCAGGCAAAATCACCAGGCGGCGCTTTTATACTATCTGGCGGGCGTCGGGCTGCTGTGCCTGATGGACGCCGCTGTCAAGGACATCGCGGGTCGCTACCCGACAGTCGAAGTCGCGTTTCTTCGCTACGTCGCCGGGCTGTTCGTCATCGGCGCCGTGGTGGCATGGATCAGGCCGGGCTGGCCGAGCCGGCAGCTGGTTTTCGCCAACATCCTGCGCTCTGGAGTGATGGCGCTGCTCTCGATCACGTTCTTCTTTTCATTGACCGCACTACCGCTCGCCGAGGCGGTGGCGCTGTCGTTCCTGTCGCCAGCGTTCCTTGCCCTGTTCGGCGCGTGGCTACTCAGGGAGAAACTGAGCCCCCGGATTGGACTCGCGCTCGGCGTCGGATTTCTCGGTGTGCTGGTGATCATTGGCGGCAAGCTGGGTCAGGCGACCTACGGACCGCTGGCCCTTTGGGGCGCCGGGGCGGCGTTGATCTCGGCCGTGCTCTACGCTCTGTCGCTGGTGATGCTGCGCGCCCGGGCTCAGCAGGATTCGATCCCGCTCATGGTTCTGGTGCTGCATGTCGGCACAACCTTGCTGCTACTGGTGCCGGCCATGATTGTCTGGCAGCCGCCAACGGCCGGTGACGGCCTGATCTTTGCCGCGACCGGAGTATTCGGCACCGGCGGTCATCTGCTGTTGGCCAATGCCTTTGCCCGTTCGCAAGCCGGGCGGCTCGCGCCGTTCGAATACACCGCGTTGATCTGGGCAGCGGCGCTTGGCTATGCGGTATTTGGGGAAATGCCGGGGCTGGCGACGATCCTGGGTGCAGGGTTCATCATTGGCAGCGCTCTGATCGCGGGGCGCAGCAAGGCTACTTGAGCTCGGCCAGCGCCTCAGCAAGCCCACCCAGGGACACCGGAATCCCGATCCCCTGCTCCTTGGTCTGGTAGATCACGAACCAGGCCGTTTTGCCCTTGGCGAACTTGGCCAGCAGATCGGCAGGCAAGCTGACTTGCGCGACGCAGCCGACCACCTGGCAGCGGACAAACTGCGCGTTGCCCACCTTCTCGTCATCGATCTGGAGGCCAAGGCCCGGCGGCAGCAGGACACCGAGCGGGGCGTGAACGCGCAGCACCTTTGAACCGTCGGGCGATTGGTGGAACTGCACCGAGAGCTGCACATCCGGGTTGCTCTCGGACGTGACATCCTGCACCAGCGCACATAGCTCGACCTTGCCGCCCTCGGGAACCTTGCACACCACTTGCCAGAAACCGTGCTGTGCCTTCACGGCCGTCTGATCGATGGCCATCGCGGGTGCGCTCACCGCTACGGCAAGGCCAACCGCTACCACGGCGCGACCCGCCAAGCGCCAGATCCCGCGATATGGCCGGAATTCCAACGTGCAGCCTCCCTGAAGCGAATCGATCACGCTTCCAATCTCGTTATACCCGAGTTCGAGAAGCCGCCAGGATGTCGGGGACCAATGGGGCCGAATTGGGACTTGGCCGAAACGGGGACACGTTGTTCATATTCAGCCGTAGGCCGTGATGACGGGTCATCAACGGCAGCGACCGGCCGAATATGAACAGCGTGTCCCCGTTTCCTCGTGCTAGGACGTCGCATCGACCGCGCGCGAGAGTTGCACTGGCATGAACGAATCATCGACCGCCCCCGGTTACGTGCTCGGCTGGGAGGAGTGGGCAAGTCTTTCCGAGCTCGGTCTGCCTGCCCTCAAGGTCAAGGTCGACACGGGCGCCAAGACCTCGGCGCTGCACGCCTTTGCCATCGAGCCGTTCGGCGAGGGCCAGCGGCGGGTGCGGTTCGGCGTCCATCCGGTGCCCGGGCGCGACGACATCGAGGTCATCTGCACCGGCAATATCGCCGACCGCCGCCAGTTCACGAGCTCCAACGGAGAAACCGAGTGGCGCTATGTCATCGGCACGCGGGTGCGGATCGGCGCGCGCGAGTGGCCGATCGAGGTATCGCTCACCAATCGCCATGCCATGAGCTACCGAATGCTGCTCGGGCGCGGCGCCATCGCGCCCGGCATGGTGGTCAATCCATCCCTGTCGTATCAGCAAGGTCTGCTCGACTATTCCGCCTATGATCTGGGGCCCAGCAAGGGCGCCGATGCGCGGAGCTTGCGCATCGCGCTGTTGACGCGCGAGCCGGGGAGCTACTCCAGCAACCGTCTCAAGGACGCGGCCCTCGCGCGCGGTCACGCCGTCGATGTCATCGACACCGCGCGCTGCTACCTGTCGATCAACTCGGCGGCCCCCGCCATCCATCATGACGGTCAACCGCTGCCGTTTTACGACGCCGTGATCCCGCGCGTCGGTTCCTCGATCACGCGCTATGGCATGGCGGTGGTGCGGCAGTTCGAGATTATTGGCTCCTATTGTCTCAATCGGGCCCAAGCAATCGGCAACTCTCGCGACAAGTTGCTGGCGCACCAAACGCTCGCCCAGCACCGCATCCCGATGCCCAATACCGCTTTTGCCCATTCGACCAAGGACAGCCGCCAGCTCATCGATCTCGTCGGCGGTCCGCCGCTGGTGATGAAACTGCTGGCAAGCTCCCAAGGGCGCGGTGTGGTGCTTGCGCAGACGGTGAACGCCGCCGAGTCGCTTATCAGCGCCTTCCGGGTCGTGGATGCCGACTTCCTGGTGCAGGACTTCATCGAAGAGTCTTCAGGCTCCGACATCCGATGCCTGGTGGTTGGCGACCGGGTGGTGGCGACCATGCGGCGGCGAGCGGCCAGCGGCGATTTCCGCGCCAATCTGCATATGGGCGGCCAGGCGGAGCCGATCAAACTCGCGCGTGAGGAGCGGGCGGTGGCCGTCAGGGCCGTGCTGGCGATGGGGCTCGATGTGGCCGGGGTCGATCTTTTGCGCGCCGCTGACGGCATCAAGGTCCTGGAGGTCAACTCTTCTCCAGGACTCGAGGGCATCGAGGGCCTATCTGGCCGTGACATCGCCGGGCTGATCATAGAGCACATCGAGACGCGGGTCCGAGCGGTTCCCGCTGCCCAGCGACGCCCTCGACCGCGCGACGACGATGCGCCGGCCGAGGAGGAGAGTGGCGAGGGAACGAGCGGTCCGGTATAGCGTAATCTATGCGGCGCTCGGCCGGGCCGTATGTGCTGGCCTCAACATCCGCGACAGCCCGAAAATAGCCGCCAGCGTCGCCAGATACGCAAGCAGCTGCATCTGGCTCGGCCGGTCCGAATAGCCGATCATCGTGTGCAAGATGCGGCCACCGATGCTGCGATCGGACAGGATGGCGGAAGAGTTCCAGACCGTGGTTCCGAGCGCGGAAATGAACCCACCCTGCTCCAGGAAGGAGATCGCCTGGGCGGCCATGCCGGCGGCTAAAAAAGCGATAAGCAGGCTTGTCACGGAAAACAGGTAACGAGCCGGGATATTCACCAAGCCGGCATAGGTGAGGATCGAAACCAACACGCCAAGTGCGACCCCGCCCAGTCCGCCAGCCAGCAGCGCGAGGGGCGAGCCGCCGTCCGCCACGGTAATCCCGAACAGGAACAAGACCACCTCGGAGCCCTCGCGCAGAACGGCGATGGCGATGACCACCGCCAAACCCCACAGTGAGGCCCGTCCCGAGGCGACCGCCCGGCCCTTCTGCTTGAGATCGCTGGCCATCTCGCGTCCGTGCCTGGCCATCCAGATATTGTGCCAGCCGAGCATCACCACCGCGACGCCAAGGATCGAGGCGTTGAACAGTTCGTTGCCGGCGCCCGCGAAGGCCGCGGCGATGGTGCCGACAAAGGCGGCCACCAGGCAGCTCCCCAGCAGTCCAGCCAGCACGCCACCAGCGATCCAAAGACCGTGCCCGCGCACACCCTTGGTGACCGCCGCGACGATGCCGACGATCATTCCAGCTTCGATGACCTCGCGAAAGACGATGACCAGCGCGGCAAGCATTCAAATATCCTTGCGTTTCAAGGCGAGACGACTCACTCGACGATCAGATAGCCCTTCACCGTGTCTTCTTTGTATTCGTTCACGAACAGGTAGCGACCAGCTGCCTGCGCCTTGACGTTGACAATGATTTCACTGTTGCCGGCAACAACCTTCTCGATCTTGAGATCCTTGGCTTCGATCTCCGCCGCCGCCGCGTCCCCGTTGACGAACTTGAAAACGAATGGCTGGCCGGCTGGAACCTTGACCTCCGCAGGTGTGAACACATCACCCTTGAGCGTCACGGAGATGGTCACCGGTTCGGCTGCGCGAGTAGCTTGCGCGAGGCAGAGGCAAAGTGCCGACACCCCTAAGATAGCCAACCGATTGCCGAGAGCGTGCCAACTAAGTGATGCCATCGTTTGAGACCTGTCGTTGCAAACCTAAGTGCGGTGTTCTTGGCGATCGCGCACGTCGACGGCCGGCGCTATCCATGACACCTCAGTCGCAAACCCGAGCCCTGTAGTCAACATTTATGATTTTGAATTATTCTCGTTAAATCAGCAGCTTATGCGACGTGCGGTCGCGGACGGGCGAGCCCATCATGGAGCGGAGATGCCCCTGGCGGCCGCTGCCACCTTGAGAAACAATGACAATTCGGCCGGGGTCAGGGTCCGAGGACAGCAACCACCACCACCGCGTTCCGAGCTGCGCGACCGAGCGTCGCGGAAGCCCGGCCCGGTACGTCAGGGCGCGCGACGATTTGCGCTACGCCGCAATCGGCCCGCCTGTTCCGTTGGTCGAGCGATGGCGCCAACGCCCCGTGCCGGCATGAGAAACTGCCTTGATTTGAACTCATACTTCCTTTTTATCTGCCTTCAGCAAAAGTGGCGTAGGGGTTCTCATGCAACTGTCTTCAGTTCCAATTCGATCGCGACTGAAGCAAGCGCTCCTGTCGACGCCGGCCGGCCGCGTGGCGCTTGTCGGGCCGCGTGCGTTGATGGCGCTGAAAGCGTCACGCGTCGCTCCCCGGCTGGGCAGCGTCCTTGCCTGGAGCGTGCGCTCGCGCGAAACAGTCAATTTCACCTACGAGACGACCCGCGAAAGCAACATGCTGCTCGCTGGGACCGTGGCCGAACTAACCGGCAGGCCCATGCAGGAGATGGTGGGCTATCTCGACGAGCTTGCGAGCGACAAGACGCTCGCCCAGTATGTTTCGCGGGCCGCCGAAGCGCCCGAAAGCCGCTGGAATGTCGATCCGGGATTTCATCCAGGCCGCCGCCTCGCCTTCTATCTGATCGCCCGGAGCTTGAAGCCCTCTTGCGTCGTTGAAGCCGGGGTGGACAAAGGACTTGGTGCTGTTCTGCTCAGCCGCGCATTGAGGCGGAACGCGAGCGAAGGCCGTGCCGGCGACTATCTCGGGATCGATATCAATCGCGAAAAGCGCATCGGCCTCTATGAAGGCTATGAAGGAAAAGTCGGACGGATCCTTCGAGGCGACGCCATTGAGCTTATGCGCGCCGCGCAGGATTCGGTCGATCTCTTCATCCACGATACGACACCAGAGCCGGGCCACCTGATCGCGATGCTGGAAGCAGTACGCCCTCGGATGTCGCGGAATGGTGTGATTGCCAGCACTTGGACGACGGCGGCGCTGATCGACTACGCGGTTGCAAACGGGCTCAAGTTGCTGACGCACCAAGAAGATACGGTGCATCATTGGTTTCACGGCGACCGGATGGCGTTTCTATATGGGTTCGCGGGTAAGAGTTAGGACCGATGCCGCGTAGCGCACGCGTCCATCGACTTAGGACCGGGGCTACGGCGTCCTTCCCGCCCGTTTCTCCAATACCTCGACCACGTTGCGCAGTCCGAGCCCGCGCGCTTGCAGCAGCACCGTGAGGTGATAGATCAAGTCCGCGCCCTCGCCCGCCAGCTCGGCATCGCTACCCGAAAGCGCGGCGATGGCGACCTCGACGCCCTCCTCGCCCACCTTTTGGGCCATGCGCGGCAGGCCTTCGGCGAACAGCTTGGCCGTATACGACCTGTCCGTGGCCCCCGCCGCCCTGCGGGCCACGATGGTTGCCTCCAGCCGCGCCAGCGCGCCATCCGGCTCGGCCACGAAGCAGGACGTTGTACCCGTGTGGCACGTGGGGCCGACGGGCTCAGCCTCGATCAGCAGTGCGTCGCCATCGCAGTCGGGCTTGATCGACACCACCTTGAGGATGTTGCCGGAGCTCTCGCCCTTGGTCCACAGGCGCCCCTTGGAGCGGCTGTGGAAGGTCACGACGCCCTCAGCCTCCGTCTTGGCAAGCGCCGCCTCGCTCATGTAGCCGAGCATCAGTATGTCGCGGCTCTTGGCGTCTTGCACGATCGCAGGAACGAGGCCGCCCATCTTGGCGAAATCAATCTTCAAGACGCACCTCTATCCCTTGAGCCGCAAGCCGGCGTTTCAGATCGCCGACCGTGATCTCGCCGAAATGGAACATGCTGGCGGCGAGCGCCGCATCGGCCTTGCCGCGCTTGAAGACGTCGGCGAAGTGGTCAGCCGTGCCCGCCCCGCCAGACGCTATGACCGGCACCGGCACCGTTTCCGACACGCGGCGTATGAGATCGACGGCAAAGCCCTGTTTGACCCCATCATGAGTGATGGAGGTGAGCAGGATTTCTCCGGCGCCGCGTTCGGCTGCTTCCCTGGCCCAGGCCACCGCCTCGCGGCCCGTCGCCGTCGTGCCGCTGATGGTGCGGACGTGCCAGCCGCCCGGCGTCTCCTCCGCATCAATCGCCGCGACCACTGCTTGCGCGCCGAATTCGTCCGACAGCTCGGTGATCAATTCCGGCCGCCGCAGTGCCGCTGAGTTGACCGACACTTTGTCCGCACCAGCCGTGATGAGCGCTCGCGCGGTTTCGATTGAGCCAATGCCGCCGCCCACCGTGAACGGAATACTGAGCGCGCGCGCCACCTGACCGACCACATCGGCGAAGGCCGCGCGCGCCTCCTGGGTCGCGACCACATCCAGCAGAACCAATTCGTCCGCCCCCTCTTCGACGTAGCGGCTGGCAAGTGCGACCGGATCGCCGGTGTCGCGCAAGCCTTCGAACCGCACGCCCTTCACAACCCGGCCGTGGCGCACGTCAAGGCATGGAATGATGCGTTTAGCGAGCATTGCGGGCAAGCTCCTCCAAGGCAATATGGCCCTCCAGCAGCGCCTTGCCAACGACAGCGCGCTCTGTGCCGATTGCCGCCAGCGCGACAATATCCTCAATCCGCGCGACGCCACCACTGGCGATGAGCCCGAGCTTGGGGAAGCGCATTTTTAGCCCACGGTAGAGTTCGGTGGCGGGGCCAGACAGCATTCCGTCGCGAGCGATGTCGGTGGTCAGGACCCAGGCGAGGCCATCGCCCATGAATCGCTCGATCAGCGCCTCCAATGTCAGCTCAGTTTGATCCGTCCAGCCCGAGGCCGCGACCTTGCCATCGCGGGCGTCGGCGGCCAAAATGATCCGCTCCCCGCCAAACACCTTGAGGCACTGCCGCATCATGGCAGGGTCGCGGACAGCGGCGCTGCCGATGTTCACTTGCGCGATACCAGTTGCCAGCAGGCGGCCCACATCGGTGAAGGTTCGCACGCCGCCGCCGAAGTCGGCGATCAGTCCGCTTTCACCAGCCATCCGGGCCGCCAGATCGAGTTGCATCACGCGCCCCGCCCGCGCACCATCAAGATCAACGATATGCAGCCGCCGCGCGCCCGCCGCCGCGTAGCTCTTGGCGATCTCCACCGGATCGGCGGCATAATCGGTCTGCGCGTCAAAACTGCCCTGTCGCAACCTGACGCAACGGCCGCCGATGAGATCGATGGCCGGGACGATCTCGGTCATGACGCAATTCTCAACATGGGCACACTCCGCCAACCCTCATCCTGAGGAGCGCACCCTGGGCGCGTCTCGAAGGATCGAGGCCACGGCTGTCGACCGCTCGCATCCTTCGAGACGGCCCCGGGTTGGGGCCTCCTCAGGATGAGGTTGATGGGTTTGGCGGTGGCTGTCATGACGCAATGAACTTTTGCAGCAGCGCGGCGCCAGCCCTGCCGCTCTTTTCCGGATGAAATTGGACAGCGAGGAAATTGCCTTTGCGCATCACGGCCGAGAATTCACCACCATAGTCGCACGTCGCGATGGTGTCGGGGCCAAGATCAGCGCGGTAGGCGTGCAGGAAATAGAACCGCCGCGTCCCCTCGCCCAAACCCGTGCCCAGCAGCGGCACCGTGTTCCAGCCCATGTGCGGAACCTTCTCGCCGGCGCCGAACCTGCGGACCTTGGTGGCGTAGATGCCGATGCAGTCCGTGTCGCCCTCCTGGCTCCATTCGCACAGCAATTGCAGGCCAAGACAGATCCCAAGGAACGGTTGCGTCAGACCACGTATCACCTTGTCGATTCCGCGCTCGCGCAGATACGCCATCGCTGGCTGGGCATGGCCGACGCCAGGAAAGATGACGTGTGTGGCAGCGCGGATTTCGGCGGGGTTGTCGGTGATGGTCGGGGTGATGCCAAGCCGCGCCAGCGCGTTGCTGACCGAGGCGGTATTGCCAGCGTTGTATTTGATGATGGCGATGGTCATGGCCGCACCTTCACGCGATCATTTTTTCGATCGGCAGCACCAGGATGCTCTGGGCACCTGCGGCCTTAAGGCCACCGATCACCTCCCAGAAGTCGTGATCGGAGACAACCGAATGCACCGAACTCCAGCCCGTCTCGGCCAGCGGCATCACCGACGGGCTTTTGGCGCCGGGGATCAGGGCGATGATCCTTTCCAGCGATTTGTTGGGCACGTTCAGCACGATGTATTTGTTGTGTCGGGCCTTGCGCACCGCGCGGGCGCGAAAGATCAGCTGGTCAAGGATTGCCTGCTGACCCGCGGGCAGATTCTTGCGGGCGATCAGCACCGCCTCCGATTCCAGAACCGTTTCCACTTCGATAAGGCCATTGCTGGCCAGCGTCGATCCGGTGCTCACGAGATCGCAGATCGCCTCCGCCAAACCGATGGACGGCGCGATCTCGACCGATCCCGACAATTCGTGGATGTGCGCGCCAACACCTTTCTCCTTGAGAAAGTCCCGCAAAACGCGCGGATGTGAGGTCGCGATCCGCTTGCCCGCCAACGAGCCAAGTTCCTGGTAGGCGAAGCCCTTGGGGACAGCCAGACAGAGCCGGCAACGGCCAAATCCGAGCGGTTCGGAAACGGTGACCTCGGCGCCCGATTCCTTCAGCGCGTTGAGCCCGACGATCCCGGCGTCCGCCACGCCGTCCGACACATAGGTCGGGATGTCGTCGTCGCGCAGGAAATAGAATTCCACCGGAAAGTCGAAGGCGCGCACTTTCAGGGCCGCCTTGCCGGAGCCGAATTCAATATCGCACTCCTTCAGAAGTGCCTGGGTGCCCTCGAACAGGCGGCCGGATTTCTGGATGGCGAGACGCAGGAGTTCAGCCAAGATTGGCCTCCGTTGAGCGGCAGGGCGTAAGTTGGTGTTCCTTATGCAGGAACAGGCAGACTTGGGGAATGGATTTTGGGTAAAGAGGGTTGTTTGCGCTTACGCGCAGTGATGGCAGAAGTGGCGCGGATGCGCGATCTGGTCAAAACCCTGCATGGTTGAACGGTAATCCGGTTTGCGCTGCCGGTCAACGCATTGCCCGAAATGGCGCCGGTCAGCGTATAAAATTCCGCAACAGCCCGCGCAAAATGGTCATGCCGTATCGCAGCAGGATGAATTTGATGATCCAACCCATGATGCCCTGCGAGGAGCCGAATCCCAGCAGTCCACCCAGCACATCGCGGATACCGCCTGCCGCCACGCCACCCGTGGTGCCGCCGTTGCGGATGGAGCTGGCGATGCTGCCATAGGGATTGTTGCCGGCGGTGATCGTGCGCAAGTCCGGCATGGGCGGCATCATTCCGCCGCTGTCGGTGCGCGGCATCGTCGTGCCACCACCGCCCAACGCCGAGCCGGCGGTGCTGCCCAAGATGCTGCCGCTGTTGCGAAACAGGTAGCCGAGCAGGAATACCGCGATCATCGGCGCCATTTGGCCCAGCAGCGGCGCTGGCACCCCAGCCTGACCGGCCGCCGATTGCAGGGCGCTTGGAACCAGACCGGACGGCCCCAACAGATGGCCAATGACGGCGTTGCCATCGGCTACGGTGTCGGGATGTCCGATCAGGCCCGGATTGTCGATCACGTTTTGGTGGTGGCCGGACGACAGGGCATCCATGAGGTCGGCGATCCCGCCCCGCGTCATCGTGTTGGCTTCGATGCCTCCCGCAAGGCTAGGCAGAAGGCTAACCATTGCGCCCTGCGCGGCAGCTGGCGCGATGCCGTATTTGCCGGCCAGCGATGCCGCGAAAGCCCGCGCCTCCGGACTGTTGGTGATTTCGGCGACGCCCATCTGCCCCTCGCTGCATTGTCCGGCCAAGGCTCATAGGGCAAATCGACTGAATTCACCAGGGTGCCTGTTACAATCGAGTGCTGGAATTCGCGCGCGGACTGCGTACCATCGTCCGAGCTGCAACCTCGCCGGAGAATTGCTCATGTCCCGCAACGCATTGGCGGCCGCCGCGTGCGGTCTTATGCTCGCTGTTACTCTCGTGCCAGCGGAGGCCGACGCCAAGGTCTGCCGCGCCGCCGTGGAGGCGACAGGGCACGGCCAAGCCGTCGAACCCTCGCTGCCCGATTATGGCGTTGGTTACGCGCGCAAGCAGGCCCGGAAAACGTGGATACAGGCCGTCATCGCCAGCGATGGGAAGCGGTTCGCCAATCTTGCACGCGCCCGTCATGTCAGGTATTCGGAGGATCGCGGCGCGGGGCAGATCTACATCACGCTGAAAGCGACGCCGTGCGCCTGAACGCACTTAGCCCGTCGAGAGCAACGCGGCCGCCGTTGCCTCATCGGTGATCAGGCCGTTGACAAGCCGGCTCGTGAGGGCAGCGCGAATAGCCGCCAATTTGCGAGCACCCATGGCGGCCGCGATAACCAGACTGGTCTCCCGGCTCGGGATTGGGGCACTGGCGACCCGCTCGTTCGTCAGACCCTCGATCAACTTGCCCGAGGCGTCGAAAGCCCAGCCGACGATCTCGCCCACCGCCCCGGCACCGCGCAATGCCGTCAATTCGGCCTCGGTTATGAAGCCGTCGACAAAGACCGGCGGTTCCGGCTCGAACTCGCCGATGCCCACAAATGTGACATCGGCCTTGGCCGCCAGATCGAGTGTGCCGGCGATCATCGATTGGCGGTGCAGCAGGTCCTTCTCGCGAGCCGACGAGGCAAACACTGGCAGAGGAAACGGGAAATGCCGCGCCTTGATGGCGTCGGCCATGCCGAAGATGACATTGTAATAGGCTGCGGAGCCGTCGGGGCCGATGTTGCCGGTCAGCGAAACAATGCGGTGCTGCGGGCAATCGATGCGCGGCAACAGGTCCGCCGCCGCCTTCAGGGTGCGGCCAGTGCCAATGGCAAGAATGATCGGCACGGCCGAACGCAACCGCCGTTCGATCTCCGCCGCGACCGCTGGGGCAACGCCAAGTGTGCTCGAGTTGGACGCCGGATCACTTGGCACGACGTCAACATGATCAAGCCCAAAGCGCGCCTGAAGTCTGTCCGCCAGGTCCATGCACTCGGCGATCGGGTGTTCCAGCCGCACCCGGATAAGGCCTTCCGACACGGCCAGTGACACCAGGCGTTGTGCGGTTTGGCGCGACACCTTGAGCTTGGCGGCGATGTCCTCTTGGGTATTGCCCGCGACATAATACAGCCAGCCGGCGCGCGCGGCGTCATCGAGTCTCTGGTCCGAGGGATCCTTGCTGCGGGTCATGGCGACGGCGAGACTACACTGCTTTGTCGTCGCCGCGCCATGACATCAGTTCTGCGCCACGCCGGCCTTCATTGCCTTGCCAACCACGGTGACAATCAGTTGATCGGGACGCAGCATCTTCTTGGCGACCCGCCTGATGTCTTCAATGCTGACAGCCGTCACCTTGGCATTGCGCGTATCCACATAGTCAATCGGCAAATCCTGCATCTGCAGGCCAAGCAATTGACCGCTGATGGCGCTGGAGGATGTGAAATTCAGAGCGTAGGAGCCGGTGAGGTATTGCTTGGCATCAGCCAGCTCTTCGTCGGTCGGACCATCGGCTGCCATGCGGGCGAGTTCGGCGCGGATGACCTCCAATGACTTGTCCATCCCTTCGGTTTTGGTGGCCACGCCACCCATATAAATGGACGATCGCTGCAACGGCTGAATGTAACTGTAAACCGAATAGGCCAGACCGCGCTTCTCGCGCACCTGGTCCATCAGCCGCGAAGCAAAGCCGCCGCCGCCAATGATGTAGTTGAGCATGAACGCGGCGATGAAATCGGGATCCTTGCGCTTCATGCCGACCTGGCCAAACGTCGCGACCGATTGGGGAATATCCATTTCGATCAGCTTCTGAGTCGGCCCGCCTGTCGGATCGACAGCTTCAACAGGTTGCAGCTGGGCCTTCGCTGCCAAACCGCCGAACACTTTGTCGAGAAGCCCCCCCAGTGTCGCGGCGTCGATATCTCCAACGACGGCAACCTTGAGCGTATCGCGAGCAAACACCCGCGAGCGATAAGCTTCAAGATCAGCTGGCACGACAGCGGTCACCGAGGACGTGGTGCCAATGACCGGGCGGCCATAGGGATGTCCCGCATAGGCGGTCTCGAACCAGGCCTGCTCGGCCACTTTTTCAGGGTCCTTGCTCTCGAACTGGATGCTAGCGAGCATCTGCCGCCGCATCCGGTCAACGGCATCGGCGTCAAAGCGGGGCTTGTTGATCGCCAGAGCCAGAAGATCAGCCGATTTGTCGCGATTCACCGTTAACGTCTGAAAAGTACCGGTGAAGCTGTCGCGGCTCGCCTCGAACCGCATCTTGGCGGCGAGCAGTTGCTCCTGCTCCTGAAAAGCCTCGGACTTGAGGTCGCCGGCGCCCTCGTCGAGCATGGAGGTGAGAAAATTGGCGATGCCCGCCCGCTCGACGGGATCCTGCGACGAGCCGCCCGAAAATCCGAATTGCAAAGTGAGCAGCGGCAGCGCGTGCTCCTCGACCAGCCAGGCTTCGATGCCGCCGGGGCTCTTCACATTCTGGATTTTCATGGCGTTGGCTTGGCCCGGGCTGAACAGGA
>Ga0075021_10000243_pt1 | contig 30428 bp, 23 predicted proteins | sample ColStrG_CSR_2012_FD_72749 | JGI IMG/M metagenome (GOLD analysis project Ga0075021, IMG submission 72749) | Freshwater sediment microbial communities in response to fracking from Pennsylvania, USA - Cold Stream Run_MetaG_CSR_2012 | ecosystem: Environmental > Aquatic > Freshwater > Creek >...
CGGCGCGCGCGCCGAAGGCAGCGACGCCCAGCGTTTGCGCAGCACGCCAACCACCGCTTGCGGATTGTCCTTGCCGGTGATCTTCGCCAGCACCGCCGGTGTGGCCTCGATCAGTTCCTTGGCCGCGATGCGTGGCGCGCCGCCGGAATGCCACAGCTCAACGACCTCAAAGCCAGCCCCGGCCGCCCGCGTCACAAACGGCTCGCCCTCCAGCAGAAACAGCCCGCCGGCCGCATCGCGATGCTTTCTCAGCGACAGAGCGGTCGCGGCCTTCACGCGCGGATTGCCGAGGCTGGTGATGACCATGGTGTCGAAGCCGAAAGCGAGAATTCGTGACCGGAATCGACTTTCTGCCAGTTATCCGCGCTGCCGTCAGTTGCTATAGTTGGTTCCGATGAACGTGGCAGGAGGACCGGTTTTGCGCGGATTGGACGGGACGGCGGCGCTGTGATCATTTCCGTCCTTGGCTCGGCGGCGGGCGGTGGGCTGCCGCAATGGAACTGCCGTGGGGCAAATTCCGCGACGGCCCGCAGCAATCAGGCGCTCGTGAAACCGCGCACCCAATCCTCGCTCGCGGTCAGTGCGGACGGCAAACGCTGGTTGCTGCTCAATGCCTCTCCGGACCTGCGCGAGCAGATCGGGCGTCATGCGTTTCTGCACCCCGATTCAGACGGCCCCCTTCGCAACAGTCCGATCGGCGCGGTCGTGCTCACAAATGCTGATGTCGATCATATTGCCGGGTTGTTGACGCTGCGCGAGGGCCACGCCTTCGGTGTGTACGCATCGCCCCGGGTTCTGGCGGTGCTGGATGCAAATTCGATCTTCAACGTCCTGGATCGACAAATCGTCGACCGCATCCCACTTGAAGTCGATCGCCCGTCGATGGTCCTGGGGGGTTCGGGCAGCGGTGGACAATTGACGGTGACAGCCTTTCTTGTGCCCGGCAAGGTCGCGCTCTTTCTTGAGGACAAGAGTTCCGGAGCCGATCTGGGCACGCGAGATGGCGATACCATTGGGCTCGAAATCAGCGACGGTGCCAGCAGGTTTCATTATATTCCAGGCTGCGCCTTCATTGACGGAGCGCTGAGGCAACGGCTCAAGGCGAGCCCGTTGGTATTCCTCGATGGCACGCTGTTCACCGATGACGAGATGATCGCCCAGGGCCTATCGCAAAAGACGGGCAAGCGCATGGGCCATATCAGCATGAGTGGTCCGCAGGGGTCGCTCGCCGCATTGGCCGGCCTCGACATTGGCCGGCGCGTCTATATCCATATGAACAATTCGAACCCGGTTCTGCGCGAGGATTCGCCGGAGCGCGCCGAAGTCGAGCGCCAGGGCTGGGAAGTCGCGTTCGACGGCATGGAGTTGCGATTGTGAGTGAATTGCTGAGTCCCGAGGGGCTGGAAGCCGAAATCAAAGCCATCGGCCCGGTGCGCTATCACGATCTGCACCCGTTCCATGGGCTGCTGCATGGCGGCAAGCTGAACAAGGGCCAGGTGCAGGCCTGGGCGCTCAATCGCTACTGCTATCAGTCGGCTGTCCCGCGCAAGGATGCGGCGCTGATCTCGCGCGTGACCGACCGGGAGCTGCGCCGCGAGTGGACGCATCGCATTCTTGATCACGACGGCCACGGCGAGGAACCGGGCGGCATCGAGCGTTGGCTGGTGCTGACCGATGGGCTGGGGCTGGACCGCGAGCTTGTGCAGTCGATGCGCGCGGCGCTGCCGGCCACCCGGTTCGCGGTTGAGGCCTATGTGCGCTTCGTGCAGGAACGGCCGCTGGTCGAGGCCGTGGCGTCCTCGCTCACCGAGCTGTTCGCGCCCAAAATCCACCGCGAACGGATTTCCGGGATGCTGGAGCATTACAGTTTCATCGACGAGAAGGTGATGCAGTATTTCCGCCGCCGGCTTGACCAGGCGCCTCGCGATGCCAATTTCGCGCTGGAGTTCGTCAAGCGGAATGCCACTACCATCGAGGCGCAGCAGGGCGCCATCGCGGCTGTGCGTTTTAAGACCGACGTGCTCTGGGCCCAGCTCGATGCGCTACACCACGCCTATGTGGAGCCTGGCAACGTCCCGCCTGGCGCCTTCAAGCCCGGAGCCAGCCATGGCGGATGAAACAGCCCGGCCCCGGCTGCCGAACCATGTTGTGCTGAAGCACGACAAGGGGCGCGACCGCTGGGTGCTGTTGGCGCCTGAGCGCGTGCTGACACCTGATCCGGTAGCGGTTGATGTGCTGCGGCTGTGCGATGGCAAGCGGACGGTTGGCGAGATCGCCAGCGCGTTAGCCACCATGTACGATGCGCCGATCGAGCAGATTTCCGCTGACGTCACGAAACTGCTGGCGGACCTCGTGCAAAAAGGGATCATCGTCTCATGACGATTGCTGACGTGTCCGCTGCCGCAACCGGTCCAATCTGCGCCGTGGCTCCCATCGGGCTGCTCGCCGAGCTGACCCACCGTTGCCCGCTGCAATGTCCGTACTGTTCCAATCCCGTCGCGCTCGAAGCAGCGGCCAAGGAACTGCCCACCGCCGTCTGGCAGGACGTGCTGCGCCAGGCCGCCGACATGGGGGTGCTGCAACTTCATCTCTCGGGCGGTGAGCCGCTGGCGCGGACGGATCTCGAGGAGATCATGGCCACCGCCGATGAGGTGGGGCTGTACAGCAATCTTATCACCTCGGCCTCGGGTCTCACGCGCAAGCGGCTGGAGGGCTTGGCGGCGCGGGGTCTCAAGCACGTGCAGATTTCCTTCCAGGACGCCGAGGCGGTCAACGCCGACCGGCTGGGTGGTGCCAAGAACGGCCATGCCCGCAAGCTTGAGGCAGCCCGGATGGTGCGCGAATTGGAGCTGGCGTTGACCGTCAACGCGCCGATCCATCGCCAGAACATCGACCATCTCGGCGCGTTGATCGCGATGGCCGAGGAACTTGGCGCGGGCCGGATCGAGGTCGCCCACGTGCAGTATTATGGCTGGGCGCTGGCCAACCGGGCAGCACTGCTGCCGACCCGCGAGCAGGTGAACGCCAGCGTCGCGATCGTCGAGGCGGCCCGGGCGCGGCTGAAGGGCCGGATGCAGATCGATTTCGTCGTGCCGGACTATTACGCTCGCCGGCCCAAGCCGTGCATGGGTGGCTGGGGATCGACCAGCATGAATGTGACGCCGACCGGTAAGGTTCTGCCGTGCCATGCCGCCGAGAGTATTCCGGGCCTGGCATTCGAGAACGTCCGTGACCGGCCCTTGCGCGACATCTGGCTGACGGGGCCGGCGTTCCAGAAATACCGGGGTACGGCCTGGATGAAGGAGCCGTGCCAGTCCTGCGAATTCAAGGAGATCGACTGGGGTGGCTGCCGGTGCCAGGCCATGCTGCTGGCGGGGGATGCCACGGCGGCCGATCCGGTCTGCGCCAAGTCTCCGCTCAACGGCCGGGTGCGGGAGATCGCCTTGGCCGAGTCCAGGACGCAGACGGCCACGCTGATCCAACGCAACTATCGCAATGCCGGGCAGCGGATGCGGATTTCCTGACGCACTGTCAGTGCACATTTCAACCCCTCCCCCAACCCTCTCCCCAAGGGAGAGGGGGCGCAGGCGGAACGGCCGGTGATCCTATCGTCCCTCTCCCTTGGGGAGGGGGACAGGGTGAGGGGTGGAGGTCAACTCCGCCGATGCGTCGTTATCATTCTGGTCCGCGCTATGGCTTGCACCCGTCCGCCAACTCCTTCTCGTCGATCGAGAAAATCTTGCCGGTCTCGATCGCGACCTTGCGCACCACGCAGGTGCGGCCCTTGGCGTCGGTGAACATCACATCGTAGTCGCCGGCGGCCACCCCGGTGATCTTCAGCCGCTCGTCGGGGTCGACCGAGCCGTCCTTATCGTTGGCGGTCTGGTTGGCGCCCCATTGATCCTTGCCCGGTGGAGACAGCTGGAACTTCACGATCTTGTCGGCCGTCAGGTTCCAGAACAGCGTATCCTTGGCGAGCGCCGGCCCCGCACTCAGCGCCAGGGCAAAAAGCGCTGTCCTGGCGATCCGACCCATCAGCTGTGACCCGCCACGGCCTTGGGCTGATAGGGCTCCTCGAGCGCCTTGATGGTGGCGGCATCGAGTTTCAGCGCGGTGGCCGCGACCGCATCCTCAAGGTGATGCGGCTTGGAGGCTCCGACGATGGGCGAGGTCACAAACGGCTTTGACAGGACCCAGGCCATCGCCAGGGTTGACGGCTTGCAGCCCAGTCGCTTGGCCTCGGCGTTCAACCGCTCCCGGATCGCCTTGTCCTGCCCCTCGCCCAGCTTCAGGGCGATTGAGAACGGGTCCGTCCGCCCCCGCACCGTCTGGTCGTTCGCACCGTGCGGCGTCGGGCCGGAGCCGGCCAGAAAGCCGCGCGCCAGTGGCGACCACGGGGTAACCGCCCTGCCCTCGGCCAGGCACAGCGGCATCATCTCGCGCTCTTCCTCGCGGTAGACGAGATTGTAGTAATTTTGCATCGAGACGAACTCGGCAAAGCCGCGCTGGCGTTGCAGCGAGATCAGCTTCATGAATTGCCAGGCATACATCGATGACGCGCCGAGATAGAGCGCCTTGCCGGCCCGCACCACATCGTTCAGCGCTTCGACGGTTTCTTCCAGCGGAACCTCGGGATCGAGGCGGTGAATGATGTAGAGGTCCACATAGTTGGTGCCGAGCCGCTTCAGGGAGGCGTCAATCGCCTCCATGATGTGCTTGCGCGACAGACCCTTCTGGTTCGGCCCCGGCCCCATCGCGCCGTGCACCTTGGTGGCCAGCACAATCTCTTCGCGCTTGGCGGCAAATTGCTTGATGGCCTTGCCGGTGATCGTCTCGGAAACCCCGGCCGAATAGACATCGGCGGTATCCCAGAAGGTGATGCCCGCCTCATAGGCCTGCCGGTAGAACGGCAGCGCCGGTTCCTCGGTCAACACCCATTCTCGCCAACTGGTGTCGCCATAGGTCATGCAGCCAAGAGCGATCGGGGACACCTTGAGGCCCGTCTTGCCGAACTGCACCGGGGTCATGGTCTTATGCCTTCTTGGTGGCCCTTGCCTTGGTCGCGGCGCGCTTCAGCGTCGTGCGGGCCTTCTTGGTAGCGCCGGTGTTGCGCGTGACCTTCTTGCGCGGAATGGCGCTGGCGGCCTTCTTCTTCTGCTTTTCGACGTTGTGAGCGGAGCGCGAGCCTTTGGCGACGGGCATGTGATGGTCCTTGTGATTGGGTTGAAACGTTGCGTGCCATAGCGGCGGCGCGGGCGCAAGGGTGATGTACGGGGCATCTGCCTCTCCCACTTGAAAAAAGAGGAGAGGGGATTCTCACACGCCCGGCCCGAATTTGTTGCTGCGCGGAAAGCCCTTTGGCGCGAGTTGGCCGGCTTGCGCGCGTTCGCCGACCCAATCCTTGAGCTCGGACCAGGCGAGGGTGAAGGTGCGGCCGGCGCCATCGAGCCAGGTCAGCCCCTCCGATTTCTTGAACACGCGGACATCGGAGATGCCGCCGTCCTTGTATTTCTGCAGGCGCACGCCCTTGCCGCGCGTCATCTCGTTGACGTCGGCCAACGGGAACACCAGCAGCTTGCGGTTCTCGCCAATCACCGCAACGTGGTCGCCCTCGACGGCCACGCAAACCACGGCCTCCTCTGGCTCGGTGATGTTGAGCACCTGCTTGCCTTTGCGGGTCATGGCGACGACCTCTTCTTCCGGCACCACAAAGCCGTTGGCGGCCGTGGAGGCGACAAGCAATTTGCGGCCGGGCTGATGCACGAAGGCGTCGACGATCTCGTGGTTTTCCTCCAGATCGATCATGAGTCGCACCGGCTCACCGTGCCCGCGCCCGCCCGGGAGCTGGCCGCACTGCAAAGTGAAGAATTTGCCGTTGCTGGCGAACAGCACCAGCTTATCGGTGGTCTGGGCCTTGATGGCGCGCTTGAGTTCGTCGCCTTGCTTGAACTGGACAGCCGACAGATCGTCCATGTGGCCCTTCATGGCTCTGATCCAGCCCTTGTCCGAGAGAACGACGGTGACCGGCTCTTTTTCGGTCAGCGCTTCCTCGAGGTCGAGATCGATGTCCGGCGCGTCGGCAAAACTCGAGCGGCGCTTGCCCACAACAGTCGCCTTGCCGAACTGCTCGCGTACTTTCCTGATCTCGCCCGAGATGCGATCCCAGATCTTGTCGTCCGATTTGAGCAGCGCCCTCAACTCGCCTTGCTCCTTGGTCAGCGCATCGTGCTCGCGCCGGATTTCAATCTCTTCCAGCTTGTGCAACGAGCGCAGCCGCATGTTGAGAATGGCTTCGGCCTGCACTTCGGTCAGCTTGAAGGCGGCCATCAGTTCTGGTTTGGGCTCCTCGCCGAAGCGGATGATGCGGATGACTTCATCGAGGTTGAGATAGGCGATCAGGAAGCCGTCGAGCACCTCCAGCCGGTGGGCGATCTTCTCTAGGCGGAAGTTGGTGCGCCGGATCAGCACGATCTTGCGGTGGTCGAGCCATTCGGTCAGCACGTCGCGAAGCCCGAGCACGTTGGGCACCTGCCCGCGCGACAGCACATTCATGTTGAGCGGGAAGCGCGTCTCCAGCTCGGAGGTGTGAAAGATGCTCTCCATAAGCAGCATGGGATCGACGGTGCGGCTCTTGGGCTCCAGCACCAGCCTTATGTCCTCGGCGCTCTCGTCGCGCACGTCTTCCAGCAGTGGCAGCTTTTTCGCCATCAGCAGTTCGGCGAGCTTCTCGACCAGCTTGCCCTTCTGCACGCCATAGGGGATTTCGGTGACAACGATCAGGTAGCCGCCGCGCCCCACATCCTCCTTGTGCCAGCGGGCGCGCAGGCGGAAACCGCCACGGCCAGTTTTGTAGGCTTCGAGGATCGAGGCGCGGTCTTCGACGATGATGCCGCCGGTCGGGAAATCGGGGCCGGGGACCATCTCCACGAGTTTTTCGATGGTGGCGTTGGGATGCTTGATCAGGTGCAGCAGCGCCGCGCACAGCTCGTCGAGATTGTGCGGCGGGATCGAGGTCGCCATGCCGACGGCGATGCCGGACGAGCCGTTGGCCAAGAGATTCGGGAACGCGGCAGGCAGCACCACTGGTTCCTGCTCGCGGCCATCGTAGTTGGCGCGGAAATCGACCGTATTTTCGTCGATGCCATCCAGCAGCAACGCGCCGATCGCCGTCATCTTGGCTTCGGTGTAGCGCATGGCGGCCGGGTTATCGCCGTCGATGTTACCGAAATTGCCCTGGCCATCGACCAGCGGATAGCGGACGGCGAATTCCTGGGCGAGGCGCGCCAGCGCATCGTAGATGGATTGATCGCCATGCGGATGGAATTTGCCCATCACCTCGCCAACGATGGCGGCACATTTGCGGTAGCCCTCGGAGGGGTTGAGCTTCATTTCCCGCATGGCGTGCATCAGCCGCCGATGCACCGGCTTCAGGCCGTCGCGCACGTCGGGCAGCGCCCGGTTCATGATGGTGGAAAGGGCGTAGGCGAGGTAGCGGCTTTCCAGCGCATCGCGCAGGTTGACGGGTTCGATCGGGCCGGCGCCGGGGAGAATCGGTTTGTCGCTCATGGTTGGCTGGTTAGACCAGCGTGCCCTTCCGCCTCAAGTGCCGCAAGGCCACAGGCGACCCCGCACCGACGCACATTTGATCGGCCCCGCGCGGAAATTCCGCCGTGGTCACGGGAGCGCGGGCGCCGGACGGCCGCGCATGGGACAGACCACATCAATGCTATGCTTGACTCATCGCCGCCCATCGCCAGAGGACCCCATGGACAAGTTGCCCGCCCCACGACCTGCCATCGAGGACTGGTTGCAGCGGATCATGCTCGCGAGCCGCTGGGTGCTGATCGTGTTCTATGGGGTACTGACGCTGGCTCTGGCCGCCTTCGCGCTGGCCTTTGTCGTGAATGCCGCCGGGCTCGCACCACAACTGTTCACGATGCGTGAGCCGGAGCTGATTCTCGCCTTGCTCGGACTGGTCGATGCCACGCTGGTGGCCAGCCTGGTGGTCATGGTCATCATCAGCGGCTACGACAATTTCGTTGGCCAGATCAGTCAGCCGGATCAGGCTTTGCCCTGGCTTGGCACTCTCGACTCGGGCGCGCTGAAGGTCAAGATCGCCATCTCGATCGTGGCGATTTCCTCGATCGACCTGCTCGAATTGTTCCTCAACGCCGACCACTACCCGGCAGAGCGCCTGCAATGGGGCGTCATCCTTCAGCTGACATTTGTCGCCACCGCCGTCGGCCTGGGACTGGTTGAACGGCTGACCCGGCATTGATCCCCGCTCAGTACAACCCGCCGGTGCCGTTCGCGATGCTGGCCCCCTGGTCGCCCTGGGTCATCGGCATGTTGCCCTCGGCGACGGCGCTGGTGTCGGGCGGATCGGTGTTGGGTTTGAAGGCTTCAACGATCGATTCAGGATCGTCGGCGCTGGCGCGCGCGCCGGTATGGCGGTCGATGCGCACCAGCTTGATGCCGGCCGGCTGGCGGAACGGCACCGCCGGCTTGTCCTTCAGCGCGTCCAGGAAGAAATCGCGCACGATCGGTGCCGCCACCACGCCACCGGTGGTTTGATCGCCCATCGGGCGCGGATTGTCGTAGCCGACGAAGGCTCCGACCACCAGGTCCGGGGTGAAACCGACGAACCAGGCGTCCTTGGCCTGGTTCGTCGTGCCCGTCTTGCCGGCGATGGGCTTGCCGACAACCTTGAGCGCGGTGCCGGTGCCGCGCTCGACCACACCCTCCATCATCGACGTGATCTGATAGGCGGTGTGCGGGTCAATCACCTGCCGGTTGTCGGCGTCGTTCTGGTCGATCTGGAAATCCGGTTCGTCCTGGTTCGTCCATTTGGCCGCCTCGCAGCCTTCGCATAACCGCTTGTCATGGTGCATGATGGTCTTGCCATTGCGGTCCTGGATGCGGTCGATGAGGGTCGCCGTCACGCGGTGTCCGCCATTGGCGATGATGCAATAGCCGGTGGCGACCTTGAGCAGCGAGGTCTCGCCAGCGCCCAGCGCCATCGACAAGACCGGCATCAGGTTGTCGTAGACGCCGAACCGCTTGGCGTAATCGGCGATCAACGGCATTCCCACATCCTGGGCGAGCCGCACGGTCATCAGGTTGCGCGAATATTCGATGCCGGTGCGCAGGGTTGAGGGACCATAATACTTGCCCTTGTAGTTCTCGGGCTTCCAGATATCGAGGCCGGGGCCCTGCTCGATTTCGATCGGGGCATCGAGAATGACGCTGGAGGGCGTATAACCGTTGTCGAGGGCCGTTGCGTACACGAACGGTTTGAACACCGAGCCGGGCTGGCGGTGGGCCTGGGTCACCCGGTCAAACTGGCTCGCGGCGAAACTGAACCCTCCCACCAGCGCCATCACGCGCCCGGTATGGGGGTCCATAACAACGATGCCGCCGCCAACTTCGGGAACCTGCTCGAGTTGCCATTTGCCGTCGCCGGCATCGTCGGGCGCGACATAGATCACGTCACCCGGCTGCAGCATGGAAGTCAGGGGCTTACCCTTTTTCAGGCTCCATTTGACGCCATCAAGCCCCAAGTCGATGTGTTCACGCGCAGCGTCCAGCTCGCCGCTTGGCAAATGTGCTGGCTGCAATCCCACGGTCGCCTTGTCGGCGCCAACTTCGAGAACCACGCCGAGCCGCCAGGGATCAAGATCGCTCCAGACTTCCACCTGACCCAGTGCGGCGCCCCAATCCCCGGCCGCCAAGTCGATCTTGTTGACCGGCCCGCGCCAGCCATGCTGCCGGTCGAACCGGACGAGGCCCGTCACCAGCGCCTTCTTGGCCTCGCGCTGATAGGTCGGATCCAAGGTGGTGCGCACCGAAAGGCCGCCGGAAAGTGCCTTCTCCTCGCCGAATTTTTCAACCAGCTCGCGCCGCACATCCTCGGCGAAAAATTCAGCGGCGAACACATGCGCGCTGACCGGATGCATGTTCACACCCAGGTCCTTCTGGGCAAGGGCGGTGTCATGCTCGGCCTGGGAGATAAAGCCGTTGGCCTGCATCTGGCCAATCACCCAGTTGCGCCTCGCCAGGGCTTCCTGCGGGTGCTTGTAGGGATTGTAATTGTTCGGGGCCTTGGGCAGCGAGGCCAGATAGGCGACCTCGGGAACGGTCAGCTCATGCAGTTCCTTGCCAAAATAGTTCAGCGAGGCCGCCGCGACGCCGTAGCTGCCTTCGCCGAGATAGATTTCGTTGAGATACAACTCGAGAATCTGCTGTTTGGAATAGGCGCGCTCGATCCGCAAGGCCAGGATGGCCTCCTTGATCTTGCGCGTCATCGAGCGCTCGTTGGTCAGGAGAAAGTTCTTGGCGACTTGCTGGGTGATCGTCGAGGCGCCGTTCAAGCGCTGGTGATGCAGCACATAGTTGGTGAGCGCGCGCGCGATGCCGAGATAGTCGAGCCCGTTATGCTCAAAGAAGTTCTTGTCCTCGGCCGAGGTGAAGGCCTGGACCAGTCGTTTCGGCATTGAATTGATCGGCACGAAGATGCGCTTTTCGCGGGCGTATTCGGCGATCAGGCTGCCGTCGCCGGCATGGACCCGGGTCATCACCGGGGGTTCATAGTGCGCCAGCACCTCGTAATCGGGCAGGTCCTTGGAATACCGCCAGAACACTAGGCCCACGGCCGAAGCACCAGCGACCAGCAGCACGACACCGAACGCAAAGGCAAAGCCCAGCAGTCGCAGCATCACGCTGCGGCGCTTCTTTCGTCTCACGGCGGGCGGGACGAAGGACGCGGCCATCCTCAAGGATTCCTGGGATTGTTGTGACTTGAGAGCGGTTTAGGCGATTTCGCGAGACACAACAACACATCTACCGCCGGTTGCTGGACAATTCCACTTGGACGAGACCAGACCCGCCACGTCCTGGTGCCAGGCCCTGATAGGCCAACGGACTGGCAACTACCATCCGTCGATCCCGCAAATGCGGCCAGCTGCGGCATTACTGCACCTGCTCAGGTAGGCTCAGTCCGAGCAAAGTGGTCAGTCCTTTATCGCGTTCCGAAAAGTAGGCCTGAATCGCCGCCACGATCGCCGTCGCCAGTTTGGCCTGCCAATCGGCGGACTGGAGACGGGAGGCGTCGTGCCGGTTGTTCACATAGCCGCTCTCGATCAGCATCGCGGGTACTTTGGGCGACTTCAGGACGTAAAAGCGCGCCTCGCGGTGGGCCTCCGAGGTCATGGCGGTGACCTTGGCCAGCCGGGCGACCGCTTGCTCGGCCAAGACCTGATCGAGCGCCTTGGTTTCGGTGCGCGCAAGGTCGAGGCCGATGGTGCTCACGGCGTTGCCCTCGTCGGGTGCCAAGGCTTCGCCCGCCAGCTGGTCGGACATGTTTTCCTTCATTGCCACGACGCGGGACTCTTCATCGGACGCGGTTTCCGAACGGGTGTAGATGGTCGCACCACCCACCGGCTGCCAATGCCGTGAATTGTTGGTTGAATCGGCATGGATCGAGACCAGCAGGTCCGCATTGTGCTCCTCGGCGAAGTCGACCCTGCCCTTCAGCGTAATGAACACGTCGTTATCCCGGGTCATCAGCACCTTGAATTTGCCGGCGGCCGCCAGCTGGTCGCGAACCCTTTTGCCGATGGCCAGCACCATGTTCTTTTCTTCCGCCCCATCAGGACCGACGGCGCCGGAATCGGGCCCGCCGTGGCCAGGATCGAGCACGATCAATGGCATGGTGTGGCGCGGATCGGCGTCCTTGGGCTTGGGGACAAGCGTGGTGTCGACCGGGGCGGCGGCCGGCTTGGGCTTGGCGGCTCGATGGGGCTGCTTGGCGGCAAAGGTCGCGGGGTCGGTGGCGGCCATCGCGATCTTGAATTGGGCCGGGCCATTGGCATCGGTGGACAGCAACCCAGCGCTTTCGACGATGACTGGGCCCGACGTGTCGATCACCAGCCGCGAGCGGCCGGGTCCGATCAGCCCATAACGGAAATCTGAAACCAGGCCGGCTGACGTGCTGCCGGTGCCCTTGGGCAGCTGGAACTCAATCGCGGGCAGGTCGACGACCACCCGGTAAGGCTTGTCGAGCGCGAAGACCTTGTAGCTGACCGGCTTGCTCAGTTCGATGGTCAACACCGACCGGCTGGCATCGCCCGTGATGTGGGCGGCCACGGCGGCGGCATCCTGGGCCTTGGCGATCGCAGGATGTGCCGCCAACAGCACACAGAGTGCCCAGGGTCGCCAATTGGGCCGGGTAACCGCCTTTCGAGGCATTCGTGCTGATTTCCCTAGATTTTTGCGTCCACCACAGCGGCTAAACCCAGAACACAGGTTTGGCAAGGCTCGCAAGCCAGCATTAACAGTGGATAAATTTTCGACAGGCCGCGTGTCTATCGGGCCTATCGGGCGTCAATGAGGCGAGGACAGGGGGACACCCGGCGGATTTCCTTGAACGGCGACCCGGCCGAGGGTATAGGTTCCGGGTGCGTCTTGCCTCTTGGAAGCGCAGGCTCCCGGTGGGGTTGTAACGGTTGAGAGTATCAACCCGAGCCTCGACCAGGCGCCAATCGAGTTTCCGCGAGGCGGAATGTGGCGACGATCACACTTCTTTCGGGCCGCGCAGTCGATTGCGATGCACTGCTTTCGATGCGCGTGTCTGGCCCGGCCAGGGGTGCGTTGCCAGAAGGTCTTTTCGCCACGGCATTGCCAGTCGCGCCCGCGCGCAGATGGCTCTGAGGTAGCGATGGGCCGTGAGCCGGCGGCACACCGGTTCGCGGCATGGCGGCGGCACTCAGCGGGTGCGCCGCCAAGCGCGGATCGAGCCGTTATTGGCTCGCAACGCACCGAACACGCCGAGGCATCTTTTGCATCGGCAAGATGGATACGATGACAAACCTGCATCGCCCCGAGCATAGCCCCAACCGCACCGTGCCTCTGATGGCGCGGCGGTCGCTGGTTCGGATCATCGATGCCCAAGAAACAACCGCGCCGACCTCGGTCTTCGAGGCGCGTCCTGGCATTTCGGCCGGGCGTGTGAGCGGGCCTGGCCCGGCGCCAAGGATAAAAAACAATGACAACCGACAAGATGCTGATCGACGCCGCCCACCCCGAGGAGACCCGGGTTGTGGTGCTGCGCGGAAACCGGATTGAGGAATTCGATTACGAAAGCGCCGCCAAGAAACTGCTGCGCGGCAATATCTACCTCGCCAAGATAACCCGGGTCGAGCCGTCGCTGCAGGCCGCCTTCGTCGACTATGGCGGCAACCGCCACGGCTTTCTGGCCTTCAGCGAAATTCACCCCGACTATTATCAGATCCCCGTCGCCGACCGGCAGGCGCTATTGCGCGAGGAGGCCGAAGCGGTCGCCGAAGAGGCCCGTCGCGAGGCCAACGAACCCTACCCCGCGAGCGAGCACGACAATCACGCCGACGACGCCGAAGGCCCGGACTCAGGGCCGACGGAAATCGAGGAGGCCGGTGGCGGCTCGGTGCCCTGGGACATCGAGGACCCGGCGCCTACGCCCATCCACCACGACGCCGACGATGCGGCCCACGATGGCTCGATCGCCGCCGAACGCCGCGATCCGGTGGTCCACGGCTCGCTGGCGGTCGCTGATCTGGTGCAGAGCCACGAGGCGATGGGCCAGGACTCCAATGGCGCCCATATGCTCGACCTCAACGGCGATCATCATGTCGATGGCGAGCCCAATCATCAGACGCTGGGCGCCGAGGGGCCGGTGCCCGAGGAAAGCGTCGAGGAGACACCCGAGCGCAAGCGGCGTCCGCGCCGCGCGCAATACAAGATCCAGGAGGTCATCAAGCGCCGCCAGATCATCCTCGTCCAGGTGGTCAAGGAGGAACGCGGCAACAAGGGCGCGGCGCTGACGACCTATCTCTCGCTCGCCGGCCGCTACACCGTGCTGATGCCCAACACCGCGCGCGGCGGTGGCATCTCGCGGAAAATCACCAACGCGGTCGATCGTCGGCGGCTTAAGGAAATCACCGGCGAACTCGAGGTGCCCCAGGGTATGGGTCTGATCGTGCGCACCGCCGGTGCTTCGCGCGCCACCGCCGAGATCAAGCGCGATCACGACTATCTGCTGCGGCTGTGGGAGAGCGTGCGCGACCTGACGCTGAAGTCGTCGGCGCCGGCGCTGGTCTATGAGGAGGGGAGCCTCGTCAAGCGCTCGATCCGCGATCTCTACTCCAAGGAGATCGACGAGGTGGTGGTGGCCGGACAGGAGAGCTTCGAGAGCGCCCGCGACTTCATGCGGATGCTGATGCCAAGCCACGCCAAGAACGTGAAGCTGTACGAAGATGCCGAGCCGCTGTTCGCCCGCTACCAGATCGAGCGGCAGCTCAACGCCATGTACAGTCCCTATGTCACGCTCAAGTCGGGCGGCTATATCGTGCTCAACCAGACGGAGGCGCTGGTCGCCATCGACGTCAATTCGGGCAAGTCGACGCGCGAGCACAATATCGAAGACACCGCGCTCAACACCAATCTCGAAGCCTGCGACGAGGTCGCCCGCCAATTGCGGCTGCGCGACCTCGCCGGGCTGATCGTGATCGACTTCATCGACATGGACGAGCGGCGCAACAATCGCGCGGTCGAACACCGCTTGAAGAACGCCCTGCGCAACGACCGGGCGCGCATCCAGGTCGGCAGGATCAGCCATTTCGGTTTGATGGAGATGTCGCGGCAGCGGCTGCGCACGGGCGTGCTGGAAGGCTCGACCTCCCAGTGCCCCCATTGCATGGGCACCGGCGTCATCCGCTCAACGGAGTCGGTGGCCTTGGCCGTGCTTCGCGCGCTTGAGGACAACCTCATGGGGCACTCGCCGCGCAACATGGTCGCCACCACGAGCATCGAGGCGGCGCTCTATCTGCTCAACGAGAAGCGCGCCTATCTGCGCGACATCGAGGGCCGCTATGGGATCGTCATCGAGGTGGATGCCGACGCCCAGCTTCAGGGTGCCAATTTCCGCATCGACGCCACGGGTGCCGCGACTGGCGTGGTCGCGCCGGCCAAGCTGCGCCATGCCGTGCAACTTGAATCCGGGTTTGAACCTGGTGCCGAGGCGGGCTCCGATAGCGAGGACGACAGCCTCGCGCCGAGTGTCGATGCCGCCGAGGACAACGAGGACGGCGGTGGCGAGAATGGCGAACCCAAGCGGTCGCGCAGGCGCCGCCGGCGCCGCGGCGAGCGGGGCGACAGGCCCGAGCGCGGGGCGACGGGACGCAATGGCGAAGCCGATACAGAGGGCCACCGGAATGGTGAGGCCCACGCCGCCGACGCACCGGCGGACGGACTGGCCATGGCCGGCGATGATCAGGACCAAGACGGTGGCGAGGCCGATGACGACTCGGGCAACGGCACTGGTGAGAACGACGCCCAGGCAGACTCCGCCGAAGGAGACCGCGGCGAGCGCCGGGGCCGCAGGCGTGGCCGCCGGGGTGGCCGCCGCAATCGGCGCGGAGGCCGGGAAGGTGGCGAGCGCGATACCGCCGAGGCGCGAAACGGCACGCCGGGCGAAGCGGCTGTCCAGGAGCCGTACCCCGCGACGCTGGAGCAACCCCACATCGATGCGGCCTCCTGGGAGAGGATTCCGGCGGCTAACGCTTCGCAGGTGAGTGCCCAAAGGGAGGGAGCGCCAGCGCAGGAGCCGCGCGGCAGCGATCGTTGGCGGTCCACGCCCGAAATCGACAGCGCCGCTCCCGCTGCGATCAACCAGCCCGGAAATGGCGATGGCTGGCGCGAGACCAATCGTGAAGCCGGTGTCGTCGCCCAGGCCGAGCATCGGCACGACGATGCGGCATCGGCGGTCGGCTCGGCGTTCCGGCAAGCGCCCGAACCGGTGCCATCAAGGCCCGAATCGATCACCATTCGGCAACCTGAGCCAGTCGCCGCGGCCTCCACTGCCACGCCCGAGTCCTCGGGACCGCCAAAGCGTGGCTGGTGGACCAAGCGCTTCTCGGGCGGTTGATCGAAGCCTATCCGATGGAATGCTGAGAATGGCGGCGAGGGCCCTTGGCCCCGCCGTCACCGTATCGCCTCAAAGTCGACGGCAGGTCATCGAGACGGAAGCCATACCTCCGGTTCGTTCGAGCCGTGACTGTTCAGAGGGTCGGCCATGACTGCAATTTCCAAGCGCCCGCGGGGCCGCTCCAGCCGGCCAAGTGCCGCGCATCTGGTGTTCGCGGGCTTGATCTCCTTTTCGCTCTGCTGGCAGCCGGTACGCGCCAATGCCCAGGCGTTGCGTTTCATTCGTGACGCCGAGATCGAGGATTTGCTTGCCGATTACGCGCGGCCGATCTTCAAGGCGGCGGGCCTGGGCTCCCAGCGGGTCAAGGTCCGCATCATCGAGGATCACAATTTCAACGCCTTCGTGCTCGACGGCCACAACGTTTTCATCAACACCGGCGCCCTGGAAGAAGCAGTGACCCCCAACGCCATCATCGGCGTGCTGGCGCACGAGACCGGCCACATCGCCGGTGGCCACATGGCGGCGCTGCGGGCGCGAGTGGCGCAAGATTCCTCGATGGCGCTGCTGATGCAGATTCTCGGCGTGGGCGCCCTGGTGATTGGCGCCGCCGGCCAGGGCACAAGGTCGACGGCCGCCGGGATCGGCCAATCCGTGCTGTCGGCGACCCCTGATGTCGCCATGCGATCGATCCTGTCCTATCGCCGCGTGCAAGAATCCTCCGCCGATCAGGCCGGTGTCCGGTTCCTGACCGCGACCCACCAATCCGCCAAGGGAATGCTAGTCACCTTCCGCAAATTCGCCGACGAGGAACTGTTGGCGGGCATCAATGCCTCGCCCTATGTCAGCAGCCACCCAATGGCCCGCGAGCGCATCGCGCAGCTTGAGGAAATTTCCAGGCAATCGCCCTATTTCGACACGGCGGACCCGCCCGAGTTGCAACTGCGGCACGACTTGATGCGGGCCAAGCTGGTCGGCTTCCTTGAGTCGCCACAGATCGTCTTCAACCGCTATCCGCAATCGGACAACAGCCTGCCGGCCCGCTATGCCCGCTCGATCGCCTCGTTCAACAGTGGTGGCCTGGAGGGGGCCTTGCCGATCATCGACGGGCTGATCAAGGAGCGGCCCGAGAACCCCTATTTCTGGGAGCAGAAGGCCGATTTTCTCTCCAAGCGGGGCAAGCACGCCGAGGCCGCCACGGCGTTGCGCAAGGCGCTCAGCCTCGACCACGACCAGATCGTGATGCAATCCGAACTCGCCCAGGAGCTGCTCGGCACCCAGGACAAGCGCAGTTTGCCCGAGGTCGTCAAACTGCTGAGCCACGCGCTGGATGCCGACCCCACCCCCGATGCCTACCGGCAGATCGCGACGGCCTATTTCGGCCTCGGCAACGAGGGTGACGCCGATCTCGCCTCCGCCCAGGCCAGCAGCCTCGAAGGCCACCCCAAGGAAGCCAAGGGCTTTGCCAAGCGCGCCCAGGCGATCCTGCCCAAGGGCTCACAAGGCTGGCTCAAGGCCGATGATATAATCAATATTCAGGAACCTCAGGCACAATAGACCCGAATAGTCTCTCGACAAGTTGAACCCGCGCCGGATTTACAGCGACTGTGCCAGCGCGCAACTTGGATCAACCAAAAAGGAACCATGCGACCATGACATTCAAATTTCCGCGCGTTCTTGTCGCCGCCCTGGCGCTCGCCGGCGTGATTCTGACGTTTCTGGTGCTCGGTGGCCGGCACGGCGCCATCGCCGCCAACGAAACCTTCGATCTCGCCCAGAAGACCCAGATCGAGGCGATGATCAAGGATTACCTGTTGAAAAACCCCGAGATCCTGATCGACATGCAGCGCACGCTTGATCAGAAGCAGGAGGCCGCCCGCCAGGAGTTCATGTCCAAGGCCGTGGCCGCCAATTCCCAGAGCCTCTACAAGGATGCCGCGATCCCCTCCAGCGGAGCGGCCAAGGGCGATGTGACCGTAGTGGAATTCTTTGACTACAATTGCATCCACTGCCGCGATGCCGTCGACCACATGAGCAAGCTGCTCGACACCGACAAGAAGGTGCATGTGGTGTTCATGGACTTCCCGATCTTCGGCAAGGACAGCGAAGGCGCGGCGCGCGTCGCCATCGCCGCCGCCAAGCAGGGCAAATATTGGGAGCTTCACAAGGAGCTGTTGCTGCACAAGGGCAACAACAGCGAGGAAGCGGCCTACGCCTTGGCAGGCAAGCTCGGCCTCGACGTCGCCAAGCTGAAAGTGGACGCCAACTCGCCCGAGACTGTGAAGCAACTGCAGGGCAACCAGGCGCTCGCGGCCAAACTTGGCATCCAGGGAACGCCGCATTTCATCATCGACGACAAGGTCATTCCCGGTGCTCCAGACAATCTGTATGACCAGCTCGCCTCGTTGATCGTGGATGTGCGCAAGACCGGCTGCAAATACTGCTGATAGCACGCCCGGCGGGATGTCCCGGCGAGCCCGGGTCTGGTAACGGGAGCCGCGGCACTGCGGCTCCCGTTATGTTTTGCGCCTTGGTACTGCTAAGGTGCGCAAAAGCGAGGTCAATGTGGTCAGCAAACCAGTCTATGTGCTCAATGGCGCCAACCTGAACATGCTTGGCTTGCGCGAACCGGCAACCTATGGCGCCGAGACCTTGGAGGACTTGCGCAGGCGCTGCGAGGCCAAGGCCCGCGCGCTTGGCCTGACCATCGATTTCCGCCAAAGCAACAGCGAAGGCGACCTCGTGTCTTGGATTCAGGAGGCGCGTGACAAGGCATCAGGGATTGTCCTTAATGCCGGTGCCTATACCCACACCTCGATCGCCATTCATGATGCGCTCAGGGCTGCCGAGATGCCCGTGATCGAGGTGCATTTGAGCAATATATTTGCCCGCGAACCTTTCCGGCACCAGTCCTATGTGTCGGCCCGTGCCATCGGCGTTGTCTGCGGCTTCGGCCCGCTCGGCTACGAGTTCGCCCTAGAAGCGCTTGCAAGTCGGGCACAGACCGGCAAGAAGGAGGGGCCTGCAAAGTCCCCGTGAGGCATATCGCAGGTTGCAGAATCTGGCGCGTTTGGGGAAGACTAGGCGAGCGCCGGGTTTTTTATGGACGAGGATATGGCTGAAGAAAAAACGACGATCGAGCGTGAGCTGATCCTCGAACTGGCCGAGTTGCTGACCAGCACTGGGCTGACCGAAATCGAGATCGAGAAAAAGGGCATCCGGCTCCGCGTTGCACGGGGGCTGGCCATTAGCGCCAGCGTCGCGGCCGCGGGTTCCGGCACATTGCTGCCGCCCGCCGCTGGCGCTGCCACCGGCTCGCCTTCAGGTCCGGCTGAGGCCGCCGATCACCCAGGCACTGTCAAATCGCCGATGGTCGGCACCGCATATCGCGCGCCAGAGCCGAAGGCAGCACCTTTTATTGAGGTTGGCAGCAAAGTGATGCAAGGCCAGACCTTGCTGATCATCGAAGCCATGAAAACCATGAACCAGATTCCGGCACCGCGCGCTGGCACCGTCAAGGCGATCCTGGTCGAGAGCGGACAGCCGGTCGAGTTTGGCGAGCCGCTGGTGATCATCGAGTGACACTTCCGCCAGCGGACGGGAGGGTCCCGATGTTCGACAAGGTGCTGATTGCCAATCGGGGCGAAATCGCCCTGCGCATCCAGCGGGCCTGCAAGGAGCTGGGCATCGCCACGGTTGCGGTGCACTCGACCGCCGATGCCGACGCCATGCATGTGCGCCTGGCCGACGAGAGCGTGTGCATCGGCCCGCCGGCCGCCCGTGACAGCTACCTCAACATTCCCGCGCTGATCACGGCGTGCGAAATCACCGGCGCCGATGCGGTGCATCCGGGCTACGGGTTCCTGTCCGAGAACGCCAAATTCGCCCAGATCCTCGAAGACCACAAGATCACCTTCATCGGTCCGACGCCTGAGCATATCCGCATCATGGGCGACAAGATCGCCGCCAAGGATACGGCCAAGAAGCTCGGCATTCCCTGCGTTCCAGGTTCGCCGGGCGCCGTTGGCACCGACGCCGAGGCGATGGCCATCGCCAAGGAGATCGGCTTTCCGGTGCTGGTCAAGGCGGCGGCGGGCGGCGGCGGACGCGGGATGAAGGTCGCCAAGACGGCCGCCGACCTGTCCGAAGCACTGGCGACCGCCCGCAACGAAGCGAAATCCGCGTTTGGCGACGATGCGGTCTACCTGGAGAAATATCTCGTCAAACCCCGCCACATCGAAATCCAGGTGCTCGGCGACGGCAAGGGCAACGCGGTGCATGTCGGCGAGCGCGACTGCTCGCTGCAACGGCGCCACCAGAAGGTCTGGGAGGAAGCGCCCTCGCCCGCCCTCAACGCCGATCAGCGCACCCGCATCGGCAACACCGTGGCCGAGGCCATGCGCAAGCTCAAATACCGGGGCGTCGGCACGGTCGAGTTCCTGTTCGAGGACGGCGAGTTCTACTTCATCGAGATGAATACCCGCCTTCAGGTCGAGCATCCGGTGACCGAGGCGATCACCGGCCTCGATCTGGTCATCGAGCAGCTGCGCGTCGCCGCCGGCATCACCCTGCCCTACAAGCAGGAGGACATCACTTTTTCGGGCCACGCCATCGAGTGCCGCGTCTGCGCCGAGAACCCCAAGACGTTTCGGCCCTCGCCCGGCAAGATCAGCTATTGGCATCCGCCCGGCGGTCTCGGGGTTCGGGTCGATTCGGGCGCCTACCAGGGCTACAACATCCCGCCCCACTACGACAGTTTGATCGGCAAGCTGATCGTGCAGGGCAAGAACCGCAATGAGTGCCTGATGCGGCTGCGCCGGGCACTGAGCGAGTTCGTGATCGACGGCATCGAGACCACGATTCCGCTCTTCGGCGACCTCGCCGCCCAGAAGGACATCATCGACGGTGTATATGACATCCATTGGCTGGAGCGGTATCTCGACAAGGCTTGAGGCGCAAACCCGCTGTCGTCAGGCTTGAGTGGCGGTCGGGCGGGATTTGGCATAGTGTGAAGCGGTTCAGTCGAAGAGGGCGGGACAACAACAGAGCGCTCCATGTCGACCACGGCTCGTGGCGCAATTGAGATCACCCCGCAGGTCCTGCTGAAGGCATACGCCTGCGGGATCTTTCCGATGGCCGAGAACGCGGACGATCCAGCCTTGTACTGGATCGAGCCGCAGCAGCGCGGCCTCGTGCCACTCGACCGCTTGCATGTTGGCAACCGGTTGCGCCGCACCGTTCGCCAGGATCGGTTCGAAATCCGCATCAACAGTGATTTTGATGCGGTGATCGCGGCCTGCGCGGCCTCAAAACGAGGCCGCGACACGACCTGGATCAACGGCCGTATTCGCCAGCTGTATCACCAGCTGTTCGAGCTGGGTCATTGCCATACGGTGGAGGCTTGGGCCGGGGGAAAGCTGGTCGGCGGGCTATACGGTGTCCATCTGCAGGCCGCGTTCTTTGGCGAAAGCATGTTTTCGACCGAGCGCGATGCCAGCAAGACGGCGCTGGTTCACCTGGCAGCACGGCTGCGGTTTGGCGGCTTCCAGCTGCTGGACACCCAGTTCGTCACTGATCACCTGCGCCAATTCGGAGCCATCGAGGTGGGCCGGGATGCCTTCCAGCGTCTGCTCGAGCGCGCCCTTCAGCAACCAGCCGATTTTCACCGGCTCGCGCACGGCGCCACCGGGGCGAGGGTGCTGGAAATTATTGATACCGCATTCGCGCCCGGCTAGCTGTTGCAACTCCCGGCCTGGTCCTGCTCAAGCCAAACCGCCAAATGTCCGCTAAACCGGTCGGCACGGATGATCGCGAAGGGAGCTGGGCTTGGAAGCCGATGTCATTGAGGATGCGAGCAAGGCGGCGACGCGAATTGTCGATTTGGTGGGCAAGCAGTTGCGATTGGCGGTGCCGGTTGGCATCGGCAAACCGAACCATCTCCTCAATGCCCTCTATCGGCTGGTGGAAGCCGACAAGCGATTGTCGCTGGATATATTCAGTGGTCTGACGCTGTTGCGGCCGCGTCTGCGGCCTGGCCTCGAGCAGCGGTTCGGCGCACCCATCGTCGATGAGTTGTTCAAGGATTACCCCGAGCTCAGCCATGCCAACGCCCTGCGCGATGGCAGATTGCCCAGCAACGTCAAGGTCCACGAATTCTTCCTCCAGGCTGGCGCCTGGCTCAACAGCGCGCCGATGCAGCAGCAGTTTGTCAGTCTTGGCTATGCCGCCGTCGCCAGCCATCTCAAGCGTACAGGGATCAACGTCTTCGCGCAGCTTGTCGCGCCAGGCCCAGACGGCGGTGACAAGGTCAGCTTGTCCTGCAACACCGACATCGCATTGGAGATGACCGGCCATGTCGCGGCGCTGCGGGCAGCGGGCCAGCCCGTGGTGGTCGCTGGCGAACTCAATGCCAATCTGCCCTATATGCCTGGCGATGCCGAAGTGGAGTGCGCCGGTTTCGATGTGCTGCTCGATCAGCCCGAACCGCATTTTCCGCTGCTTGCGGCGCCACGCGAGGCCGTACCGCTCGCATACTATGCCGCCGCCCTGCTCGTGGTGACCCACATCAAGGATGGCGGTACGCTGCAGATCGGCATCGGCTCATTTGCCGACGCCCTGACCAAGGCCCTGATCCTTCGCCATACCAGGAACGCCGATTTCCTGGCGATGCTCGGCAGCCTGGCCGTGCCATTGGCCGGCGACGCCGAGACCGGCCCGTTCGAGCTTGGTCTTTATGCGTGCAGCGAAATGCTGGTCGACGGCTTCATCGCGTTGAAACGCGCCGGGATTTTGAAACGCAAGGTGCCGATATTCGAGGCTGACGGCCGGATGACCGGCGCGCTGGCCCTGATCCACGCCGGCTTCTTCTTTGGCCATAAGGATCTGTACGACGCCCTGCGTGCGATGCCTCGCGCCGAACTTGATGAAATCCGTATGACGGGGATTGGCTTTCCCAACACGTTGTTCGGCCACGAAGCGCTGAAGCGGGCCCAGCGTCCGCACGCCCGCTTCGTGAACTCGGGAATGATCGCGACCCTGCTCGGGGCCGTGTCCTCCGATCAACTTGCCGACGGCCGCGTGGTCAGTGGCGTCGGCGGCCAGCACGACTTCGCGGTGATGGCCCAAGAGCTTGACGGGGCCCGCTCCATCATCGCCATTCGCGCCGTCCGAAAAGTGAGTGGACGCTCGAGCTCCAACATTGTCTGGAGCTATGCCAATGCAACCTTGCCGCGTCATCTGCGGGATATTGTCGTCACCGAATACGGCATCGCCGATCTGCGCGGGGCCAATGACCGGGACACCATCGCCGCGATGATCGGGATCGCCGACAGCAGCTTCCAGCCCGGTCTGAGGCAGGAGGCGATCCGCGCGGGCAAACTGCCACGTGACTGGCGACTGGCCGACACCGCGGTCAACAACACGCCCGCGCGCATCGAAACCGCCTTGGCTCGCTTCCGGCAGCAAGGATTGCTGCCGATGTTTCCGTTCGGCACCGATTTCAGCGAGGTCGAACAAAGGTTGGTGGAGCCGCTTGAGAGGCTGAAGGCAGCCGGTCCCTTGAGGTTGGCGCAGTTCGCGGCCTACGGCGTGATGGCGTCGAGAGAATCGCCCGGCGAGGGCCCCGCTCTTGCCCGTCTCGGCCTCGCCCGTCCGAAGCGATTGGCGGACAGGCTGCAGCGGGCGCTGGTGCTGGGCGCCATGCGCTTTTGAGCCGGGAGCCAGTTGGCCGCGAACCACTCGGGCCGGCCAAAGTTTACCACGCCGGGTCCCTGTTTTCGACGCATTAACAATGATTTGGCGACCCGCCCGCGCGCCGCGTCGCAACGCTGGCATTGCGCAATTTGGCGTGCTAGCAACCAATCCAGGCGGGTGCCGTGGCTTCGAGCGCCGCACGTTCCATGGCCGGCCGCGTGGCACGAATGCTGCTTCGCCGGCTTGAGGCTCCGGAGCCACAGCCGGGACACGCTGTTCGAGTACAAAAACCGGCATGGTCTATACGCTTGCACTGCGAAATTTCATTCACGACCGCATCAGCCTGATCGTCACGCTGGTCGGCATCGTGTTTTCCGTCGTGCTGATGGCGATCCAGATCGGCCTCTACTATGGGTCCCAGCAGGTCATCACCTCGATGATCGACCATTCGGGCGCGCAACTCTGGATCACTCCGATTGGCGCCCAGAGCTTCGATGATTCGCCACTGCTGAAAGGCGGCGAAAAATATGCCGCCCTGTCACGGCCGGGTGTAGCCTCGGCGGTCGACCTGGCGGTCAACATCATGGGTTGGAAGCGGCCCGATGGCGGCTCGCAGGCGGTCGTCGTTGTCGGCACCGATCCCGACGACAAGGGGCTGGTTGCCTGGAACCTGATCGCCGGCTCCGCCGATGCCATCTACAAGCCCAACGCCGTCATCGCCGACAAGGCCTATCTTGACGATTTGCAGGTCAAGGGCATCGGCGATAGCGGCGAGATCAACGACCAGAAGGCGGTGATCGTGGCGATCACCGACCACATCCGCTCGTTCACCACCCTGCCCTATCTATTCACCACCTTGACGCGCGCCCGCACCTTCATGCACGCAGCGCCAGACCAATCTGGTTTCGTCATGGTGCGGGTCAAGCCCGATGCGAAGGTCGAGGTGGTGCAGGCCGATCTACAGAAGAACTTGCGCGCTGTCGACGTGTTGACCAATCAACAGTTCCTTGACCGCAGCGTGCATCACTGGCTGTTCGCCACGGGCGCCGGCGCAGCGCTGATCGCGGGTGCCGTCCTTGGGCTGATCGTCGGCGTCGTCGTGGTGGCCCAGACGCTCTATGCCAGCACCAAGGACCATCTCAACGAATTCGCGACCCTGCGCGCGCTGGGCGCTTCGGCGTCGTATATCGTGCGGGTCATTCTGGTGCAGGCGGTGCTCAGCGCCGTCATCGGCTATCTGATCGGGATGGCCGAGGCGCTGGTCATCATCTGGGCCACGCGCGACACCCAACTCGTGATCCTGCTGACGCCAATGCTGGCGCTCGCTCTGTTTCTGATCACTCTCGGAATGTGCGTGTTCTCGGCCATCTCGGCCATCGTCAAGGTCACGCGCATCGATCCCGCGATGGTGTTTTCGCGATGAGCAAGGATGTGATGCTGGAGGCGCGTGGCATCACCCGGGTTCTGGGTGAGGGCGAAGCCCAGGTCATGGCGCTGCGGGGGGTGACGTTGTCGCTGCGGCCTGGCGAACTGACCCTGCTGATGGGCCCCTCGGGTAGCGGCAAGACGACCCTGCTGTCGATCTTCGGCTGCATCCTGGCCCCGACCGAGGGTACGCTGACGATTGCCGGGCAGTCGACGGCGGGCATGAAGGCCGAACAGCTTGCCGAATTGAGGCGCAAGTGCATTGGCTTCATCTTCCAGTCCTACAACTTGTTTCCAACGCTGACGGCCGAAGAGAACGTGATGCTGGCGCTGGATGTGCGCCGCAAGGCGAAGGGGGATGCGCGAGCAGTTGCGCGCAAGGCGCTGGAGGGCGTCGGTCTTGGCCATCGCCTCCGGTCCTATCCCCGCAAGCTCTCGGGCGGCGAGCGCCAGCGTGTGGCGATCGCCCGCTCGCTGGTGGGCGACCCCTCGATCATCCTGGCCGATGAACCGACCGCGGCTCTCGATGGGGTCAATGGCAAGGCGGTGATGGAGCTGCTGGCTGTCATCGCCCAGGACAAGAGCCGGTCGGTATTTGTTGTTACCCACGATTCCCGAATCCTCCCGTTCGCGGACCGGATCGTGAGAATTGAAGACGGAAACATAGTCAGTGACTTGCGCCAGAAGCGCACGAAACTAGGTGAAAAGGCGTCATGACCAGGACCAATGCGGCCACGCTCGTTGCGCTGGCCTTTCTTATTCCGGTAACCATTCAGTGCGCGAACTGGGCCCAAGCCCAATTGGTGGCGGCCAAGCCCGAGCAGCCGGCGGCGGCGGCAACGCCCACCCCGGCCGAGGAGCCGGAATGGATAGCCTCGGCGCCCGGCCGGGTGGAGCCGAAGGGCGGCGAAGTCAAGATCGGGGCGGCGATGAACGGCCGGATCACCGAGGTGCTTGCCGAGGAAGGTCAGAAAGTTGCGCGCGGCGACATCCTGTTCCAGCTCGAGGATGAGGGAACATCCGGGCGCTTCCAATCGGCCAAGGTGGAGGCCGCGCGGGCCAAGAAGGACCGCGACGATGCCGGCGGCGGCGACAGCGACTACCGGGTGACCGAGGATGACGTCGCCAACGCCGAACTCTCGCTTTGGAATGCGCGCGATGCGCTGGATCGGGCCGCCGGCAAGCGGCGGAGCGGCGAGGGCAATCAGCCAGATCTGGACGATGCGCGCAAATCCTATGTGGCCGCCCAGGAGCTGCTGAGTGCCAAGCGCAATGCGCTGGTCGATTTGCAGGGCCGCAAGAAGCGCCCCAATCCCAACCGGCAGGAGTCGGCGCTGGCGCAGGCGCGCTCGGAGCAGGCGATTGCCGCGGCACTGGTCGAAAAGACCCATATCAGGGCGCCACTCGATGGGGTGGTCTTGAGGGTTGACGCCAAGAGTGGCGAGGTCGTCGCGCCGTCACCTGATCAGGTGCTGGCGATCGTTGGCGATACCAGCTCGTTGCGCGTGAAGGCCGAGGTCGATGAGCGCGATGTCGGCCGGGTCAAGGTCGGCCAGCAGGCGACCGTCCGCGCCGATGCCTTCCAGGGCCAGGACTTCACCGGCCACGTATCGATTGTCGCGCCGGGCCTGACCGCGCCAGAGCTGGGGGCTCGCGGCGCGGCGCGGCGCACGGACATTGATGTGCTTGAAATATATGTCGATCTTGACCCCAATTCGCCGCTGGTGCCGGGTCTGCGCGTTGACGTGTTCTTCAAGGCGCCGGCCGGAACCGCCGCCTCGATGGTAACGGGAGGCGGCGCGGCTGCACCGAAGGCCAAGACGCCGTAGTTTCAGCCGACATGGCTCTTGGTCTTGCCGCCCCGGACATCGCTGATGTCCTGGAGCTGCCGGCGCGCCGCATCGAAGGCATCGCGGATGGCGACATAGACATCCTCATGGGCATGATTGTTTTCGGGCTCGTGGCTGACCACAAGGTCCGGCCGTCCGGGCAGCCCCACGGCGATCTTGACGTGGTAGATCTTGCCCTTGTGGTGGTTGCGGTGGGGGGCTTCGATCGTCACGCGTAGATGGGTGATGCGGTCGTGCGGCCGCTCCAGCCAGGCCATGCGCTCGGCGACCTTCTCCTTGATCGCATCGGATGGTTCCATGTTGCGGAAGAGGGTTTCTGCGACGATGGCCATGCTTGCGTCCTCCGATTTTAGTTAGGGTCCGATGCGATGCAGAGCTTGGCGGATAGTTTGCGCTTTGGGTTTGAGTCCCGTCAATGAAAGTCCCGTGATTTCGGTATGATGCGGGCGTTGCGGGGGTGGGAGGGCTTTGGCTGTCGAGAACGCGCCGCCGCCGGAAGATCAGCGCCAAGCGGCCGGCTCCCCGGAGGGGAGTCGCTTGGCGCAAGCAAGGACACTTCCGGCCGGCTCCCCGCCTGCGCGGCCGAAGCCGCTTCGGCGCGGCGAAGGCCCGGAGGGGGGTCGGAAGCGGCCAGTAAGAACTCTTCCGCGAGCCAGGGGCTGCGATCCTCGAGATATTCGGCGACCAGGTGGATGATGTCCTCGTGCCGCTGGATGAGGCCGCGGATGAGGATGAGCCGCGCCCCCATCACCACCTTGCGGTAACGCTCCAGCATCTGCGGCCAGACCACCGCGTTGGCGACGCCGCTCTCGTCCTCCAGTGTCATGAACACGACGCCCTTGGCGGTGCCGGGGCGCTGGCGCACGAGAATGACCCCGGCCAGCGACACCCGCGCGCCGTCCTTGAGGCGGCGCAGATCATCGCAGGAGGCGACGCCGTCGGCCGCGAATTGCGGGCGCAGGAACGCCATCGGATGCGCCTTCAGCGACAGCCGCAAGGTCTGGTAGTCGTTGACCACATGCTCGGCGAGCGGCATTTCAGGCAAGGCGACCGCCTCTTCATCACCTGCTTCGCGCGCCTCGGCCCAGCCGAACAGCGGCAGCGGCAAGGCGGCGGGCAGCGCGCGCACCTCCCAGAGGGCCTGGCGACGGTCGAGCCCCAGCGAGCGGAAGGCGTCGGCGGCGGCGAGCCGTTCGAGGGTGGCGACCTGAACCCGGGCGGCAAGGCGAAGGGATGAGATGGAGGGGACACGCTGTTCATCTTCGGCAGGCTTGCCCGCATTCCCTTGCCAACCGGTTTCGAGTGCCGAAGATGAACAGCGTGTCCCCGTTATCCGCAACGCCTCCTCCTCACGCAACCCATCCACCTGGCGCAGCCCAAGCCGCAGCGCCCACCCATCCTTGCCGTCCGGCTCAAGCGTACAATCCCAATCGCTGTAAGACACATCCACCTCACGCGCTTCGACCCCGTGCTCGCGGGCGTCGCGCACGATCTGGGCGGGGGCGTAAAAGCCCATCGGCTGCGAGTTGAGCAAGGCCGCCGCGAACACCGCCGGATAGTGGCATTTCAGCCAGGATGACACATAGACCAGCAGCGCGAAGCTGGCGGCATGGCTCTCGGGGAAACCGTAGTCGCCAAAGCCCTTGATCTGGTTGAAGCAGCGCTGGGCGAAGTCCGCCGTATAGCCGCGCGCCACCATGCGGGAGACCATCTTGTCTTCGAGCAGCCCGATGGTGCCCTTGCGCCGGAAGGTCGCCATCGCCCGGCGCAGCTCATTGGCCTCGGGGGCCGAGAATTTCGCCGCTTCCATGGCGATCCGCATCGCCTGCTCCTGGAACAGCGGCACGCCCTTGGTCTTGCCGAGGATTTGCCTCAGTTCGTCCGGCGGTCCGTGCTCGGGGGCCGGGGATGGATACTCCTCCGGCTCGATGCCGTCGCGCCGGCGCAGATAGGGATGCACCATGTCGCCCTGGATGGGGCCTGGACGAACGATCGCGACCTCGATGACAAGATCATAGAAGTTGCGCGGTTTCAGGCGCGGCAGCATGTTCATCTGCGCGCGGCTCTCCACCTGGAACACGCCGAGCGAGTCGGCCCGGCACAGCATGTCGTAGACGGCCTTGTCCTCGCGCGGCACGGTGCCGAGGGTGAGGCGCTTGCCGTAGTGCTTGTCGAGCAGGTCGAAAGCCTTGCGGATGCAGGTGAGCATTCCAAGGCCAAGCACATCGACCTTGAGCAGGCCCATCGCGTCGAGATCGTCCTTGTCCCACTCGATATTGGTGCGGTCCGGCATGGCGGCATTGCCGATGGGCACGACCTCGGACAAGGGCCCGCGCGTCAGCACGAAGCCGCCGACATGCTGGGAGAGATGGCGTGGGAAGCCCATCAACTCATGGGTGAGCTCGATGACGCGGGCAAGCCGTGGATCGGTGGGGTCGAGCCCCGCCTCGCGGATGTGCTTTTCCGGCAGGACGCCGCCCGACCGCGTGCCCCAGACCATGCCGGACAGCGCGGCCACCGTATCCTCGCTGAGGCCCATCGCCTTGCCCACCTCGCGCACCGCCGAGCGGGCGCGGTAGGAGATGACGGTGGCGGCGAGGCCAGCCCGCTCGCGGCCATAGCGGGCATAGATATACTGGATCACCTCCTCGCGCCGCTCGTGCTCGAAATCGACGTCGATGTCGGGCGGCTCCTGGCGCTCTGGCGAGATGAACCGCTCGAACAGGAGATCGACCTCGGCCGGGTTGACCGAGGTGATGCCGAGGCAATAGCAGACCGCCGAATTGGCCGCCGAACCGCGCCCCTGACAGAGTATGCCCCGAGAACGCGCGAAGGTAACGATATCGTGGACGGTGAGGAAATAGGGCGCGTAGTTGAGTTCGGCGATGAGGGTGAGTTCCTTGGCGATGATGGCGGCGATCTTGGCCGGCACGCCGTCCGGGTAGCGCCAGGCCTGGCCATCGGCGGTGAGATCCTCGAGCTGGCCTTGCGGCGTCTTGCCGGCGGGCACGGGTTCGTCAGGATACTCATAGATCAGTTCCTTCAGCGAGAATTGGCAGGCGTCGGCGATCTCCACCGTGCGGGCGAGCGCGTCCGGAAAGCCGGCGAACAACCGCGCCATTTCACTTGGGCGCTTGAGGTGCCGTTCGGCGTTGGCCTGGAGCTTGAGGCCGACCTGCGCGACCGTGCATTTCTCGTGGATGGCGGTCAGCACGTCCTGGAGCGGGCGGCGGTGGGGGGCGTGGTAGAGCACGTCGTTGGTGGCGACGAGCGGCGTGCCGCAATGCGCGGCGAGGGCGGCCAGCCCGGCCAGCCGGGCGCGATCCTCGCCCCGGTAGAGGCACGAGGCGGCGAGATAGAGCGGGGCGGGGGCGAGCGCGGCTTTGAGGCGGGGAAGCGTGGTGGCGAAGGTAACGGGACCAGCATCCCATGCCCGAACAGGTGAGACGGGGACACGCTGTTCATCTTCGGCACTCGAAACCGGTTGGCAAGGGAATGCGGGCAAG
>Ga0075021_10000244_pt1 | contig 30333 bp, 24 predicted proteins | sample ColStrG_CSR_2012_FD_72749 | JGI IMG/M metagenome (GOLD analysis project Ga0075021, IMG submission 72749) | Freshwater sediment microbial communities in response to fracking from Pennsylvania, USA - Cold Stream Run_MetaG_CSR_2012 | ecosystem: Environmental > Aquatic > Freshwater > Creek >...
GGTGGAGGTGGGGGTGGACCAGCGGCGGGCTCCGGAGACGTGCCATCGCCCCGGCCGTCCGCCGAGGTGTCCGCCCGGCGCAGCCCCAGGCGAATGAGCTTCTGGCTCGGCGTCTCCCACTCGTAGGTGCCCTGGGCCACCCGCCGCCGACCGACCTGGTAGGAGACGAACGCCACGATGACCATCCCGGCAATGAGCAGATAGGCCAGCGTTTCCGAAAATCGGGCCACGACCGGCATAAAGGCGCCGATCACCCAGGCCAACTGAAATCGAGTTTCGAAGCGAGCAAACAGCCGACCCCGGTTGGCGTCGGGAGCATCCCGCTGGACGAGCGCGTCGAAAGCCTGCTTCGACGTGCCCGACGTGACGCCGAGCACGAAGGACATGACACCCGCCGCAGCCAGCCCACCGAGGAAGCCACAGATCAGCGCCGCAACCGCGGTGACGACCAGCGAACCGGCCATGATCCGACTCTCGTCATTGGCTTCGCGCAGGCGCGGCGCCAATGCCGCCCCGCCCAATACGCCACCCTGGGCCATGGCGCCACACAGAACGAGGTACCACAGTGGCGCTCCGTCGCTCTTGAACGCAAACGCCAGGTACAACACCAAGAACCCGACCGAAGCTCGGATCAGGGCCATGGCCGAGGCCGCCAGCCGGATCCCCGCGCTGCGCAACTCCGCCTTCTCGATGGCATCGGGCGGAGTGGCAGCCACCACGACCTTGGGCAGGCGCAGGGCAAAAACGGCGCCCACCGCGAACACGATGCCCGCCAGTCCAACCGACCATTGGGCGCCGCCGACCTTGAGCAGGATCAGGCCGGGGCCACCGGCAGCCACGGCCGCGATGCCGCTCAGCAGGCTCAACTTCGAGTTGGCCTCCACCAGCTCCTTGTCGCTGCGCACCGTGGTGGGCACCAGAGCGGCACGCGAGATCAGGTAGGACTTGGCGAACACCAACATGAGAAAACCTTCGAGATAGAACGTGAGGTGGGTGAGATCGCGCACGATCAACACGCACAAGATCGAGCGAAGGATCAACGAGCCGATGATCACCCAGCGACGGCCTCCCCGCAGCCGGTCCAGCACGGGACCGATGAGCGGGGCCGCCACCGCAAACGGGGCAATGGTCAACAGCAGGTAGAGCCCCACCTTCCAGCGGGCCTCGTTGAACGGCACCGAGAAGAACACCGACCCGGCCAGTCCCACGGTGAACAGGGCGTCGCCCCCAACGGAAAATGCGTGCGTACGGGCCAGACGGGTGAATGGCGAGGCCATGAACGGATGGCGAGGGTCCCGCGGGGGGAAGGGAGCATCGACGTCGCTCATCGAGCCAATGCTAGGGGGCCAGTCGCCGGCCGCCCGACGGGACTCACCGGGGATTCAGGAACGTGGAGCCTCGTACTTGTAGCCCAAGCCCCGAATGGTGACGATGCGCGACGGCGCGGCGGAGTCTGTCTCCACCTTTGACCGCAACCGCTTGATGTGGACGTCGAGCGTCTTGGTGTCACCCACGTAGTCCGCGCCCCAGACCCGGTCGATGAGGGTTTCGCGGGTCAGCACCCGTCCCGCGTTCTCCATGAGGAGCGACAGGAGCTCGAACTCCTTGAGGGGCAGGCGCACGTCGGCATCGCGCACCGTCACTTCGTGGCGCTCGTGGTCGACACGGACGTCACCGACCTCGATCACCTCGTCGGCCAGGACGGACAACACGTTGGGCTGATCATCAGCCCTTCGACGCAGCACCGCTCGCATGCGGGCCACCAGCTCGCGCAGGCGGTAGGGCTTGGTGACGTAATCGTCGGCCCCCATCTCGAGCCCGACGACGGTGTCGATCTCAGCACCCTTCGCGGTGACCATGATGATCGGCACTCGCGAGCGCAGTCGGATCTCCCGGCAGACGTCGAGGCCCGAGACTTTGGGCAACATGACGTCGAGCAGCACCAGGTCGGGACGCACATCGTCGAACATGTCGAGCGCTTCGGCCCCGTCGCGGGCCACGCTCACCCGAAAGCCCTCGCGCGTCAAGCCCAGCGTCAGGGCATCGACGAACGAGTCCTCGTCCTCAACGACGAGAACGGATGTGGCGGGGGTCATGGGGTGTCTCCATCTCCGGTGTTGGCACCGATTGGCACGCTGTGCGTTGGATTCGGCCCGTCGAGCTCGCGGCGGGCGTTGCAGGGGAGGGCCAGGGTGAACGTCGAACCCTCACCCAGGCGGGAATCCACCATGACCTTCCCGGCGTGATTGGTGGCCACGTGACGCACGATCGCCAGGCCCAGGCCTGTCCCTCCGGTGGAGCGACTGCGGGCCTGATCGACGCGGTAGAAACGCTCGAACACCCGCTCCAGGTCGCCCTTGGGGATACCGAAGCCGTGATCCTGGACCTCGATGCGCAGCTGGTCACCGTCCGCCACCACCCGCACCTCGACCACGGACCCCGGGTCGGAGTACTTCACGGCGTTGTCGAGCAGGTTGTAGAGCGCGGACACGATCTGGCGCCGATCGCCGAACACGACCAGCCCGGTGACAGGCTCGGCCACCTCGATATCGACCCCGGCCTGCTCCGCTCCCGGCCGGATCCGTTCCACGGCCTCGGCGATGGCCACGTTGGCTTCCACGGGCTCGCGTTCGGCGGCCTCCTCGCTCTCGATGCGGGTCAGCACCAGAAGGTCCTCGATGGTGCGGTCCATGCGGAAGGCCTCGTCGACGATGCGCTCAGCCAACCGACGGGCGACCGCGGGGTCGTCCTCCATGGTCAGAGTCTCGGCCAGCAGACCCATCGCCCCGACCGGGGTCTTGAGCTCGTGGCTGATGTTGGCCACGAAGTCGCGCCGGGTCGCCTCCAGGCGACGGCGTTCGGAGATGTCATCGATCACCACCAAGGCACCGTCCTCGAAGGGCACCGTGGTAATGACCAGGGTGCGGCGGGGCGGTCCGAAGAGATCGATGGTGCGGTCCGCCGTCATACCCAACAACGCCTCGGCCAACAGCTCGCCCACGGCCGCCTCCACCAGCGCATCGCTGTGGCGGGCATCGGCGAACGTCTCGGCCACGCGGTTGCGAAACACGACCGTGCCTGCCGTGTCCGCGATGAGCACCCCCTGGGGGATGGCATCGAGCGCCCGCGCCAGTCGAGACGCCAGATCGCCGGCCGATGCCCGCTCCTGGTCGGTCCGCGCCCGTTCGGTGGCGGCGTCGTTTGCCGCTCGGGCCAGCGCGGCGCGCAGCTCGATGGTCTGGCGAACCAGTACGACTCCTGCGGCCAGGACCAGCACCCCGACCAGCACCAGCACCGCCACGGTGGCGTTCACGGTCGCCTCAGCCCCCGCCGTCGTCGGTCGGCGGCGGTGGGTCAGCCGCCAGGCTCTCCAGCTCGGCCTGGATCTGGGCCTCGGCCCGGTCGTGGCGGGCCTCGAGCCGGGCTTTGCCCGTGTGCTCGGGCAGCCACCCGGTGACCATGTATTCGACCCGGGCCCCGATGTTCACCGCGTGGTCGCCGATGCGTTCGTAGTAGCGGCCGATGAGGGCTAGCTGCACCGCGGCTTGGAGGTCGATGATCCCCGCATGGTGGGATTCGAAGATGGCTTGGATGTAGTCCTTGTGGAGGAGATCGAGCCCGTCGTCCATGTCATCGAGGGCGGCCGCGAGGCTGGCGTTGCCCTCTACGTAGGCATCGATGCACAGACGGAACAGCCGGGTGGCCTCCTCGCTCATGCGCTCGATGAGGCCGCGCAGGCGCGGATCGAACTGGACGCCGTAGATGCGACGAGCGCCCTTGGCCACGTTCACCATGAGATCGCCTGATCGTTCGATCTCCGAGGTGAGGCGGATAGCCGTCACCAGTGAGCGGAGGTCGATGGCGACCGGCTGTTGGAGGGCCAGCACCTGGTAGCACCGCTCCTCGATCTCGAGCGAGAGCGAATCAAGCTCGTCATCGTCCTCGATGAGCCGCTGCGCGCCCTGCAGATCGTTGGACAACAAGACGTCGGTCCCGCGAGGGATGCATTCGGTGACCATGGCCGCCAGGCGCACGATGTCGGCCTTGATCTGGTCGAGCTCCTGGTGGAACGTGCGGCGAACTTCACTCATCAGCCGAACCGTCCGGTCACGTAGTTCTCGGTGCGTTCGTCGCTCGGGTTGGAGAACATCTTGTCGGTGACGTCGTATTCGACCAACACACCGGTGCGGGTGTCGCTCGTCTCGTTGACCTCGGTGGTGAAGAACGCCGTGCGATCGCTGACCCGGGCGGCTTGCTGCATGTTGTGGGTGACGATGACGATCGTGTAGTCGGCCTTGAGCTCCTGCATGAGATCTTCGATGCGAGCAGTGGCGATGGGATCCAGGGCGGAGCACGGTTCGTCCATCAGCACCACTTCCGGTTCCACGGCGATAGCCCGGGCGATGCAGAGGCGCTGTTGCTGACCTCCCGACAGGCCCATGGCCGACTTCTTGAGCCGATCCTTGACTTCGTCCCACAGTGCCGCCCGACGCAACGCGGCCTCCACCCGATCGTCCATGCTCCCCTTGAGCCCGGCCAACTTCGGACCGAAGGCCACGTTGTCGTAGATCGACTTGGGGAACGGGTTGGGCTTTTGGAACACCATGCCGATGCGCTTGCGCACCTCGACCGGATCGATCGCCGCGTCGTACAGGTCCACGCCGTGATAGAGCACCTGACCCTCGACCCGGGCGCCCTCGATGAGGTCGTTCATGCGGTCGAAGCAGCGCAACATGGTGCTCTTGCCGCAGCCCGAGGGCCCGATGAAGGCGGCGATCTCGTGCTGGCGGATCTCGAGGCTGGCGTCCCGAATCGCCCGGAACGCGCCGTAGTAGACGCTCAGATCCTTCACGTCGAACACCACAGGGGCCAGATCGGGTTCGGGAACGGAGGCGTCAGTCATGGGGCTGGTGGAGGCATTCGCAGCCTCGCTGAGGGCGACCGGAGCGGGGTGGGCCGCGGCCTGATCGGGAGCCATCAACGGGACCTCCCCGAAGGGTTGGTGACGAGCGGAGGGTAGCGGACAGTCACGGCGATGACCTCAGGCGTGTTTGAGGGAGAAGCGGGCGGACACGATGCGAGCGACAACCGTGAGCAGGAAGACCAAGCCGACCAGGGTCAAAGCCGCACCCCACGCCCGGGCCTGAGCGGCGGCGTAGGGCGTCTGGGCGTTCGAGAAGATCTGCATCGACAGCGCGGTGTTGGGCCCGTCGAACAGACTCGGATTGATCTTGCGGGCGGCGCCGATGGTGAAGAGCAGCGGTGCCGTCTCGCCGGCGGCGCGGGCGACCGCCAACATGACCCCACTGACGATTCCTCCCAACGCGGCGGGCAGCACGACGGTCACGATGGTCCGCCACTTGCGGTTCCCCAGGGCATAGCTGCCCTGGCGAAGTTCATCGGGTACGAGGCGCAGCATCTCCTCGGTGGAGCGAATCACGATCGGCAGCATCAAACAGGCCAGCGCCAGCGCACCGCCGAAGCCCATGAGACCGAACCGCAGGGTGAACACGGTGAAGATGAACAGGCCCATGACGATCGATGGGACGCCGGTCATGACATCGGCCATGAAGCGGATGAGTCGGGACAACCGACCGCCGCCGCCGTACTCATGGAGGTAGATCGCGCCCAGGATGCCAAGGGGCACGGCCATGAGACTGGCCCCCAGGGTGATGACCAGAGTCCCGACGATGGCCGGCGCCATGCCGCCCCCGGGCTTGCGGCTCACCGCCGGGATGTCCTGGGTGAACCAGCCACGAGTCAACAACTCGGGCAGGCCTTTCTGTACGACATAGAACAAGATGAAACCGAGAGGGATGACCACCACCACGAACGAGCCATACATCCACCACGTGGCCAACCGGTCGCGAACCCGTCGGGAGCGGCTGACCGTCACCTCCAGCAGCAGTCGGGTGGCCTCGGTGTCGCGAGTGGTAGCGGAGTCGCTCATCTCACGCGCCCTGAGTCCGACGATCGAGGCGGGTGATCACGGAGCGGGCGGCCACATTGACGAGGATGGTCATGACGAAGAGCACCACGCCCAACCCGATGAGGGCCGACTTGTGCAGGCTGTCGGCCTCGCCGAACTGGTTGACGATCACGGCGGCCATGGCATCGCCTGGGAAGAACACGTGCGACGTGATCTGAGCGGTCGAGCCGATCACCAGCGCCACGGCGATGGTTTCGCCCATCGCCCGACCCAGCCCCAGCATGACCGACCCGGTGATGCCGCCCCGGCTCCAGGGCAACACGGAGTAGCGGATCATCTCCCAGCGGGTGGCACCCATGCCGTAGGCCGCCTCGCGCTGCGAGCGAGGGACGGTGGCGATCACCTCCCGGCTGAGGGAGGTCACGATGGGCGTCATCATGATGGCCAGGATGATCCCGGCGGTCATGAAGCTCTTCCCGCTGGCCTCGCCGCCGAAGATCGACCCGAGGACGGGGATCCCGTTGGTGGCATCGGCAATGGCCTGGTACACCGGCCGGATGTTGGGGGCGAGCACGATGAGACCCCACAACCCGTAGACCACCGACGGCACCGCGGCCAGCAGGTCCATGACGTAGACGACCTGCTTTCGCAGCCGGCGCGGGGCCGCCTCGGTGGCGAACAGGGCGATCCCCACGCTGACGGGCACGGCGATGACCAAGGCGATCAGCGACGACAACAACGTGCCGTAGATGAAGGCCAGCGCGCCGTACTTCTTCTCCTCGGGTACCCAGTCATTGGTGGTGACGAAGCTCACCCCGGCGACCTTGAAGGCGGGCCACGCTTCCTTGGTGGTGGACCAGGCGATGAGGGCGAGCACACCGAGGACGACGAGCCCGGCCAGCAACGCCACCCCCCGGAAGACCTGGTCACCACGACCGCCCCGGCCGCCGGTCAACAGCGGTGGGGCGGGCGGTCCGGCGTCGGTTGCCGGGCGCTCGGTGAGGTCGATATCGGGAGGTGGCGTCACAAGGTTTGGGCGATCATCCAGAGCGTTGGCTGCTTGACGTTCTAGCCGATCTTGATCTGGCCCAGCTGAGCGACCGCTTGTTGCTGGAGGCTGGAAGACAGCTTGGCGAAGTTGGCGCCCGCGGCCAGCTCCTGACCGTCGGTGAGCAGATAGTTGACCCACCCCTTCAGGGCGTTGCCCAGGCCGGCGTCGGGCTGAGTTTGGTAGATGATGACGTAGGTGACGGCAGTGATCGGATAGGCGTCAGCGCCGGTGGCGTTGAGCGCGTTCACCGTCAAGTTGGCGTTCACCTTGGCACCGTTCAGTGCGGCTGATGCTCCGTCCAGGGTGGCGGCCACATAGGTGCCGGCCTTGTTCTTGATCGAGGCAAAGGTGAGCTTGCTGGCCACTGCGTCGGAGTAATCCACGTAGCCGATCGAGCCGGGAGTCTGCTGGATGGATTGGGCCACACCGTTGTTGCCGTTCCCGGTGCCGAATCCGGTGGGCCACGTGGGCTTGTCGCCGGCCTCGATGGTCCAGTCCGAGCCACCGGCGGCCTTCAGGTAGTTGGTGAAGGCCGAGGTCGTGCCCGAGCCATCGCTGCGGACGGTCGGCACGATCTTGGTGCTGGGCAGCGTCACCCCGGGGTTGTCAGCGGCAATCGCCGATGCGTCCCACGTCGTCACCTTGCCGGTGAAGATCTGGGCCAGCGTGGCCGGCGACAGCTGGAGCTTGTCGACGCCCGACAGGTTGTACGACACCGTCACCGGCGCCGCCACGGTCGGGAAGTACAGGATCGCTCCACCCTTGAAGGTGGGCAGGTCAGCGTCCTTCACGGCGCTGTCGGAGCCCGCCCACTGCGTGACCTGGCTGGCCAGGTCGGTCTTGCCCTTGCCCGAGCCCCCAGCGCCGTAGTTGACGGTGACGTTTGGCGCCACCTCCTTGAAGCCGCCGATGGCGTCCTCGTCGAACGCCTTCTGGAACGTCGAGCCCGAACCGTTCAGCGTGCCCGAGAGCGAGGCGTAGTCGATGTTGGCGCCGACGGGAGCGGTGCTGTCGGCGGTGGTGGTATCGGACTTGTTCGAACTGCAAGCGGCGCTGAGCAGGCCAAGAGCGGTGAACAGTGCGGCGGCGACGAGCAGACGGCGTTTCGAAGCGATCACGGTGGTTTCGCCCTCCTAGGGCTGGTGCGTGCGATGACGTGGCCACCGTAGGGAGACCGGGTTACCAACCGGGTGTTCGAACCTGAACGGACGGTAAACAGCGAGCGAACGTTGGAAACGCGCCGCTCAACCAGGATCCGTGGCGCCGGAGCGGACGAAGGCCTCGAGCACCCGGAGATCACGCTGGTAGGTCATCAGCTCGGAGGCGGGATCCACCTCGAGCCAGCGGATCTCGTCCACCTCATCATTGACCGCGAACGAGCCGTCGATGGCTTGCATGGCCCAGTAGCGGACGACCTTCGGTCGGCCCTTGCCGTCGGTGTAGTGGGAGCTGACCAACTCGGAACCGACCTCGCAGGTGAAGCCGGTCTCCTCACGAACCTCACGGAGGGCCGCTTGGAGAAAGGTCTCATCCCGATCGAGTTTCCCCTTGGGCAAACTCCAGTCGTCGTACTTGGGGCGATGGACGACCAAGATCTGCACGGCTCCCCCTTGTCGGCGCCACACCACTCCACCGGCGGCGCGCACCAACGTCATCACCGGCGGCCGAGCAGGGAGAGTGCCCGTTCCACCTTGCTACGAGGATCCCCCGCCCGCGCTCCCGCGTCCACGAGAACCGCGACCATCGCTTCGATCCGCGCGGCGGGTGCCGCCCCATCGAACTCGACCTCGACCTCGCGGAACGTCACCGGCGGCGCGGACAAGCCAGGAGCCTCGGCGATGACCGTGTCGTCATCGACCTCGGCCACGGCCGTCCCCGACGCCGTGACGACTCGCCACCGTCGGCGGTAGGAACGGAGTCGAGCGACGGCGACCAGCTCGCCGCCGTCCGCGAACGGGGCCACCAGCTCGACCACCGCACCGGGGAGATCCTCGTCGTCGGTGTGAAACTCGACTTCACGCCGGGAGATGCTCCCTGCCGTTCCCGGCCCGCCGGCGGGCAGCTTGACCGTCCACCGCGTGCCCTCACCCGAACGACGGCGCACCGTCACCCCCTTGTCGAGCAGGCGGGCATCGGCGACGTCGTAGTAGAGGGCGTCCAAGTGCCGATCGGCCATTTCGGTCACGGCCAGTGAGGCGTCACCGCCGCCCAGGTCAGGCATCACGAACGCGGCATCCACCTCGAGTTTGACTTCGTGTTCGATCTCGCTCACCGGGAGCGACGGGCCAGCGCCATCTCCTGGAGCCGACGATGCGTGTCGATCTCACCACGCACATCCGGGCGATGCCAGGTGCCGTCGGCGCCAAGCGTCCAGGCCAAAACGTCGTCGATCAGGTTGATCCGTAGGGCTTCGGACAGCTCCTGCTGGAGCGCCGGATCAGCCACGGGCACCAGCGCTTCGACGCGGCGATCGAGGTTGCGGGGCATCAGGTCGGCCGATCCGATGAAGTAGGCGGCGTCGGGATCCTCACCGAACGAATAGATCCGCGAGTGCTCGAGGTAGCGACCGACGATCGAACGGACCCGGATGTTGTCCGAGAGGCCAGGGACGCCCGGGCGCAGACAGCAGATCCCCCGGATGATGAGGTCGATGGACACCCCCGCCCGGGAGGCGGCATAGAGGGCGTCGATCATCTCGGCGTCCACCAGGCTGTTCATCTTCATGACGATCTTGCCGGGCCGCTCGCCCCGACTCTCGCCGGCGATGAGCTCGAGCAGGCGCGGGCGCAGGTCGGTGGGGGCGATGAGCAGCTTCTTGTACTCGACGTCACGGGCGTAGCCGGTCAGGAAGTTGAACAGCTCGGTGAGGTCAGCACCGACCTCGGGATCGCACGTGAGCAGCCCGAGGTCTTCGTAGAGTCGTGCCGTCTTGGGGTTGTAGTTGCCCGTCCCGATGTGGCAGTAGCGACGCATCCCATCTTGTTCCTCGCGGACCACCAACGTCGTCTTCGTGTGGATCTTGAGCCCGACGAGGCCGTACACGACATGGACGCCCGCCTTTTCCAGCTCACGCGCCCATTCGATGTTGTTGGCCTCATCGAAGCGCGCCTTCAGCTCCACCAGGGCCACGACCTGCTTGCCCCGCTCCGCCGCCCGGATCAACGAATGGATGATGGAACTGTCACCGGAGGTTCGGTACAGCGTCATCTTGATGGCCAGGACCTTGGGGTCGCTCGATGCCTGGCGGATGAACTCCTCGACCGAAGTGGCAAAAGACGAATACGGGTGGTGGACGAGGATGTCCCCGTCGCGCAGCTCCCGGAAGAAGTTGACCTTCTCGTCGTCATCGCTGGCGAGGCGGGCCTGCGTGATCGGCACCCAGACGGGATCCCGCAAGTCGGGGCGATCGACGCCATGAACGGACCACAGGCCCCCGAGGTCGATGGGGCCGTCGTGGGTGAAGACGTCGTCGTCGTCCACATCGAGTTCCCGCTCCAACAACTCGCGGATCTCCGAGGTCATCGACGTGTCGATCTCCAACCGGACCGCCTTGCCGAACCGGCGGCGCCGCAACTCGAACTCGACGGCGGCGAGCAGGTCGTCGGCCTCCTCCTCGCCCAAGGTGAGATCGGCGTTGCGGGTCACCCGGAACGGATAGTGACCTTCGATATCCATGCCCGGGAAGAGGCTCTGGAGGTGAGCGGCGATGACCTGTTCGAGGGCGACGAAGCGCTCACCGTCGGCCATGACCACGAACCGGGGCAACAGCAACGGCACCTTGACCCGGGCGAAGCGCCGGGCATGGGTGACCGGATCACGGACGACGACGGCCAGGTTGAGCGACAGATCCGAGATGTAGGGGAAGGGATGCCCGGGGTCGACCGCCAACGGGGTGAGCACGGGGTAGATCCGTTCCTCGAACACCTCGTCGAGATACTTTCGATCGTCGTCGTCCAGCTCGTCCCACGCCGAAAAGACGATGCCCACACCGCGAAGGGCAGGAACGATCTTGTCGGTGAAGATCGCCAGCGCCTCGCCGTTCAACCGCTCGACCTGCTCTCGCACCTCGAGGAGTTGCTGGGCCGGCGTTCGGCCGTCGGGAGTAGTGGTGCCCACCCCCGCCGCCACCTGGTCCTTCAGTCCGGCGACGCGTACCTGGAAGAACTCGTCGAGGTTCTGGCTGAAGATGGCGAGGAACTTGGCCCGTTCGAGAAGGGGAACATGCTCATCGTCGGACAGCGCCAGCACCCGTGCGTCGAAATCGAGCCAGGACAACTCTCGATTGATGTACCAGGCCGCATCCATGGGCGTCAGGCTCGGGCGGCCGTTTCCTCGTCGGGGATACCGAGGTCCCACTCGAGGACCAGATTCTCACGCTCGGCATCGCGCACGACGCGCTCCCGATTGCGCCGGAACTGTGGGTCATGGGGCGGCAGGAGCAGCAGGCGGGACATGACCCGCGACCGGAAGTCATCGATCAGTTGATGATCACCGAAGTTCGATCGCACCTCCCAATGCGGAGCGACCGGGCCGAGGTACATGACCTTCACATGACCACGAGGGGGCTGCGACTCGGCGCTGGGCTCGGTCATGGACATCAGGGTGGCTCGCTCTCGGGACGACGATCGATCGGCCGATCAGCGTATCCCAACCTTCTGGCGTCAATCCCTCCAGGCCAGGAAGCCGGTGATGGCACCGATGGCGAGCAGGCTGAGCACGAGGAGCGTCATGCCACTACCACCGAGTCGACGTCAGTGAGGTCGATCACCAGCCCGTCGTCAACCGCCGGCGCAGCCAGGCGTGCCAATCGGGCGGCGTGACCGACCCGGGTCTCGGTCCACGAACACAGCGCCGCACCCCACGCCATGCCTGCTCCGACCGTGGGCATGGCCACCAAGTCGCCCGCGGCGAGCACGCCCTGACGATTGAAGTGATCCAGCGCAATCGGGATCGTGGCGCCCGAGGTATTGCCGGTATGGCCGAGCGTCATCAGGAACCGGTCAGGGGCGATTCCCACCTGCTCAGCTACCGCCAGGGTGATGTTGACCCCGGTCTGATGGGCGACCACCCAGGAGACGTCCTCCATCCGGTGGCCGGCCCCGCCCAGCACCACCTCCAGCGACTCACTCATCTTGGCCACGGCAAACCCGAAGATGGCCTGGGCATCGATGCGCAGGTAGTGGCTGCGGTCGGCCCAACGCTCCGGCGTCATGGGCGAGAGCGTGCCTCCACCGGCGTACAACCAGTCGGACTTCGAACCGTCGGTCCAAGTCCGCACCGCCCCCAACCCGCCGGACAACGAGGGCTCACTGCTGATCACGACCGCACCCGAGCCGTCGGCGAAGATCGCCTGCATAAGGAACAAGTCCGGGTCGATGACGGCCGAGAGGACGTCGCTGTGCACCACCAGCGCGTGGTGGTAGTCCTGCTGGTCCATCAACGCCGTCGCGACGGCAATCCCGTCGATGAACCCGGCGCATGCGGCCTCGAGTTGGATGCACTTGGCCGTGCTCCCCAGTTCGTATTGGAGGAGCGAAACACTCTGCGGCAGGCGATGGTCGCTGGTGAAGGTGCTCAACACAATGAGGTCGATATCGGCCCCCGTGAGCTCGGCGTCGTCCAGGGCATTCCGACAGGCGTGCAGGGCCATGGCCGCCGTGCCCTCACCCTCAGCCACGCGGTGGCGGCTATGTACGCCGATCCGTTCCGATACCCAGTCGTCGAGGGTGCATTCAGACCGCGTTCGATCGAAATCGGTCGTCGTCGCCTCCAACTCATGATTGTCGACGACTCGAGCTGGCAGGTAGCTGCCAGTGCCCGCAATCACCATTGCCATGGGTCCTCCCAACGAAGTGGCCCCCCTGCGTTGTACGGGTCAGTCCATCGCAGTGTCAAGGAATAAATGAATCCGGCTTCTCCCAAAGAAAGTACCCTAAGACGAGCGACCCGGTCTCGGGGACACCGAACTAGGTGGGCCCGCATATTCGAGGTATCTCTCCCCTACAGATACCGGTTCAGGTCTGGAAATACGCGCGACCTCAAGCCGCAACCCAAAAATCTCACCGAACGGAGTCAGAGCCCATGGCGAGCCCCACCGGGCCGGACCGCCACTTTGAGCGACCTCATCGGCCCCTCCCCCTGCGACTGGCGAACGCCGCGGGGCCGATTGTTCGCCGGATCCGGCCTCGGCTTCTCAGCCTGGACCGCGCCGAACTCGAGGCGGCGGCGCGCCGCGCCACCGAACTCGAGGACTTCGGTCCGGACAACTACGGCTCGGCCCTCGACGCGTTGCTCAGTTCGCTCGACGAGGAGGCACGACTCACGCCGACCGGTCGCTATTTCGCGAGGGGCCAGGTCCTCACCGCCCTCGCCAATCGGCTGAAGCTGCAGGCTGCATGGGCCTCCACACCCGCAATCCTGAAGCAGGAAATCGCCGGCCCGTTGATCATCATTGGCCTGCCTCGTAGTGGCACCACCTTGCTGCAGCACCTGCTGGCGCAGGACCCCGACCATCGGGTCCTGCGCAACTGGGAGGCCTCGGTCCCGGCACCACCGCCGGCCAAGGACACCACCGATGACCCCCGCATCGCGGCGTCAGAGCGGGGTATGCGGCTCCTCGACTACCTCGCCCCCGATGCCCGCATCTTGCATCCCGTCGCCGCCACCTTGCCCACCGAGTGCGTGACGCTCTTTTCGAACTCCTTCGCCAGCCTCGAGCTGGCGACCATCAACTTCACCCCTTCCTACCTGCGCTTTTGCCTGAACTGCGACATGGCTGGGAGCTACCGATACTTCGTCCGGCAACTCCAATTGCTCTCGTGGAACGACCGGCGTGAGCGCTGGTTGCTGAAGTCTCCAGCGCACCTGTTTTGGGTTGGTGACCTCCTCAGTGCGCTCCCTGGCGCCCGGGTGATCCAGACCCACCGCGATCCCCTGCAAGTGCTGGCGTCGTTCTGCAGCCTCTCGGCGGTCTTGTGCGGTATCGGCTCCGACAACGTGGAACAACAGGCGCTGGGCCGCCTCTGGGCGCCGACCTGGGCCGAGGGGTTGGAACGGGCGGCGGCCGCACGGCGGGCCCATCCGCAGACCGCCGCCGTCGACGTGTACTACCCCGAGCTCATCGCTGATCCGCTGGGTACGGTCCGGCGGATCTATGAGGCCTTCCAACTCGAACTCTCCCCGGAGGCCGAACGGGGCATGCAGGTGTACCTCCAGACCCACCCGCAACATGGCGGTGGCGTGCACCGGTATTCGCTCGAACAATTCGGGCTCGACCCCTCGCTCGAAGCCGAGCGATTCGCCACGTATCGGCAAAATATCACCCGCTGAGCGCGAATTCACTCACTCTGCGTGATGGGCTCCCCCCGGGGCAGCCTGTGGATTGACGATGGCGTGATGCCACGCTTCGCGGTCAGATATCACTCTCCGCGGTTGTAGTCGCGCGGATCGTCAAGAATTGCACGCTCACTACGCGACTGTTCACGCTCAAGACATGAACAGCCATTGACTCTTGGGAGGCGCGCGCCATATACCCAATGTGTGAGGCGATCGGGGGAGTGACAAAAAGAATCATCTGAATTACATCGCTGTATTTCATCAACCAGCTCGCGCGTTGGGCGAAATTTTTGTCCATTTGCGTGATCGTCCTCTTGCGGAGGGAGGGCCACTATGGCTGATACCACTCGACATGATGGCCGGGCCTGGACCCGCCACAACGCCTTGGCTTTGCCGACCACGAACCGCCCGTACGGCGCGGCCCACGGGGTCTTGGCCCCGGCCGACCTCGTCGCGCTGAACGGCGCTTCGGTGTGCGATGTGGCCTTGGCCCGCAATGCCCTTGGCGGTCCCGCCATTGACAGCCTCACCGACCTCCCGGCCTCGACCGATCGGGATCAGCCCACCGCCGCTCATGGGAACGGTCATGTCGGGCTCAACGATCGCGACGCACTCGAAAGCGAAGCCTCGATCGTCGACGAGCCCCTGGCCAGCTACATCGAGCGGCGCCTACGCGACGCCGAATTCGTGGTCCTCCCCAACCAGTCGACTGGATACCGACTCACGAAGCGGGTCATCGATCTGGTCGGTGCCGTCCTGCTCCTCATCGTGATGACTCCGGTGATGCTCCTGCTGGCCGCCATCATCCGACTGGATTCACCGGGATCGGCCCTGTTCGTCCAGACCCGGGTGACCAGTGGCGGCCGGGAGTTCCGCTTCTTCAAGTTCCGGACGATGTACGTCGATGCCCGCGAGCGCTTCCCCGAGCTCTACGCCTACGGCGCGGCCGATAGAGCCTTTGAATCCGCCTACTACAAGCTGGCCGACGATCCCCGGAATACCCGGTTCGGCCGCTGGCTGCGGCGCACCACGCTCGACGAGCTTCCCAACCTCTTCAACGTCATCGCCGGGGATCTCAGCCTCGTTGGTCCCCGACCGGATCTTCCTGAGCTTGTTCGCCGCTACCGACCCGAGGAGCTGGCCTGCATGTTCACCAAGGCCGGCCTGACCGGTCTGGCCCAGGTCGCCGGTCGCAGCCTGCTCACGGTGCAGGAACGGCTCACGCTCGATACCCGCTACGTCGCCAACCAGACGGTGCTGCTCGACCTCCGGATCATGGTCCGCACGCTGATCGTCGTCGTCACCGGCCGGGGAGCCTTCTGATGCCCGCCTCGACGCCGGACGTCACCGTCATCATCGTCACGTACCACTGCCGCGATCACGTCTTGGCCTGCGTCGATCGCACGCTGGCCAGCGTGCTCGATCACACGCTCGAGATCGTCGTCGTCGACAACGGGTCGACGGACGGGACGTTGGAGGCTCTCGCCGAGAACCATCCTGAGGTCCGGGTCGTTCCCATGGCTCGAAATGCCGGATTCGCTCGGGCCAACAATCGCGGTATTGCCGAGAGCGCAGGGCGGTACGTCCTGATCCTCAATCCGGACACGCTGGTCGAAGTCGGAGCCATCGACGTGATGGTCGACTGGGCTGACGACCATCCATGGGCCGGCGTGGTCGCCCCCGCACTGGTCTATCCCGACGGGCGGGACCAACTGACGGCCCGCGCCTTTCCCACACCGGCCGCCGCCGTCTTCGGGCGCCGCTCACCGCTGACGCGCTGGTTCCCCGCCAACCGGTGGTCGACCCGATTCCTGGCCGGCCGAGACCATTCGGGCGACGAGCCCTTCGCCATCGACTGGGTCTCCGGCGCCTGCATGCTCGTACCCCGGGCCGTGATCGCCGACGTCGGCGCCTTCGACGAGGACTTCTTCCTCTACTGGGAGGACGCCGACTGGTGCCGTCGGATGGCCGATGCGGGCTACCAGGTGTGGTGCCTGCCCAAAGCCCGGGTGGTGCACGACGAAGGCGGAACCCGCGACCACCGGTGGCCGGCTCCCGTCGTAGTCCACTTCCACCGCGGGGCGTACCTCTACTGGCGCAACCACCACGCCCCCCAGCCATGGAATCCCACCCGCTGGCTGGCCGCGCTGGCCCTGACCGCCCGGGGCGCCGCCATCGTCGCCCGCGACCGACTGCACGTATCCATGCCACCCCGAGGCCAATCTACCGACGGCGCTCCCGATGGCCCCGACGTTCCCGTTCACGTTCCCAACCCGACACCAGAACAGGTGATGCTGTGACTGCAAAATCCTTCCTGACGCGTTATTGGCGAGTGCCCGTCGTCGCCGTACTCGGAGCGCTCATTGCGTTCGGTGGCTCCTTCTTGGTGGATCCGTCGTACCAATCGACCACCCGCCTGCTCATCCGGGGGAGGGAGTCCAGCTTCCTGACCAATACCGGCACCGATCTGTCCAAGCAGCCCGGCGTCGTTGACGCCAGCCTGGCCAAGTCGCTGGCCGAGACGCAGGCCGGCCTGGTCTCGAGCCGCGAGGTGGCCACCCGGGTGGTCGACGACCTCAGTCTGGATCAGCCCAAAGCCAACAAGTCCGGTCCCGTGGCCACGCTCGCTCGGGGGGCGGCGTGGACCTACTCGCACGTCAAGGCGTGGGTGACGTTCGGCATGTACCGCCAGGCCGAGCGACGGGAGAAGGCCATCGCCACCGTGCAGGGCAACGTCACGGGCCATCAGTTGGGGACCACCAGTGGTGGAGCCACCGGACAGCCCAGCTCCTACGTCTTCGAGATCACGGCCGAGGGCGATTCACCCGAACAGGCTCGGGCCATCGCCAATTCGTCGGCCAACGCCCTGGTCGCCGTGAGCCAGGAACGCTTCCGGCAGGACTCGCAGAACTACGCAGATTCCCTGCAGTCGCAGGTGACCCAGGCCAATGCCGGCGTGGGCAAGGCCGCCGCCGACGTCAGCACCTACAAGATCGCCCACAACATCTCGGCGCTGGACGACCAACTGGTCAACAACGCCAAGAACGCCAGCGATCTCGCTGCGCAGGTAAGCCAAACCGAGGCGGATCTGAGTGCCGCCCAAGCCAGCACCGGGTCACTCCAGGCGTCGTTGGACACCACCGACCCCAACGCCAACAGCGTCGAGAAGATCCAGACCGGACGATCCTCGACCGACCTCAACAGCACCGCGGCAAACCCCGTCTATCAGAACCTGCAGAACCAGCTCATCACGGCGAAGGCCAACGTGGTCGCGCTTCAGTCGAAGCTGGGCACCCTCCAGGGCCAGGTCGGCGGGGACACCCCCACCGCCCTCAACCAGGACCAGGCCGGCCTGCTCCAACTCGACAACCAACTGACGTACGCCCAGAACAACGCCCAGAAGCTCACGGGCCAGCTCAACGACGCCCAGGCCAATGCGGCCAGCGGCCAGGTGGATCTGACCCGGATCTCCGAGGCATCCCTACCCACGTACCCGGTCTCGCCCAAGCGGTACCTGTACCTCCTCCTCGGACTGCTCGTCGGTGGTCTCGCCGGTGGGGGTCTGACGTGGCTGTCCTTGCGACGCCATTCGCCCGATGACGGGAACGACGACGACACCCTGGACGACCTTGACCGGCAACTCCTCGACGAGGAGATCAACCTGCGGGCGCAGGAGACGAACGGCGCCCCGTCCCGTGAACCCGAGCCGGTGGGAGCCGGCGGGGGTTCGTCGGGTCGGGCCCCCCTCTTCGCCCGCGACCGAACGATTCGCCGACCGGCGACGACGCATCAGGTCGACGGTCTCGATGAAGGCATGGGGGAGTAACCCCCTCGATGACGAGCGCTTCACCCCGGCCGACAACGGCCAGCCACGGATCCGCCGACGTCGGCCGGGGCCTCGCACTGAGTGCGGGAGCCCAGGCCGGCGCCAAGGTCGCGCACCTGGCGTTGAACGTGGTTTCCACGTTGGCGATCATCCACTACCTGGCTCCCGGGGTATACGGCGAGTACGTACTCGTCCTCACCACGGTCATGCTCGTCGGTCTGCTCGCCGACTTCGGCCTCAACAAGCTCGCCACCCGCGAGGTGGCCCGCGAGGCCGACAGCGAGGGAGAAGTGCTGGGCACGGTCCTCCTCGCCCGGGTGCTGTTGGCGCTCATCTGTGTCGGACTCGTGCAACTCGTGCTCCTGGCCCTCGGGGCATCGGCCCAGGGCCATGCCGCCGCCGCCATCGCCTCGCTCATGTACCTCGGCGAGGCGGTCCTCGTCGTCGTGGTGGTCTTCCATGTCCGGCTACTCCAGCAATACGAGGCGCTCATCCGGGTCGGTATGGAGGCCTTCGAAACGGGACTGGTGTTGATCCTCATAGCCCGGGGAGCGTCACTGGCCACGCTGTTCATCGCCCCTGCCCTGGCCACCGGCCTGGGGGCCGTCGCCGCGCTGATCGTCGTCCGGTGGCGCTTCGGTGTGCGCTTCTCGGTGGCGCCTCACCGCGTTCGCTACCTCCTACGCGAAGCGCTTCCCATCGGTCCGGGTCTCTTCATCGCCGTGTGCTACCTGAAACTCGATTCGCTGGTCCTGGCCGCCAAGCGGCCGTCCAGCGATGTCGGGATCTACGGCTCGGCAGTGCAACCGATCGAATACGCATTCCTCGCCGCCGCCGTCGTGGTGAACGTGGCCTTCCCACTCCTCTCCCAGGCCTGGTCCGACGATGACCACGACCGCTTCGTGTCCATCTATCGCGGCGGGACCGAGGTGCTGCTCGGACTCATGGTGCTGGCCCCAGTGCTGGCCGTCGTGGTCGGCCCCCACGCCGTCACCGCGATCTACGGCCCGGCGTATGCCGAGGCGGCCCAGCCCCTGCGGCTGTTGGCCGTCGCCCTCGTCCTCATGACACTGAACGGCTGGCAGGCGCTCGTCCTGCTCTCGGGCGGACGCCAGAAGATCACCCTGGGCTACAACGTCGCCGCCCTCGGGGTGGCCGCCCTCGTCGCCTTCCCGCTGGTGGCCTGGCTGGGCATGATGGGAGCGGCCAGCGCCAGCCTCGCCACGGCCGTGTTCGTACTGGTGTGTTCGACCGTGGCCGTGTCCCGGCTGCTGGATGCCCGCCTCGACCTCAGCCGACTGGCCCGCCTCGCAGGCGCGGTGGCGGGCATGGTCGCCACGATGGCCGCCCTCACCGCCGTCGGCGCACCCTGGGGCGTGGTCGCCGGGCTCGGCCTGCTGACCTATCCGGGCTGGATCATGGCCTTCGGCGTGCTGCGCCCGTCGCAGCTCAAGCGCCTGAGCCGGACCCACACCGCGACTCCCGCTGATCCAGACATCGACCTCACCGTCGTGGACGCGCCGGTCCCCCAGGTCCAGGCCGCGCGATGACCTCCTTCAACATGCCCACCTCGCCACTGTCGATCTCGGTCATCATTCCGACCTACAACCGCTGCGACGTGGTCGAGCGAACACTGCACCAATTGCTGGCGCAGGACTACCCCCCCGAGTTGGTCGAGATCCTGGTCTGCGACAACTCCTCGGACGGGACGCCCGCCATGGTCCAGCGGGTGGCGGCGGCAGCGCACGCCGAGGGCCTCGCCTCCATCCGCCTGGTGACGAGTACTGAGCGGCTGCCGGCCGTGAAGCGCAACCAAGGCCTCGACCTGGCCGTCGGGGACCTCGTCATGTTCATCAACGATGACGTCTGGTTCCGTCCCAACGCCTTGGCCGAACACGCCCGCTCCCACCTGGCTCATGACGAGCCGGTCGCCGTGGTCGGCTACGTCGAGCAGTCAGACCAGATGCCACCGACCCCGTTCATCGAGTGGTACCGGCCGTTTGCTTACGACGCCATCACCGATCGGGTCGACGCGCCCGTGCCCTACACATTTCATTGGTCGATGAACCTCTCGATGCCCCGCCAGGTCCTGCGGGAGCGCAATCTCGTGTTCCACGAGGACTGGGCCAACATCGGTCACGAGGACATCGAACTGGGCTACCGGTGGACTCGGGCCGGCTACGACGTGATCTACAACCCGCGGGCCCGGGGGGAGCATTTCCACCCCCACGATCTCGACAGCGCCTGTCGGCTGCAATACAGCGTGGGCCGCGGACTCCGCGACCTCGAGGTGCTCATCCCCGACCCTGGGCTGCTCCAGCACTACGGCGTCTTCCGGTGGTCCAACTCGCCCAAGGCCGTCGCCCGCGGGGCGGCCCGTCGCGTCCTGTTCAACGGCGCAACGGTTCCGCCTCTGCAACGTCGGCTGGCCCGCATGAAGGGTCGCAACCGCATCGCCGAGTGGAGTTATTGGAAGGTGCTGTTGCACCACACCGAGCACGGCTACCGAGATCAAGGCCCGCGAGCCCCACGGCCAGTTCCCACCCGGGCCGGCCGCAACGCTGACATCGGGGTGACAACGTGACCGCACCGGCACACGTGCGCGGCGCCAGCCCTCCCCCACCCGCGGGGGGTCCTCCGGTCATCCTCGTCGTGGTGGCCGTGGCCATCGCCGCGGGCATCCTGGGAGCGGCCGCCGCCGAGGTAGGCAAGACCGCGCTGTACGGGCTCGTCGGCATCATCGGCGTCGGCCTCGTTGCCTACTCGATCCGGGATCTGTTGGGCCCACCCTGGCGCGATGCCGTCGAGCGGGCCGGTGCCTCGCGATTCTCCGCACCCCACCACCGGGCACCCTCAACCGCACGCTCGGTGGCCACGGCCTTGATCGGGGGAGTGGCCGCCGGATTGGCGGCCTGGTTCCTCGCCCAGCAGGGCACCAAGCTGATGCTGGGCGCGCTGGCGCTGGTCGCGATCGCCGCCGTGATGTGGCTGGCCTGGCCGCTCGTCATGTTGCTGATCACGACACCGCCTGACACCCCGCCCCGGGGCCGACACTTCGTCGACGAACCACCGGTCGCGTATCGCGGCCCAGCCCGGTTCATCGGCATCTGCTTCACCGTGGTCGCCGCCGGGCTGCTGGCCTGGGCCGCGGCTCAGATGGGCATAAAGGGTCTCATCGGCCTGGTCGGCGCCGTGGCGCTCGTCGGTGCCCTGATGATCGTGCGCAACCGCACCCTGTTCTTCACGTTCGCCACGGTGTGCTCGCTCACCGTGTTGTTCCACAAGTCGTTCGGGCCGCAAGACCTGCAACTCTCGGGCGGCGCGCCCGCGGTGTACGTGACCACCTTCGACACCATGTTGCTCCTGCTCTACGCCATCTGGATCAGCGAGGGCACGTTCGTCGCTGACGTCCGAGCGGCGTGGCGCCGCAGAATCCTCTGGCTGCCACTCATTGGTGCCCTGTTCTTGTTGCCGAGCCTGTTGGTGGCGGCGAGCTCGTGGCACTCGCTGGCCGAGTTGACCCGCATGTCGTGGATGTACCTGCTGTTCTTCTACATGGCGGTGCGCATCCGAACCCGTGCCATGGTGTGGGCCGTGCTCGGCGGCCTCACGGTCATCGCCGCCATCGAGTTCGTGGTGGTCGTGCTTCAGTGGAAGACCGGAGGGGTTCTCGGTCTTTCCTTCCTCGGTGTCCCGACCCAGCTCACCGCCCGCACCACCGACACCAGCACGATCGGTCGCCCGTTCGGCACGATCATCCACCCGGTGTTCATGGGAGCCACGGTCGGCTCGCTGAGCCTGTTGGGTCTCGCCATCGGACTCACGTTCAAGCGGTCGCTCATCAAGGTCGCGGCGTTGGCGGGGGCCGCTCTGTGCGTCTTGCCCCTGTACCTCGCCCATACCCGCGCCGCGTTGGTGGCGTGGGCCGCCATCGCCGGCGTGGTGGTCCTGGTCTCGATTGCTCGGCGCCACCTGGCGTGGTCGACGGTGGGCAAGGTCGTGATCGTCGTGCTGATCGGCGCCGCCGTCTTCTGGCCTCAACTCGTCAATACGTTCGAGGAGAACTTCAACACCGGCCACTTCAGCGAAGAGGTCGACTCGCGACGCGAGCTCAACGACCTGGCCGGACGGATGATCAGTGATCATCCCGAACTCGGGGTCGGCCTCAACAACTTCGAAGTCGTGATGGGCCCCTACGAGAAGTACGGGATCATCTTCTTCGACAACCCGGTGCACAACCTGTACCTCCTCTACCTGTCCGAGACAGGGGTGGTGGGTTTCATCGGGCTACTCATCGTCGGCATCGGCATCTACAACGTGCCCATCCGGCTGGCCCGCTCGCGCGACCCCCTTTTCGGAGGAGTCGGGCTCGGCGTTGCGGCCGTCATGGGTTTCCTCATGGTCGAGGAGCTGCTCGGTTTCTCGTTGCGCCAAGACGTTCCCCTGGCCTTGTTCTGGATACTCGCGGGCCTGGCCGTGGCGTGTTCGCGCCTGGCCGGGTTCGAAGGCTCGCGAGGCGCCTCCTCGCGCCGGAGGTGGATGTTGGACGGCGGGCACGCGGGCGGGATCACCTCCGCGACCCGCTCGCCCCGCCGTCCTGCCACCTCCGGCGCGACCCCCCGCTATTCCCTCCAACGGGCCCGCCCCGCCTGGCGTCCCATTCCCTGGGTCCTCACCGACCTCCTCCGAGCGGTCCCCGGGGAGACTCCGCTGGCCGCCATCAAGGCGGCATGGCCCCGGTACCACGTCGCCCAGACCCAAGCGGCGAGGACCGAACCGGCGATCCGGCCCGCCATGGCGGCGCCGACCCCACCGGTCGCTCGCCGCGGTCGTCCCCGTTGGCAGGCCGGACTGGCCGCGGGACTGACCGTGGTCTTGCTCTCCTTCGGCTTCGGCGGTGCCGTCAATCCATCCGGGGCCACGGTTCCCTTCCAGCGCTCGCAACTCAAGATCGTGTACGTGGCCCGCGCCCGGGTCGGCAAGGACCTTCTCCCCATCGACAAAACCGTGTCGCCGTTCCAGGGCATCTATGTGGCCAACGGCGACGGCAGCGGATCCCACGAGATTCTCACCCCGCCCCACGCCGACGTGTCCTACAACTGGCCCCAGTGGGCCCTCGGCGGGACTCGCATCCTGTTCACCGTGCGGGACGGGCCCCACGACCCGGACAAGAAACCTCCGTGGGAAAACCTGTGGATCATGGACGCCGACGGGCAGCATCCGCGACCACTGACCAACTACAACTACCGCGCCTTCCAGCCCAAGATGGCCCCGGACGGCCGATCCGTCGTCTTCTCGGCGCTGAACCCTCAATTCCCCCGCATCGCCACCTACCGGCTCGACCTCGTCACCGGCGAGGCCACCAACCTGTCGCAGGTGACCGAACCCAACGGTGCCCTCGACGCTGACCCGAAGTGGACGCCCGACGGGCAACACATTCTGGTAGCGGCGTCGCAGCAGACCACGACCCAAATCAACCAGCTGGACCCCGATGGGCAGAACCGCACGGCGCTCACCGCCGACGCGTTCTACAACACCGACCCTGAGGGCTCGCCGACCGACGCCAACGTCGTGGCCTACTCGTCCTACCGGGGCGCGAAGATTGACATCACCCCCGCGCTCGACGACGGCACCCCGAACACGAACCCCGACGACTTGGTGCTCGACCCGGCCAGCTGGATCGTCACGGTTCGCAACACCGTCACCGGTACCGAGACCCACCTCACCCAGGGCACCGCCTGCGTCGATCGCTATCCGACCAACGTCAACCCTGACCTCCAGGCCTCGTGTGCCCCCGGCGAATCATCGGGCTGGAAGCCGGTGTGGACTCCGGACGGTAGGGAGATCGGATTCACCGGCGTACTCAACCACGACACGACCTGCATCTGTGTGACCACGGCCGACGGGACGGGAGCCCCCGAGGCCATCATCCAGTCCAGCTCGCTCCTGCTCACCTGGTTCGACTGGACCGTCCCCGACCCGTCCAAGATCCCCCCGACCGCTACCCCCAACACCGACTACTTGTCCAAGAAGGTCGAATCCCAACTCCTGATCAGCGCCACCGCGCTGGGACCGAAGCCGAGCCTGGGCATCAACATCGAGCCCGCCGACATGATGCGCCAGGACACCGGGCTCGTGGGAACGAACGCCGACGGCACCACCAATGGCTCGGCCCTGCTCATTCCGGCGCCGCTCCAGGGGAGCTATTCCGCTGATCGCAAGCAGGTCGTGTTCGTCGGCAGCGCGCGCTACGACCTCAACCATCCCGATCCGGGACCGCCGCCCCCGCCGGGTCAGCAGCGACGGGAGCACGTGACCCTCGCCGACCTCGATCCCGTGCACAACTCCCGGACGATCGTGACCGGTTCCGATGCCCTCAACCAGGTGTTCCTGCGCACCGCCGACGGGACGGTCCGCCAGCTCACCGATCCGTGGACCGAAGACTGGCGCGACGGCGTGGTGACCGGTGACGCCCGGTCCAACACCGACCCCGTCATCTCGCCTGATGGGCGCTATGTCGTGTTCACCAGCCATTCCACCTTGACCAGCGAGTCGTTCCTCGTCCGTCTGGATCTTCAGACCAACGAGGTGCTCAACCTCACCAACGGCACGGCCGGCGCTGTGCGGGTGGACGACTCCTCCGCCAAGTTCTCCCCCGACAGCCAGAAGATCGCCTTCAGCTGGACCCAGGGTTCGGCCACCGACATCTTCGTCATGCGGGCCGCCGACGGTCTGGCCATCACCCACGTGACCGACGACAACGCCACCAACATCACCCCCGCCTGGTCGCCTGATGGCCGGTTCGTGGTCTACAGCCACCACGAGGGTCAGATCGACCTCAGCCCCATCCAGCTGCCGACGTTGTCGGGCCTGCCGCTCGACCACTGGACCTTGGTGAAGATCGAGGTGGCCACCGGCCGCGAGACCGTCCTGAGCAACGCCGCCGACGGACCGGCATTCAAGCCGGTGTGGGCCCCCGAGGGTGACCGCATCTACTTCATCGGCGTCGGTCCCAGGACCTTCGACGTGTTCAGCGCTGACCCGAACGGTGCCGGGGTGAAGCCGGTGCTGATCACACCAGCCATCAACGAGACCTCGATCGATTGGAGATGAACTTGCCCGAGCCAGAGGTCTCCCCACCCGACCTGACCGTGGTCGTCGTCAACTGGAACACCGTCGAGCTCCTCGATGATTGCTTGCGCAGCATCGGGGAGCACCCGGCGACGGACGTGACCACCGAGATCATCGTCGTGGACAACGCCTCCCACGACGGTTCGGTCGAACACCTCCGGGAAGCCTGGCCTGACGTCCGCGTGATCGCCAACACCGAAAACGTCGGATTCTGCCGAGCCAACAACCAGGCCATCCGGGCCAGCACCAGCGAGTTCCTGCTGCTCATCAACACCGACGCCCGTCTCACCGAAGGATGCCTCGATCGTCTGGTCAGCCGGTTCCGAGCCGACCGCCATACCGGTGTGGTGGGACCACGGCTCATCTACGGCGACGGCACGTTCCAGCGCTGGACGGCGGGGCGCCAGCTCTCCGTGGGTTCGTGCGCCAACTACTTCCTGCTCCTCGATCGGTTGGCCCGCCGTTATCCCCGGCTGTCGGGCATCTATCTCCCCTACGACACCAACGAACCGTTCCAACCAGGATGGGTCTCGAGTGCCGTCATGGCCGTGCGGCGCACCGCTCTCGACGACGTGGGCCTGCTCGACGAGCGGATCTTCGTCTACATGGACGACGTCGACCTGTGTCAACGGATGACCGACGCCGGTTGGCGCGTCTGGTACGCCGCCGACGCCACCGCCGTGCATTTCATGGGGGCCAGTACCCGACGCCAGACAGGCAAGGCCTCGCCCGAGGCGCTCCGTGCGTTCAATCGCTGGTTCGAGCGCCGTCATGGTCGCCCCCGGGCCACGGCGGTGCGGGCCCTCGAAGCCGTCGGCTTCAGCGCTCGGGCCGCGGCCTACGCCACTTCCGGCCTCGTCCGCGGCGATGACGACGCTCGCCGCCAGGCCCGTGCCCACTGGACCCACGTCAAGTTGAGTTTGGAGTCAACCCATGTCTGATCACGACCCCCACGACCATGATCACGATCACGATCACGGTTCCCTCACCGTCGAGGACCGCCACGAGCACGAGGCCGAGATCTACGACGCCATGTCTCGCCAGATGTTGGCCGATCTCTCCGACGAGGAGTTCCTGGTCGAGGCGGGGCAGATCCCGTTCCACAATCGCGAGCACGTCGACTACCTGACGTTTGCCATTGACCAGCTGAAGCCGCTCGCCGGCAAGCGCATCTTGGAGGTCGGCGCCGGGAGCGGGATGCTGGCCGTGTACCTCGCGCTGCAGGGCGCGGACGTGACCGGGATCGACGTGTCCTCCGGCATCCTCGAGGTGGCGACGAAGCGAGCCGAGGTCAGCGGGGTCAGCGACCGGACCACGTTCATCCACACGCCCATCGAAGAATTCGACGCTCCCTCGGGATCGTTCGACGCCGTGATCGGCAACAACGTCGTCCACCACTTCGAACGAGATCTGGCCATGGCCAACCTGGCCCGCCTCCTCGCCCCGGGCGGACGGGCGGCGTTCTGTGAGCCAGTGCTGTTTGTGCCCGAGGCCGTGCGATCGATTCGCTACTCCGAGACGGTGGCCCGGCGGTTCCCTCCCCACACCCACACGCCCGACGAACGGTCACTCAACCAGACCGACCTGGCCATCATCGAGCGGTACTTCGGCGAGGTCTCGTGGCGACCGTTCCAGGTGCTGTGCCGGGTTCAGAACTTCGTGGAGTTGAGCGACCCGATGTGGAACCGCCTGGAGAGCATCGATCGCTGGATGCTGCGCCGGATTCCCCCCACCCGCTGGCTCACCCGAATGATCGTGCTCACCCTGGATGACCCCCGACCCAAGAGGACCCCCTCATGAAGATCCTGATCACCGGCTCGGCCGGCATGCTCGGCACCTCCATCGTGCCCACCCTGGTGGCCGCCGGTCACGATGTGGTGGCCACCGACATCGACCTGACCACGACCCATCCATGGGGTGGCCAGGGTCCAGCCCTCGACTGGCTCGACGTCACCGATCGCAACGCCGTGCGGGCCGCGTTCATCAGCGTCGCCCCCGAGTTGGTGCTGCATTTGGCGGCGGAGACTTCGCTGGAGATCAGCGACGCCGACCCGGACCACGCCTATCTCACCAACACCGTGGCCACCAAGTACGTGGCCCTGGAATGCAAACGCCATGACGTACCCATGACCTACATCAGCACGGCCGGAGTGTTCGACGGCACCAAGACCGACGGCCCCTACACCGAATTCGATCCACCGAACCCCATCAACACCTATGGCGCCTCGAAATACGAGGGGGAGAAGGTGGTGGCATCCACGCTCGACAAGTACTTCATCATCCGGGCCGGGTGGATGGTGGGAGGCGGCGCGGCCAAGGACCACAAGTTCGTCGCCCGGATCCTCCAGCAGGTCCGTGAGGGCCGCACCACCATCTACGCCGTCGGCGACAAGCTGGGAACCCCGACCTACACCTACGACTTCGCCCACTGCCTGCTCGACCTCATCGAGTCGGAGCTGTACGGCCTCTACCACATGGCCTGCGAGGGCGAGGGCAGCCGCTACGACGTGGCGGCCCGCATCCTCGCCGTGCTCGGCCGTGAGGACATCGAACTCATCGAGGTCGACTCCGAGTTCTTCCGTGACGAGTTCCCCTCGGAACGACCCCGCTCCGAGATCATGCGAAACATGGCGCTCGATCTCCAGGGCATGAACACGATGCGGCCCTGGCCCGTGGCGTTGGCCGAGTACCTGGAGAACCACTTCTCCGAACTCATCGCCGCCGTGCGCATGACCGCCTGACGACCGAGAACCCCCTTCCCCCGAGCAAGGAGCGAGCATGACCGAGGTCCCCAGCCCCGCCAGCCAGAAGCACGCCGGCTCCGCCGACACCAGATCGGTGGCGGTGGTGATCCCCATCCCTGACGATCCGCCCTGGGAGTTGTTCGACGCCATCCCCTCCGAGATTCCGATCATCGTCAGCGACGACAGTGACGGCAAGCTGGCCCCACCGCCCCGCGACAACGTCTGGTACTTCGACTACGACGCCCAGCGTGACTACTGCGGCGAACACTTCACGGCGATGCCCCACAAGAGCGCGGCGAGTCGCAACGTGGGCCACTACATCGCCTACAAGGAGGGCTTCGATGTCATCGTCGCCCTCGACTACGACTGTCGGACCCGACAGGGCTGGCTCGAGGCCCACCTCGAGGCGCTGGACAAAGTGGTGGAGGCTCCCGCACTGAAGCCCGTGGTCACCAACGGCTGGGTGAACTCCATCGATGCTGAAGGGGTCTACGCCCGCGGGTACCCCTACGAACTGCGGACGCCCGAGCTCACTCAGGTGGAGGCGACCACCGCCACGGGCGAGGTCAAGATCAACATGGGGATCTGGGACGGCATCCTCGACCTCAACGGCGTCGACAAGCTCAACTCGGGTGAGCCCGGCGACCCCCAACTCGCCAGTGACGTCAACCGCATCGCCCTGGGCAACATCCCGGTGTGTGGGATGAACACGGCCTTCGCCGCCGAGCTGACCCCTGCCTATTTCTTCCTCCCCGACGCCTGGGTGAACGGTTGGCAGCTGAGCCGACACGACGACATCTGGGGTGGCTACGTGGTCAAGCGGCTCATGGACCAGCGGGGCGACCTGTTCGCCTTCGGCCACCCGGTCGTCGAGCACACCAAACAGACCCGCCTGGAGCGAGTGGTGGTGCTGGAGCAGTGGATGCACCTCATGTCCATGGGCTTCTACGAGCTGGTGGAAGCGGCGGTGGCCGAAGTGCCGGTGGCCGACTACACGACCATGTTCGCCGCCTTCGTCGAGGAGTTCGACCGCCAGGTCGTCACCTCCTCGCAGCCCAGCCACTACCTGGCCGTCTACCGCGAGCTGAGTGACTGGATGGCCCGCTGGTCCAAGGCGTTCGTGTCATGAGCGCCGACGAGCTGCCGGGCGTCCCGTCCCTGGGCGACGCCATCCGTGGCGACCTCGCCGAGATGGCGAAGATGAAGGGCACCCCCTTCCCCTCGGTGGGCGGGGCGATCGACATCCTCACCCTGCCGGGGACCTGGGCCGTGATCCTCTTCCGCCTCGCCAGCTACTGCCACCACCACCACCTTCGTCCGCTGTCGCGGCTCGGCTACTTCATGAACATCGTGTTGTTCAGCGCCGAGCTGCACCCCGCCGCCATCATCCAGCCCGGGCTGGTGGTGCCCCACCCGGTCGGCGTGGCGTTCGGAGGTGGATGCCGGGCCGGCGCTCGGGTCCACATCTTCCGCTGCGCGGGGATGGGCGGGGCCGGTAACCCCAAGCGCCCGGGACAGCCCGTCCTGGGCGACGACGTGTGGCTCATGGACAGCGCCAAGGTGCTCGGCCCGGTGACAGTCGGCGACCGGTGCATCCTGGGAGCCAATGCCATCGTCGCCGACGACGTACCCCCCGACATGTTCGTCTACGGCATGCGCAAGTCTGATCATTGGCGCCCGCTCGACGAGATGGGCCTGGGTGAGCGCGCCGAACGGGCGGAGGGCTACGGCATGGGTGGGCGCCTGGCTGCCGCCGAGCGCGAGGAAGTCTCCGAGCCGCTCGTCATGGAGCCGCTGACCGGCGCCGCCACCAACGGCCACGGCCCCCCGGCGACCAACGGCGGGACAGGCTGACCATGCGAGTGCTCGTCGACGCGACGGCCCTGGGCTCAGGGCTGGGGGGCGACGAGACCATGCTGCGCGGGTTGCTGCGGGGGCTGGCGAGGAGCGTGCCCACCGCGGACGACCAGGTGGAGGTGCTGGCCACCGCTGGTGCCGCGCTCCCACCGGAGGTCGAGGACCATCCCCAGTTCGCCGTGACCCGGGTGCGATCGCTGCCCGGCCCGGCCCACTTCGGTGCTCGCCTTCCCTTCGCCACCCGACGACGGGGGGCGGGGCTCGACCTCGTGTTCTCCGTCACCCACGGGGGGCTGGCTGGTGGCGCCCCCGCCGCCCTCATGGTGCAGGACCTCTCCTTCCACCATCATCCCGAGTTCTATCCCCGCGCCTCGAGGCTGCGCCTCAACACGCTGGTCGGCCACCAGGTCCGGCGCAGCGCGGTGGTGTTGACGGTCAGCGAGTTCTGCCGCCGCGACCT
>Ga0075021_10000245_pt1 | contig 30302 bp, 25 predicted proteins | sample ColStrG_CSR_2012_FD_72749 | JGI IMG/M metagenome (GOLD analysis project Ga0075021, IMG submission 72749) | Freshwater sediment microbial communities in response to fracking from Pennsylvania, USA - Cold Stream Run_MetaG_CSR_2012 | ecosystem: Environmental > Aquatic > Freshwater > Creek >...
ATGCAAAAAAAGGCCATTGTTGTCTGTGCTATGATGTTGCTTTTTTCTTTTTCACCAGTTGCTTTCGCTTATGAAACGATCGTAGTCAAGAACGGAGGGAGTATCGAGGGGGTGGTGGAGTTCACCGGAGCGGTTGTTCCGAAGGACCAGATGGTGAAGCTCAGTTCCGAGACAAAATACTGCGGCAACAGCCTCCCTGCGGAGAAATATCTGATCAAGAACGGGAAAATCGAGAATGTGGTCGTCTCTATCGTTGATATCAAGTCAGGAAAGGCGATCCCCAGTGAGCCGATCGTCTTGACGAACCTCAAATGCGGCTTTTCACCCCATGTTGCCGTGGGCTTCCAAGGGGGCAAGGTTATCCAGAAGAATGACGACACCATCTTTCACAACATCCATACCTACCTGAACGGAAAGACCATGTTCAACATCGGCCTTCCCGAAAAAGGTTCTTCGGTAACAAAACCGCTGTTGAGGACGGGCCTCATGGAAGTGACGTGCGACAGCCATCCATGGATGCACGGCTATATTCAGGTCCTCGATCATCCCTATGCCGTTGTCACGAATGCAAAAGGCGATTTTGCAATCAAGGACGTGCCGGCCGGCACCTATACTGTTGAGGCCTGGCATGAAGCGCTGGGTAAAGTAAAGGCCGCAAATGTCAAGGTTGAGAGCGGAAAGGCCAGCAAGATAAAACTTGAATTTAAAAAATAAATTTATCCGATGGAGGAAAGGCATATGAAAAGGGGAATAGTATTAGCAAGTCTCGTGTTTGTTCTCGTGATCATGTTGATGCCGTACGAGTCGCATGCCGTGCCGTCCTACGCCCGCCAGGTCAAGAAGCCCTGCACCGCCTGCCACACCATGTGGCCGAACCTGAACCAGTACGGAAGGCAATTCAAGGTAAAGGCGTATACGGATGTGAGCCCGGACTGGGAGATGATCACCAAGGACAATATGAATTTAGCTACGATCTCTCCACTTTCCGCGAGGGTCCTCTTTTACCCGAATATCAGGGAAGACAATAATAATCCAAACGGGCCTGCGGGAACAAATTCAGGTTCAACAAATCCGGGCCAGAACTCGACTAATTTTGATCAAGTCGCAATATTCTTTGCGAGCAGGGTTTTTGACTATGCGGGCGTATTTACGAGCGCAGAAGCGGATGCCGATGGCACTACAAACGCTACGTTCTCAGTGCCGACTTTAAAGATGGCCTTTCAGTATCCCCTGGGAGAGGGCAATACCATAGGTCTTGTCGAGTTCAAGGGAGTTGCTTCCGCCGCAGACCCCTTTAACAGTTTCGGAGGCAGGGACAGAGACGTGTCCTTCCAGGCTGAGAGCGCGCCCTTTATCCTTTCGTCGGGTTGGACCTTTGCCATGGCCGATGGGGATAATGTCGGGACCGTCCTTCACGGCTATTTCATAGGGAACCGTCTGTATGCGGCTATCGGCGCTATGAGAGGCGGGACTGTTAACTTTAGCGGTCCCGGCGCCACATCAGCGAATACTGCCTCGCAAGATCCGTATGATACCTACCTGCGCGCTGGCTGGGACCAGAAACTTTCGAATGGAGCTGTCACATTCGGGGCTGTGATGTACGATGGCAAACAGAGAATTACGAACAGTCCGGGCGCTGTTACCACGTACGATTCTAAAGTCAGAAGGGGTTATATTGATGCGTCCCTTGAGCAGAACTTTGGGGAAGACCATCTCTTTGAGGTGCAGGCCCTGCTTGGAAATGGCAAAGAGAGCAACGTTTTTGGCGGGAGCGAAGAAAGAAAGTTCAAGGGCTCCTATATTCAGGGCAGCTATTTCTATGACAGAAAGTACGGTGTGGTTGCTTCGATCAACAAGATAAAGTTTCAAGACGCACAGGCTACAGACTTTACAACCATTGGAGGAACAAACTTTGGAGCAGATAAAATAAATTCATGGCTTCTCGCTGTGGATTATCTGCCCTGGTTAAACACCAAAGCGGCTCTTCAGTATGTCAATACCAAGACGACATATGTAAGTGGGGTCAGTGCTGATACGACCGATAAAATGACCAGAATCGTAATAGATATGCTTTTCTAAATTGTCGATTCCCCCGGGGATGGACCAATCCCCGGGGTGTTTTTTCTAAACAGCAGGAGGTCGGTCATGGCGGAAGCCGGTGTGACAAAAGGCATTGTAAAAGGCATCATAAAGTTTACCGCCATACTCGGCGCGGGATTTATACTTCTTTTTGTTTTAAAAAAAATGCTGCTTGCTCCGACGGAAGACGGGTACCGATTTTTCCCCCTCATCGGCAGCAGGGACTGGATCTGGATCGTCGCGCAGTTGCATCTGAATTTTGCCGCTTTTGTTCTGGGGGTCCCCCTGTTCGCGGTTACGATGGAATACATCGGGTGGAAAAAGTCGGACGAGAGGCTCGACCGGATCGCCTACGACTTTACCAAACTCTTCACGCTCGCCTATACCGTGACCGCGGTGATGGGCTCGATCTTCCTCGTGAGCCTGCCGCTGCTCTACCCAAAATTCATCGATTATATGATGCAGATCCTCGGCCCCACCTGGTGGCTGTACCTTATCGTGATGTACGGCGAGGTCATCGTTTGTTATTATTATTTCTATTCATGGCAAAAGCTGAAAGCCCGAAAAGGCTTTCACGTCGCCCTGGGCGTGCTGTTGAACGTACTCGGCGCTTTGCTGCTCTTGATTACGAGCGCTTGGGTCGGGTTCATGACCACTCCCGCTGGTGTTACTCCGGAAGGTGAACTCGTGAGCAGATGGGGCGCGATCCACACCCATATGTGGATCCCATTGTTCCTGCATCGGTTCATCGCCAATATCGTATTCGGGGCCGGGATCGCGGCGGCCTACGCGGCGTTCAGGTTCATTATTGCAAAGACGGATGAAGAGAAAGCCTACTTCGACTGGATGGGCTATACGTCCGCGATCATCTCGATCGGCGTCTCGTTGCTCCTTCCCGGTGTCGGCTATCTTCTCGGCGTTGAGATCTATTCGTTTAACGAACAAATGGGTATCCAGCTTATGGGCGGATTCTTCGCGTGGCTGTGGGTCATGCAGGCCATCCTGATCGGCGCTATCTTGTTCTTCATCAACTATTATCTCTGGATCTCCCTCCACAAAATGCCCGGCGGAGAGCGATATTTCAAATACGTTAAATTTCTCTTTATCGTTCTTCTTTTAGGCTATGCGGTCTGGCTCACGCCGCATGACGTGGCGCTGAGCCTCGAAGAAGCGAGGCGAACGGGAACCTATCACCCCGCCTTGGGCAAGCTCGGCGTCATGGCTGCCAAGAATACCGCGGTCATCCTGTCCTATCTCGCCACGTTCTTGAGTTTTGCAATTTTCAGGATGAGCAATAAAGAGCCGACCGTATCATGGGCCAAGAGCGGGCATACGGCGAGGGCCGTCATCATCGTGGTTTCGGCCGTCGGCGTGTTGGGGCTCGGTATTTACAGCTACGTTGTTTCCGCATCAGTGAGGGTGAAGGTGCTTTCACCGATCCAGTTCGGTCTCTTCCTCGTTGCCCTAGTTGCCCTCTACATACTGGACAGCCGCATGTATAAAGGCGCCCGGATCATCGGCGAGCCCCGGTGGGGCAAGATGCCGGAACGGTCCCAGTATGCGTTGATTGCGATAACCGTGACCTTTACATGGCTGATGGGGATGCTCGGGTACATGCGCGCAGGCGCGAGGCAGTACTGGCATGTGTATGGGATCATGAAAAACACGAGCCCGGATGCGTTCCTCCCGACCCATGGATATGCGTCGATCGTGATCACGATCTCCACGCTGCTCTTTCTTCTCCTCGTCTCTCTCGTGTTCTGGAGCATCATGAAGCTTGAGAAGGTTGTCGAGAATAGGAGGGGGGAGCAATGAAGAAGGGCGTTCTGAAACTCGCGATCATCGTCATTGGTCTGAACCTGACGTTTCTGTACATAGGCCTTGCTTTTCTGCCCCAGTCCGAATCCAGGCCGCCGAAGGTGATCAAGATAGCGGAAGGTATTTCCCAGGAAGAACTTATCCAGGTCGGCGAAGAGATCGTTTTCGGAAAAGGCCAGTGCATGGTGTGTCATGTCGGAAAACCGGAAGCCGGGATGAGGTCTCCGGCCATGTCCGGTATCGGCGCGGAGATGGAAAAAGAGGCGAAAGCGCGAGGGATAACTCCGGAAGAACATGTCTTCGAGGCGCTGGTCAACCCTTCCAAATATATTGTGAAGGGTTTCGAGGACATCATGTCGCCCGTTCACACCCCGCCGACGTCTATGACCGATGGAGAGATCATCGCTGTAGCCGCGTATCTGCAGAGCCAAGGAGGGAAAGTAACTCTTTCCTATCCGGGTTCTCTGCCGATACTAAAAGCCCAGATAAGCAAGGCAGGAGGGAAGTAAATGCAATACCTATTCCCCATCATTACCTTAATCGGCCTGGCAATCGCGATTGCCTCGGTCCGGCTGAAGTCGCCCTTTTTTAATTTTGTGGGCATCCTAACCGCTATTTACGGCGGGCTCAAGAGCCTGTCCTTTGTCATGCCTCCTCTTCCTGGTCAGGTCATCGTCATGTTCATGATCCTGTTCTTCTTTTCGTTCCTGATCTATTTTTCGATCCAGGACGAGACACTGAATGCGTTTCTCCAGCCCCTGAGGGCGGTGCTCGTTGACGAAGATAAAAAAATATTGAGGATCGTCATCATCTACCTTTTCATTCCCCTGCTGGCCGGATATCTCACGTACGCGAAGGTCGCTCCCACGTTCGAGCCTCCGCTTTCCGCAAGGATCACCCACCCGGAGCCGCCGTCAGAGATCGACTTCAAAGGGAACGCGATCAAGATCCTGGGACTGGAAAATCCCTTGCGAACGGATGCTGCGAATCTTCCGAAGTATGTGCAAGAGGGGAAAGTCATTTACTTCCAGAACTGTTTCTTCTGCCACGGCGCAGACCTGGATGGCCGGGGTAACTTCGCCCAGACCTTCAATCCTCCCCCGCCTCCTTTTCGGGGCACTGACACAATCGCCCAGTTGCCTGAATCCTATGTGTTCTGGCGGATCGCAAAAGGATGGAGGGGCCTCCCGACAGGAGCAACCCCATGGGATTCAGCCATGCCCGCATTCGAGGACATACTGACGCAAGATCAAATATGGAAGACAAGTCTCTATATCTATGACGCGACCGGCAATAAACCGAGGACATGGTAAGGACATGCGAAAGAGAGAATCCATAATGAGACTGCTCATAACCATCATCGTGCTGATGTCGATGCCTGTTATCGCGTTTCCCGAAGAAAAAGGCAAGGTCATTTACGAACAATGGTGCTCCTCGTGCCACGGCGAAAAAGGGGACGGGAAGGGCCCTGCCGCGGATTTTGTATGGCCGAAACCGAGGGATTTTACGAAGGGCACGTATAAGTTCAAATCCACGGGGTCCGGCGAGCCTCTTCTTGACTCGGATATTATCAGGACGATACGGGAGGGAAATCCGGGTACGTCGATGCCGGGTTGGAAACGGTTCAGCGACAGCGAAGTGAAGGCCCTTGTCGATTATCTGAAACAGTTATCGCCGGATACCTTTACCATCAAAGGCACTCCTATAAAGATCGGTTCGTTGCCCGGCGGGAAAGACAAACTAACGGCCTTGGGAAAAGAGCTGTACCAGTCAGTGAAGTGCTGGGAATGTCACGGCAAAGCGGGAAGGGGTGACGGCGAAAAGGGATGGCAGGAAAAATTCAAGGATGATTGGGGCAATAAGATCTATCCCGCTGATCAGACGAGTCCCTGGGAATACCGGGCAGGCGCGGACGTCAAGGATATTTTTAAGACAATCAGCGCGGGCTTCGACGGCACGCCCATGACCTCTTACGGTGATACTGTTTCCGAGGAAAAGAGATGGGCGCTCGCGTATTTTGTGAAGTCGCAGGAACAGACAAGGAACCTCGGGCTGGCATTGCGGGTGAAGAAAGTGAATGTCCTCCCTTCTTCAACTGATGATCCGGTCTGGCAGCGTGTCGATTACCTCGACCTTCCGATGGCAGGACAGATTATCTTCGAACCGCGTGATTTCACCGCTCTTATAACTAATGCCAGGATTCGGGGTGTTTATACGGGCTCGGAGCTGGCAGTAATGGTCGAATGGACGGACAAACAACAGAATAAGGGTGATGACGGACTTCCCCCTGATGCCGCGCGCATACAATTTCCTACAAACGTTTCTGATGGAGCTAAGCCGTACTTCTTCATGGGGGACAAGAAATTAACGGTCAATATCTGGCAGTGGAAGGCATCGGACAATCTCGGCGTTGAATTCACTGCAGGAGGACCGGACAATTTGGTTCAACAGGAACATCAGGTCATGAAGGCGACCTTTTCGTATACGGACGGCTTATACAGAATTCTGTTCACGAGAACTTTAAGCACCGGCGATAAGAATGATGCCGTGTTCGAAATCGGAAAGTTCACGCCTTTCTCCGTCACGCTCTATGATGGCCGGAATAATGAGGATGGCAAAAAGGGAGCGATCTCCGCGTGGTACTATCTGGTGTTGGAGCCGCCGACGCCCGTGACGGTGTACATTTTCCCCGTGCTGGCCTTTTTCGTGGTCTTGGGCATCGGCTTCCTGCTGCACAAAAACGTGAAGAAGAAAGGGTAGAGAGGACGATCGCCTGCCATGTATAGAAAAATCCTGATCCCTATAGACAATTCAAAATATTCCCGATACAGCACTGACGTCGGTGTACAGCTCGCCTCCGCCTTCGGTTCTGAATTAACCGGCAGTCATGTATACAGCGCGAACCTGCACGATAAGCGGTTCCGGGACATGGAAGCGGGTCTGCCTGGTCATTACCAGGAAGAAGAAAAACTGAAAAAATCGCGCAAGGTGCACGACTCTCTCATAGGGGACGGACTCAGACTGATATCCGACGCCTATCTGGAAGCCTTTAAAAATGACTGCCGTAAGGCCTCTTTACCGTTCAGCTGTAAAATGATGGAGGGGAAAAATTGGCTGGAGTTGGTAAAAGAGGTCCGGGGCAGCGGATATGATCTGGTGATCATGGGTGTTCTCGGCCTCGGCGCGGAGAATGGGAACCTCATCGGAAGTGTCTGTGAACGGGTAGCGCGAAAAGTTACCGCCGATGTCCTGGTGATAAAAAACGGGGCACCGCTCACCGGCAGACTGGTTGCGGTGATCGACGGCAGCGATTATTCCTTTTTCGCCTTCAAAAAGACCTTGGCGTTCGGCAAGCAGTTCCATGCGAAGGTAGAGGTCATTTCCGCTTACGATCCCTATTTCCATAGACGGGCCTTCCAGGCGCTCGTGGGCGTCCTTTCCGACGAAGCGGGGAAAATGTTCCGGTTCAAGGACCAGGAAAAGCTGCATGATGAAATCATAGACGATGGCCTGGGCAAGATATATCAGGGATATCTTGAGAGAGCAGTCCAGTTGGGAAGCGCTGAAGGTGTTGAAGTGAAAAGCACCCTTCTCACAGGAAAGGCTTACCACGAAATTTGCAAATACCTGGAAAAAGAACCACCCTCTCTTCTGGTGGCAGGCCGCTTCGGCGCGCACAGGACCGATGAACAGGACATCGGCAATACAACGGAGAACCTTCTCCGTCTCGCGCCGTGCAATGTGCTGATCACCGGCAGTCCAAGCTGATTAGTCCTCCTCGGACAGGCATGAATCCGCAGCATGCAATGATAGAGACAGTCTCTGACGAGATAAAAAGCTTAATGAGGAGGAATGCGTGAAACATCCTTTGGCGGGTTTGTTGACGGTGACTGTCTTTCTTATGTTGTCCGGCGTTTTTCTTATGCTCGAAAAAACCTGTGTGTATGCAGGTGTAGGTAATGAAGCAGTGGAAGGCCGGGTTGCCGACATTCTCTTCGAGGAATCGGCCGGCGGAAAAATAAAAGTAGTTGTTTTGGATTTCAACATTTCTCTTGTACCTTCTGGAAAGAAGTTGTCGGAAAATGAGCTCAAAGGGATAAAGACCCGGTACACAGAAGAATTCATTGCCGGCATCATTGGCAAGATTAAAGACTCGGGCAAACGGGACAACATATCCATTATTGACAATGCTAAGCTGGAGGATATCCTGCGAGAAAAGCAATTGCCGGCAACGGCCATTACCGAGAGGACGGTCACTGAACTCGGTCGTGTTGCGGGGGTAGATGTGATAATTACAGGTAGAATACAGGTGGACAGCGACTCCGAGACTGCAACGGCCAAAGTGATCAGGGTCAAAGACGGCGAAATTTTAGACATTGTCAAACAAGACAAACGGGAGAAGCCCTCTGTTGTTCATGCAACAGTTACTATTTTAGATACAATCGAAAAGCTCAAAATTGGTTCTTATAAGGCCTTGCCCTTGACCCTGCCCTCCGGCGGCACCCTCAATGTGACGGTTGATGTCGTTCGTGGGAATCCGATTGATGTGACCCTGATACCGGGCTCGGAATTAGAAAATTACAAAACTCAAAAAGAGGTCAAGAACGTAGCCCTCTTCACTGCCACAAAAAAGAAGAGCTACAAACGCTCTGCTAATCTCAACAATGGTGATTATTATCTTATCATTCGTGACAGCTCATTGGGCGTTTTCTCCGTGCAGCACAGCGAGATCAAGATAACGGCTCAACTGGAACGATGAGAGGCATAATGAATGAGTGCACTCAACGTTAGTCGCCTCTCCTGTATAATCACTTTGCAAATTTACATTGAGTGACAATGGTTCATGAGAATGGACGGCAAAAGGAAGTGAATTGATGGTAGGATTTACCGCATGAATGAACTTCACGTCATATCCTGGAATGTTACCAGGCAATGTAATCTTGCATGCACTCATTGCTACCTTCCCGCAATAGCAAGAAGAGAACGTTCCGAACCAGCTTCCCCCAGCGAACTGACAACCCAAGAGGCTTTGACAATCATCGATCAAATCGGGCTAATTAATCCCGAAGTCATGCTGATCCTCTCGGGAGGTGAGCCTCTGCTGAGAGATGACATATTCGAATTGTCCGCCTATGCAGCGGGAAAAGGTATGATGGTTGTCCTCGGGTCGAATGGGGTCCTCATTGACAAGCCTGTTGCGCGTTCGATGAAGCAAAGCGGAGTTTCCGGGATCAGCATCAGCCTGGATTCCATCGATCCTGAACTGCACGACACCGTTCGCTCATGTCCCGGCGCCTGGAAGCGGACCGTTGCGGCTATCAGGCACTGCGTAAATGAAGGCCTTTCGGTCCAGATCAATACGGTCGTGACCAGCAAAAACTATGACAAGATTCCCGAGATGATTGACTACTCAAAAAGCCTCGGGGCAACGGTTTTTAGTCCTTTCTTCCTGGTCTGTACGGGCCGGGGAGAAGAGCTGACGGACATCTCGCCCCAGCAGTACGAAAAAGTCCTGTCGTTTATCGTCGAAGCGCAGAATAAACATGATGGAATGATGATACGGACGCGGTGTGCTCCAACGATCAGAAGGATACTCTTCGAGAAAAATCCCGGCTCACCGCTGCTGAAGGTGGGGACGGGTCGATGTCTTGCCGGTCTCTCCTATTGCAGGATTTCTCCCGAAGGCGACGTTACACCCTGTCCCTACCTGCCCCTTACGGCGGGTAGTATCCGGGAAAGAGATTTCGGAGATATCTGGAACAACGCCGGTTTATTCAGCTCACTCAGAACGCAATCGGTCAAGGGAAAATGCGGCGAATGTACCTTCCGTATTCTCTGCGGCGGCTGTAGGGCGAGAGCTTACGCGGTTCATAAAGATTATCTGGAGGAAGATCCCTGGTGTGACCATATCCCCCGAGGAGGCGACGTGATACAACCGGCGACGTTTGGCAGGGACTCGAAGGCGCCGGCAAATGATGCAACAAGACCGCTCTGGACCAAAGAGGCGGAGGACCGGCTGAAGAGGGTCCCGTCCTTTGTCCGGGAAATGGTACGAAGGGCAGTCGAAGGATACGCGGTTGAACATCATTGTCAAGAGATCACCCCGAGCCTGATGGAGGAACTGAAACAAAAAGCAGGGATGGGAGGAATGCATGGACCTCGATAGGGGATTAACGGAAGAGGAAAAAAGATTCCTGATCCGCGCGGCAAAGCGCAAGAATCTTTTTTTGCTGTCCAGCATTGCGAGCGTTGTTGTGGCCGTATCATTCCTCGCGTACCACGCCTTGGTCGCAAGGGATCTGAACGGGCTCAGGTTCGCCGTCATAATCATTCTCTTGCTCTCGGGCCGTTCGTATTTACGTCTCTATAAAAGTGCGGTGATCTTTAGCAAAATATTAATCGTTTCAAAATAGTATCAGCATGAAGAGGTATGCCATAAAGATTGTCCTCCCCGAATGTTCCTATCGGGGATATGGTTTTTCAAACAATTAAAACCAGATTCCCGCTCAGAGCCTGCCCCAGCATGGTTTAAGCAGGGGCGGGAATGACAGGATTGGGAGTTTAAAGCTCTTTTGCTCCCGACCTCCACGATATACCCCCTTGATAAGATCACACACAACGCTCTCGTAGTTTTAACCTCTATTTTGGCTTCACACCCTATTTTTTTACAGTTGACATGCAACTAAATAGCTATTATTATGCTGATGCATTATACAACATTGCCGCTACAATTTGCTGCACTTTATTTTTTAGAGTTAACGAGACGCTGGCGTCCAAGTAATTTAATGGGGAGGGTGTAAGCATGGCGGAGACTTGTCCAACAACGGGCATTGAAAGACTGCTTCTCTCAACAGATGGTTCGGAATACAGCGAGGGGGCCGTGCGAGAGGCAATTACGCTGGCCAAAAGATGTTCAAGCAAACTCACGATAGTATCCGTAATCGAGACGAATCCTCAATTCGAAGCTTTGGCGCCCGAGGTTGTTGAGAAATCAGAAAAAGCGATGCGGAAACATCTCGAAGCCGTGCAAAAGAGGGCGGTTCTGGAAGGGGTAGACTGCGGCATCATTGTTCATCGAGGAGAGGACACGTACCAATATATCGTTGACGAGGCCGTGCGAAATAAAAGCTCGATGATCGTCATGGGCAAGCGCGGGCGCACGGGGATCAAGCGGCTTATGATGGGGAGTGTAGCAGCCCGGGTCATCGGCCATTCTCCGTGCAACGTCCTTGTCGTCCCTCACGAGGCGCGGGTGGAGTTTAAGAATATCGTGCTTGCCGTCGACGGGTCGCGGTACAGCGCTGCAGCCGCCATCGAGGCTATCAACACGGCAAAGCGAAACAAAAGCATGCTGATCATTGTCGCCGTCGTACTTTCCGAATCAATTCCTCCCATGGACATCGCTTTTTCGCAGACTCAGCGCGATCTTGTCGCGGACAAGGAACTCAAGGAATCGGAAGAGAACGTGAAAGCGGTAAAAGCGGCGGCGCAGAAAGAGGGCGTTTCGGTCACGGGGCTCATTCTCGGCGGTACGCCGTACGAAGCGATTGTCGATATCGCGAAGGAAAAGAACGCCGATCTCATTGTGCTCGGCAGCCACGGAAAAACAGGGCTCGAAAAGCTTTTGATGGGGAGCGTCGCCGAACGGGTCATCGTGTTGTCTACCTGTGCGGTGCTGGTGGTTAAAACCGTATAATATAAACTATGCTGAATATCCTCATTATTTCCGATAAAGCAAAGGACTTCTATGCGCTGTTCAAGTCCGCGGGATTCGCTCTCGATACCCTCGACGTGAGCAAGCATCCCGCATCCTCGGAATCCGATTATCTCGCCGCTGATCAATATGACATCGCCTTCCTTGATCTGGATACGGAGAAATGGCAGGAGCGGCTCATTCACGTTCGACACCGCATGCCGGTCATTGCTTTTTCAAGGCCGGATTTAAAAAAAGCAGTAGAGGCCATGAAGTTGGGCTCAAGCGATTATCTGGAAATGCCGCTGACCAGCGATATTCTTATCGAAGCGGTCAAGAGGCATAAAAAGCGGCTGCTCACGCACAAGCACGGTTTCGAGGAAAACATCGGGGTCAGTTCTTCCATGCAAGAGGTGTACGGACTGATCGAGAAGGCAGCGGTAAGCGAGAGCAACGTGCTCATTACCGGAGAGAGCGGTACGGGCAAGGAACTTATCGCGCGATCTATCCACCGGTGGAGCCCGAGGAGCGAGAAGTCCTTCATGACCATAAACTGCAGCGCAATTCCCGATACGCTCCTCGAATCGGAGCTTTTCGGCTTCGAAAAAGGAGCTTTTACCGGCGCACAGTACACGAAAAAGGGCCTTCTCGAACAGGCCGACGGCGGCACGGTGTTCTTCGATGAGATCGGCGACGTTACGCAGTTGTTCCAGACGAAGATCCTCCGGGTCCTCCAGGAAGGCGAGATCATGCGGATAGGCGGGATGCACTCTATAAAGGTGGACCTGAGGATCATTGCCGCGACGAACCGCGATCTGAAGATCGCGTGCCAGCGAGGGGCATTCCGGATAGACCTTTTTTACCGGCTCAACGTCATTAATATCCATCTGCCGCCGCTCAGGGATCGCATGGAAGACGTGCCGCTCCTGGCGAAACATTTTATCCTGGAGCATTCGGCGAAAAGAAAGGACATTCTGATAAAAGGCATTACCGCCGAAGCCTTGGACATATTAATGAGCCACACCTATCCCGGCAATGTGAGGGAACTTGAGAATATCATTGAGCGGGCCATATCATTCGCCAACACGTCAGAAATATTGCCGGCTGATCTACCGCCTTCCCTCAGGGAGTCCCCGGCAAGGCCCAGAAATTCAACGCTTCTCCTCAAAGAGGGGCTTGCAGCATTCGAGAAGGAAACAATAACATCCGCATTACTCGAGTCCAACGGAAATATTTCCCGCGCAGCAACTTCTCTCGGCATCTACCGTCAGCAACTCCAGCGAAAAATTAAACAGTATAGAATAATGATCTAATGCGTCTTGTGCAACGCAAAGTTGCGCTCACTCTCCTTCTTTAACTAAAATTACACCTATCACCAGGGGTTCTTGCAAAACTGTGCGTTATTCTCGAATGCGTAGAGTGGGGAACGTTTTTTCAAGCAGTTAAACCTATATTCCTTTTTGGAAACGCAATGAGAATGATGCAATGTGGGCTTGTACGAGAATTTATTCTGCAATATCCAATTGCATCAAGTTATGACTCTTGAATATTTATTATTACTTATCAGTATGTTAATGCCTGGCATGCTTATTGTATTTACTAGTGTTAACATGACGGTTGGGAGGGTCCCATGAAGACACTTTTGAAGAAACTTGAAGATATGATGGTTGCCATAACATTCGCGGAAGCAGGCGAATACGATAAAGCAAATAAGGAGTTGGGAGTGGATCTCACGCATGAGCAGGAGGAAGAGGCCGCCCGGACCCAGGTGCTTCAGAAAGCTACAAGCAAGTCGGTCTACGAAATTCCCGGCAAACAAACGTAAAAACCTGCGTTGCCCATTGTTCGAATGGAGAAATGTGTTTATCCCTCTCCTCGTAATAAAAGAATATTTTTTTTGTGCTCAAATAATCATTATAACGATAGGAAGAGATGCATTTATGTCGTCAATAAAAACGATAAACCGGGACAGCCAGGAAAAGCTCTACGTCCAGATGTGCTCCATCGTACGAGAGCAGATTGAAAACCTGGAATGGCCGGTAGGTTCTCAGATCCCTACCGAGGACGATCTCTGCAGAAGATACGACGTGAGCAAGGCCACCGTGCGGATAGCGATTGCCGAGCTGGTGCGGACCGGCTATCTCAAGAAACTACAGGGCAAGGGCACCTTTGTCATCCATTCCATGCCGGACCTCGGAATCACCATGAAGACGGTATTAACCGAACATTTATTTGGAGAGACGGTGAACGTACAAAAAGAACTTCTGGTGAGGGGCGTCAAAAAACCGCCCGAGGACATTCAGGCGCACCTGAAAACAGACAACGATATCTACTACATCCTGTGCAAACGGATGGTGAACAATGAAGCGGCCTATCTTGAAGAGGCGTTTCTTCCGCTGGATATTGTTCCTGATATAGATGAGGTTGATGTTTGTAATATGCCGTTTTACGAAATGATGCAGAAAAAAGCTACGAAAAAAATATTGAAAGTGGTGCAGATGATCGAGATGGCAGTGATGAACGAGGATACCGCTGCAATTCTTAAAAACAGCAACGGCTCGTCCATGCTTGTGCTCCACCGGCTTATTATCGGGCAGGATGGAAAGCTTATAGCGTATACGCGGCTCATGGGGAGCGGGAGAAAATATAAATTGCGGACGGAACTGGTGCAGATAACGTCATGAAAATTTTTTTGAATAATCAAGGGGGGGACTTATGAAGGAGGGCTTACAATGAGAATATTTAGAGATACCTATGAATTTCTGAAGGCTGCGTCTATAGCGCACGCCAAATGGGACTATGAAGTCTCCATGAACATTCTCAAAAACCGGAAGAAGATGTGGATTCTCTTGCTGCTTCTGTTGCCGATCGTGGTTGTATCGTTTGCAAACGCAGGCAGCATGCTCGGCGGAAAGAGCGCGTATGCGCCGGCGTTCTACTCGACCAACATTTTCCTTGTTTCCATAGCCATCGGGCTGGCCGCGGGGCTCATAACCGGCTGCATCGGCGCAGGCGGCGGGTTCATCATCACGCCGGCCCTTATGGCAGCGGGCGTGAAGGGGATTCTGGCCGTGGGGACCGACGTATTTCATATCTTCGCCAAGGCCATCATGGGGACGACCGTTCATAAGAAGCTCGGGAACGTTTCGGTAAAGCTGGCCATGGCGTTCCTCGTGGGTTCGGCGGGGGGCACCGTCATCGGAGGGACGATCAACAAAGGGTTGTATAACAAGGACCCACTCCTGTCCGAGGCCTTCATCAGCCTGGTCTATGCCGTACTGCTCGGTTTCCTCGGGATCTATTCGATGATAGACTTCTTAAAGTCCCGGAATGCCTCGAGCGGTCATGACGCCCACGGCGGCCCGTCGGGGACCACGGGATTGGCGGTGAAACTGCAGAAGATACACCTCCCCCCCATGGTCAAATTCGATGAAGATTTCGTCGGAGGCGGCAGGAAAATATCGGGTGTCTTCGTCGCCATGGGCGGTGTGATCGTCGGCATGCTGGCCGCCATCATGGGCGTCGGCGGGGGGTTCGTCACCTTCCCCATGTTTGTGTATATCTTCGGCGTTTCCACCGCCACCACGGTCGGAACGGACATCCTGCAGATCATCTTTACCGCCGGCCTGGCCTCGATCGCGCAATATGCCATCTATGGCTACGTGTTCTATACCCTTGCGATGGGCATGCTCATCGGTTCGCTCATCGGCATCCAGGTGGGGGCGCTCACGACCAAGGTCGTGAAGGGCATCCATATTCGCGGTTTTTACGCCGTCTCGATCCTCGCGGGTTTTATAAACCGCGCGGCCACCCTGCCCAAGAAGCTCGTGGAACTTGAATACATCAATATGTCGAAATCCTCCATCAATGCCATAGAGTTGGTCGGTAATATCGTCTTCTGGATCGTTGTCGCTCTCTTCGGGATATGGATCTTCAGCAAGTTCTTTGCGAACATGAAACAATTAAGGGAGGAGAGTTAGCCATGGCGAAGATAAATAAAAAAACATTGTCCACCGGAGCCTTTCTTGCGGTGACGTTCCTCGGCATTCTCTGCCTCATTTTTTCGCCGATCTTCGGGGACGGCAGGAACGGGCTCCAGTACTCCGACGACATGTTCAACAAGCTGTCCAAGGGGTCTTCGTACTTTATTCCCAAGGTCACAAAAAGCAATGAGAAGTTCAAAGGCACGAGCTTCGAGGTCGCCATCAAGCTCGACAAGTCCGAGCAGAATCCGGGTGCGATGAAAATGCTGGCTACGGCAGGCGCCGAGGCACGAAACGCGAGCCCGGAGATACAGATACGAGGGGACCTCGGCGCATTTCTGTCGAAGATAATACAGGACGCTGACGACATGTACAAAAACGACGGGAAAAAGGTCGCCGACCGGTACGGAATGGATGAAAAGGAGGCCATGACGACCTGGTGGAACGTTCTGAAAGGAATGGACAAGGGCCTCAAGAAGCTCGGCAAGATCAAGGAGTCGGAAATAGTTTCCGACGTTATGAGAAAAACCGTCGAGCCTGGGTTCAATTATTACAAGATCGAGGCGCAGCAGGTCGCGGACAGGGCCTGGGTCATGACCGGGCTCCTTGTATTTTACGTGATTTACACCATGTGGTGGGGATTTGCCATCTTCTATTTGTTCGACGGCATGGGTCTCACGATGAAAAAAGCCAAAGTGAAAAAAGAGATATAGGAGGGGGCATGAAAGTACTCGTACCGATCGACGGATCAAAATATTCCACGGAAGGCGTTAAAGTCGCCTCGCACTATGCAAAAACGAAGAATGCCGAGACATACCTCATCACGGTCGTACCATCGGTCGCGGACATCGATCTCGAGCTTTCCGCTTCGGACCGCGACCGGCTTCTTGAAAGTATGAAGGTCCGGGGCGAGGAGCTCCTGGCAAAGGCAAAGGACGTGTGCAAATCCTGCGGCGTGACCGCGGTGAACACGGTCCTGGCAACGTCGCCTTCACCGGCTCAGGAGATCGTGTCCTTTGCCGAACAGGAAAAGGTGGATCTTATTGTAATCGGAAGCAAGGGGAGGAACGCGAGCAGCAGGTTTCATCTCGGAAGCGTGACCGCAAATGTGGTCAGCAACTGCCATTGCTGCGTCCATGTGGTGAAGGAGACGTGCTGGACATGAGGAAATTTCCCTTTCCCCTGTGTGAGGCGGCAACCCGGGCGCCCTATTTCTTTTTAAATCCGGTTACGCTATAATAACGCACATGAATCGTACATGAACTGCGTTCAACAAAAGGGGATGAAAATCGATGTTTGTATGCTTCTCGATCATCACCCCCACCTTTGGTTCCTCCCCCATTCCCCGCTTACTTTATGCGGGGACAGGCTTTGGGGAGGCGTTTTGGTGAAAGGCGTTTTCAGTTGAAGATACGGGATAAATTGTTCCTCGGTTTCGGTTTGTATATCATGCTCGCCCTGATACTGGGCTCGTTTGCCTATAAAGAGATCCGGAAGATCGGTACGAGGCTTTCCCTCGTCGAAACGGCGGATGACATCACGAACACCATTCTCGAGGTGCGACGGTATGAGAAGAATTTTCTCCTCTACCGGGACCCCGAGGATTTCCGGGAAATGAAAAAGTATCTCACGATCTTGAAGGACAGCATCGAAGACATCAGGACCGAAGTCGTCGGTGAAATAAACATGATCGATGAGCGAGATGCGTTGGGTTCGTCCGAAGACCCGGTCAGGCGCGAAACGACCGACAGCAATTACGAGATGATGAAGCGGACCATCGGCGACTACGAACGGCTGATGGACGTCATTGCCAAGAACGCCGGCGCACAGGATACGGTGAAACAGATGCGCCGGACGGCCCGTGAGATACAGTCCTTCACTCAAAATCTCGCCAAACGGGAGCGCGCAAACGTTGCCGCGGCCATAACGAAGTCCGTAAACCTGGTCTTTGTCGCACTCGTGCTTATTATTCTCTTCGGGACGGTCATCAACATCAAATTGGCGACGAGCATCGCCACGCCGATCCGGAGGCTTGAAAAAATCACCAAGAAGATCGCCAAGGGAGATTTCTCGGAGACCATTGAAGAGAAGGGGAAGGACGAGCTTGCATCCCTTGCAGTATCGTTCAACCTGATGGCCGGGCAGCTGAAAAACGCCTTGTGGTCGCTTGAAAATACCATAAAAAAATTGAGGGACAAGCAGGCGCAGCTTGTGGAAGCGGAAAAACTCGCTGCCGTGGGAAAGCTTGCCGCCGGCATTGCCCACGAAATCAACAACCCCCTGACGTCGGTGCTGACGTTCTCGAATCTTATGCTGGAACAGTGCCCTCGTGAGGACCCGAGATATGAGAAGTTGCGGCTGATGGCGCGGGAGACGGACCGGGCGCGGAACATCGTAAGGCAGCTTCTCTCGTTCGGAAGAGAGGTTGTTCTCAAGCTCGAAAAGATCGACATCAACGGCACGATCGGCGATATTCTCGACTCGCTGACGAACCAGGAGGCCTTCAAGGGGATTGAGCTGAACAAGGCCCTTGCAAACAATCTGCCGCCAGTGTATGCTGATCCGGCACAGATCGGCCAGGTGGCGCTGAATATTCTCTTGAACGCTATTCACGCCATTACCCCGCCGGGCAGGATCAATGTCGAGACACGGGAAACCGGCGGTTTTGTGGAAATAGTTTTTACCGATTCGGGAGCGGGCATCCCCGAAGAACACCTGGGAAGAATATTCGATCCCTTTTTTACCACGAAGGATATGACCAAAGGAACCGGGCTCGGTCTTGCGGTCAGTTATGGCATTATCAAGAAACACAACGGGGACATCGAGGTCTCGAGCGTCGTGGGAAAAGGGACTACCTTCATCGTGAGGTTGCCGGTCAATGGATAGAGGAGATAAACTCAGGTCGCTCGTTGTTGATGATGAACCGAGCGTATGCGAGGCCGTTAAGGCCATTCTGGAAACCGAGAACATTGAGGTCACGACCACCACGAGCAGTTTGGACGCGGTGGAGGACCTCAAAAAGAATTCCTACGACCTTATCATTTCCGACCTCAAGATGCCGAAGATGGATGGCCTCCAGTTCTATGACCAGGTGAGAGAACTATCGCCGGAGAGCGTTTTCATTATCATCACCGCATTCGGTACCATCTCGTCTGCCGTGGAGGCCGTAAAAAAAGGGGTGTATGATTACATCCCCAAGCCGTTTACGCCGGACGAGGTGAGGATTCCGGTCAGGCGGGCGCTGGAGAAAAAACGGCTTGAGCAGGAGAACATCGCACTCAGGACCCAGATCGAGACGAGGTATTCGTTCCAGAGCATCATCGGAAACAGCCCGGAAATCCGCGAGACCTTCCGCATCATGCGCCACGCAGCGTCGAGCGAGAGCGGCGTGCTCGTTACCGGCGAGAGCGGCACGGGAAAGGAACTGGTCGCGCGCGCCGTCCACTCAAACAGCGTTCGGGCGCGGAGAAAGTTCGTGGCCGTGAGCTGCGGCGCGATCCCCGACGGACTCATCGAATCCGAGTTGTTCGGCTACATGAAAGGTTCGTTCACGAGCGCGGTGTTTGACAAAAAAGGCCTCGTGGAGGAAGCGGACAGGGGGACCCTGTTTCTGGATGAGATCGGAGAACTTGCGCCCACGCTCCAGGTGAAGCTGCTCCGGATCCTGCAGGAAGGAGAGTTCCTGCGCATCGGCGATACACAGACCCGCAGGGTAAACGTGCGCGTGATCGCGGCCACAAATAGGGACCTCAAAAAGGCCATTGTCGACAAGCTGTTTCGGGAAGACCTGTACTACCGGTTGAACGTGATCCCCATTGAGTTGCCGCCGCTCAGAAAGCGGAAAGAAGATATCCCGCTCCTGATCAATGCGTTTATCGAAAAGCACAAGGGGAAGGCCCCGGAAAAGAACATTACCGGCATAGCGAAAGACGCCGTGCAGGCGCTGATCAACTATCACTTTCCGGGAAATGTGCGGGAGCTGGAAAATTCCATTGAGTATGCCATTGCCTTTACTGCCGGCCCGCTCCTTCAGCGGGACGATTTGCCGAAGTATATATTGGAAGGCAAGCAGCTTGTCGAGGCGGCCCAGAAAATCTCCATCATGCCGCTCAAGGACGCAAAGTGCCAGTTTGAAAAGAGCCTCATCATCGCCACCCTTATCGAATCCGGCGGAAACATCTCCGAAGCAGCCCGTCTCCTGAGCATCCACCGCCAGAATCTCCAGCAAAAGATCCGCCTCCTGAACATCGACCTTTCAGCAATCTCTACGATCGGATAAAGCTCGGGAAGTGTTCTAACGTTGTAATACCTGAATTTTTTTACCGCAATAACAGCTATCCGCAGTTCTGATTGAAGTGCGGAATGAAGACTACACCTGGTAATCCTGCATCGGCTTGATTTCTAGATTTTAACAGGAACACCTACTGTGGAATGTCAATATTGCGACAAGGGCAAAAGAATGCCACTTGTACTATGCACTAACGGTTTTGCCAGTTACCGGCGGCTTGCTGCGGCGCTGCTTCAGCGGCGAGATGACGGTCTGAGTATATAGTTGGATACCACTATCAGCACCAGTGCAATCGCCAACCAGAGACTGAGGAGTGACGCCCTTTGTTTAAGTCCCGGAACCACGCTCAAGATACCTATCATGTGCGGCCAGGGCGTCGTCATCAAAGGAAATGCTACCAAGCCCAATAGGGTGACCAATCCGCCGAGAATTTTCTTCTTCCACACAGTCGTCTGCGTAATAATGAGAATCCCGAATGAAACAGCTAACAAAATGGCGCTGTAGAAAAAAATCAAGAGCCCGGTATCATGGAATGATTGTTGGCGGATCGCATCGAAAGCGGAATTTTTCAACATACTCATCGTCCTCGCAGTTTCTTTGAAGACAGCGAGAGTCAAAAGCCCTGAAATCCCGGCGCCTGCAAACAACGGCACCAAATGTGCTAAATCGGTGTCGCCTAGGACTTTGTATCTTGAAACAAGCATGCTGATGCAAACGAGGGTCAGACACGGCAGAATCATGGCCGCCGTGATCCACCCATGGTACGGCGCTGTCGCCGCGTAGGTGCTGATCTGGTTTGTCTCCCAACTCAGATCGTGACTTCCTGTGTGGCCGATGATCATGGCGATGAGGGCCGTGACCAGGGTTATCCAGCCGGTGGCAAGTAATATCCGTTTGTGCGTGTTTTCCATTCCTTTGACAACCTAACGCGCAGGTGAGTCAGACGGGTTCACCGTCGTCTCGACCCGGCTGGTTATCCTTTCTTTTTATAGTTTGCCCCAAAAGAACGAGTCCTTACGACTCACGAGATCAAGCGTATACAGACATTCTTCATCTTTCGGTCCATTCGACAAAGCGTCAATCTCCACAATATTCTCACCAAAGTCGAATGCAAATATAGTTCTCTTCTTGTATGCTCGTGTGGGAAATTGGTCAATTTGAATACCAGCACACTTCTGTTTTTTTGATAAATCGGCGAGAACCTTTTTTAACGTGGTAAATAGTATGATGGTGTTCCGGCTCCTGTAAGAGTGATTGTGTATGGTAATAGGCCCATTATCTAAAACCTCAATAACGACTGTATAAGGTGAATCAACTGTTTGTCTTAGAATGATGGATTTTTATCGGTTTCGCAGAAGATGACACCTTTTCCTAACTTGTTTATTTCGGTATATAGCGCCTCGATTGCCCTGATTGTTGCATAATCATCGTCCTGAATGATTTGAGGAAATGTTTGACCAGAAGGTCGATAGATATCTTTCACGTTCGCCGACATCGTACTTGTTGCAATTGTCGATACGAACGCGAGTGCAATTACAAATATCCTGATTTTTTGCCGGCGGCGGGCAGACGGGCATCGGTCTATATATTGTCTTTGCAATGTTCAACCATGTATTCTTCGATTTTAACTGGCCTTCCAATTTGTGTATGTTTCAACTCGTATTCTGCCTCTCCTATATATTGCTAGCGAGTGCACAATAGACATAATGGTTGACAGTTGCAAAAGTGGCCTGCCCCTTGTCACCGTGGGGATACTTGGATGCAATAAGTGTCCAAATACAGAGCCACAAACAAGGAGGCAGATCATGAAGAATTCTATCACAAGTGTAGGTCTCGATGTGCACAAAAATTCTATTTAAATTGCTTTTGCTGTGACCTAGGTGTACTCCACAGCCTATGTTTCAGCATTACAGCCGTAGCTATTCAATCGCCGTAAATCCCATCGACTCCGCCAGCGCCTTGTTCATAATCTCGCCTCGGTAGGTGTTGAGCGCGCTCCGTATGATCGTGCCATCCTGTATGGCCTTTTCGATTCCCATCTCAGCGATAATTTTAATATACGGCAGGGTCGCATTTGTGAGTGCAAGCGTCGACGTCCGTGGATACGCGCCGGGCATATTTGCCACGCAATAGTGGATAATGCCGTCCACCTCGTACACAGGGTCATCATGCGTGGTCGGTTTCGTAGTTTCGATACAACCGCCCTGGTCCACGGCCACGTCCACGATCACCGAACCTTGCTTCATGGTCTTGAGCATCCGGCGCGTAATGAGCACCGGTGTTTTCGCGCCCGGTACGAGTACGGCGCCGACGACGATATCGGCATCCTTTATCTCTTCAGCAATGGTTTGGGCCGTCATCGGCAGGGTGCCCACCCTTCCCATGAACAGCTCATCGATCCTATGCAGTTTTTCCACACCTTTGTTCATGACCACTGTTTCCATGCCGAGATTCGATGCTGTTCGCGCGGCGTTTGCGCCCACGACGCCGGCGCCGAGGATGACGATTTTGGCGGGCTTTACGCCAACGGCGCCGGTTGCAAGAATGCCTGATCCGCCTTTGAATTTCTGGAGGTAGTAGGTCCCCATAAGCGGCGCCATTCTTCCCGCGATCTCGCTCATGGGCGCGAGGAGGGGCAACGCTCCGTCCCTGGTCATGGTTTCATACGCGAGACCAATCACCTTATTTTTAAGGAGCGTCTCGGTTAGTTCGCGGTTCGGAGCAAGATGTAGGTAGGTGAAGAGGGCTTGCTTTTCTCTCAACAGGTCGTATTCCGGTAAGAGCGGCTCCTTTACCTTGACGATGAGTTCCGCCTCCTTGAAAAGTTTTTTCTTCTCGACAAGATCCGCGCCGGACTGTTGATAGTCCTTGTCCGGAAAGCCGCTTCCGATCCCCGCGCCCGATTCAACGAGGACCGTATGGCGATCACGCTTCAAGTCTTGTACGCCGTAAGGCGTGATGCCGACTCGAAATTCTTCTGTTTTAATTTCTTTCGGTACGCCGATAATCATGTCCCGCCCCTTTCCTTGCCGTATAAGCTATCTAAACTGTATCATGACTTCCGTGGGATTGCAATGCCGCCCCGAACGGGGGAAAGGACACTGGAGTAAAACTATATGTTTGTCTTGAGCTTGAAGCCGTTCTTGCTGCTAATGATGTTTTGTAAGCTCACGATGAGCGAGGTAAGCAGTTTTACGATATTCATGCGCTTCCTGAGAAGATCGCGGACCGGACGCTCTTCTTTGGGATAGATGTATCCCTCGGGCAAGATCCCCAGCCGCAGCATCTCGACCATCCAGAAGGCGTCGCGCTGATCGTCGGCGTATTTCAATCCCCTGTATTTCTTGATCGCAGCCGGATTGAATAGACGCACCTTGTAAGCCTCCGCCAAGTGCGTCCACGAGCCAGTACCGGTTATATTATAGGTTGACTCGATGACTATGCCGACAATCTGTTCTTTGTGCGGTTTCAGTGCATCAAGGATAAGCTCACGATCGTTCAGCACCTTCTTCTTGAATACTTGTTGCCGTCTTAATCCTTGATGCCAAGATGCGTATTTCTTGAATGTAAACTGGAACCGGAATATAGTCTCATGCAGCACCTCCAAGGTTAGATTGAACTATTTATTTAAAGCATGCCAGAATGCCGAGGCGCTTAAGTATGCTGAGGTGCATTCATATAGTTGGATAATGTACAAACGCGTCCTGCAATATTTTTTTTGCAGCATAGTGTCCGATTTTTTCCTCTTGAACTCACCTTGTAAAATGGCTATACTCTCCCGGTATTTCACAAAACACATCTGCGGGAGAGACTTCGTGGCTTAATGAATACCAGTTGATGGAAAACAGCTATAGTACGGAATCAACTCAAAAGTTGCAAAATACGCGCAAATTACATGGCTATTAAAAACCAGCCATTATCGGGCATCAACTATGAATGCTAAAAAAAATATCGGCTGTTTTTTGCTGGTTCTGCTCCTGGTCACCGGCAGTTACTATTTTCTGGACGCAAGAATAGCGCTCTTTGTAGAAAAAATCTGGGCGGCCAACGCGCGTCTGAGCATCTTCTCTGCAAATATTCCCGACTTTTTATTTCCTATCGTGTGTGTTGTCACGGGTATTGCGTGGGCGGCATATTTTTTCCTCGTTCATAAAGGTATTTACAACACTCATGCGCGGTTTTTTCTGCTTGTCGCCAGTACGGTGCCTTTTGCTTTTTTCCTAAAATCCATTCTGAAGTTCGTGGTCGGCAGAATCAATACCAGGTTCTGGCTGCTCCACCTCCGATATGAAAATTTTCATTGGTTTCACGGCAAGGGAAACTACAGCAGTTTCCCCTCGGGACACATGGCCGTTTTTACGGTTCTCGCTGCCGCCTTATGGTATTTTTATCCGCGCTATCGTTTTGCCTATATGGGATTTCTGTCGGCCCTGGCGCTGGCTTTACTACTGACAAATTATCACTTTCTGAGCGATATTATTGCCGGAGCGTATCTTGGGTTATTTGTTCATTTTACCACCCTGCAAGCTTTAGCGTTATTTCATAATGCCAGGCAAAATGCAGGGGCAGTGGAAAAGGAATGAGTATTATTATTTTAAACACAGCTTGCTGCCGATCTCTTTCTATCCGTGATAAATTAGAGCGTTGAATATGGAACTTATTATATGCTATTATAGGATCTAGGAGCGGGTGATACTTTCTTGGGAATCCATACCCGTATAAACAAAATGAAATTGTATCATCTGTAGACTTGAGCCGCTGCCGATACAGGCGCGCTATCATGGATGACGCTAAAAGGAGATGTTTTATGAAGAAAATGGTTATCGTTATAGGCTTACCGCTTATTTTATTCAGCTTAACTTCTTGCGCGGGCGATGTGCTCAAGGCAGTCAACAGCGGAAATACGACTGCGGTAGAGAAAGCGATAGCAAGCGGTCGTGATGTTAATAAAAAAGATAAGAACGGGAACACGCCGCTTATTCTCGCGGCCAAGCATGGCGACGTGGGGATTGTACAGGCTTTGGTAATGAAGGGCGCCGCCGTTAATATAAAGAATAGCGATGGCTATGATGCCCTTTTAGCCTTGACGAATTATACGATGGCTGGTTCCCCGTTAGAAAACAAACCAACGTCGGAGCCTATTGGGGTTATTACCGAAGGACACCTGAAGGCGGCGGCATTATTACTTGAGCACGGCGCCGACGTTAATACAAAGGCGAAGGACGGCAGTACGGCGTTGATTGTTGCGACCAAGTTGCATAAAAAGGACCTTGTTGATCTGCTGCTCAACAAAGGAGCAGAGGCCAATATTGCCAATCAACAGGGATCTACGGCCTTGATTGTCGCGGCGTCTAAGGGCTATGGGGAACTCATCTGTCCCTTGTTACGGAAAGGCGCTGACAAAGAGACAAAAGACAAAGAAGGCAATACGGCATCATACTATGCCGACAAAAACGGCTATCGAGAAACCACCGAATTGCTGAATAAGCCCTGTCCCATTGAGAGCCTGGATAAATCCGCATCACCGGTACAGGAGAGGCCGGCTGAAGAGCGTTTAGCGGAGAAACTTATAGAGTCTTTGAAGGACTCGGACCCCTCGGTCAGGTGGGATTCCGCACGAAGGCTCGGCGAGCTGAAAGAAAAGCGCGCAACAGTCCCCTTGGTTGATGCGATGGCGGATGCGCATCCCTATGTGAGAAGGAGAGCAGCAGTGGCCTTGGGGGAAATGCATGACATACGGGCAGTCGACTCCCTTATCAGGGCTTTGAATGATGAAGATTCCTTTGTGAAAAAGTTCGCGTTGGAAGCTCTTGAGAAGATAACGGGGCAGCAAATCGTCGGGGACTCAAAAAAATGGCAGGAGTGGTGGAACCAGAAAATAAGACAAAATTAGGACGATTGAGGTTGGACGTACTTCTTAGTCGTGACGGTAGCGACTCAAGATAACCTGAAAAGTTGCTACTCAAGCGGGGTGCCGAGGATGATCTCTTAAGGACCTCAACGCAGTCTGATTATTTGGCCACTTTCATCACGGTTCCGCCGAATGATTCCGTATAATAAACACTCGTTGCATCTACGGCAATGGCGGCGGGGTTGTCCGACCCTGAAGCAAGAGTCGTTATTATCCCTCCGTTTTTCTGCGCTCTCCTCACCGTGTTGCCGAAATACTCCGTCCAATAGATCCCGGTGGAATCTACGGCGATTCCATGAGGCTTTTTCAGTCCTGAGACAAGGGTCGTTATGGTCGTTCCGCTGACCAATTGCGCGCAGGCAATTGTGCTGTCATCCGTCCAATAGATCCGGGTGGAATCCACGGCAATCCCATAGGGATGGTTTAGACCTGCAGCGAGGACCGTCGTGGTTCCTCCGCTAATCAATGTCGTGCTAATAGTGCCATCATCATCTGTCCAATACACATTGGTGGAATCCACTGTAATTTCAGAAGGATGGAACAACCCCGGCGCAAGGACGGTCACTGTACCATTATCAAGGCTCATTTTTTTTATGGAACCAGAATGATTATTTTCATACGTCCCATATTCCGACCAGTAAACGTTATGAAAATCCACGGCAATTCCATAGGGATGGTTCAGCCCTGTTGCAAGCGTCGTCACTACCCTGTCGGCTTTTCGGGCCTGTTTCACGGTGCCATCATTGTATGTCGTTCCGTACTCGATCCAGTAAAGACTTGCAGCGTCCGCGACAATGCGCAGAGGGTTCTTTAGTCCCGTTGCAATGGTCGTCACCGTCCCGCCCGTCAAACCCACCTTCTTCACCGACCCGTCGGGCGCGAATTCCGTCCAGTAGACGTTGGTAGCATCCACGGCAATGCCGTACGGGCTGGTCTCTCCCGAGGAAAGTGTAACAGGAGACGTTCCGGGCTGATTGTTGCCGTCGTCGGCCACATTCCCGCTGCCACCGCCGCAACTGTCCATGCAGGTCGCGCACAGCAGCAGGGTAATTATGGACAGCATTTTATGCGTGTTCATCATGACACCTCTTTTTTTACCATGCGACAATGGACGGGAGAGGATGCGCATACTTCCTAACCGTTACTGTTTACAAAGAACCGGATTTACCTATAAATCCGATGATACCGTACAGAGAACAAGCACAGCGCAAATACCTTCTCATGCCCCCGTGCTCACGGCGCGGTTTCGGCCCGTCCCTTTTGCCTGATACAGCGCCTTATCAGCCTCCTTGATGAGATCTTCCGCCGACATGCCCTGCTGCGGGACTACGGCGGCAGCGCCCAGGCTGAGTGTGACAAAGTCGTGCACGTCACTTTTTGCATGGCGAATTTTCATCAATTCAACGCTTGTTCGTATATCTTCGGCTATCTGTGTTGCTTCGCCAACGGTGGTCATGGGCATAAGGAGAACGAATTCCTCTCCTCCATACCGGGCCGCAAGATCGCCGGCCCGTCGGACCGCTTTCTTCAGGGCCGTTGCAACTTTTTTCAGGCATTCATCTCCCTCCAGATGCCCATAGGTGTCGTTGAACTTTTTAAAGTGGTCGATGTCCGTCATGATGACCGCTATGGAGTAACTGCCCCGCTGGGCGCGCCTCCACTCCCGCTGCACCGTATTGTCAAAGGTCCGGCGATTGGCGAGTCCCGTCAAACCATCGGTTGATGAGAGCATGCGCAGCGTTTCTTCAAGCTTCATCTGCTCGGTGACATCGCTGAATATTCCGCAATACTGCGTAATTTCTCCGCGTTCGTTCCTGATCGCGTTGATGGTAGTCGACTGTGGATACACTTCTCCGTTTTTTCGACGGTTCCAGAAATTCCCCTTCCACGTTCCTGTTTCCTGAAGCGTTTTCCACATCCACTGGTAGAAGCCGTTATCCTGTAAACCGGACTTCAGGATTCGGGGATTTTTCCCGATGGCCTCGGCTGCGTTGTAACCGGTGATCTGGAGAAAGGCTTTGTTCACCGACTTGATCGTGCCGTCGCGATCAGTCACGACGATGCCTTCCGTGGTGTTTGCGAAAACAGCGGCGGCAAGGCGCTGCAGATTTTCAGCGCTTTTGCGCTCGGTGATGTCCCGAATGGTGGCGAAAATTCTGATCCCTTCATCGGTTTCGAGGGGAATAAGGCTGATTTCGGCGGGAAACATTGTCCCGTCTTTTCGGCGGCAGAAGATATTGAGATGTTCACCCATGGGGCGCGCCTTGGGTTGTTTGATGTATTCGTTTCTCCACGCAATGTGCCCGAGGGCAGTCTCATCAGGCAGGAGTTTTTCAATTCGCTGGCCTTGCAATTCCTCTCGTGTGTAGCCGGTCAGCTTTTGGCACTGATGGTTGACCATCACGATCTCGTGGGTCTCGTTGACGATGACCATGCCGTCCGGCGCGGACTCGAGAAGTCTTCTAAACCGTTCTTCCAGAACCGAGGCGACCCGTCCGAGTTTATGCGTTGCAGGCAAGGAAATCGGCGGCTGGGAGTTTTCTTGAATAGCTCCATTCTCTTGCGGCCGCGTCGGAACGAACAGTATCCCCGCCCGGTACATCGTGTCCGCCTGTTTCGTGCACCACAGGAGCACACCCCCTCTGCATTCTCCCATCCCTTCCCGGATCAGGGCAAAGCCGGGTTCTATTTGCGAGGCCGTGACGATACCCACCCCCCCGGCGCTGAGGTCGACGGCCCTGGCAATCACATCGATCCGATCAGGTTTCTCGAACGGGAAGATGCTGACGGCAATATCCCCAGTCTCGTTATACGGCAGCCTTGAATGTTCTCGCGGGTTCATTCTCTCCTCATTGCCAAGGTCCCACCTTATTCAACGGTCACGCTTTTCGCAAGGTTTCTCGGCTGGTCCACGTCGCAGTTCCTAAGCACGCCGATATGGTAAGCAAGAAGCTGAAGAGGAATAACGTTCACGAACGGGGTAAACAAAGGATGCGTAGACGGCACCTGGATAATGTCATCCGCTTTACCTTTCAAAGCGTCGGGATAATCGGTGATCGCAATTACCCTCCCGCCCCGCGCCTTTACCTCTTCGATATTCGACAAGATCTTCTCAAAAAGATCGTTTGAGGAGGCCACAACCACGACCGGCAGGTCCTTGTCGATTAAGGCAATCGGCCCGTGCTTCATTTCACCGGCAGGATACCCCTCTGCGTGGATGTAAGAAATTTCTTTCAGCTTCAAGGCGCCTTCCAAGGCAAGGGGATAGTTGATCCCTCTCGCAAGATAGAGGAAATCCTTCGCGTGAACAAGGGTCTTGGCAAGCTCCTTGATTTCCGGATCCTTCCGTAATGTTTTTTCTATCAGCTCAGGGAGTTCGGAGAAGTGGACTTTGAGCTTCTGTGCTTCTTCCTCGGTCAGGCATTGCCGGCCGATTCCCATGCCGAGCGCCAGGATGCACAAAGCGGCCATTTGCGAGGTAAAGGTTTTCGTGGCGGCAACCCCGATTTCCGGGCCGGAGCGGGTATACAGAACGGCATCCGCCTCCCTCGTTGAAGTGCTCCCGACGACATTGCAGACCGTGAGGGTGCGCGCTCCCCTGCGCTTTGCTTCACGTTGTGCAGCCAGGGTATCGGCTGTTTCACCGGATTGCGTAATAGCAATAAAGAGCGTGTCTTTTCCCATGATCGGGTTCCGGTAGCGGTATTCCGATGCTATTTCAACATTCACCGGAACGCGCGCGATGCCCTCGATCATATATTTGCCGACAAGCGCTGCATGATAAGACGTGCCGCACGAAACGATGTGTATGTTCCGCACATCCGCCTTTCTCTGCAAATAAATACCGAGTTCCGTTATGCAGTTCAGCGGGTCATCTATTCGTTCACCGATGGTTTGCCTGATCGCCCGTGGCTGTTCATAGATCTCTTTATGCATGAAGTGATCATAGCCGTCCTTCTCGGCCATGTCAGGCGTCCAGCTGATCTCGACGGTTTTTCCCTGGTGCGGGATCAGTTCATCCGAGTCAATGTGCCGCATATCTATGTGGCTTCCGTTGAGGGTGCAGAGTTGCCCGTCTTCCATGAAAATAAATTTCCGGGTATAGGGGAGTATTGCGGGGATATCCGAGGCAAAATACAATGCATCAGTCCCGATCCCCAGTACGAGCGGGCTGCCTTTTCGAATAGCATAAAGCGTGTCAGGGTTGTTCTCGATCATGATTCCGAGGGCATACGTGCCTCGTAGACAGGCCACGGCTTTGCGTATAGCCTCCCTGATGGAAAAACCTTGCTTCCTATATCTCGCAATCAACTGCGGCACGACTTCGGTGTCCGTTTCGGATAGAAACCGATGCCCGTCCCTTTCCAGGTGAGACCGCAACTCCCGATAATTTTCTATGATCCCGTTGTGGACCACGGCAATGCCTTCTACCCAATGCGGATGCGCATTGACGGTAGACGGCGCGCCATGGGTGGCCCACCGTGTATGACCCAATCCTATCCGTATGGCAGGCGCGGGATCGGGGAGGAT
>Ga0075021_10000247_pt1 | contig 30228 bp, 32 predicted proteins | sample ColStrG_CSR_2012_FD_72749 | JGI IMG/M metagenome (GOLD analysis project Ga0075021, IMG submission 72749) | Freshwater sediment microbial communities in response to fracking from Pennsylvania, USA - Cold Stream Run_MetaG_CSR_2012 | ecosystem: Environmental > Aquatic > Freshwater > Creek >...
CCCCAACCCTCTCCCCGTAAGGACGGGGGGAGGAGGTGTTTACCGCCTCCCGCCAGTCCCAATCCTCAGGCGGCAAGGCGACGAAAATCTGTCCCTGCGCGTGCGCCGCAACATCCTCCAGCGCCAGGATGCACGCACCCTTCCCGGCCCGCCGCTGGCCAACCGTCAGCAGGCGCGACAGCCGGCCATAGGCGGCGCGGTTGGTGGGAAAGCACAGCAGGCTGGGCGCGTCGGTGAGATCGAGCCGCGCACCCACAATGAGGCGAAGCCCGGCGTCTTCGGCCGCCAGATGCGCGCGCGCTACCCCGGCCAGCGTGTTGCGGTCGGTAACGGCGATGGCGGCGTGGCCAAGCGCCTTGGCGCATCCCACCAGTTCCTCGGCGTGCGAGCCGCCTTCCAGAAACGTGAAGTTGGTGGTGACATGCAGCTCGGCATAGGCCAGCTCCCTGCTTTGCCGCGCACGCTTTTTGTCGATCCACGCACTCAACGCTGAGAACTCCGCTAGGGAAGGCGGAGGTTATGTTCCTATTTTGTTCTTGATGAGTCAAGAGAGATGTCGATGCCCGCGATCCAGATGCAGGACAAGCGGATGGCGCAAGGCGGCTTGGAGAATGAACGGGACACCAATCGCACCGGGCAAGAACCAAAAGGCAATTTCCGGAAGCTCCTTCCACAGCGGCAGATTTGGGCCGTTGTCTACATAGAACGCGGTGAGCATGACGATATAGGACGCACCCATGCCGGTCAGATGCAGCCTTGGCCATTGACGCCATTGCCCCCGAACGGCCGCGCGCCCGAAACATGCCAACGCAAACGACAGCACCCCCAGGATGAACAGGCTTCGATCCTCTGCCCAACGCATGAACGATAAAGCGCTCATCGTCAGAAACACGCCGCCCAGGCTCCAGAAATAGATCGAACCGGCATAAGAATGCTGGCCACGTCCCTTGCTGCTCAGCATCGCAACGGCACTGGTGACGACCGCGGCAAGCCCGAATACAAAATGAACGCCGACGATGGCCAGGAAGAGCGGATCCGATGATGGAATTGGGATGCCCAAGATCACAATCGGGCTAGCATCAGACATCGCCTATTCCTTCGGAAACTCCAGCCCCATCTCACGGTAACGCTCGGGATCGTCGCCCCAATTCTGGCGCACCTTCACGAACAGGAACAGGTGCACCGGCTTTTCCGCCACCCCGGCGATCTCCTTGCGCGCCTCCATCGAGATCGCCTTGATCGTCCGGCCCTTGTCGCCGAGCACGATGGCGCGCTGGCTTTCGCGCTCGACGAAGATCGTCTGCTCGATGCGCACGCTACCGTCCTTCAGGTCCTTCCACTGGGTGGTCTCGACCGTCGAGGCGTAGGGCAGTTCTTCGTGCAGGCGGTCGTAGATCTTCTCCCGCGTGATTTCCGACGCCATCGAGCGCAGCGGCGCGTCGGCCACCTGATCCTCAGGGTACAGCCACGGCCCGGCCGGCATCGCGGCGACCAGTCGCGCGCACAGATCGTCGACGCCGAAGCCGCGCTCGGCCGAGATCATGAAGGTGTCGGCGAAGGCGCAACGCTCGTTGAGCAGCTTGGCCAGCGCCAGCAGTTGCTCCTTGGGCGTCAAATCGATCTTGTTGAGCGCCAGCAGCGGCTTTTTCGGCCAATTGGCCAACCGTTCCACGATGCGGTCGGTATCCTCGGTCAGGCCCTTGCCGGCATCGAGGAGGAACACTGTCTCGTCGGCGTCGGCGGCCTCGTTCCAGGCGGCATCCACCATCGCCCGGTCGAGCCGGCGGCGGGGCTTGAAGATGCCGGGGGTGTCGACCAGCACGAGTTGGCATTGCCCGCGCATGGCGATGCCGCGGATGCGGCCGCGCGTGGTCTGCACCTTGCGGCTGACGATCGAGACCTTGACGCCCACCAACCGGTTGACCAGCGTGGATTTACCCGCGTTGGGCGCGCCGATGATGGCGACGAACCCGGCATGAGTTTCAGCCATTGGCCGCCTCCCAGATGCCTTCGCGCTGCATCAGCGCCTTGGCGGCTTCCTGCTCGGCGACGCGCTTGCTGGGTCCCGAGCCACGCGCGGGCTTGACCGCCGCGATCCGCACCTCGGAGGTGAAGCGCGGTGCATGGTCCGGTCCCGCGCGCTCCACCTGGACATAGGCTGGCAACCCCAATTTGCGGCCCTGCGCCCATTCCTGGAGCGCCGTCTTGGGGTCGCGGGTCTGCTCCAGTCCGGCTGATATGCGCGGCGCCCAGAACTTGCGCACGACTTCGCGCGCGGCATCAAAGCCGGCATCGAGAAAGACTGCGCCAAGCACCGCCTCGCAAGCGTCGGCCAGGATGCCCAGCTTCGCGCGCCCGCCGCTCGTGATCTCGCTGCCCGACAAGAACAGATAGTCGCCGAGCTTCATGTCGGCCGCGACTTCGGCGCACGCCTCGCGTTGCACCAGCCGATTGAAAAGTCGCGCCAGATCGCCCTCGCTGGCCTCGGGGTCGACCTCATAGAGCAGTTCGGAGACCCCCAGTCCAAGCACGCGGTCGCCCAGAAACTCCAGCCGCTCGTTGTCCTCGACCGGCTCGTCGGCGCGGGCGCTGGCGTGGGTCAGGGCCTGGCGCAGCAACGCCTTGTCGCGGAATTTGTGCCCGAGGGCTCGTTGCAGCGGCGCGAGCTTGTCGGCGGTGCGCGTCATCTAGTGAATGAGCCCGAAGAGGCGCGACCAGCGAACACCGGTCGGCCAGGTCCAGGGCTCATAGGGCACGCAATGGCCGTTGCAGGAGAAGAACACGATCTGCGCCTTGCCGATCAGGTTGTCGAACGGGACATAGCCGACGCCGCCATTGGGATCGCGGCTGTCCGACGAATTGTCCCGATTGTCGCCCATCATGAAATAGTGGCCGGCCGGCACCTTGAACACGCCCGTGTTGTTGAGCTCGTTCTCGGGCCGCCGCCGCAGCACACGGTAGGTGATCCCGTTGGGCATCGTTTCCTGAAATTGCGCGATATTGTGCGGATTGCCGTCAAAATCATACTCGACAAGATCGGCCACGCGCTCGCGCTTCACGGGCTTGCCGTTGATGTAGAGCGCGCCGTCCTGCACTTGGATCTCATCACCCGGCAATCCGACCAGCCGCTTGATGTAGTCGATGTCGGGCTCTGTCGGCTTGCGGAACACGATCACGTCGCCGCGATTTGGTTCTCCCGGCCAGATGCGGCCGGCGAAGTCGACCGGCACGATCTCGTTCCAGAGCACGGTCGGGATGGCGAAGGAGTATTTGCTGAAGCCGTAACTGTATTTGGAAACGAAGACGTAGTCGCCGACCAGCAGCGTGCCCTCCATGGAGCCCGAGGGGATCGTGAAGGGCTGGAACAGGAACACCCGCACCACGAACGCGATGACCAGCGCCTGCACCACGACCTTCAGGATTTCCCAGATATCCTCGGTGGTTGTCGGCTTTGTTTCCGTCTTGGCGACCATTCCGGCAAGCTCCTTGGCGCATCCGTTGCGAGGCCCGGACGCGGTCGGTCGCGAGGGCTGCGCTGTCATAGCTTGCCGCCCGGCCGCTGGCAAATAAGCGCTTGGGTGAGACCGTTCAACTCACCGCGGGTCGAACTTGTCCGGCAGCGCCGAAATGATGACGATCGCCTGGGCTTGCGGGAAGTCATCGGTGATCGTGAGGTCAATCCGCGCCGTGTGGCCAGCGGGCGTCAAGCCGGCAAGCCGGGCCGCCGCGCCGCCCGTGAGCACCATCGTCGGGCGGCCGGAGGGCAGGTTGACGACACCCATGTCGCGCCAGAACACGCCTTGGTTAAGGCCGGTGCCAAGCGCCTTGGAGCAGGCCTCCTTGGCCGCGAACCGCTTGGCGTAGGATGCCGCGCGGTTCATCCGGCCATCCGACTTGGCGCGCTCGATGCCGGTGAAGATGCGGTCAAGGAACCGGTCGCCATAGCGCTCGATCGCCGCCTCGATCCGGCGGATGTCGATGAGGTCATTGCCGAGGCCAAGGATCACGGCTGTCCCAACTCCAACTCAGCTGGCGGCAGCGGGCTGGGCGCCCCGAGGTGCCGCGAATTCGGCCGGCGCATCGAATATGCGCTCCACCGTGTTGACGACCGGTTTGGATCGCAGCCCCGCCATGATCTTGTTCAGGTGCTCAAGATCCCAGATTTCCAGCCCGATCCGCATGGTCGTGAAGTCGCCGGCGCGGCGGATCATGCGCAGGGTGTCGATGTTGCCGTCAGCGGTGCCGATGACCTGGGCTACCTGGGCAAGGATGCCCGGCTCGTTGAGGACAGAAACGTCGATGGTCGCGGGGAAGCGCTCATCGCTGTTTTCGGGGATGTCCCAAGTCACGTCCATCCAAAGATCGGAGCGGTTGTCGAACTTTTGCAGCTCGGGAGAATGGATCTGGTAGATGCGGATGCCTTGGCCCGGAGTCATGATGCCGACGATGCGATCGCCGGGCACCGCGCCGCCATCACCGAAGCTGACCGGCAGATCGCCCCGCAAGCCGCGTATCTTCAGCGCCTGGTTGGTTCCGTCCGGCTCGGCCGAGGCGCTGCCAGGCCAGCGGAATTTGATGCCGATGGTCTTGGCGACATTAAACCAGCCTTCCTCGGGGCGCGACTCGTGCCGGTTTCGCCGCACCCGGGGAGCTGCTGGTTGGCCAATGCTCGCGGCTTCGGGCACCAGCACGGCGACGACGGCGCTGGCGGCAAGCTCGCCGCGTCCGACGGCAGCGGTGATTTCGTCGACCGATTTCTGGCTGAAGCGCGACTGGTGCCTGGCCAGCATGTCGTCGGTGTAGTCGCGGCCATATTTGGCCAGGGCGGTGCCAAGCATCTGGCGGCCAAGCTCGCCCCACTGCCGGCGCTGGTTTTCGCGGGTGGCCCTGCGGATCGCCGACCGGGCCTTGCCGGTGCGCGCGATCTTCTCCCAGGCGGCGGGCGGGTTGCGCACGCTGGAGGTCTCGATCACCACCTCGTCGCCGTTCTTGAGCTCCGAGACGAGTGGCATGTGCCGGCCGTTGATCCGGCACCCGACGCAGGAATTTCCGACATCGGTATGCACCGCATAGGCAAAGTCGATGGGCGTGGCGCCGCGCGGCAGCGCGATCAACCGGCCCTTGGGCGAGAAGCAGAACACCTGGTCCTGGAACAGCTCCAGCTTGGTGTTCTCGAGGAATTCCTCGGCATTGTCGCCTTCCAGCAACGTGCCCACCATCTGGCGCAGCCAATGATAGGCGTTGGTTTCCGAGGCCACGGCCCCTTCGCCCTGTTTGAAGCCGTTGACGCGGTCCTTATACAGAACGTGCGCCGCCACCCCATGCTCGGCGATGTCATGCATCTTGGCGGTGCGGATCTGCAACTCCACGCGCCTGTGACGTGGCCCGATGATGGTGGTGTGCAGCGACTGGTAGCCGTTGGGCTTTGGGTTGGAGACGAAATCCTTGAATCGGCCCGGCACCAAGTGCCAGCTGGTATGGACCACCCCGATCACCCGGTAGCAGTCCTCGGGGCTCGCGACGATGACCCGGAAAGCGTAGATATCAGACAGCTGCTCGAGCGAGATCTGCTTGCGCTCCATCTTGCTCCAGATGGAATAAGGCTTTTTCTCCCGGCCCTTGATGTCCGCCTTGATGCCTCGCTGCATCAGCTTGTCTGCCAGCGCACCGGTGATTTCCTGGATGAGGCCCTTGTTCTGTTCGCTGAGCTCGGCGAGCTTCTTGACGACCATTTCGTACGCTTCCGGCTGCATCCAGCGGAAGGCCAGTTCTTCCAGTTCCTCCTTGAGCCATTGCATCCCCATGCGGCTGGCAAGAGGAGCGTAGATTTCCAGCGTCTCCTCGGAGATACGGCGGCGCTTTGCCGGTTGCATGTGCTCCAGCGTGCGCATGTTGTGCAACCGGTCGGCGAGCTTGACCAGCAGCACCCTTATGTCGCTCGAAATGGCCAGCAGCAGCTTGCGGAAGTTTTCGGCCTGCTCCGCCTGCTTGGTGACGAGATCAAGTTTCTTGATCTTGGTCAGGCCCTCGACCAGGGCGCCGATTTCGGACCCGAACTGCTTGTCGATTTCCTCGCGCGTGACCTCGGTGTCTTCGATGGTGTCGTGCAGCAAGGCAGTGGCGATGGTGGCGTCGTCGAGCTTGAGATCGGTGAGGATCGCGGCGACCTCGAGGGGGTGCGAGAAATAGGGGTCCCCGGAGGCCCGGGTCTGGTTCTTGTGCGCGCGCATGGCATAGACATAGGCGCGATTGAGCAGCGCCTCGTCCGCCTTGGGATCATAGGCGAGGACCTTTTCGACGAGTTCGTATTGCCGCATCATGGCCGGTGCAGACCCTTGCCGGTCACGAAACTGTTGTTCCGCGCCAGAAGCGAGCTTGGCGGCACGCAATAGGGTTCGTCAACCTGAGATGCGAGGACTTCGCTCAGCGTTGGCGAGCGGTCGAGGCCGAAGCCTCGATCGGGATCAGGCTCTCCAGGCCACGCAATACTTCTTCCTCGCTCATCGAAACCCGGTCGACGGAGGTATCGCTGCGGCGATCGTCGCGGCCGAGGACCGGTGCGCGGTTCTCGGGCGAGGCCAGAATCATCGGCGCGCCATCACCCTCCGGCTCGTCAACCTCGACAAACTTCTGCAACGAATGAACCAGATTCTCTTTCAGGTCCTCGGGCTCAACGGTCTCGTCGGCGATTTCGCGCAAGGCCACGACCGGGTTCTTGTCGTTCTCGCGGTCGATCGTCAGTTGTGAGCCGCCCGCGATGGCCCGGGCCCGGTGGGCCGAGACCAGGACCAGCTCAAAGCGGTTGGGAACCTTGTCAACGCAGTCCTCAACGGTGACTCGCGCCATCTCCGGTCGTCCTTTGGCTCTTTTGGGGAATTCCGAATGGTGCCCTTAGCCGATTTCCTGGACGGCGGCAAGAACATTTGTGCGGTGCGAAGGTTGCCCCGGATGGCTGATCCAGTTCTTGGCGATGGCATAGGCCAGCATCGTCAGGAAGACCGAGGCCGTGTAGAAATAGACGCCGGGTAGCGTGGCCGCGTCGGCCAAGGACGAGGCGTTGAGATAAAACACCATCAGGGCCAGCACCAGCACGTCCATCATCGACCACTTGCCGAGGCTCTCCAGCCTCTCCAAGGTACGCTCACGATTGGCGGGCCGCCGCGCCGCCAGCGTCGAGACCGCCAGGAGATACAGCAACTTGCAGCCTGGGATCACAATCGAGAACAGGCCGATGAGTCCGGCAAGGAAGTATTCCTTGTCGTAGTAGAGCGCGGCGATGGCCGACAGTATGGAATGGCGGTCGGTCCACCAATAAAGCTTGGTGAGCTGGATTGCCGGGAATGTGACACCCAGCACCAGCGTCGCCACCGCCGCCAGCGTCAGCAGGCCAAGGCCGAAGCGGGCAAGCTCGCTGGCACGGGCCGGAGGCTCCAGCTGTGGCGGAACCGATTGCCGCGCGCGGACGGCGGCGTCGCCCCCACCCCGCGCCTCGCGCTTCAGCCAACCATAGCTCAGCATGATCAGGATGACGGCGGCCGCGAACCAGCGCACACCCGGCATGGAGACCGCCTGGCTGATGCCCTCGGCGCGCAGATAGACGATGGAAAGCGCCAGGATCAGCACATCGTGCATCGACCATTTGCCGAACCATTCCAGCCGTTTCAGCCAGCCGTGGCGTTGTCTGAGATGTTCGGGCGACAGCGAGCCCAGCGCCAGCAGATAGAGCAGCTTGGCGGTGGGCATCAGCATCGAGAAGATCAGCACGATGGTCGCCAGGAACCATTCGCCGTCGTAGTAGAGCGCCAGCACCGCTGTCGCCAGCGAGTGGGTGTCGGAGAAGACGAAAAGCTGGGTGAGCTTGATGATCGGCTCGGTGACGCCGTGATAAAGGCAGATCGCGGCGGCCACGATCATCAGGTTGAGCACGAAGCGGCGCGGGTCGAGGCCGAGGCGGGGGGCGCGGGCCGACGAAGAGGCCGTGGGCAATTCAACTTTCGCCGAACGCCTCACCACCCGCAGCGCCGGCGTTTCCGGTTGAGGCGCAAGCCCTTGGTCCGTTGCCCATGGCCCCGTTCGCTCGGATTTGTGAGCCGCCGCCATTCAAATCCCGCCACCGCGACACGAGGTCAACTTTGCTCGCGCGACAATCGCGTCGCAATCAGGCCGAACGAGGGCCTGGGTTGCGATTGCCAACCCAGGACCTGTCAAACACAAAATTAGGCAAGGATGGGTGCCGGCCGTCAACCGCGCGACCCGCATGTGCCAAGCGGACAGGATGACACAGCACGCTAGTATTGCTGAACTGACCCGCTTGCCTGTGGCGGAGCGCCTCGACCTTATCGAGGAGCTTTGGGGCTCGCTGGATGCCGACGCCCTGCCACTTGCCGGCTGGCAGCGTGATGAAATCGACAAGCGCCTGGATGTCCTGGAGGACGGCAGTTCCAAAGGCGCAACCTGGGAAGACGCGCGCGCCCGCATCACCGGCCAGCCGTGACCTGGGCGCTGATTGTTCAGCTAGAAGCCGATCTAGCCGACGAGACCAACAACTTCATCCTGAGGTGCGAGCTTTGCGAGCCTCGAAGGATGATTGTGACCCGCTGGTGGTTCCACGCCATCCTTCGAGACGCACCCAAGAAGGCGCTCCTCAGGATGAAGCAAGTGGGTGGCACCACCCCATCAGGCGTGATGATGGACGTGCTTGATGCCTTTTTCGTGGATCAGTTCTTCCAGTTCGCCTGACTGGAACATCTCCGTGATGATATCGCAGCCGCCGACGAACTCGCCCTTGACGTAGAGCTGGGGAATGGTCGGCCAATTGGTGAAGGCCTTGATGCCGTCGCGCACGCTCGCGTCGTCCAGCACGTTCACGTCCTTGAAGTCCACCCCGAGGTGCCCGAGAATTTGCGTCACCCGGCCCGAGAAGCCGCATTGGGGCATCTGCTTGTTGCCCTTCATGAACAGCACGACGTCGTTGCTGGCGACGGTCTTTCGGATGAAGTCTTGCACGTTTTGACTGTCAGTCATGAAAAGCTCCGTGGGGGCCGGGCTGAAGCCGGCGGAATTGTTGCGGCGCAACTATACGACAATTTGGTGTCGCCGGTGAAGTCCTACTTGGGCACGTTGGTGGTCAGGGCCAGGGCGTGCAGCTCGCCCCCCATGCGGCCACCAAGCGCGTCGTAAACCATCTGATGCTGGGCCACCCGCGACTTGCCCTTGAAGGCCGGGGACACGACCGTCGCGGCATAGTGGTTGCCGTCGCCTGCCAGGTCGGTGATGGTGACGCTGGCGTCCGGCAGGCCGGCCTTGATCAGGCGTTCGATATCGGCGGCGTTCATGGCCATTGCTGAAGGGCTCCTTTGCCGAAACATATAGGATTTCCGGCCTCGGGCGGCAATTGCTCACGAAGTGAGCGACTTTTCCATGAATATCGACAACGGTGCGTTCGGGTAGTCCGCGAACGGCCCGCGTCTTAGGAATCCGGCTCGCTCGTAAAGCCTCAGCGCCTCCACGCTCAGCGCTCCGGTTTCCAGCATCAATCGTGGGATCCTATGGTCTCGCGCCAGTTGTTCGATCCGGGCGAGCATTCGGCTGGCCAGGCCATGGCCTCGCGCCGCGGGGATGACGAACATCCGTTTGACTTCTCCCAAATCCCATTCCTGGCGAAGCCAAAGAGCGGCAATTCCGATCGCTTCTCCCTCTTGCCGGGCAACCAGAAAAATAATGTCTGGTGACGACAGGGCGTCGATGTCGAGATGGAAATTGGCCTCGGGCGGATACAACCCATCGTGATGGGCATTGAGCGCCTTGATCAGGGCTATCACGTCGGCCCGGCGTGGGTCTTCCTGCTCGATGGTGATTTCAGACGCCAACTTGGGCTCACTCCATCTCATCGAGCGCGTGCGCGATCACCTTGCGCATGACCGAGGGGAGCGCCTCGCCGTCAAGCGCGTCCCGATGCACCCAGCGGCAATCCTTCTGGCGTGCCCACAGGGTCAGCGAAGGATTGTTGCGCACATGGGCGCGGAACACCATCAGGCCAAGGCGGAAATGCGTGAATGTATGGGTCACCGCGCCGGGGATCGCGAACCAGCCGGCCTTGACCGGCGCCTGGCGCAAGGCATCCTCGGCTGGCAGCCACTCCTCCTGCCACTCGGTCGAGGGCACCTCGCTCATTCCGCCGAGCAGGCCCTTGTCGGGCCGTCGGCGCAGCAATACCTCTCCGCGCTCGCTGACGGCGACGAACGCTACCCCGTGGCGCAGCGGCCGCTCGGGCTTCGGCGACCGGCGCGGCAGGGCGTCGGCGATTTCCGCCCGGCGACCTTGGCAGAGGTCCTTGAGCGGGCAGATCATGCAGGACGGGCGGCGCGGCGAGCAGACGCTGGCGCCAAGGTCCATCATGGCCTGGGCAAAGTCGCCGCAGCGGGCTTTGGGGGTGAGCCCCTCCGCCAGGGAGCGCAACTGGGTCTTGGCAGCTGGCAAGGGCTCCTCGACGGCGGCCAACCGTGCCACCACCCGCTCGACATTGCCATCGACCGGCATGGCGCGGCCGTTGAAGGCGATGGCGGCAATGGCGGCGGCGGTATAGGGGCCGATGCCGGGCAGCTTGACGAGCTCGGCGGGATCGGCTGGAAATTTCCCCCCGAGTTTGCCTGCAACGACCTTGGCGCATTCGTGCAGGTTGCGTGCCCGCGAGTAATAGCCAAGCCCCGCCCAGGCGCCCAAAACGTCCTCCCGGGGGGCCCTTGCCAGTGCGTTGACGGTGGACCAGCGCTTCACGAAGGCCGTGTAGTAGGGCACCACGGCCTTCACCGTGGTCTGCTGGAGCATGATCTCGGACAGCCAGACGCCGTAAGGATCGGACGTCGCCCCAGCCGCCGCTCGCCATGGCAGGTCACGATGATCGCGGTCGTACCAGGCCAGCATGGCCTTGACGATGGCCTGAGCGGGCAACGCGGGCGGGTCACGCACGAGTTCGGCGGCAATGCCCATGCTGGCGTGTCCCTGTCCCTCGCCAATGCGAATCGTCTCTGACATGGTATGCAAGGACGCCCAGTTTTGAAACCGCGAACGAGGTAGCGTTGGCCCGCAAACCACCGATCGGCCGCAGCATCGGCAGCCTGGTGCCGCAGGTGACCAAGAAGGCGCTGGAGAAATTCGGCTTTCCGGCCGCCGCGATCTTGACCGATTGGCACCAGATCGTGGGGCCTTCGCTGGCTGCTTTCACCGCGCCCGAGCGATTGCGCTGGCCCAAACAGCACGAAAACGCGGAGGATGAAGGCGCGACCGGCGCGACGTTGGTCTTGCGGGTGGAGGGCCCGCGCGCGTTGGAGTTGCAACACCGCATTCCCCAGTTGATAGAGCGGATCAACGCCCATTTCGGTTTTCTGGCGATCACCGAAATCCGCATATTGCAGGCTCCTCTGGTCAAGCCGCGCGCGGCAGCCAAGCCGTCGCCCCTGAGCCCCCAAGCCAGGCTTGCGATCCCGGCAGCCGAAGTGCCCGACGACCGCCTGCGCGATGTCCTGGAACGGATGGGTGCGCAAGTCCGTCAGAACCAATCGACAAAGGACCGCCGCGACCCTTGAACGCGCAAATTTGACCAGAATGACCGGCTGCAAGCCCTGGAATGGGCCGCAATTCATGTTAACAACCCATTCAATCCAGCGGGTTCCGGGGCTTGTCGAGTCGGCCGGAATCGTAGTGTGTGCAAACAGGAGCCAGCCTTGAGCCTTCCAGATCGCAAAACCCCTGAACCTGCCGGCAGCGCAATGCCGCTCTGGCTAGGGCTCGCCGCCGCCGTCGTGCTGCTGGCGACTTCGCTTGCCGGCAGCCAACTACCGGCTTCAACCATGACAGCGGCGGCAACGGCCACCGCCACCGCTCCGGCTGGGGCGGCCGCGATGCAACCCGCCGCTGACGCGCCAGCTCCCGCGAAAACGGCAGCGCCGGCCATGGCCGCGACGACGGCCCCGGCCGCCACCGCCACGGTCGCGATGACCGCCGCCACGGTCACGCCAGCCGCGGCGACCACACCTGCGGCGATGAAGACCGTTCCAGCCGCCACTCCGGCTGCCGCGTCCCTGCCCACGCCGGATGTGCCACTCGATCAGCTGATGGCTCCGGGACCACTGCCCGAAATGGTACTGGGCGACGCCAATGCCCCGGTCACCGTCGTGGAATATGCCTCGATGACGTGTCCGCACTGCGCCGATTTCCACAAGCGCGTGTTCCCCGATTTCAAGACCAAATTCATCGATACCGGCAAGGCAAGGCTGATCTTCCGCGAATTTCCGCTCGACAACCTGGCCGCCGCCGTCTCGGAGCTCGCCCGTTGCCTTGGCCCGGTCCGCTATTTCGCTTTTGTCGGCACCATGTTCGACCGCCAGGCCGAATGGCACACCGGCGACAACGATCTGCCCAAGTTGCAGGACATCTCAAAGCAGGCCGGCTTCACCGACGACAGCTTCAAGAAATGCGTGACTGACCAGAAGATGCTCGATGCCATCAAGGAAACACGCAAGATCGCCGACGAGAAATTCCACGTCGACTCGACGCCGACCTTCTTCGTCAACGGCGTGAAGCTCAAGGAGGGGCACGAGATCGCCGATTTCGACAAGGCGATGGCGCCGTATCTGAAGGGTTGAGCCACCTTCCACGTCACGGCCGGGCTTGCCCCGGCCAGGGCGGTTTTGGGGGCAGGGATGGGGTGGACTGATGCAGGGACTGCTACGCCGATTTTTGACGATGCTTGGGCTCGCCGGCGCGCTGGCGCTTGCCGGTTGCGCGGACACGCCGTTCAGCGGGCTGATGACCACCAGTGACACCGCCACCGTGACGACAGGCGCGGCCGGGTTCGTCGCCGGCTCGACGCCCGACCAGCTGACCGAGGCCCAGCAGAAGCTTGAGCCCATCGAGCACCCGACCAAGGCGGACCTCGCCATCACTGGCCCGCTGCCCGACCGCGTGCTCGGACGGCCCGATGCGCCGGTGACTGTGATCGAGTACGCCTCGCTCACCTGCCCCCATTGCAGCGCCTTCCACCGGCTCTATTTCGAGCAGGTCAAGAAGGCTTACATCGACACCGGCAAGGTCAAGTGGGTTTTGCGCGAGTTCCCCATTGGCCACACCTCTGGCGCGGCCTGGATCGTCAACCGCTGCGCGCCGGATGCGATGTATTTCGAGCTCTACGACGCCTTCATGCGCAACCAGACTGAATGGGTGAGCCTTGAGGTGCGCCCCGACGCCATTGCCGCCGTCGCCGCCAAGGGCGGCATGAGCCGCGCCCAGTTCGATGCGTGCTGGAACAATCCGCAGTCGGACGCCGGGTTGCGCTGGGTCAAGGCGCGGGCCCGGCAGCTTGGCGTCAACGGCACGCCGACCTTCTTCATCGGCGAGACCAAGGTGCGTGCGGTGCCGAACTTCGAGGATTTCGGCGCGATGATCGAGGCCGAAATGAAGACGCCCGGAGGCAGCCTGCAAGTCGCGATGGACAAGCAGTTCGTGCCCAAGCCGGCGCTGTAGGGTGCAATAGGCGCCCCTTCGCGCCGTATTGCACCGGGAGCACCCGGCGAAGGCCGGCTTGCCGGAATTTGACGCATTACTCGCGCGGCGAATAAACGGTTCTGTACCCGTTCGGCGGCTCCGAAGCGGCGAGGCGGCCCGCAGCATCGTGCAATCGCGTCAATCACGCTTCGTAGTTGTGTACAAAATCGGCAGGTACATTCGGCCCCCAGGCGTAAAATGAATCTTCGGGCGGATGATCGTCAGCCGGCCAATCGCAATCGACGGGCACATAATCGATATCGGCGGAATACTCGCAGAAGCTGCCCCACGGGTCCTGGACATAGTGGAAGAAGTTGGAGCCGAGCACATGCCGGCCCAGGCCCCAGCCCTTGACATAACCCTTGTCGAGCATGTGCATGGCGCCCTCGCCGATCTCATCGACAGTGCCGACATCCCAACTGAAATGGTGATGTCCGGGTGCGCTTGAGCGGGCGAACGCGATCATGTGATGGTCGCTGCCATGGATGCCATGCAGGAAGGCGATATTGTCGCCCGAGCGGTCTGAAAGACGCATCCCGAGCACGCGCTTGTAGAACTCGACCGCCTTGCTCACATCGGTTGTGAACATCAGCACATGGGCAAGACGCCGGGGATAGGTGCGGCCCATCGTCGAGCGGAACGGCGCGCCCCGCCTGCCGGCGGGCGATGGACGCACGCCGAATTGGGATTTCTCGTCGGGCGAGGATTTGGGCGCGACCTTGATCTCGACCAGATTGTTGTCGTGGTCGCGGAACCAGAGGCCATTGGAATCCACGCCCGGCGGTGGATCGAGCCGCTTGACGCCAATCGCTTGCAGATGCTCGGCAAAGCGCTCGATATCCTCCTCGAAGCAGCCGAACGACATGTGGCTGTGCTTTTTGCGCGGTCCCTCGCCGATGCTGCCCCAAGTGTGCTGATGACCTTGCGTGCCGAGCGTGAGGATGTTGCCGTGGGCCTCGGTCTTGAGGCCGAACTCGCCGTAGAATTTGTCCGCCACCGTCAGGTCGGGCACAACCATATGGAAGCGGTCGAGCGAATGAATGCCGAGTTCCCCGGGTCGCTTTGATGGTTTGATGAAGCCTTCGATCTGCGTCACGGTGAGTTCCTTCCTGCCTTGTAGCTTTGATCCCGGCTTTTAAGCAGCGGGTTCGTCAGCGACCGTATTGGAGAGGATGCCGATCTTCTCGATTTCGACCTCGACCACATCGCCCGCCTTCATCCATACCGGCGGCTTGCGCGACTGGCCCACGCCCGATGGCGTACCGGTCACGATGATGTCGCCCGCGCGCAACGTCATCGCCTCGCTGACGGTGGCGATGAGCGTTTCGATGTCGAACACCATATCATTTGTGCTGGCCTGCTGCATCACGGCACCGTTGAGCCGGGTTGTCAGGGTAAGCCCCTTGGCGCCGGCGGGAAGCTCATCGGCGGTCACGAACACGGGTCCGAACGGGCCGGTGCCGTCGAAGTTCTTGCCGACCGTCCATTGCGGCGACTTGAACTGGTAATCGCGCACCGAGACATCGTTGAAGATCGAATAGCCCGCGACGTGGTCCAGCGCCCTGGCATTGGCAATGTGCCGCCCGGTCTTGCCGATAACGGCGACCAGTTCGCCCTCATAGTCGAGGCTGGTGGAGACGCGCGGCCGGATGACTGGCGCGCCATGGCCGATGAGGCTCGAATTGAAGCGGTTGAACAGCGTCGGGTAGTCGGGCTGCTTGAAGCCGGACTCGGCCGAATGGTCGCGATAATTCAAGCCGACACAGATGACCTTCTCTGGCGTCATCAGCGGCGGCAGATAGGCGACGCCGGCAAGCTCGATCACCGGCGCTGCGGCTAGAGTCTTGCCGGCGGCTTCGAGTGCCGGGCGGCCGGCGGCGACGAGCTGATCGAGCGTTCCCGGATAGCCCGCTTCGCCGGCCATCAGCCCGCGCGATACGCCATCCTTCTGAATCGCAATGCCTTCGGTTTGATTTTTTTTGAAGCGGACAAACCTCACGTCGAGACCTCCGGTGGAGCAGCCATGTCAATCTTGGTCGGGCCCAGACTTTGGTCGCTGGTCGCAAGTTTTGTCAACAAAAAATATATTTCCTATCGACCCGTAGATTTCGCCAATCAAGCCGGCTACGCTCCCGGCATTAAGTCGGAACGACCGGGAGGTTCCGTGTTCATCACCGCTCAAATTCTTCTGACTGTCGTGACGCTGGGCTACAGCCTCGTGCCGGCCATCGCCGATTTCAATGCCACCCATGCCACCAATCCGTTGTGGACGCCGCACGCTCGCTTCCACGTGGTGTGGCAGGTGATGAGCTATCTCTGCTTCGGGCTGATGGGCCTCTATTTCATCTGGGCCAGTCCTTTCGCCGCCCACTCGACCGGGATGTGGATCGCGGCTGCGTTGGCGGCCAGCGCCTATATCGGCTTCTTCAGCGCCTCGTTCGGCAAGTCGATCTATGGCGGCGCCCAGTACGACAGCAACGGCGTGCCGCCAATCAGGTTGGGCGCGCTCGAACTCGACGTCAATTGGACGGTTTTCACCGTCATGGCGGTTGTCTGGCTGGTCGGCGTGTATTGCCTGAGCACCGTCGCGGCAGGTGCCTGAGCCGGTGCCAGTCCGCGATCGAAACAAGTCAGGGCGCGCGAAAATATATTTTTCTTGCCTTTACAGTTTTCTCGCGCCAGTTTGACCGGATGCTCAAGCGCGCGCCATTGGATCAACCGGTCACGCAAACGGACGTGGCCTATGCCGCGTTGCACGACGAGATACTGACCTGCCGGTTGCTTCCAGGTTCAAAAATCACGATCAGCGAGACCGCGGCGAAATTCGGCTTCAGTCCCGGCGCGGTGCGCGAGGCGCTATCGCGGCTGGCCGCCGAACGGCTGACGGTGGCGACGGCGCAAAAGGGCTATTCAGTGGCCGCCGTGTCGGCCGACGAGCTGAAGGACCTGACACGCACCCGCATCACCATCGAGCAGCTGTGTCTGCGTTCCGCGATCGCACATGGCGACGTGGAGTGGGAGGCCGCCAGCGTCGCCGCCTATCACCGGCTGCATCGGATCCCCGAGACGCTGTCCGGCCAGCACTTGCATTTGAACCCCGCCTGGGCCGCGGCCCATACCTCGTTTCACAGCGCCCTCGTCAGTGGCTGCGACAGCCCCTGGCTTCTGACCTTGCGCTCCATGCTTTATGCGCAATCGGAGCGCTACCGGCAGCTCTCGGTCGCCGTGGCGAGTAAAAGGCGCGATGTCGATGCCGAGCATCGGGGCATTCTCGATGCCTGCCTTGCCAGGAAAGCCGATCTTGCCGCGGTGCTGATTGAAGAGCACCTCAAGCGCACCTTGGAAATTCTCTTGAATTCGGCGCTCCTGCAAACCCAGGCCACCGGATAACAGAGGGCCCGCACACCGCAGCCAATCAACAAACGCAAGCAAGGGAGGAAACGTCATGCCAAGAGACAAGAACAATGGGCTGGTGATCGCCGGTCTCAGCCGCCGTCAGGCCGTCAAGGGGCTGGCCGTCACCGGTGCCGGGGTGATCGCCGCGCCCGCGCTGCTGCGCCGGTCCTGGGCCGGCCCGCGCACCATCAAGCTCGGTTTCGTCAGCCCACAGACCGGCCCGGTCGCCGCGTTCGGCTCGGCCGACAGCTTCATTGTCGATGGCATCAAGAAGATCATCGGTGATGGCATCATGATCGGGGGGCAGAAATACCCGGTCGAAATCCTGGTGCGCGACAACCAGTCCAATCCGAGCCGCTCGGCCGAGGTTGCCGCCGAACTCATCACCAAGGACAAGGTCGATCTGATGCTGGCCTCCAGCACCGCCGACACGGTCAATCCGGTCTCGGACCAGTGCGAAACCAACAACATTCCGTGCCTGACCACCGACACGCCCTGGGAAGCTGTGTTTTTTGGCCGCGGCGGCGTGCCGGGCAAGGGCTTCGACTGGACCTATCATTTCTTCTGGGGCCTCGGCCAGGTGGTGCAGACCTTCACCGGCTTGTGGAATTCCATCGACACCAACAAGACGGTTGGCGCGCTCTGGTCGAACGACGGCGACGGCGTCGCCCTTTCCAATGCCGAGCACGGAATGCCGCCGGCCTTCATCAAAGCCGGCTTCAAGCTCGTGGACGCAGGGCTCTTCACGCCGCTGTCGAATGACTTCACCGCCCAGATCGCCAAGCTCAAGCAAGCCAATTGCGAGATCGTCACCGGCGTGTTCCTGCCGCCCGATTTCGCGACGTTCTGGGCGCAGTGCGGCCAGCAGGGTTTCAAGCCCAAGGCCGTTACCGTCGCCAAGGCGCTGCTGTTCCCCGCCTCCATCGAGGCGCTCGGCGACCGCGGCGTTGGCCTCTCGTCGGAAGAATGGTGGTCGCCGGATCATCCGTTCAAGTCGGGCCTCACTGGCCAGTCGGCCCATGACATGTGCGCCGAATTCACCAAGACGACCGGCAAGCAATGGGTGCAGCCGATCGGCTTCAAGCACGCCCTGCTCGAAGTCGCGCTGGACGTGCTCAAGCGCACGGCCAACATCGATGATCCCAAAGCCATCGTCGCCGCGATCAAGGACACCAACTACCAGTCGATCGTCGGTCCGGTCTCGTTCAAGGGTGGGCCGATGAACAACACGGCGACGACGCCGCTGGTCGGCGGCCAATGGGTCAAGAGCAAGGACTTCAAATACGACATCCAGATCGCCAACAACGATGCCTATCCGGGCATCAAGACGGTCAAGAAGTTCGAGCCGATGCCCTATTGACCAGAACACTGGGGGGACTGGGTATCAGGCGCCTATGGTGCCTGACCCCGGTTAGGCTCGCATGACCGCCGTTATTGCCCTTCGCCACGTCTCGAAATCCTTCGGCGCGATCAGAATCGCCACGGACCTCGACCTTGAGGTCATGGAAGGCGAGGCCGTTGGCGTTCTCGGCCCCAACGGCGCGGGCAAGACGTCGCTGCTTGGCCTGATCACCGGTACGACGCGGCCCGACTCGGGTGTCATCGAGTTTCAAGGCCGCGACATCGGCCGCCTCAGCCCGGAGGCGCGCTGCCGGGCAGGGATATCGCGCGCATTCCAGGTGCCGCAGCCGTTTGGCGACATGACCGTGTTCGAGAATCTGGTCGTGGCGGCGAGTTTCGGAGGCAAGGCGTCTGATCGCGATGCCCACCGCTCCAGCCTCGAGATCCTGTCGCAGTGTGGCCTGGTGAAGCTTGCCAACAAGCCCGCCGGTAGCCTGACGCTGCTCAACCGCAAGCGGCTGGAACTGGCCCGTGCGCTGGCCTCGAACCCCAAGGTTCTGCTGCTGGACGAGATCGCCGGCGGCCTCAATCAGCATGAATGCGAAGACCTGGTGGCACTGATCAAGTCCGTACACGCCACGGGTATCACTGTCATCTGGATCGAGCACGTACTTCATGCGCTGCTTTCGGTCGTGGCGCGGGCGCTGGTTCTCTATCAGGGCAAATTCATTGCCGATGGCGATCCGCAGGCCGTGATCAAGGCCCCCAAGGTCGCGGAAATCTACATGGGTATCGATGCCGATGTCTGAGACGCCACTGCTTCGCATCGACCGGCTTGAAGCCTTTTACGGCGACTTCCAGGCCCTCTACGGACTTGGCTTGAGCGTCATGCCAGGCCAGATCGTCGCCATCATCGGCGCCAACGGGGCTGGCAAAAGCACGCTGCTCAATACCATTGTCGGCCTCAACACCGCGCGTCGCGATGCCATCACCTTTGACGGGGAAGCCATTGGAGGTGTACCGCCCTATCACATCGTCGCCAAGGGTATCGCGCTGGTGCCCGAGGGGCGCAAGCTGTTTGCCTCGCTGAGCGTGGAGGAAAACCTGGTGATCGGCGGCGGCGTCAAGCGGCCGGGACCTTGGAACCTAGCCAAGGTCTACGAGCTTTTCCCGATGCTTGCCGAGCGCCGCGCCTCGGCCGTCACCGAACTCTCGGGCGGGCAGCAGCAGATGGTGGCGATTGGCCGGGCCCTCATGTCCAACCCCCGGTTGCTGCTCTGCGACGAACTGAGCCTCGGGCTCGCGCCCATTGTCGTGCGCGAAATCTACGTGCAGCTGCGCGCCATCGTTGCCAGTGGCATGGCGGCCGTTATTGTCGAGCAGGACATCGGCCAGGCACTGAAAATCGCAAACTATGTGTACTGCATGTTGGAAGGCCGGATGGCGCTGGAAGGCGCGGCTGGAACTCTGACGCGCGCCGCCATCGCCGACGCCTATTTCGGGGTCTGACCATGCAGGACTGGATCAACACCATCATCCAGGGCGTCATGACCGGCGGTCTTTACGCAATGTTCGCCATCGGTCTTGCGCTGATTTTTGGCGTGATGAAGCTTGTGAACATTGCCCACGGCGATTTGATCGTGCTCGCGGCCTATGTGGCGTTGGTCGTCACCCAATCGCTGGGGCTCAATCCGCTGCTGTCACTGGTGCTGGTGGTGCCGATCATGGCGCTGATCGGCTATCTGCTCCAGCGCGGCATCTTCAACCGAACGCTCGGTGGCGATCTGATGCCGCCGCTGCTGGTTTCCTTCGGCCTGTCGGTGATCCTGCAGAACGGCCTGTTGCAGATTTTCTCGGCGGACAACAAGCGCTTGCAGGCCGGTGCCATCGAAGTCGCCAGCTTGCGGCTCAGCGATGCCATAAATATTGGTTTGCTGCCGCTTATCCAGCTTGTCCTGGCGGTCCTGGTGATCGCCGGATTGCAGCATCTGCTCTACCGCACCTCCATCGGCCGCAGCTTCCGTGCGGTTTCCGACGATCTGCGGACGGCGCAGCTGATGGGGCTCAACAACAAGCATGTGTTCGGCCTTGCCATGGCGCTCTCACTCGCCATTGTCGCGCTCGCGGGCGTGCTTATCGCCATTCGCGCCAACTTCGATCCGTCGACCGGGCCGACCCGCCTGATCTTCGGCTTCGAGGCCGTGATCATCGGCGGGCTCTCGAGCTTCTGGGGAACGCTTGCCGGCGGCATCATCCTTGGCGTCGTGCAAGCGGTCGCGGCATCGTTCGATCCGGGCTTGCAGACAATCGCCGGCCACCTTGCCTTCCTTGCCGTACTCGCCATTCGGCCCGCGGGCCTGTTCGGGAGGACAGCCTGATGCCGCGAGCCTTGACCGTCAGCCGTTCCTCGCCCATGACCCGCGTTGCCTCGGCGGGGGTCGCGCTGCTGGTGGCCGCCATGGTGGCGGCGCCGTTTCTTGCCTCGAACGATTCCCTGCGGCTGCTGATCGACATCTATCTCTATGTGGCGCTCGCCTGCCTTTGGAACTTTCTGGCGGGTTATGCCGGCCTGGTTTCGATCGGCCAGCAGGCTTTTGTCGGTCTCGGCGGCTACGGCCTGTTCGTCCTCGCGGCCAAGGCGGGCGTACCGCCATTGGTGTGCGTGCCAATCGTCGGTGTGCTCGCCGCGCTCCTCTCGGTCCCCATCGCCAGCCTGCTGTTCCGCCTGCGCGGCGCCTATTTCGCCATCAGCTCCTGGGTCGTGGCCGATGTGCTGCGGCTGTCGGCCATCCGCACCTATTATCTCGGTGGCGGCTCGGGCATGAGCCTGCCCGCGCAGGTCGCCCAGTCCATCGGGAAATCGCCGCACGACAGGTTCGTGGCCGTCTACTGCGTCGCCATGGCGCTGCTGCTGATCATTCTTGCCGCCATCTTCCTGCTGCTGCGCTCGCGCAATGGCCTGGCGTTGACCGCGATCCGCGACAACGAACTTTCGGCCCGCAGCAGCGGCGTCAATGTCGACCGTACCAAATTGATCGTCTACGTGGTCACGGCCTTCGGCACGGCGATGATCGGCGCACTGATCTTCCTGCAGAGGTTGCGCATCTCGCCGGACGCGGCCTTCAGCGTCAACGATTGGACGGCGCTGGTCATCTTCATGGTTGTGATCGGCGGCATCGGCTCGTTCGAGGGGCCGATCATCGGCGCATTGATCTACATCCTGCTGCGCGAAACGCTGTCCAATCTCGGGCCAGCCTATCTGATGATCCTGGGTGCCATTGCCATCGCCGTCATGCTGGTGGAACCCAGGGGCCTCTGGGGATTTGTGCGCGCGCGTTGGCAGGTGCAGCTCCTGCCGTTGCAGCTTAAGGTCGTATCATACAAGGGAGAAAGCCTATGACCATGGACACCCCGCCGCGCATGTCGTTTGGCGATGCCAGGCGCATTGCAATGGGCATCGTCCCGGAATTGCAAAAGCGGGCGCATCTTGCCGACGAGATGCGCCGCGTGCCGCAGGAGAACATCGACCTGCTGAAGAGGACCGGGTTGCTGCAAACCCTGCAGCCGGCCTCTTGCGGTGGCCAGCAGTTGAGTATGCGGGCGCATGTCGAAGTGGTCTCGAGCGTGGCCAAGGGGTGCAACGCCACCGGCTGGGTTCTCGGCGTCTATCATGCCCACAGCTGGCTGATGGGCCACATGGGCCCGCAGGCGCAGAATGACGTCTACGGCAAGGACACCAGCCAGGCTGTCGCGGCCGTCATCGGTCCGCGCGGCAAGGCCACCCGCAAGGCCGACGGCAGCTATGTGCTCAGCGGCTTCTGGCCGTTCGCCTCGGGCAATGCCTCGGCCGATTGGCTGTTCCTGGGCAGCGAGATCTTCGATGAGCAGGGCAGCAAACTCGATGATGGCGACCTGCTGGTGCCAAAGAAGGACGTGGAAGTCCTCGACGATTGGCATGTCGCGGGCCTGCAGGGAACGGGCAGCAGTTCGGTGCGCTGCGCCAACGTCGCGGTGCCCGCCCATCGGTTCCTGTCGCTCTCGGCGCTGCTCGAAAATCAGACGACTCCCTATAACGATCCGAATGCCCCGGCCCTGTACAAGGCGCAGGCCGGTCCCGTGCTGGGGCTGTGCATCGCCAGCGGCGCCACCGGCGTCGCGCGCGGGGCCTTGGAGGAATTCCTCAAGGTTGTTCCGGGCAAAAGGGTCATGTACACCGCCCACGTTTCGCACGAGTGGCAGCCCTTGCAGCGCGTCCTGGGCGATGCGGCGAGCAGGATCAACGCCGCCGAACTGGTTCTCTACAAGATCGCCGACGACATCGATGACTACGCCAGCCGGGGCGAAAAGATGCCCATGGAGATGCGCAGCCGGATTCGCATGGACATCACGCTTGTTCCCCGGCTGTGCCGCGATGCCATCCAGGACCTGCTGACGATCGGCGGGGCGGCCGGGCTGTCCCTGAAGAGCCCGATCCAGCGTGCCGCCCGGAACCTTCAGGCCACCTGCATGCACGGATTGCTGCTTCAAGACGCGGGCGCTGAAATCCATGGCCGGGTGCTGCTGGGCCTCGACCCGGGCACACCCGTCATCTGAACCAAACGAGTTCCCCCGCTGAAGGCGAAGTCCTCATGTCCGCGAACAGTCCGCCCGTGCCAGTCTCGCAATTCGTCCAGGCCATGGGGCAGCACGCCGCCTCGGTCTGCGTGATCACCACCGCCGATGCGGACGGGTGCTACGGATTGACGGCGACGGCGGTCAGTTCGGTTTGCGCCTCGCCGCCGCGGCTGCTGGCGTGCGTCAACAAATCGGGCGTGACCCACGAGAAGATCGCCCTGTCCGGCATGTTCTGCGTCAACGTCCTTGGCGAGGCGCAAGAGCAGGTGGCCAAGAGCTTTGCCGGAATGCTGGGAAAGGGCATCGAGCGGTTCAGTGTCGGCGATTGGGGCACCCTGGTGTCCGGTTGTCCGGCATTGGCCGAGGCGACGTCGGTATTTGACTGCAGGGTGGTCCAACAGATCGACCAGTTCACGCATTCGATCTTCATCGGCGAGGTCGTCGGCGTCGCGCACGCTCCAGGTCGCGACGCGCTGGTCTACGGCGCGCGCAGATTCAGGACATTGCGCAAGACGATGATGGCGCCGCAAATCGATTCGGAGGAGACGTTGCATTTTTGAGCCGACGCGGCGGCGCGAGTCGGAGTCGTGGGGGGCGTGGTGCCCCGAGGCGAAGGTGAGGGTGACCCGATAGACCCCCACAAGTTTTCCACAGTTTCCCGAATTTGCGACGTTACCACATAGCAAATTGGACCCATAGTTGGATCTGAGTTGGGTTGATCCGATTTGGGAGACTGTCGTGAGTGGAATATTGGAGCAGCTCGGGACGCCTGTATGGTGGTTCAATACGGTCGCCGTCCCTTTATGCCTTGTGATTGCGATGCACTTTGTGTCATGGGCGCGGTCAATGTTCGGTTTGCCTGTCCGGTCATTTGTTGAGCGCAAATTGGCACCACTGACTGATGTATTGGTCTTCGCTTATACGGGCGTGTGGATGCTACTAGCATTCGTAGTCTGCGCGACCCTCTCCGACGAGCAGATGGCCGAGTTGTGGCGAGGCATCGGTTGGAGACCCAATACCGATATGCCTGGGTTGCTCCTGTCATTTGGCCTTCGATGGCTGTTCTTGGCGCTCCCAAGCTTTGCTCTGCTAGCCTCCTGCGTTTGCGTTGTTTTCGGTCGAAGGCATTTCCGGTGGCTACAAAATTTCAGTGTCATGTTTGTCATTTTGCTCGTAGTCGCAGACGCGACCGCGCTCGCCCGATACAGCGGACTGCCCGCGAACGCCGTCGCTGCGGGATGGCCGATATGGGTCGCGGTGCTTGCCGAGCCGGCGATGTTTGTTGGATTGCCGGGTGTGCTAATCGTATTGGCGACGCAGCTGGTCCTTTCCAAAGTACAGTGGTTGCCCTTCTAGGGCGGTTTCCACCTGATCTGGCTCAGGTCGTTCTTTAGGCATTCTCCTCTCCCCCTTGTGGGGAGGGGCCGGGGGTGGGGTATTTTCAGCCGTCAACTTGCGAGCAAATAACCCCACCCGGCGCAGTGCGCCGACCTCCCCACAAGGGGGAGGTGATTCAATTCAATCGAAAACTGCGCTAGGGCCTTCACCTTGTCTGCAAGCTACCAATTGGATGAGCACAGGGGACTTCACCCCTTCCCCACAACCCTCTCCAGCCGGATCACCACCTTGTGCCCGGTCGCCTGCGCATAACTCTTGATCGTCCGCAGCGACGCCCGATGCGCCTGCCCCTCCAGCCGCGCCACCGCGGGCTGCGTCGTGTGCATCCGTTCGGCCACCTCTCCCTGCGTCAGCCCCGCCGCGTTACGCGCCTTGATCGGCGCGGACATCATGGCGAATTCGTCCTCAAGCGCGTCGTATTCCGCGCGGAAAGCAGGGTCCTTCGTCCATTCGGCATGAACCTCCTCGGCGGGGATCAGGATGCGCATGTCCTTGGACTTGCTCATGAAACCTCCCCAAAACCACCTCGCTCCGTCATCCTCGACTCGTGTGCGCCTTTGGGCGCATCACGACGTCGGGGATCCAGCACAAGAAGTCGCTGCAGGCGACATGACTATACGAATCACGCCAAAATATCGACGCCTTCGGCGGCTTTTTGTGCTGGATCCCCGAGTTGGCTGCGGGCCAGAAGAGGCCCTCACCTCTGGAGGATGACGGGGTGGAGTACGCGAGCGCCTGTGCAAGGACCGGCCAAGGCCATTTCGATTCGGCAAAAAACCCTTTAGTCTCCGCGCGACTCGCCGACTTGGAGCCCCGCCCGCCGCCGTGCACATCACCCGCCTCCGCCTCACCGGTTTCAAATCCTTCGTCGAGCCGACCGATCTGTTGATCGAGCCGGGGCTGACGGGCGTGGTCGGGCCGAATGGGTGCGGGAAATCCAACCTCTTGGAAGCCCTCAGATGGGCGATGGGCGAGGCCTCGCACAAATCCATGCGCGCGGCGGCGATGGACGACGTGATCTTTGCCGGCACCACCACGCGGCCGGCGCGCAACCACGCCTCGGTGACGCTGTTCATCGACAATTCCGCGCGCAAGGCGCCGGCCGAGTTCAATGACAGCGACGCGCTGGAGATCGTGCGGCATATCGAGCGCGAGGCCGGGTCCGCCTATCGCATCAATGGGCGCGAGGCGCGGGCGCGGGATGTGAAAATCCTGTTCGAGGACGCCGCCACCGGCGCGCGTTCCCCGGCGCTGGTCCGGCAGGGGCAGATTGCTGAACTCGTCAACGCCAAGCCCGAGCAGCGCCGCCGCATTCTGGAGGATGCCGCGGGCACGGCGGGCCTGTCGAGCCGCCGCCACGACGCCGAGCTTCGCTTACGCGCCGCCGAGGGAAATCTCGCGCGCGTCGCCGATGTGCTGGGCGGGCTAACGTCGCAGATCAACGCGCTGAAGCGCCAGGCCCGCGCGGCGGCCCGCTACAAGGAGATCAGCACTGAGATCAAGGCGCTTGAGGCGCTGGCGTCCTATCTCGCTTGGGCCGCCGCGCATGACGAGGTGGGGACGGAGGAAGCGGCGCTGACCGATGCGCTGTCGCTGCTGGCCGCCGCCATCGATGGCGAGGCGCGCGCGGTGCTGGCCGAGGCCGCCGCCGCCGCCCGGCTACCGGATTTGCGCGATGCCGAGGTGCGACAGGCCGCCGTGGTGCAGCGATTGCGCAGCGAAGCTGAGGGCCTGGGCCGCGAGGAAGCCCGCGCGAGAGAGCGGCAGGTCGAGCTGACGGCGCGTGTGGAGCAGTTGAAGGCCGATGGCGCGCGCGAAGCGGCGCAGGCGGAGGAAGCGGTCGGCGCGGGCGCCACGCTTGCGGCTGAGGGTAAGCAGCTCGAAGCCGATGCCGGGATCGCGGAGGCGCAGGCCGTCACTCATGCGGCGGCGCTCGAATCCGCTCGCAAAGCCGAGGCCGCCGAATCGGCGACTTTGAGCGCGCTGACAAGCGGTCTCGCCGAAAAGCGCGCGCACCGCCAGCGGCTCGATGCGCAGTCGGCGGACGAACAGCGCCGGCTCGCCCGTGCCGAGGCCGAGGCCAAGTCGGCGCGCGAGGCGCTGGCACAACTCGAAGCGCTGCCCGCCGTCGCCAGTCATGCCGACACCGTCGCCCGGCGCGACAAGGCCGAGGCCGCCGTGGCGCGCCAGGACGAGGCCATCGTCATCGCCGAGCGGGTGCTGGCCTCGGCGCGAGCCGAGGAAGACCGTACCCGCCGCATCGCCGCCGAGCGGCGGATGGTCGCCGAGAAGCTGGGGACCGAGCACGCTACGCTCGCCCGGCTGCTCGCGCCAGCCAAGAACGCCAAATGGGTGCCGGTGCTGGATGGGCTGAAGGTCGCGCGCGGCTTCGAGATCGCGTTGGGCGCGGCGCTGGGCGACGACCTGGACGCGCCGGCCGATGCCCGCGCGCCGGCGCACTGGCGGCAAGTGGCGGGGACGGACGATCCGGGACTGCCCGAGGGCGCCGAGCCGCTGGGTTCCAAGGTGAAGGGTGCGGGGCCGCTGGCGCGCCGCCTGCGCCAGGTCGGCATCGTCGCCCGGGCCGACGGCGCGCGGCTGCGCGAGCTGCTGCGTCCCGGCCAGCGGCTGGTCTCGCGCGAGGGCGATTTGTGGCGATGGGACGGTTACACCTCTTCCGCTGACGCCCCATCGGCGGCGGCAAGACGCCTCGAATTGCGCAGCCGCCTTGACGAGGTCGAGGTCGCGCTCGGTGGCGCCAACGAAGGCGCGGCCGAGGCCGCCGACGGCTTTGCCACCGCCGCCGCCGCCCGCGAGGCCGCGGCGAATGGGGAGCGGTTGGCGCGCGACGAACTGCGGCGCTTGCGAACCGGGCATTCGGCGCTGGCCGCGCAAGTTGACGCCGAGGAAAATTCGGCGCGCGAGCACGAGGGCAAGCGGCTACTGCACACCGATGCCGCCCGTCGTGCCGGCGAGGCGATTGCAGAGCACACGGAGCGGTTGGCGGCCTTGGCGGGCGAGATCGCCGGGCTGCCGGACCTGAACGCGCTGGCCCGCGAGCACGCCGCCCATCAGGCCGAGGCGCACCGGCGGCGCGGCGAAACCGGCAAGGCGGAACTGGCGGTCTCGAACCATGCCGCCGCCCGCCGTCAGCGCGAACAGCGTCTCGGGGCGATCGCCGCGGACCTCGTTCGCTGGCGGTCCCGCGCCGAGGCGGCAACCTTGCAGATCGCGGCGCTGGCCGCGCGGCGCGCCGAAGCCGACAGCCAGCTCGCCGGACTCGCCGGCGTGCCAACCCGCATCGCCGGGACACGCGCCCGCCTGCTGAACGAGATCGCCGCAGCCGAGGCGGCACGGCAAGGCGCGGCCGATGCGTTGACTAGTGCGGAAACGACAGCACGCGACAACAACAAGACGTTGCGCGGCATCCAAGAGGCGTTGTCGAACGCGCGGGAGGCCAAGGCGCGGGTGGAAACCCGGCTGGAAGTGGCCCGCATTAACCGTTCCGCGCAAGGCCAGCGCATCCGGGAAACCTTCGATTGCGCGCCCGAGAGCGTACTTAACGCCGCCGGTTTTTCGAGCACCGAAAGCCTGCCGCCATCGGGCGAAACCGCCCGGCGGTTGCAGAAATTGCGTGAGGATCGCGAGCGGCTCGGCGGCGTCAACCTTTCGGCCGAGGAGGAATTGGTGGGCCTGGAGACCCAGTTCGGCACCCTCGAAGCCGAGAAAACCGACCTGGAAGCCGCCATCGCCCAGCTGCGCCAGGCCATCGGAAAACTCACCCGAGAGGGCCGGAAAAGGCTGAATGACGCCTTCGTTGAGGTCAACAGCCACTTCCAGCGGCTGTTCACCACGCTGTTCGGCGGCGGCGAGGCGCGGCTGGAATTGATCGAGGACCGCGAGGACCCGCTGGCCGGTGGCCTGGAAATCATCGCCAAGCCGCCGGGCAAGAAGCCGGCGACGTTAAGCTTGCTGTCCGGCGGCGAGCAGACACTGACCGCGCTATCCCTGATCTTCGCGGTGTTCCTGACCAACCCCTCCCCCATCTGCGTCCTCGACGAGGTTGACGCCCCGCTCGATGACAGCAACGTCGACCGCTTCTGCACCCTGATGGAGGAAATGGCCCGGAGCACCGAAACCCGCTTCCTGGTCATCACCCACCACCCCATGACCATGGCCCGCATGGACCGGCTGTTCGGCGTGACCATGGCCGAAAAGGGCGTCAGTCAGCTCGTTTCGGTTGATCTGGTGACGGCTGAGCAGTTCCGCGAAGCTGGCTAAGTCGACCACGGAGCATGGCGGGACCATTGCAAGCTCGCATGAAGAGTGAGCGGCGTGTCAGGCCGCGTCGCGCCACGCCAAGGCGATCAGCGGCGCCGAAATGGCATATTGGAGCACGGTGAAGGCAGTCTCGAGCGCGATGAACCGCGATACCGACGTCATGTTGTACTTGGCAGCAACAGGCAGGACGATGAATGACCAGGCAAGGCCGCCGAAGACAAGGAAGAATTGCATCGCGCTCGTGATCCAGTCAGCTGGCGCCGTGCTGAACAGATGCGGGTAGAGATAGGCAAAAATCAACCCCTGCAGGACCATCGAGGCCAGGCCCATGGGAATGATCACGTCCGAGCGATAAAGTCCGAGCGAGTCGTATTGCGCCTTGAATGTCGAGAGGTGCCAGAAATAGCCGAGCGGGAATGTCGGCAGGACATAGGCTGCGGCTGCAAGCCAAAAGTGCACCGTCATTTGGACCCTTCCCCATTTCGCTTGTGATATGCAAGTGATAATCAATAAACTTGCAACATGCAAGTGGATTTCCGGAGCCGATCGATGGTTACCCCTCCAGGCCCTCTGCGTTCGCATTGCCCGATCAATTTCGGCCTCGAAATCTTCGGCGATCGATGGACGCTGCTTGTGCTTCGAGACCTGCTCATCGAAGGCAAGCACAGTTTCAAGGAATTCCAGGCTTCGGAGGAGGGCATTTCCACCAATATTCTCGCCGACCGGCTGAGCAGACTGGAACAGTCGGGGCTGATCGCTTCGCAGCGGGTGGCCGCGGACACCCGGCAGATCCATTACCGGGCGACGCCAGCCGGCCGGGCGCTTCTGCCGGTTCTTGTCGAGTTGGCCTATTGGGGGGCTAGGCACGATGCGCAAACCGCTGCGCCCTCGGCCTTCGTCAAAGCGTACGAAACTGACCGGAGCACGTTGTTGCGGGCCATGGCCGCGGGGGCGGACCCGACAAAGGACTGAAGCCATTTGTTGGCGCCTGCTTGGCAGCGCCGCTCGCCTTTGCCTATAACAGGCTCAATCCACGCCTCTCCCAGGATCTCCCATGGCCGGCCATTCGCAATTCAAGAACATCATGTTCCGCAAGGGCAAGCAGGACAAGGTCCGCTCCAAGCTCTTTGCCAAGCTCGGGCGTGAGATCACCACCGCCGCCAAGATGGGCTCGCCCGACCCGGACATGAACCCGCGCCTGCGCCTGGCCATCCAGGCCGCCCGCGCCGAGAACATGCCGCGCGACAACATCGACCGCGCCGTCAAGAAGGCGGCGGGCGGTGACGCGGAAAACTACGACGAGGTGCGCTACGAGGGCTACGGCCCCGGCGGTGTCGCCGTGGTGGTCGAGGCGCTGACCGACAACCGCAACCGCACCGGCGGGGCGGTGCGCGCGGCCTTCGTCAAGCACGGCGGCAACATGGGGACGACCGGCGCGGTCTCGCACATGTTCGCCAAGGTCGGCGAGATCGTCTACCCGGCCAAGACCGCCAGCGCCGACGCCATGCTGGAGGCCGCGATCGAGGCGGGGGCGGAGGATGTGATTTCCGACGAGAACATCCACACGGTGCTGTGCAAATTCGAGGATTTGGGCACCGTCGGCCCGGCCCTGGAAAAGACCTTCGGCGAGGCGCAGTCCACGCGCGGCATCTGGAA
>Ga0075021_10000249_pt1 | contig 30151 bp, 28 predicted proteins | sample ColStrG_CSR_2012_FD_72749 | JGI IMG/M metagenome (GOLD analysis project Ga0075021, IMG submission 72749) | Freshwater sediment microbial communities in response to fracking from Pennsylvania, USA - Cold Stream Run_MetaG_CSR_2012 | ecosystem: Environmental > Aquatic > Freshwater > Creek >...
GCCGCCGCTTGGCCGCAGCGAACGCCGCCTCGATCAACGCGGTGAACCTGGCCGCGGCGGGCGCCTCGCCGGTGAAGGCCTGCAAGGTGCGGATGCCCATCAGGCTCTCGCCAGCCTGGGCGGCAGCGGCAGCCAGCGAGTCCTGCGCGCCCTGGGTCAGTTTGCGCACCCCCCTGCCCGAGAACACCAGCGGCAACACGATCAGCGGGATCGCCACCAGCACGAGCAGGCTCAGTTTCGCGCTGGTCGCGAACATCATCACCATGGCGGCAAGCAACATCAGCAGGTTGCGCAGGGTCTGGGTGAAGGCGGTACCGACGGCACTGCGAATTTGCGCCGTGTCGGCGGTCAGACGGGACAACAACTCGCCTGTCTGAGACTTCTCGTAGAAATCCTGCCCAAGACGCAGGAGCTGCGAAAACACATCGGTCTGCACATCCGCGACCACCCGCTCGCCGAGCCAGCTGACGCAATAGAACCGGGCCGCGCTGGCCAGCGCCAGCAGCACCGCGATGCCGATCATGCTGAGGAAGTAGTCGTTGATGTAGGTGCTGTCGGAGCCGGCGAAACCAAGATCGATGATCCGGCGCACGCCCACCGGAACCAGCACCATCGAGGAAGCAGCCAGCGTCAGGGCCACCAGCGCGCCGACCGCCATGAAGCGATAGCGCAGCACATAGGGCGCGAGCCAGAGCAGGGGGCGGAGATCGGGTTTCATGGGAGGCGCTCACTCTATCGGACGATAGGACCTGACGAATCTCGCCGCGCGCCTCGGCGTGCGAGCCGAGCTATCGGCACACTGTGTCGCAAATGTGCCGATTGGTCAGGCTGCGACCTCAAACCAGCTGTCCATGCCCGAGGCCTGATGGTCGAGCATGTGACAGTGCAGCATCCACTTTCCCGGATTATCGGCGACAAACCCGATCACCGAGGTTTCGCCCGGTTGCACGAGCAGCGTGTCCCACCAGAAGGGTTGCGGCGCGGGACCGCCGGTTCGCTCCAACAACCTGAAGTGGTGGCCGTGAACATGCATCGCGTGGGGCCAGGCCGTATGATTCTCGAATCGCACCATCGCGGTGCGGCCACGCGCGGCCCGGAACAAGGGTTGGCCCATCATCATTCCGGCCGTGCCGTTGAACTGCCAAACCGGCCCGCTACCCATCATCACACTCGTGTCTGTTTCGCTGGCCGCACCACCGGTCATCACCAGCGGCACGGTGAGTGCGCCGTCGCGATCCGGCATTGAGAGCGTGTTGGGCTTCAGAGCCACGGGAGCGATCAACGGCTCCATTCTCGCTTGTTCAGTCGGATGTATTTGCAGCACACCCAGCTCAAGTCGCTCGCCCGAGGTTTCAGCAAGCGCGATCTGGCCACCCGGTTCGCCCACCACATCGAGTATGAGATCGACCCGGTTGCCAGGCCCCAGCGTCAGCACCTCGCCATAATTGGTTGTTGGGCCGACCGGCTGGCCATCGACCGCGATCAGCTTGGGAGCCGCGCCTTCTAGCAATAGTTTGAGAACGCGGGCGCTGCACGCATTGATAAGCCGCAGCCGAACCCGCTCGTTGATCCGGACTGGAATGGGCGCGAATGGCTGACCGTTGACGGTCAAGTGGTTGCCCAAGCGGCCCGCATGTACTTGATCATGCCGGCTGCCAAAACCCTCCATCATTTGGCCGGCGCCATCCAGCCGCCAATCGTTGATCAACAGCACCAAGTCCTGATCGGTTCGCGGCGGCTCGCGCTCCTCAACGATCAATGCACCGGTGAGGCCTCGCGGCACCTGCTCGAACGAGTGCTCATGGGGGTGATACCAGAATGTGCCCGCGTCGGGGGGCGTGAAACGGTAGGAGAATTTGCCTCCCGGCTCGACCGCGGCTTGGGTCAGACCCGGCACACCGTCCATACGGTTGTCATTGCGGATGCCGTGCCAGTGGATCGCCGAAGCTTGGGGCAACTGGTTGGCGAACGAAATCGCCAGCTCCTCGCCTTGTCGCACCCGCAATACCGGACCAGGGGCAGCACCCTCAAAACCCCAGATCTGGGTCGCTGGCTTGTCCTGGCCAAGCAGCCGCGCACTGCCTGCTCGCGCTGTCAGCACGCGCGGCTCCGGCGAGATCGCGGCATCCGCGCGCTGCCAGGTGGCGGCAAGAGCTAGCGCCGAGCCGCCGATCAGAAGTTCGCGCCGGCTCGTGGTGATGAACGACGGCATCGGTTGCATCCTTTCGGTGGTTCTTCGATCTGCCGGACAGCAATCTCGGCGGCATCTGTACGCCAGATGAACGCGGCATTCAGGCCGGTTTCAGGCCGGCCATGTTCAATTGAACAACATAGGGCCGCTATTCCGCTGGTCCGCCACAATTTCACACTGGAGCCGCCGTCATGCGCCCGACCACGCACATCGCCACCGCACTCCTCGCGCTCTGCCTGTTCGGAGCGGCTACTGGCCTTGCCCTGGCCGACGTGCAGGGAGGAGACAGGTTCCGCGTTGTTGGCCTTAGCGGCGCCGAGACACTGAAGCTGACCAACGGCCCCGCCAGTTGGTCCGGCGTCGAGGTTGAAGTGCCATTTGATGCCCGCAACCTGCGCGCCACGGGCATTCGCGAAGGCAATTTCCTGCAGCTGAGCTATCGCGTCGACACCGGCTACGACATCACCGGCTGGGCCGATGTCCGGTTCCTGGCCGCCGATCAGGATCACCAGCCCACGGTCTACCGGGTGGTCGCTGCGCGTGGCTCGTCCGTGCCGCTTCTCGATGCCGGCAGCTACGGCGTGCGCGCCTATATCCCATCGTGGACCTCGCTGCTGCCGGCTTGCGGGCCTTGCCGGAACGGCTATTGCCAGGTGCGATTCCAGACCCGCCGGGGGCCGATCGAGGGGTTCGTGGCGCAAGGCTATCTCGCCATTTCTCGGCCGGCTTATTCGGGACTGGCCGTCGTTCAGGCGCCAGAGCCCAACGCTGCCTATGCGGATTCGCTTCCACCTGACGGCTACGCCGTCTCACCGCAGCCGGACGCCGACTACACCGATGTCGTGCCACTGCCCTCCAGCAGCAACGATGACCGTTGGCACTGGTGGTGGCACCGCGAGCATCGGTACGGCAATTGATCGCCAAGGCCTCAACTCAGCAAACCGGCCCGGTGTTCAGCACCGGGCCGCACTCTTACTCCAGCTCGGCCATCCGCTTGTCGACGTAGGTGCCAACGGTCTTGACCAGGGCGTCCATGTGGTCCTCGAAGAAGTGGTTGGCACCGGGGATCACCTTGTGTTCGACCTCGATGCCCTTCTGGGTTTTCAGCTTGGCCACAAGCTCGTTGACCGACTGCACCGGCACGACGCGATCCTTCTCGCCGCTGACCATCAACCCAGAGGCAGGGCAGGGCGCCAGGAAGCTGAAATCATAGAGATTTGCTGGTGGGGCGACCGAAACAAAGCCACTGATCTCAGGCCGCCGCATCAGCAGCTGCATCCCGATCCAAGCCCCGAAAGTCGGGCCGGCGATCCAACATTGACGCGCGTCCTGATTGTAGACTTGCAGCCAATCCAGCGCCGAGGCTGCGTCACTGAGTTCGCCAGGGCCGTTGTCATAAACGCCTTGGCTGCGGCCGACCCCACGAAAATTGAAGCGCAGCACCGAGAACCCGCGCTCGGCGAAGGCGTAATAGAGCTGATAGACGATCGGATGGCTCATCGTGCCGCCAAGATGCGGATGAGGATGAGGCGGCAGGATGAGGGCGATCGGCGCGCCGGCGGTGGCATCGTGATGATAGCGCGCTTCGATCCGGCCAGCGGGACCGCTAATGGTGACTTCGGGCATGAGGGATCGATAAGCCTTTTGTTGCGGGCAGCGGCCAATGAGAAAGCCGTGGCCATCACCCAATAAACTTGACTTGGGCGGTCGGGATTTATATGGAGTAGGGTGACCTGGACCACAAGCCATCCGTAACGGAAACTGGCAGCCAGCCCCGAAGGTGAAAACGCCGATCTTTAGCACGGGGGCAGGTGTTGCTTGCAAGTACTTTGAAGGTGCCGCCGTGGAGCTGAACGCCAAGGGCCGCTATGCCGTGATGGCAATGGCTGATCTCGCCCGCAACGGCGCGGGCGGCGCGGTCGCGCTGTCGGGCATCGCTGAACGGCAGAAGATTTCGCCAGCCTTCCTTGAGCAGATCTTCCTGAAGCTTCGCCGGGCGGGCCTGGTCGAGAGCGAGCGGGGGCGGGCGGGCGGATACCGGCTGGCGCGGCCCGCGTCGCGCATCGCGGTCGGCGAGGTGATGGTTGCGGCCGAGGAGGCGGTGGAGATGACCCGCTGCGGGACCGAGGGAATCGCCGGGTGCGTGGGCCACGAACGGTGCCTTACCCACGACTTGTGGGATGCCCTATCGGACGAAATTCGTGCGTATTTACAAGGTGTTAGCTTACAGGATGTGCTCGATGGCCGGGTCCGGCGGGAGCCATTGCAGTGACCGGCGCGCGCGCCTATCTCGACTGGAATGCGACCGCCCCGCTACGTCCCGAGGTGCGAGCCGCGATGCTCGCGGCGCTGGATGAATTTGGCAATCCGTCCTCGATCCACGCCGAGGGCCGGGCGGCCCGCGCCGTGGTCGAGCGGGCCCGCGAGGAGGTTGCCGCGCTGGTTGGGGCCGAGCCGCACAATATCATCTTCACCAGCGGCGCCACCGAGGCGGCGGCGATGGCGCTGACGCCTGATTGGCAAGGCGGCTCCATGGGCCAACTCCATGTCAGTGCCATCGAACATCCGTGCGTGCTTGCGGGCGGGCGGTTCGCTGCCGGCCAAGTATCCCGCGTGCCGGTGACGGAGGCCGGAATCATTGATATTGTCGCGTTAAAACAGACACTTAAAGTCACGTCCGGCCGGCCACTGGTGGCGCTGATGGCGGCCAACAACGAAACTGGAATCGTCCAGCCGGTCGCCGAAGCCGCGGACCTCGTCCATGCCGTCGGCGGGCTGCTGGTGTGCGACGCCGTGCAGGCGGCGGGGCGCATACAGACGGACATCGCGATGCTGGGCGCCGACGCGCTGCTGCTGTCGGCCCACAAGCTTGGCGGCCCCAAGGGCGTCGGCGCGCTGGTGCTGGCGGACGAGGCCGTTGCCCCCGCGCCGCTGCTCAGCGGCGGCGGCCAGGAGCGGCGCCAGCGCGCGGGCACGGAGAACGTGGCCGGCATCGCCGGCTTTGGCGCAGCTGCCAAGGCGGCGGTGGCCGATATGGTTAACATGCCACGGGTTTCGGCACTTCGGGATCGCCTCGAAAGTGTCGTGTGTTGTCGGATCTGGCCCAGTTCTGATCCCATTGGCTCCTGTTCTTTGCAGGGTTCCGCCGTCGTCCACCGGCTTCCCAACACGTCCCTCCTTGTCATGCCCGGCGTGAGCGCCCAAATGCTGCTCATGCAGCTCGACCTTGCCGGTTTCGCGGTGAGCGCCGGTGCCGCCTGCTCGTCGGGCAAGCTCGCGCGCAGCCATGTGCTGGAGGCGATGGGCCTGCCGCCCGAAATCTGCGCGGGCGCGATCCGCGTCAGTCTCGGGCCGACCACGACGGCTGGCGACATCGACCGGTTCGTCGCCACCCTGTCCCAAATTCAATCCGCGCACGCCGCTCGCGCAAACGCGACCCGCGCAACACCGATGACGATTGGAGACTCCCATGCCCGCGGTCCGTGAGACGGTCGAAGCCGTCAAGACCCTCGACGTCGATCAGTACAAGTATGGCTTCACCACCGATATCGAGATGGCGCTGGCGCCGATCGGCCTCAACGAGGACATCGTGCGCTTCATCTCGGCCAAGAAGGGCGACCCGGCCTGGATGCTGGAGTGGCGGCTCGAAGCTTATCGCCGCTGGGTGACGATGGAGGAGCCGACCTGGGCCAAGGTCCACTATCCCAAGATCGACTTCCAGGACCTGCATTATTACGCCGCCCCCAAGTCGACCGAGGGGCCAAAGAGCCTGGCCGACGTCGACCCCGAGCTGCTCAAGACCTACGCCCGCCTCGGCATTCCGCTGAAGGAGCAGGAGTACCTCGCTGGCGTCAAAAAGGGCGCACCCGCCATAGCCGTCGACGCCGTGTTCGACAGCGTCTCGGTCGTCACTACCTTCAAGGACACGCTGGCGAAATCCGGTGTGATCTTCTGCTCGATCTCCGAGGCCTTGCGCGAGCATCCCGAACTGGTGCGGAAATACCTCGGCTCTGTTGTTCCGCAGGGAGATAATTTCTATGCCGCGCTCAACGCGGCTGTGTTCTCGGACGGTTCGTTCGTGTACATCCCCGAGGGCGTGCGCTGCCCGATGGAGCTCTCGACTTATTTCCGCATTAACGCCGAGAAGACCGGCCAGTTCGAGCGTACCCTGATCATCGCCGACAAGGGCGCCTACGTCTCATATCTCGAAGGCTGCACGGCGCCGATGCGCGACGAGAATCAGCTGCACGCCGCCGTGGTCGAGCTGATCGCGTTGGACGACGCCGAGATCAAGTATTCGACGGTGCAGAATTGGTATCCTGGCGACAAGAACGGCAAGGGCGGGATCTACAATTTCGTCACCAAGCGCGGCGATTGCCGTGGCCGCAACGCCAAGATTTCGTGGACGCAGGTTGAGACCGGCTCGGCCATCACCTGGAAATACCCCAGCTGCATCCTGCGCGGCGACGGGTCATCCGGAGAATTCTATTCGATTGCCGTTTCCAACGGCTATCAGCAGGTGGACTCGGGCACCAAGATGATCCACCTCGGCAAGAACACGTCGAGCCGCATCATCTCCAAGGGCATCGCAGCCGGCCACTCGCAGAACACCTATCGCGGCTTGGTCAGTGCCCACCGCAAGGCGAGTGGCGCGCGCAACTTCACCAATTGCGATTCGCTGCTGATCGGCGACAAATGCGGCGCCCACACCGTACCCTATATCGAGGCGAAGAACTCCTCGGCCCACTTCGAGCATGAGGCGACCACGAGCAAGATCAGCGAGGACACGCTGTTCTATTGCCAGCAGCGCGGGCTGTCGGCCGAGGAGGCCATCGCCCTGGTGGTCAACGGCTTCGTGCGCGACGTGCTGCAACACCTGCCGATGGAATTCATGGCCGAGACGCAGAAGCTGATCGGGATAAGCCTGGAGGGGAGCGTGGGGTGAGGTGGGTCTTAGGTGTAGGTTGGGTTTGCGCGCCGAAGTCCTGCATGACGGGCACAAACCGAATTCGCGCGTAACTCAACATGCCGTGCATGCTACACCTGCCCGGATTTGACCGATGCTCTTGTTCTTTGAACAGCCTCGCAACGCCGATCTATGCTAGTCCTAACCCCCGGTCTCGCCATGAAATCACTCACGTCTTCTGCAGAAACGCCTCCTACATTCAACGCAATATCAACGCAATATCAACGCTTACATAGTTTGCATGTTCACCGGTCGCAATAAGATATTTCACTTGTTCCGCAATAGCCTTTTGCCGATCAGCCTTCCGCATTTTGCGCGTCCCTAGCTAGATGCACCAATGCCCTAATATACAAGTGTTGATTGATTCGTGGACGGATTCGGCTGACGCAGCCTGAATTTTAGGTCCCGGGAGCGAACGCTGAGTACGGTTAAACCTGATCGGGATATCGCCGGACGGAAGCTAGGGGTGACCAAGCTTCACAAAGCTGATAGCATTCATGGAACTTCGCTATTGGGAGGTCCACTCCGATGAGCACATTCGAAGACATCCAGAAGGCCATCGCCAACTTGTCGGCGGACGACCAATCGCGCCTGCTCAACTGGCTCGAAGAACAGGATGGTCTGGCTTTCGACCAAAAACTTGAGCGCGATGCTAAAGCCGGAAAACTCGACACGCTCATTTCCAAGGCTCTGGAAAACGCAGACGCTGGGTTGTGCGAAGATTTGTGATGCTCGCAGTCAATGCGCCACGTTCGCGATCCGGCCTTCAAGCCGCTCTTCGATGCTTTGCCGCCGGACACTCAAGACCTGGCGCGGAAAAACTTTGAACTCCTTAAGAAAGACCCGCGGCATCCGTCCCTCAGGTTCAAACCCCTGAAAGCCAACGCCTGGTCGGTCCGGATTGGACGAAACTTTCGGGCCGTGGCGGCGAAGCGTGGCGACCTGTACGTCTGGTTCTGGATTGGACCTCACCGCGAATACGACAGATTGGTCGCCAAACTTTGAAGAAGGAGTTCCCCCCAATGACCACGAAACCTGTCATCAACATCGCCGACGTTCCTCTGCGCCAGTCCGGCGACCCCAAGGGCCACTTCTCCGCCGAAATCGGCTCGTTCGGCAGCGTCATCGGCTCGACCGGGCTCGGCTGCATGTTGCATGTCGTGCAGCCGGGCAAGAAGGCGTTTCCCTATCACGTCCACCACCAGATCCACGAGCTGTTCGTGGTCCTGGAGGGGACGGGCGAGTACCGGTTCGGGGCCGAGCGCTACCCCATCAAGGCGGGCGACGTGCTGGCGGCACCGACCGGCGGACCCGAGGTCGCGCACCAGATCGTCAACACGGGCAAGGCCGTGTTGAGGTATCTCGGCATTTCGACCGCCGCCCAAACCGAGGTCGTCGAATATCCGGATTCCGGAAAATTCGCGGTCACCTCGCGGTTCGACTGGTCGACCATGTCGGGCGGCGTGCGCCATATCGCCCGGCCGGGCGGGAGCCTGGACTACTTTGACGGCGAGACATGATGCACGCCCGCCGATGGCGTTCATGGCGGAGGCTGGAAAGCAGTCCGGGGTTTCGCTCAACGGGAGCTTGGCGAAATGCGCGTGCCGGCTTGGCTTTGGCCGACGGATTTTCCCGATGATGGGGTCGGCCAGAGCCTGCTTGAGGATGTGCGCTACATATGGCGGTTCATGGGTTGCTGGCAGCGCACCATCGTCTGGCGGGCGCCGGATGTCGCCGAGCGCAAACGGTACGATGAACACCCGCTGTTTGGCCGGTTTGGCGACGACACGATCGCGATCGCGGACATTGATGGCCGCCGCTGGATCGTGCGCGAGCGCCTCTTTTACGGCTGGCCGGACCCGCCGCGCTATGTGTTCTTCGCGCTCGAAGCCGCGGACCGCATCTGGTCGGGAGCCGATTTCCACCAATGGCCACGGGCCTGGACGATGGACGCATCTCCGCAGGCTTGACCCACCCACGTTAAGGATGCCGACCGGCGCGATTTCGCCATTGCACCTGGGTTAACCGGGCAACCGCGCCATGACGGGGCCGGAGGCTTGAATTAGCCTGTGCAGATAGGCGAAATCCCCCTATCCGATGGGTTCGACCTGTGGCATAAAGGCCGCCGGAGTCCGCCCGTCGAGGGCAATGCACGGCGGGCGCCAGCTTAGCGGATGGGACCCAGCGATTGCGATCAGCTGGGGTCTCAAGGTTTTAACTGCATTGCGTGGCATGTCGGCGACCGGACGCAGACTTCCGGCGCCTGTTGGAGGAGTAAAGTCGATGGCGGACGCTGGCCTGGTTTCGGTACGCATCAAGACGGCCCGCCTCGTGCGCGAACTCGATGAGCGCGAATGCCTGCGCCGCAACGCCCTGTCGCGCACCAAGCCTGGGTTCAAGCTGAAGAGCGGCGACACGGTCAAGGTGGTCGAGAGCTTCAGCGGCGATACCGAATTCCTGGTCGAAGCCGGCTCCAGCCGCAAGGACAGCTGCGATTGGATGGGCGTGCTGCATAGCAGCGAGATTTTGCTGGCGGAGTAGGCGCGAGCGCTCAGGCCTAAGCCGGTGCACGTCGGTACGCCACACGCCAAATGACCAACGCGACGGCCAGTCCGACCCCAATGAAAGACGCCGCGCTTGTCGCCGCGGCTTCGACCCATTGAGCCATCCGGCTTGGATCGACAGGTTTGGTCTGCATTGAAATCGCGAGCGTCACGACGGAGAACGGCGCGACCGCACCAAGCAGCGTGGCGGATCGCCAGCCTCGCCATCCATAGTGGTGCAGCACCGCCCACGGACCGACGCCGAACATGATCAGACCCAAAAGCCAGAAGACGGCAGCAATCAGTCCCGCGATAATTGTCGCGTGAATGAATTGAGCCGCCTGGAAGAAGCTGAGGCCGCCGTGCGCCAGTGGCGCTCCAAAAATCGCCGCGCCAGTCAGCAGGCCTCCGGTCAGGGCGCCCGCTGCGACCGCGGCCGCCGCCTGGTCCATCGTTGTCACATATATCGCTTCCCGATCCTTCGGCATTTGCACTCACCTCCGCGTCGTTCTATTTGCATAATTAGCCAACGAGCTAATCGTTGCACGGCGCACAATTTCGTCAATGAGCTAAATGCGCACAGGGCGAAATTCCGCCAGGAGGGCGAATGGACGCGGTCTTCGAGGCGCTGGCATCGCAGGTGCGGCGGCGCATTCTTGCCTATCTTTCGGCCGGCAGCCTGACGGCGGGGGAGATCGCCGACCGGTTCGACATTTCCAAGCCGTCGGTGTCCAAGCACCTGTCGATCCTGGAGAACGCCGGGCTGATCAAGGGTGAGAAGAAGGGCCAGTTCGTCCACTACACGCTGGTGCGCGAGAGCCTGGTCAACACCCTCAACGGCTTCGTGCAGGAGGTATGCCCGGTGACACGGCCGTTGAAAAAGGAAAGCCAGAGGCGGGCTAAACGGACGTGACGGTCATCTTCGGCGGCCGCGGTCCGCCATGCGTGTTGCCAGATTTGACTTGCCGAAGATGAGCTGCGTGTCCCTGCCTTGTCCGGTGCAAACGGGGACACGAACGCCAGAAGGGGCGATCATGTCCCCTTCCGCTTTCGCACCGCCTCTTCCAGCGCCTGCAGGAACCGCGAGCGGTCGGTCTTGGTGAATTCGGGGTTGTGGCCCTTGACCGCGCCTGCCTCGCGCAGGTCCTGCATCAACCCACGCATGGCCAGCGCCATGCCGATTGAGCCGTCGGTGAACGGCTTGCCCGTCATGCCGATCACCTGCGCGCCCTTCTTGAGGCAACGCGCCGCTAGCGGAATATCCGCCGTCACTGCGATGTCGCTGGCGGTGATCTGTTCGACGATCCAATCGTCCGCCGCGTCCGGTCCTTCGGCCACGACCTTGCGGCGCAGATAGGAGCTCGCCGTCAGCCGCATGAAGCTGTTGGAGACCATGTGATAGACGAGCTTGTGCCGCTCGGCGACGCGGAGCACTTCCTCCTTGACCGGGCAGGCGTCGGCGTCGATGTAGAGTTGCGGGGACATGATGGTCATCTTCGGCGGCTGCGGAAACCTTGGCTAGTGCGGACCGGCGACCCGCCGAAGCTGGCCATCGTGTCCCCGTCGGCGCCCGCGTTGACGGGGACACGAACGCCCGAAAATGGGCGATCATGTCCCCTTCTTCTTTGCCATGACGCACAACCAATCATGCGCGAGCGTTGCCGCCGCCAGCGCCGTGATCTCGGCATGGTCGTAGGGCGGGGACACTTCCACCACATCCATGCCGACGAAATTCAAGTCGGCCAGCCCGCGCAAGATCTCGAGCGCCTGCCAGGTGGCGGGTCCGCCAACCACCGGCGTGCCAGTGCCGGGCGCGAAAGCCGGGTCGAGAAAGTCGATGTCGAAGGAAAGATACGCCTTCGCCGTACCCACCCGCTGCCTGATGGCGGCAATCGCGGCGTCCACGCCATTGCGATGCAGCCACGGCGCGGTCAGGATCTCGAAGCCGTGCGCGTCGTCATTGTGCGTCCTGAGGCCCACCTGGATCGAATGCTTGAGGTCGATCAGCCCCTCGGCGCCAGCCCGCAGGAACATGCTGCCATGGTTGAAGCTGGTGGCTCCCGGAGTATGGTCCGGCCAGGTATCGCAATGGCTGTCGAATTGAACCAGCGCCACCGGCCCGTGCTTGGCGGCATGGGCGCGCAGCAGCGGATAGGTGATGAAGTGATCGCCACCAAGCGTCAGCAACGCCGCGCCCGCTTCGAGCACGCCGCGCGCGTGCGCCTCGATCGACGGCACCACGGTCTCGGGCAGGTGATGATTGACGACGCAATCGCCGTAGTCGACCACGTTCAAGGTCGCGAACGGATCGAACCCCCAGGGAAACGCCTTCAGCTCGGCGAGCCCCATGCTGGCGGCGCGGATGGCGCGCGGACCAAAACGTGTGCCCGGACGATCGGTCGTCGCATTGTCGAACGGCACACCGGTGACCGCCACATCCACGCTGCCCAAGTCACGCGAATAGGGCCGGCGCAAAAAGCTCAGCACACCGGCAAAGGTCGGCTCCCAGGCCCCGCCCTTGAGGTCCTGCCATGCAACCCGCGAGGCCGCTTCGGGCTTCTGGGGCATGGCTAAAGCGCAAACACGGGTTTGCGTGCAAATCCGGGCAGCATCGGCGCCGAGGCGTTGAAGCCGAAACGGCTGCCCCAGCCGTCGCCCTGCCTCTCGAACAGCATCGCCCGACCGACCGGGCCATCGGCGATCACCGCGACCAGCCGGCCACCGTCACGCAGCTGCGCGCGATAGATGGCGGGAACTTCGGGTATGGCCCCGGATACGACGATAACGTCATAAGGCGCGCCGGCCGGCCAGGCATCGGCCAGCGGACCTGTCTCGATGTCGTCATTGGTAAGCCCGACCGCCGCCACATTGGCCTTGGCGGCGGCGGTGAGCGCGGCGTCGCTGTCGAGCCCGGTGACGGTTGCGGCCAGATGCGCCAGCAGCGCGGTGCCATAGCCGGTCGCGCAACCGATTTCGAGCACCGTGTCCGTGGGCTCGATCGCGGCCAGCTGAATCAGCTTGGCCGTTGTCATCGGCGGCGGCAGGGCCCGCTCCTTGCCGAGCGTCACCCCCTCGCCGCTATAGGCCAGCGGGCGGAGCGGCTCGGGCACGAAGACCTCGCGCGGCAGATCCAGCATGGCGCGCAGCAGCCGCCGGTCGGTGACGTCGCTGGTCCTGACCTGCGACTCCACCATGTTCTTGCGCAAAAGGGAAAAATCCACCATCCGCCCCTTGATTCTCAAGCCTCGATGCCAGGGCAATGCTTTTGCCCGACTTTGGCGCTGACGGCTAGGGGGGCTGGCGGCTAGGGGTTGAGACTCAAGGCGCGCGGCCGTGGCGCCAGGCGCATCGCGGCGCCCAAATGGCAAGGAAGCGGCACCGTGGCTGCTACGGTGCCGCTTCCCTTGGTGAGTACCCAGTCCCCACCGAATGTCGCTTGCGGGGTCTTTTCAGCCAGGGCCGGGTTTCGAGTATTCCAACGCAGGTACGAGATGGATACGCGGTACTTACTCTGCACTCACGGGAACACAACGCGGCGGTCGCCGATTCAATTCCCCGCGGGTTGCATTTTTTTTAAATACGTGATTCGCCCTAAGTGATTCGGGTCTGCCATCCGCCCGCCGAGCCGCTTGTGGACTTGGCCAATGAACTCTGCTACCGGGTGGCGACGCCGGGATGTTCGAACGCCGCGCCTCTTGATAAGGCGTGGCCGAGTTCGTTCGGGCCGCAAGATCATCATTCACGCAGCAGAGGTCATTAGGCGTGCAGGTACTCGTTCGCGACAACAATGTCGACCAGGCCCTCAAGGCGCTCAAGAAGAAGATGCAGCGCGAGGGGATTTTCCGCGAGATGAAGCTGCGCGGACATTATGAGAAGCCCTCGCAGAAGCGGGCGCGCGAGCAAGCCGAGGCCGTGCGCCGGGCGCGCAAGCTGGCCCGCAAGAAGGCCCAGCGCGAAGGGCTGATTTCGCCGGGCGCCGCGCCGACCAGGCGCCGCTAGGCCATCGCCTGTTGCCAAGCCTGCCGAGGCCTCCGGCTGCCGCCGCAGGGCCTTTTGGCGTTATTCGTTCACGAAGTGTTAAGCTGTTCGGCCGTAGTTTGACCACTGGCGTCGGCTATTCAGTCGCCCGTCGCTGAGCCCCGTACTGAACCCCGGCCAGCGATCCCGCGACACATCCCGTGATGGTTGCGACACCCAATGCGTTCGGCCCATCGCCGCAGCGCAAACTTGAATTTTTGAAAGTTGGACTGAAAATGTCTCTCGAACTGAATTACGAGCAATGGGGCTACGGCCCACCACATCCCGGCGCCGTGCTGCGCGAACAGATCCTGCCGCGCCTCGGCCTGGCGGAGGCCGAACTGGCCGCCCGGCTCGACATGCCCATCAAGCATCTGACCGACCTCCTGGCCGAGCGCCGGCCTGTCACCCTCGACGCCGCCCGCCGCCTGGGCTTGGCCTTCGGCAACGGCCCGCGCTATTGGCTGGCGCTACAAATGCAGCATGACGTGTGGAACGCGGAGCGCGGCGATGCGCTCGACATCGCGCCGATCGTGCTGGCCAACGCCGGTTTGAGCGCGGCCTCGGCCCGGCGCTAGCGCCAACGCCGCCGGCGGTCCCGCTCCTCAGCCGGCCAGCGCATCGACAAATTCGCGCACCCGAACCATCGAGCCGAATTGCGAGTGGTGGATGTGCAGGGCGCCTGGAAAGGTGAAGAGCCGCTTGGGCTGGTTGGCCGCCGCGAACACGGCCCGTCCCATCTCCACCGGCACCACCTCGTCGGCCTCGCCATGCAGGACCAGCAGCGGCAGATGCAGCGTCGCGATCCGGCCAATGATTTCGTGGCGGTCCTTGATCAGCCAGCTGACCGGCAACCAGGGATAGCGCCCCTGGGCGACATCGGCGAGGCTGGTGAAGGGCGAGTCCAGCACCAGGCCAAGGGCTGGCCGCGCCAAGGCAACCTGCGTTGCCACGCCAGTGCCGAGCGACTCGCCAAACAGCACGATGTCGCGCCCGCTCAGCCCCTTGCCGGCGAGGGCGTCATAGGCCATCAGCGCGTCGGCCACATTCGCCGCCTCGCTCGGCGATCCGGTGCTGCCGGAAAAGCCCCGATAGGCCAGCATCAGCACGCCGAACCCGTCGGCCTGGAAGTCCACGATGCGTTCGGCGCGGGCCGCCAGATCGCCGGCATTGCCGTGGAAATACAGGATCGTTGGCCGGCCAGGCCGGGCCTTGGCCCACCAGGTCACCAGCCGCGAACCGTCCGGCGCGGTCAAGATATCCTCGGTGACACCGGTCAGGCCCGCATCGGCGGGAGACTTATGCGACCGGCCCGGCACATAGATCAGCGAGCGCTGGAAAACAAACAGCGCGACGGCGATGCCCAGATAGGCAATCGCGAGAACGGCGGCAGTCAACAAGAGAAAGCGCATGATGCAGCCTACCGTTCAAATGGTTAAGCGGGGATGCGATGTCCATGTTCCGCGCCGAAACGCAAAAAATCCTGGACGTGGGCTGGCTGGCGAAACCTGAACATCGTGTCCCCGTTGACCGCACGCGCCGCATTGCTTATTTGAGCCAAATGGCCGTCCGTCCCATCATCAAGGTTCCCGATCCGCTGCTGCGCCGTGTCAGCGCGCCCGTTGAGCGCGTCGACGGCGAAATCCGCCGCCTCGTCGATGACATGTTCGCCACCATGTACAAGGCGCCCGGCGTGGGCCTGGCCGCCATCCAGGTCGCGGTGCCCCGCCGCGTGCTGGTGATGGACATCGTCAAGAACGACGATGAGGAAAAGCAGCCGCACGCCATGATCAATCCCGAGATCGTCGAGGTGATCGGGGACGAGTTGCGTCTGCACGAAGAAGGATGTCTCTCGATCCCAGAGGTATTCGCCGAGGTCGAGAGGCCAAACAAGGTGCGGGTGCGCTACCTCGACACCAAGGGCAAACCGGCCGAAATGGTCTGCGAGGGCATGTTGGCAACCGTAGTGCAGCACGAGATCGACCATCTCAACGGCAAGCTGTTCATCGACCACCTGTCGCGGCTGAAGCGCGACATCATCATCAAGAAGCTGGTCAAGGCCGCCAAGGACGCCGAAGCGGTGGATTGAGTTCCTTCGAAGCCCGGAATGCATCTTTCCTTAAAATTCGATCAATTCCCGCCAGGCTTTGCTTACCGCCGCGGTCTATCCTCAAGCCTCCAAGAAGGCACCTGGCCACGGCCGGGCCGGGCGGAGGTTGAGATGCAGTGTGTCAGCGATAAATATGCCCAGTCGTTACCAGGCCGCATTGCCGGCCGGGCGGTCAAGTGGAGCGGCCTTGGCAGCGGCCTGGTGCTGACCGCGGTCCTGGCTTACATCGGGGTGACCATGCAGGGTCACGGCCGGTCGTTGCTGGCGGTGATGGTGGCCGCCAATCTGCTCATGCTGGCGTTCGGGGCATGGCGAGCGTTCCCCGTCTGGCTCCGCGCCGGGCTCTCGGTCGCGCGCGGCTTCCATTGGACCGTCAATCTGATGTTCGGCTGCCTCGCGCTGGTGCTGCTGTTTCACGCCAGCTCGCCCAAGCGGGCGCTGACCCTTGGCATCGTGTCGATGATGTTCGTGCTGTGGGCCGCCGCCGCTCGCCGATTGACCCAGGGCCACGATCAAGTCGCCGTTGCCTGACCCGGCGGGGTTTTCAGCGCACCGGGGCGCCGCCTGAATCATCGGCGGCCAGGGCGACCTCGATCACGTCGCCCGGTTGAAGCTCGAAATCCTCCTCCACCGCCTGCCGCTGGGGACCGCCGGCCAACTTGCGGAAGACCACGACGGCCCGCCTGGCGCCGCTGGCGCGCATGTGCTGGGTGCTCGCGCCCGAAAGCAGCACGAGCTTCTCCCGCACGCCCCGCAACTTGCTACGCAGGTCGTTCTCCTTGATCGTGCCGTCCTGCAACTCCGTCAGCAGGGCAATTTTCCGGTGGGTTTCGAGCTCATCGAGCTGCTTCTGGAATTCCTCCTGCTGCTGCTTGGCCTGGAACAGTTGCACGCTCACCTGCAACTTCCTGGTCGCCGATTGCAGCACCGCGCGGCGCAAATCGGCCAGGCGCTCGCCGGTGGTGTTGCCTTTCTTGAAGAGCGTGGTCAGGTTCTCCAAGTCCTGCGCATCGGCGTCCGCGCCCTGGCCCTCCTGCTTCAGTTGCTCGGTCAGGGAGGCAATCGCCGCATCGGATTTTTTCAGCGACTGAAGGAAGAAATCCTTTTGGCGCAGGAAATCGCTGTTGCGGGTGTTGAACAGCTCGGTCTCGGCGTTGACCAGTGCCGACAAGGTGGCTTGTGGCACTTTCAGATCGGCCGGGACCGTCCTGGCCACGGTGTCCTGACCAGTCAATTCCGCCTTCAAGCGGGCAATCCGCACATCCAGGCCGGCCAGCTGAACCGTGATCGCATCCGACTCCGATTGCAGATCGGAGGTCACCATCGCAGCGTTCTGTCCGGCCGCCTGAAGCACATTATAGCCGCCCGCGATCGCGATGGCCTGCTGCACCGTCATGGCCGGATGAAACGGATACTGCCCCGGCTTGGCGACATCGCCCGTCAAATAGACCGGCCGGTATTCAACCACGCTGGCGGCAACGTCATCGGGCGAAATCATGACGGAGATCACCCTGCCGTCGCCGCCGCGCACTTGCATCGGCTTGCCCAGCAGCGCGGCCTGGATCTTTGTTCTGATCTCCGCCGGATACAACCCCGCGACCGTAATGGTCCCCAGCTGCGGATAGGTCAGCGTTCCGTCGACCTGCACGGTCACCCGGTGCGGCGCGTCCGTTCCTGTTCCCAGCCAGAGTTCGATGACGTCGCCAGGCTCGACCCGGTAATCAGCCGCGGCAGCCGCGGCGCCAAAGGTGAGGACCAGCACCAAGGCCAAAAACCCAGTCGCGGATCGAAGCCTCCTCAACGCAAACCCCGTACCCGGCATCCGATCCTCCGTATCCTCAAATGGCGCTGGTCCGCGCGATGGCCATCGGCCAGCTGGCGCCCTGCCCAGTGCCCTCAAACCTGATACTTGCCGCTTGCGCCGGCCAAGGCGGGTTGGCCGCGCAAGTAATCGACGGTCTTGGCAATGCCCTCGGCGAGTGAGAACTCTGGCCGCCAGTTCAGCAGCCGCTCGGCTTTTGCCCGATTACAGAGCAAAAGCTCGACCTCACTGCGCTCTGGTCGCATCCGCTCGCCCTCGGCGATGATCTCGGCCTTGCTGCCGGCGGCTTCGAGGCACAGCTTGGCGATTTCCGCGACGGAGTTGGCCGATCCCTGGCCAAAATGGATCGTCTCGCCTTCAAGTCCCGGAACGGTCGCGGCCAGCAGGAAGGCCCGTGCCGTGTCCTGAACGAAGGTCAAGTCGCGCCGGGGCTTGAGGTTACCGAGCCGGATCGACTTCGCCCCCGCCAGCGCCTGGCTGATGATCGTCGGTATGACGGCACGCGATGATTGGCGGGGACCGTAGGTGTTGAAGGGGCGCAGTGTGACAACCGGGGTATTGAAGCTCAGGAAATAGGCTTCGGCGAGCTTGTCGGCCCCGATCTTGCTTGCCGAGTAGGGCGATTGGCCCTGGAGCGGGTGGGATTCCTCCATCGGCGTGGTGCGGGCGGTTCCATAGACCTCGCTGGTCGAGGTCACGACAACCCGGGCCGTCTTGGCCAGCCTGCAGGCTTCGAGGATGTTGAGAGTGCCGCCGACATTGGTCGCGACATAAGAAGCCGGCGCGACGTATGAATAAGGAATGCCGATCAGCGCCGCGAGATGCAGAACAACATCACAGTCGGAAACGAGACTTCTGACAAAGAAGGCATCGGTGATGTCGCCAAGACGAACGTCCAGCTGGCCCCGGCTGGTATCGGTCAGGCCATTCAGGTTCTGCCAGCTGCCGGCGCCATTATAATGCACAAGCGCCACGACCTGGTGTCCGGTCTCTAGCAGCAGTTGTGTCAGATGACTTCCGATGAACCCGCCCGCACCGGTAACAAGCACTTTCATTGCTAAGCGTTTCCATTCTGCAGCAGTCTTCTACCGTCGGTCCTCAGCTCCGATCCATCGACCAGGCGCAGGATATCGACGGCGATCAATGCAACTTCCGTGCGGTTGTGGGCCTTGAGCAGCCGCATCAGATTGCGCACATGCACCTTCACGGTGCCTTCCTGCATCTTGAGTTCGGTAGCGATCGCCTTGTTCGCCTTGCCTTTGGTTAGGGCCTTCAGTACGGCGACCTGCCGGCCGGTGAACACGTTTTTGTACATGCCGAGGGGCCGGGTCCGGATGGCGTTGATGGGTCTGGCTTCGAGCAGGGCGCTGGCGGGCACGAATTTTCCTCCCGCGAGCAGCAAACGGGTGGCCCCGACACAGACTTCGAACGAGAGATCGGTGGAGATGTAGCCGACCGCGCCGAGGTCAAAAACCCGGGCCACCAGGTCCAGATTGCAGCTGTCGGCGACGATGGCCAGGGGCGAACCGGTGTGCGCGGTCAGCCGGGCGATGTCGCGTTCGAGATCAACCCCCTCCAAATCGGTCGGCACGCTCAGCAGAAACAACGTGCTGGCCAGCCCATTGGCGAGCTTGAGACCTTCCTCGACACACGGTGCCCCATAGACGCCTATGCCATTCTCAACCCGGAACGCGCGAACCAGGCAATCGCGAATGAGCGCCCTGGCCTCGATGATGACAATCCCGTCCGGGCGCTGTTCGCCCGCTCGGCCATCAGTCCCGGTGCTGGAATTCGAAGCTCGCCCCGCGACGGCTATGACCCGGGGCTCGCGATACGCAGGCGAGCGCATTTTTGCCACGATTCGACCTCCGACTCGTCGCAACGGCACATCGGATACGCTGCACCACGGGGAACAGCCGTGGCTTCGACCACCATCACATCAAGATCGACCCGCCATCAATCCAGAGGTTTGGGTTGGCACCTTTCAGCTTTTAACAGGGGTCCCGACAAGGCTGTGCGAAACTAGGTATGAGTGACGCTTGGTGAATTTTGAAAGGTGCGCACTTTGGTCGAGGCCCGCTTGCGCGCAACTCCGACGACAAGACCAACACCTTCAACGGAGCATAAAACGCAATCGCAAAAATCGCAACGGTCAATGCGGAAAACTTTACAATATAACAAACAACTATTGCGTGTTTGTGACACGTTGTTGACGGACCGCGTTGATGCAGGTCAAGGCCGAGCCGCGAGCTAGGGGCCCGCCGGCAAGTGCTGCCTGAGGTCGGTCGCCGAGATCGCCTCGATCTCATCGCCGAGATTAATCCGCTCGATGTGGTAACCGGTGTCGCGGCCGTGGAAGACGTGGGTGATGTTGGGCAGTGGCACCACGACGATTTTCCCCGCATAGGCGATTAGGGAGGTTTCGATCCGCTGCTTGACGTCAAAAAAGCGCAACGGGTTGCTGGCATCCAGCTCGTGGGTGTCGCGGACGGCAATGCAGGCCTGACCGACGCGCCGCAGTCCCTCTTCGATCAACCGCCGGTGTCCGTCGTGAAAGGGCTGAAACCGCCCGACGAACAGCGCGGTGGGCTTTTGTGGGTCAAAGATGGAGCGGGTCTTGCGAGCGATCGTCTCGGCCCAGAATTGAGCCGTTCCCTGATCGGTCACCCGGACGTCGCAATCCGATGGCGGATCAAACAGTTTGTTGGTGTCGGCAAAGCGGCTGTCCTTGATCCTGTCCACCCAAACCACGAAGGCGTCGCCAAAGGCCGCCCGCGTCTGGGGCGTCGGACAGACGAAATCGGCGATGGCGACCCCGCCGGACTCGGCGACCCGGTCGCACATCCAGCCCATCCGCCGGGCGTGCTCGATCCGGTCGGCGTGCGAAAATCCCAGGTCCTGATTGACATTGGCCCTGACCTCATCGGCATTGAACACGACCGCGCTCAACATCGGCGCCAGGCGCCTGGCCAATGTCGTCTTGCCGGCCCCCGGTAGACCCATGATCAGGATCTTGCGAGTGTTCGTCTGTGAGCTTGGCACTTTTGCGTCTCCTCAGCACCAATGGGCCATCAGCTGGCGGTGTAGCCAAGTTGATCGATCACCGGCTGAAGGATCGGCAGCAGCGGTTCGAGATGCCGCCGGTAGTGCCGATGACGGTATGCCGAGTGATCATAGACCTTCTCGGAGACCTGCGAATAGCTGGGCGTGTTGGGCAGGCGCCGGTTATCCTGAAAATCGAGGCAGCGCCGATCGAAAGGCTCACCGACGAACTCAAGGATGCGCCGGGTCTGGCCAGGCAGGTCCGCGACCAGATCCTCGTACCGGACCGCCAGATAGCGAGGCTGCATTTCGCCGAGATAGTGCCGCACGGTGTCCATCACCAGCACATAGTGGCGGGCGATCGACTGCAGGTCGTAGGCACAGAAATAGCCGTGCGTCAGCTGATGGGAATAGGCCGAGAGCACCACATCCAGCGGATGCCGGAGCATGTGAATTTGTGGCGAGTCCGGAAAGAGCAGCGAAATCAGGCCAAGATGCATCTCGTTGAGCGGCATCTTGTCGGTGAACCAGGTATCGCCCGGCTCGAAGACGCCCCGATCGGCTGCCTTGCGCAGATAGACATCGCGCAGCGTCTCCAGCTCCCGGCGGCCATCGCCCATCCAGAGCTCCGACAGGGCCTCGGGATAAGACAGCGGACTGCCCAGGAGCCGAGACATGGCCAGGCTGATGTCGTTGATGAACGGCAGTTCGTCGCCGGCAGAAATGCGCGGATGGCTGGACAGAACCTGCTCCATCAGGGTGGTTCCCGAGCGGGGAAAGCCCAGAATGAACATCGGTTGCGGTCCCTCCAGGCGTGGAGCGGGCGGCGGCAGATGCGCAAGACGCCCCCTGGTGAAGAAGCCCTGCAAGCGCGCGGCGAGGTCGCGTGCCTCGTCCTCCTGGTAACTCTTGCCGGTTGCCTCTCGCAGCCGCCGCTTTCCCTCTGCGAAACACGCGAACGCATCGTCGTAGCGTTGCAGCCGGTCCAGCACCCGGCCCTTGCCCAGCAACAGATTGGGCTCCGGATTGGCGGCCCCGGGCACTTCGACCGCGACGCCGATTCCGGCCCGCTCGAACTGGGCCAGCGCGGGAGCGTCCTGGCCTTGGCGCGCGAGCAGGTTGGCCCGCGCGGCCAGAACGGCGTGGTCGTCAGCGCGGATCGCGGCGGCCCGGTCGAGCAGATCGGCGGCGGCGGCATACTGGCGATCGGCCTCCTCCAGCTGCGCCCAGCCGAACACGGTCTGGAACACCTCCGGCGCGGCTGCCGCCGATTCCTCGTACAGCAGGCGCGCCTCGGCGATCTTGCCTTGCCCCTTGAGGTTCCATGCCAGGTTCGCGAGCAGGATGGGATCGCGCTCAGCCGACAGTTCAAGCACGCGGCGATAGTGGAATTCGCCTATTTGCGGCCGCTGGGCTTCCGTCAGGATCATAGCCATCAGATTGTGCGAGATGGGGTCGGATGGTGCCAGGCGCACCGCATTGCGCGCCAGCGGCTCGGCGGCGTCCAACTCGCCCTTGAGGAAATGCCGCAAGGCCAGCGCCTGGGTCGCTCCGAGATGGTTGGGATCAAGCCTCACCAGCCGGTTCAGCAGCACCGTGGCGGCTGGGTCATGTCCCGCGCCCGCACGCACCTGTGACAGAACCCAGAGCGCCTCCGGCAGCCGGGGCATTTCCTCCAGTGCCCCAAGGCTGAACTGCTCGGCGCCTGCCATGTCTCCAGCCGCCAGCGCCTGGCTGGCTTGCGCACTCAACGAGGTCGCGGAACCGATCAGGCCGGCGCGAGCGGCATATGTGACATCCAGCTGGCAACAGTGATGGGGCGCAAGACCACTACCGCAAGCACAGCGGCCATCGTCATCCGGGCCCTGCTCCATATCCATGGGGCGATTGTCCTCGGGTTCCAACCTCGCCGATGCCGAATCCTCGATCATGGTCGTCCCTCGTGGGTCCGCTTGTCCTGGATCGCCGGCGTCTTGGCTAGGCTGGTCAGCCAACCGCAGCGACCCGTGAGCTTGCCCGCGCCTCGTCAATGCCGCCTTGGCCTGTGCCGACCCGCCTTGCGCGGCGCGCTCGATCCAGGCCTGGCCGGAGCCGGCATCGCGGGTGACGCCGCGTCCCGCGACCAGACTTTGTCCGTACCAATACTGTGCGTCGGCGACGTCATTGGCCGCTTCCCGCAGCCACGACACCGCCCGCATGTCGTCTCTAGGCGTCCCAATTCCCCGCGACAGGCAGACAGCCAGGTTGAAGGCCGCCACCTGGTCACCCGCCTCGGCGGCGCGCTCGAAGGCGTGATAGATGTAAGCCTGATCGGCCTGGCTTCCGTGACCTTCGAGGACGAGATTGGCGAGCTCGGGCAACGTAGCCGTGTCGCCAGAGGCATGGGCGATCCGCAGCCACCTGGCCGCCTTTTGGGTATCGCGTGGGTAGCCGCGCGTGCCGCTGAAATAGGAGAGCGCCACGATTCGAGCCGCGGCCTTGCGCGCGCTGTCGCGTGTCCCGGCACACCAATCGGCGGCATCGAATTGACCTGAACGGATTCCGGCGTTGAGGGCCGTCAGCTCGGCCAGCAAGAGCTCGGCTTCGCGATCCTCGGCCGCCGCCGCCCGTTGCAGCCAGGTCTGCCCCTCGAGAGGATCGGGCGCGACACCGTTCCCGTGTAGCAGGACCAGCGCCCATCGGACCTGACCTTGCGGGTTGCCCATCTCGGCGGCGCGACGGTAATAGTGTGCTGCCGCGACCAAATCCCTTGCCACGCCAAATCCGTCCTCGTGGATCATCCCGGCGACAGGCAGTGCGGACGGCAGCCCGGCCTCGGCGGCCTTGATCACATAGGCCGCGGCCTCGCTCCGGCTGGCATCGTCGCCGCCAGAACTCGCCAACGCCAAGCCATAACCCAGCATCCCGCTCGGGCAGCCGGATTTCGCCGAGCGCTTGAACCAGGCGATGGCCTCGGCCTTGTGGCGCATCCCCGGTGGCCCCGAAATCAGGATCGTCGCGAGCACGGCTTGGCCCTCGGGCGATCCCCTCTTGGCCGCCGCGCGCGCCCATGGCTCGGCCCTGGCATGGTCAGGGGCCGCACCTTCCGTGCCCGCCCACACGCCGGGGCGGCTCTGCTCCATGGCGCCCCGCAAATAGAGTTCCGCCAGCGCCGCCTGGGCCGGGACATGATCCTGGCGGCTCGCCTTTTCCAGCCAAAAGGCGGCTTCGACCCGGCTTGGCGGCACACCAAGGCCTTGCAGATAGCAACACCCGACCTTGAACTGAGCTTCCGCCAGCCCGGCACGCGCCGCCCGCGTGAAGTGCCGGAAAGCGCCTCGCGGGTCCCTTGCGGCAATCGACGATGCCCGGCGAACCGATGCGCGAGGCGAAAAATAGGCCGGCACCGCGCCGGGTCTGAACCAATCCGTCAACTGCATCCGCTCAAGCCTCAATGCGCCATCGCGGTCGACCCGGGTTGCGCATCATGGTTCCCGCATCCCCTCCGAGGTGATCGCCAAGACCCGGCCCATCAGATACCCCATCACCGTCATCTGCCCGACCTTGATGTCGGCGGTCACTGGCATTCCAGGCGTGACCTGAAAGTTCTCCGGCACGTCATGCAGTTCGACGCGATCGATGGCGATGCGCGAGCGATAATAGGCCTCGGTGCTGTTCTGCGGCACAGGTACCGCGCCGGCCACCCGGCCCACCTGCTGGTCCGCCCCGCTGAAGCTGTCCGGACTGATCATCCGCACCGATCCGGCCGCCATTCCATACTGCGAGAAGGGAAAGGTATCGAGCTTGATGGCCACGTCATTGCCCGAGCGGACAAAGCCGATGTCGCGGCCTGGAATGTTGACCTCGACCTCCAGGGGAGCATCCGTCGGCACCAGGGTGATCACGGGTTCACCGGGTTGCAGAACCGAGCCTTCGGACAATTTGGACACGGTCAACACGGTGGCATCGCGATCGGCGCGCAGTTCCACCAGCTTGCGCCGCAACAGCGCCTTGTCCAGCGCGGCCTGCGCATCGCCGAGCTTGCGCGAGGCGTCCGACAAGGTCTGCCCGGTCTGCCCGATCCAGTTCTGCAGAACACCGTCGCGCTCGGCGGTGGCGGCGGCGAGTTCGGCGGTGGCGCTGACGCCGGTTTCCGTCACCGATTTGAGGTTCCGCTCAAGCTCAAGCCGCGTGTCCGCCGCCTCCAGGGTGTGCAACCGGCTGCCAAATTGCTGGGTTTCCAGCTGGGTCCGGATCGCTTCCAATTCCCTCGCCAGCACCAGGCGCTGCTCGTAGGCGGCGGCATCGGCTTGCGACCGGGCAACCGTTGCCTGCAAGGCCGCGATCTTCTGCCGGAAGAATTCGCGCTTGGAATTGAGTTCCTCGGCGCGGCGGGCAAAGATCGTCGCCTGCTGCACGGCCCAGGCGCTGGCAATCGAGGGCTCGAAGCGCCGCCCTTCGACCTCGGCCTGAAGGCGTTCCACCTCCAGCTTCTGGCTCGCGACTTGCGATTGAAGCGCCCCGACGTCAGCGGTGGCGAATGTGGAATCGAGCCGTGCCAGGAGGTCGCCAGCCCGCACCTTCTGCCCACTGCGCACATCGAGTGAGCGGACGATGGACGTTTCGAGGGGTTGGACGATGATGGTCGAGGCTTGCGAGACGACCCGGCCCGCGACGGTGACCACGCGGTCAACGTGGATCAGCCCAAGCGCCGCCACGCAAGCCGCGAACATGGAGCCGACAAGCCAGATGACTCCGCGCGCGGTTCTCGGGATCGCGGTCGACATGATCGCATCGGACGGTGACAGGTATTCGGTGATCTGATCCGTGGACGCCATTGCAACCCTATCCATCAAGATGACGGTGCTGCTGTCCCCACAGCTGGCGATATTGCGGGCACCGATCGAGCAGCGTCCGGTGCGGCGCGATATCCAACAGCTCGCCCTCGTCGAGAACCGCGATCTGATCGCACTTGATCAATGACGATAGCCGGTGCGACACGATCACCGTGGTCCGGCCGTGGGCGATGTTCTGGAGATTGGCGTTGACCAGGGCCTCGCTTTCGGGATCGAGGGCGCTGGTTGCTTCATCCAGAATCAGTATCCGGGGATCCGTGATCAGCGCGCGGGCAATCGCCAGGCGCTGCTTTTGGCCACCCGAAAGGTTCGGCGAACCCTCCTCGATATATGTCCCGTAGCCGTTCGGCAGCCGCTCGATGAATTCCTCGGCACCCGTCAACCTCGCCACCCGCACCACGTCGGCCAAAGTGAGACCCGGCCTCCCGGCCAGGATGTTGTCCTTGATCGAGCCGCGAAACAGGAAATTGTCCTGCAGCACGACTCCGCAGCTTGAGCGCAAATGCCGGAGATTGATCTCGCGCAGGTCAAGGCCATCGATCCTGAGAAAGCCCATGTAGTCCGGGCTGATGCCTTGCAGCAGGCGAACCAGGGTTGACTTGCCCGAGCCGCTGCGGCCGACCACGCCCAGCATCGCGCCCGCCGGAATGGCCAGGCTCACCCGGTTCAAGGCAGGTGTCCGCGTGCCGGGGTAGGTGAAGGAGACCCCCTCGAGGCTGATCGCCCCGGCGAATGCCGGCCGCAAGCCGCCCGACCGCGCATCCCGCTCCGTTGGCTGGTTGATGACCGAGGCCGCCTCGCCGACCGCGGCGCCGAATTGTTCGTAGTCCTCGATCAGCCGGGCCAGGCCCGCGAGCGGCTGGGCCACGCGCATCGACAGCATCATGAATGCGAACAGGGCACCGACCTGGTAGCCAGCGGGATCGCTGAGCGCGAGGTTGGCTCCCACCAGGATGACGCCGAAGGACATGAAGCGCTCGATGGGCGTGATCAGCGTTTGCGGCCAGCTTGCCAGCCTGCCGAAGCGCAAGCGCCACTTGCCAGCCTCGGCGACCCGCTCATCCCAGAGCAGTTTCTGCTGCGGCTCGATCGCGAGCGACTTCACGGTCTTGATGCCGAAGATCGATTCTCCCAGCGCCGCCGATTTCGCCGTCTCGGCCCGGATCAGTTGGCCATAGACCGCTCGCAGCGGGCGCACGAACGCCAGGATGATCAGCGCGACCAGCAGCGAGCAGCCGAGCACCAGAAAGGCGAGGGTCGCATTCAGGTAGAACAGGAACGGCAGCAGCACCAGAAGGGTCATCAGGTCCAGGAAGGTGGTGAGCAACTTGCCGGTGAGGAATTCGCGCACCTTGTGGATCTGATTGATCTTGTACATGGTTTCGCCGGCGGGGTGGCCCTCGAAGTAGTCCAGCGGCAGCCCGAGCAGCCGGTTGAAGACATGCAAGGCGAGCCTGGTATCGAGCCTGGTGCCGACAATCAGGACGATGGTGCGCCGGGCATGACCCAGCAGCGTCTCATAGATCACGCCGATGCCCAGCATCGTGGCAAGCAGCACCAGCGTCGAGGTGCTGTGATGTGTCAGCACCTTGTCAACGACGGTCATGATCAGAAGCGGGGGGAAGATCGTCAGGAAACTGAGGGTGAGGGAGGCAATCGCGACGTCGCGCAAGGGACGGCGCTGTTGCAGCACCAGCGCGGTCAGCCAAGGCAATGTGAACGGAGCGTCCGCTTCGGCGCTGCCTCTCACCGCGCGCAGCAAGATGGCATCACCCGCCCAGGCGCGCTCCAATCTCATCCGGTCGACAGGCGTACCGGAATGGCTCGCCGGCGCCAACGGATCGCGGAGCGTGACGGTGGTCCGGCCCGGGCCGGCACCCGCAAGCAGGCCGGCACCGCCATCCTTGAGGAGCAGCACCACCGGACCGTGGCTCGCCAGCCGGAAAAGATCGCGCCATTTCAGCTTGGCGGACCGCGACCGCAAGCCTGCTTGCCGGGCCAGTTGGCAGAGCGATGCCACCGAGGCACTCGATTGCTTCTCGTTGCGCCGGTAGCTGGCGGGGTCGATCTCGGCTCCGTGATAACGGGCGGCGGCCACCAGCGCCATCACGCGCGGATTGGTGGCGGCCCAGACGGGCTTGGCATTCTGAATTTGAGGGCTTGGGCCGTGGTCGGTGCCGTTCGTGGCTCCGGCCGGGTTGGCGGGCGCGAGCGGCTCCCTGGGAGGCGGACCATTGGTCGACGCGGTTTCGCTAGTCCGCGCGTCTGCTTTGAAGTCCGCGAACAAGGCGACAATCTTGGTCGGAGACGTCATCGCGTGGACCTGATGCTCACAAATCTTGGTCCCAAGGGGCCACTCCGTCTGACGTTCAAATCCGCCAGCAGGGCCGCCGTGACCCTGGAGGCATCACGGCGGCCCTGCTGGCTCAGGCTCTGATCAAGGTTCCGCTGGCGCCGCTCAAGCGTGGGTCACCAGTATCCCCGTCGATCCATCACTGGCGAGGCTGAAGCTGCCGCTACCCAGGCTGGATGTCTGGAAGCTGAGGCTTGCGGCCTGTTGCGTGCTGTTGGTGATCTGAAGCAGACCATGGGCCGCGTCATAGGTGAGCGACGCTCCCGCCGAAGAGAAGTTCTTGATGTCGATCGTATCGCCGGCCACGAAATTCTCGAGCAGCGCGCCCGCGTAGTTCGCGGTGCCGATCTGAGTGCCGAAAAGGCTGGCATTGTCGACCGTCAGCCTACTGTTGCCCAGGAAGCTCATCTGGTCGAGGCCGCCAAGCGCCGAAGCCACTTCCAAATTGGCTCCCGCGTCGATCTTGAACAGGCCGGTGCTGCTCGCGGCCACCGCGCCCGAGACAGTGAGCGATCCCGCCACGTCGAGCGTGCCGTTGTTGGCCACATTCGCCGACGTATTCGCGCCCGACAGGATCCAACCGGCGCTCGCATCGACATTGAGATTCTGGAAACCGTAGAACACGCCGTTGTTGATGCCGCCGATGGCGCCCGTGCCCGTGCCGGCCGCCAGCTCCAGCGTGTTGGTCGCGCTGCCGCCCTGGACCGCGCCGATGAAAATAGCACCAGGATCGACCACCAGCAGATCATTGACGCTGTTGGCGAAATCAATGGCATAGGCACCGCCAGAAATCGTGCCCGCGTCGATCACCGTGCCCGCGCCGCCGGCCAGGAAGATACCATAGGACGCACCCGAGATGGTGCCGCCGGCCAGGTTGGTGACCGTGCCGCCGCCCTCGATGTCGACAGCGGCCGCGCCGGTGGTGGTGACCAGGCCGGAATTGTTGAGGCTTATGGCCGCGCCGCTGGATGACACCGCGACGCTGCCGCCCGACAGGGTGCCGCCAGCCAGGTTGGTGATGGTTCCGCCAGCCGCCAGCGCGATTGCGTGATCGCCCGAAATGGTTCCGCCATTGGTGACGGCGCCCGCGCCGCCGGTGACGAATATTCCGTCGGCGAGGCCCGAGATCGTTCCGCCGGCATTGTTGGTGATCGTGCCCCCCGCCTCGATGTCGGCGGCGGCGCTGCCCGCGGCGGTCGATTTGATGGAGCCTGTGTTGGTCAGCGTGATGGCCGAGTTCGCCGAGAAGATCGCCGAACTCTGGCCGGTGATTGTTCCTGAACTGGTGTTGTTCAGGCTGCCGCCGGCCACGATCGCCACCCCGTGGGTGCCGGAAATCGCCCCGCTGTTGGCGATGGTGGCGGTTCCGCCGGTAACGAACGTGCCGTATGCGGTGCCGGTGATCGAGCCGCCAAGCGCGTTGGTGATGCTGCCGCCACCCTCGATGTCAACCGCTGCCGTGCCGGCGGCGGTTGCCGTTACGGTGCCAGCATTGTTGACGGTGACGGGAACCTGCGAGCTGAACACACCCGCCGCCACGCCGGTGATTTTCGCCCCGGCGTTGTTGTTGACCGTGCCGCCGGCCGCCAAGGTCACGCCATCGGCGCCGCTGATCTGGCCATCGCTCGTGATGGTGACATTGCCTCCGGTCGCAAAAATGCCGAACGCCGTTCCCGAGATCGACCCGGTCGACGTGTTGGTCAGGCTACCGCCGTCGTCAAGTTCGACGCCGACGCTTGTCACTCCACCCGAAGCGGAAATACGGCCCGAATTGATCACGGTCCCCGGCAGGTTGCTGAAGAAGAGGCCCGTGTCCTTGGCCGAAATGATCCCGGTGCCGCCATTCGTGACCGTGCCGCCGGCCGCGATCAGGATGCCCAGATGGTTGGTGCCGGAAATCGTGCCGTTGTTGACGACGCTGCCGGCGCCGCCGGTGATGAACAGGCCGGCTCCCTTGGCACCCAGGCCCGAGACGGTGGCGCCCGCATTGTTGGTCAGGCTGCCGCCATTGAAAAGCGCGACGCCGTCATCGACCGTTGCGATGATGCTGCCCGAATTCGTCACCGTGCCGGTGGTGCCGTGGACGATGACGCCGTCCTCACCACCCAGGATCGAGCTGGTATTGGTGACCATGCCGCCGCTGTTCAAGGCCACGCCATATGCGGAACCTGTTATGGAAGCATAGTTGCTGACCGTGCCGATACCGCCACGAATATAAATTCCGGCTCCCGAACCCAGGCCCGCCCCCAGCGCTCCCGTGCCGTTGATGGTG
>Ga0075021_10000251_pt1 | contig 29854 bp, 24 predicted proteins | sample ColStrG_CSR_2012_FD_72749 | JGI IMG/M metagenome (GOLD analysis project Ga0075021, IMG submission 72749) | Freshwater sediment microbial communities in response to fracking from Pennsylvania, USA - Cold Stream Run_MetaG_CSR_2012 | ecosystem: Environmental > Aquatic > Freshwater > Creek >...
GAATATACCGGGCCTGTATGGGGTCTAGGGGGCGCCGGCAGTGTGGGTAGCGGGGCCACAAGTTGTGGCTGGGCGGGCAGATACGGATCATCGCTCGCAGGTGTCACAGGTTTCGGATTCGGGTCGTTCACAGTGCTCATGCTTGGTTCTACGTGCGGCAGGCCAAAAGGTTGTGAACTATGTCACCATGGGATCGACAAGGGCATGGCACAAGATGACGATGCGTGCAGGGACCTGGAACTGTAGGTATGCCGGTATCTACCGAGGTTTCGGGTAGATCCACGTCAACTCAGCCTTCCGGTAAAAGGCTAGCGCTGTATCAGCGGCAGGACCACCCGATACGTGATCGTCTTCGGGTCTATCGTCGCCTGCACTGAATAGCCGTCATACCAGTCTTGCGAATTGCCTGCCGGATCAGTAGCCCGCACCCGAAATTCGTAAGTACTGCCTGGGTTGCCCAGAAAGACCGTCTCCGTCTGGACAATACCCGCCGCAAATGTGACCCACTGTGAATCAGTCAGGGGTGAAAGCAACACGAGCGGCGAGACCGTCGTGACCGGCACGACTTCCGTTATCATGACCGGCGTAGTGATTTCACTGGTGCCCGACAGGGTAAGCGCGGTAGCTAACCGTTTGACTTCTTGGTTCTCGACGACAAGGGTGTATGTAGTGCTGGCGTGCACCTTTTCGCGCACCTGAACGTCATAATGCAAACCGTCGCCCGTCGCGCTAAAGCCATATTTACCAGACCAGACCAGGCGAATCCCAGGTAGGTTACCCAGTTGAGAGGTCACTGAGGTGGCGTTCGGGTCTGGGATGGGCACTCCAGCCGGTGGGGCCACATTCAGAGTGCCTTGAGAGGCAACTTGCACCCCACCGGGCTGCACAATCATCGTGCCGTTTGCATCCGTGACGACCCGGTATGCGTCTATCATCTTCTCTCCGCCGGGTGTTGCAACCCGTCCGGCAGCTGCAGCAGCGGGCGCGGCAGCGGGTGCGGCTGATGTAACGGATTCAGCCGACATCGTTGTCCGTCTCACGGGTGTGCCAGTCTCGGCCGACGCAACCGGTATGGGTATCACGGCGGGCGCGACACTCCCCCGAAGGCCGGGCGGCTCGGAAGAGACCGTAAGCGGCCCAGTGGGGCTGGGCTGGGCTGGACTGGGTGCAACGGGTATGGGTGCCGTGGCGCCCCCCTGCAGGACAGGTACGGTTGTCGTAGCGCCATCTTGTATGGGCAAACCAGCCGGTGGAATGGGCGCTGCCTGCACACCTCCTTGAGGCGCCGACGCAGATGCGCTCACCATTTGTGCCCAGGGCGGGGTGCGGTCCACACGAACTTCGAGCGGCTGTGAATTGCCGCTGGTCGCTTGGCCGTCGCTCGCCACGACGCTCCAAAGATAGTGTCCATCCTGCGGCCAACTGACCGTCCACTCGGTGGATTCCGTCCAGCCGCTGGTCACCCGCCAGCCACTGGCTGGGTTCCACGCAGTCACGAGAAACCGGCGTGGTTTGTCGCCACTGATGGCATCGACATCACCGGCGTCCTGCCAATGCAGCGTCGTCGTTGGCGACGACGTCCAGCCCATGCCTGCCGTCGGATCAATGACAAATGGAATGTTGGGCGGCAAGTTGCCAAAACTGATCTGCGCGTAAACATAGTTGTCACGGTTGACGTAATCCACATCGACCCGGTGCAAACCAGATGCAAGCGCCACCGTCTTGTCATGTTTGATGAAGATGCCCCGTTGTGTGTCCCAGTCGTTGATCTGCAATTGACCATCAATCCACAAGCGCACACCGCCGACAGCATTGATGCTAAACGGATACTCGCCCTCATTCATGGCTAAATAGCGCGTCCAGCGGGCCGAGAATGCTTGTGCGTCCACGCCAGATGCCGGGGCCGCTCCATTCCAGCGGAAATTGAGAGAGGCGTCGGCGTTCAAACTCGACGCTGGCGATGAAAGCAGCGTGTTGTTGTAGTAGGCGCCGACCCACTCGCTCAGCACCGATGGCATCATTTCGTCAGGCGGGTATTGATCCATCTCGAGAGCCGTCAGCTTGCGCACCTGGCTCAGGCTTACCTTCAGCGCGTCCATGGTTTGCGCATCGGGGATGGACCGCCGCATGCCATTGAGGACAATATAGGCCGGGCCGCCGGCTTCGCTTTGCACGGCCAGTGGCGCGCGCCACACAAACCGCATCGCGTCTGCCCACACGTTTTTGAGCGGGTTGTCACCGGTCATGTTGCCGAGTTGCACTGTACCCCTTTCGCCTCGCACAAAAGGATATGTGCCCAGCGGCATCCAGCCGATGTGCGCCTTATTTTGGGTGCGACGCACCAAGCTTTGACCCTCGGCTGAATTGATCCGGTATGTCGCCAGCGGCACAGCTGTGTCGTCGGTATCGTCGCGCGGGATCCAGGTATACACCTCCCACAGCCCGTCAACCGGCAGCACCGGCTTCCACGTCGCTACCGCAGTATCCTCGCGCGGGCCGAGGTTGGATGGATCGGTTGTCTGCGTGTAATGCGCCTGGTTGCCAAAGCCAGTCGTCGCTGTCATCCAGCTGCCCGTGGCGCTAAAACCTGGGTCGGCGTCGTTCACGACCACTTCGACATCAAGTGCTGGCGCCGCACCACCGCTATCGTCCAAGCTAGGTGCAATCGTGACGATGCCGAATTCGCCATACCCCTCACCCCAGTTCAACTCGGTGTCATTCCTGTTCAGGAGATTTGGCCGGACGATCATCACTTGTCGCCCGCCAGTCGTGTCATAGCCGATGATGGTGCCGGCGTGGCTGCCCCAGGGCGAAAGGCCAAAGGCGCCAATCACGGGCCGGCCCGCGTCGATCTCGGCCACGATTTGCTTGAATTTTGGGGCAGGGATGGCCCGGATCCCGAGCTTGTAACCACGTTGCTGGGCGAATGTGTCGAGTCCCTTGGCCACATCATAGGCATCGTAGCCGACGTCGCTGGGGATGCCGTCGTCGTTTTTGTTGTTGTAACAAAACAGGTTTGGGAACACGTCACGCAGCTTATGCAACGTGCCATTTTCATCGCCATCCCACAGCCTTGGAAAGCCTTTGCCGGCCCAGTATTTCAAAATCGTGGCCGAGGCGATGGTAAAGCAGCCGGGCCAGCACCCGTCGGTGTCACAACTACACTGCCAAATGTTGCTGGCTTGTGGGACGATGGTATTTGTAACGTCGCTCAGCACAACGCGTTGGCCTGCCAGGGAGGGGGCCTCCGGCTTCGCGGGTTGGTCTTGTGGAATCCCAACACCCGGCCGGCCGAGTAGGGTGGGCGCGCCAAAGACGACGGCCGGTGTGACGGCGCCGGTAAGCGTGAGCACCAGGCAGGCACACAGGGCGATGCGCACGGTGATGTGGATGATGAACCGCCCCCAGGACATTGCATAGGATTATAGGCGGCAAATGGCAAACGCGCATATGGTTTTCTCAGCCAAACGTCTGATTTTTGTCGCTGTATACCGTTCGTCAACACCAAGGGCCGTCAGTGGCCCATTTGTGACCCGTAACAACCGGAGCCGGGCCAACTCTCGATGGGCCGACGGATTTAGTCTAGAAGCGCCTCAACTGCGGCAGCATCGATCACTCGTGTCGCCTGAACAGCCTGCCGCAAGCGCAGTATCTTGGGCAGGCCCAGCACGCCAGCCAGTTGACCCTTCATGCGGTTTCGGGCCGCATCGCCGCGCCAAGCGCGTAGCGCACTCCAAAAAATCTTGAGCTGGCTGGCGAAAATACCACCCAGATTGGCGCGAATCACGTCGTCCGGCACGTCTTTCGCCACGAGCCAGATAAAGTTGCGGCCGTCATAAAAGCTGTTCACGATGCCCCCGCCGGTGGCGCTGAGCTTGTGATACACGATCGCGTCATGGGCAAAGGCGCAGCGGTAGCCAGCCAGTTGTGCCCGCCAGGACAGATCGACGTCCTCGCAACTGAACTCGAACTGCTCATCGAGAAGACCTATCCGGTCGAGCATGGTGCGCCGGTAAACCGATGCGGCCCCGCACGCGCCAAACACATACTCGACGTCGAACCGGCCGTCGTCCAGCTGCCATACGCCGCGGTTACCCGGCACACCCTGGCGCGAGTAATAATCGCCGGCGCTATGAAGCTTGTCACGCTGGTCAAATAGGCGCAGCTTACTGGCGATGAAACCGGCGTCGGGGTGCGTCTCGAAGCAGCGGGCCACTTGACACAGCCAGTTGACATCGGCTTCAGTGTCATTGTTGAGCAGGGCGATGGCGTCACCAGTGCTGGCGCGGATACCGGCGTTGCAGGCGCCGCTAAAGCGCAGATTCCTTGGCAAGGCGATGATGTTGACTTCGGGAAACGCACGGGCCGTGAAGGCACGCGAGTCATCAGTCGAGGCGTTGTCAGCCAGGAAGATCTCGCGTGGAGGCAGGGTTTGCTTTCGCAGCGCAGCTAGACAAACAGCTAGATGCTTGACGCCATTCCAATTTGGAATGACCACGGATATACGCACGTAGCGCCATTATAATTATTGACACATGGCCGAAGGCGTTTTGAGTCCCGCCGCAGAGGCACACGATGCGCAGCCTATCGCGGACGTGCCGGCTGATGGACAGCCTCCCCCCGAGTCCGACCAAGACATCGCCCGCCGGGCCAAGACCGACCGCAATGCTTTTGGTCTGCTCTATGAACGTCATGTGACAACGGTTTACCGCTACGTCTACTACCGGGTAGGTAGCGTGAACGATTCCGAAGACCTGACGGCGCGCGTGTTTGCCCGTGCGCTCAAACACATCCCTAACTACAACGACCGCGGTGTGCCATTCACGGCTTGGCTGTATCGCATTGCCCACAACGAGGTCGCCAACTTTCACCGCGACAATAGCCGCCATCCCAAGGTGCCACTGGATGAGATTGACGAAGTGGATGTGCTTGGTATGACCAACACACACGACGATCACAATCCGGATCAGGATGGCCGCATCGACGATGAACGTGAGCGCCAGCGGCTACTACATGCCGTACGCAAGTTACCTGAAGAACGGCAGCACTTGATCGTGCTTAAGTTTGTCGAAAAGATGCCAAACGCTGAGATCGGCCAGATCATGAACCGTAGCCAAGGTGCGATCAAGTCGCTGTATCACCGCACCCTGCTCCAACTGCGCGAAATCATGGATAAGGAATGACCACGTCAAAGCTGTCACCCGAGGATATCGCCTGGCTGGAGCAACGGCTGTCACACGCCATCGCGGATGCGCCTGTGATGCCACGCCACGAGTTCGTCGCCCATACGCGGGAGGAATTGCGCGCGGTCGAGCCTATAAGGCCATTGCCGCGCTGGGTAAAACCAAGCCTGCTCGCGGTCATCGCGCTGTCGCTCTTGGCGCTCGTGGGCACATTGCTGTATTTGCATCGCCGCGGGCCCTAACGACCGCACACCGCGTTTGGTCGCGTTTGGCCGTGCGCCTGGCCGGCCTGCGACGTGACACGGGTTGTCATCCATCACCAAGCCGATTCGCTTTCGCAAAAGTCGGACACGGCCGATGATCCTTGGCTTATGTTGGGCCATTGCCATAGCACGCTACGGCAAGGGGCTCGTTACATACACGTGGATGCTGGCCTTGAACCCTTTGAACCCTTTGAGCCCTTGACAACCATCAGACGAGTCGCCTGGGGATGTCGCAAGGGAAGTTGAGATCAGATGCGCTCGTATTGAAGTTAGATAGCCAATACACGCGCGTCTCGCGTCGTGTGCGTTGCCCATTCGCAAAGGAACTCGAACATGGATTCTGCACTCCTGGTCACTGTCATCATCGTCATCGCATTTTTGGTCGTCATTATTTTGCTCGTGCGTGCCAACCGTATCGCCCGGCAGAATGCCGAACTAAGCGAATCCGCCCATCGGGCACAAAAGCAAATCGGCGATCTCACTGAACAACTTCAGCTGCAGACGGCCAAGACCGATGCACTGGCCGAGACCGTTTTTGACCTAGTCCTGCTGGTAGACAGCCACCGGCATATCACCTTTGCCAACGCGGCTGCCAAACGCCTGAGCTGGAATGCCGGCCAGAGTGTCATTGAAGCCTCGCGCTCATTCGAGTTAGATAGCTTGGCCGGAGACGCTATCTCCGGTCAGAGCGAATTGCCGCGCGAGTTTATCTTGAACGGCCGCTTGTATCGCGCCCAAGCGACGCGCCTGAGCGATGGGGCCGTGCTGGTGATGCGCGACGTCAGCGAGTTACAGCGCCTAGGCCGTGCCCGGCGTGATTTTGTCGCCAATATCTCGCACGAGTTACGCACACCGCTGACTGCCATGCGGTTGCTGTTGGACACATTCAACGCCGGGGGCAATGACATCACCCCTGCCCAGCAACGGTTGCTGCTCCAGATGAATGATCAGACCGAATCGCTGACGCAATTGGTTCAAGAGTTGAGCGAGCTGACGCAAATCGAAAGCGGTCAAATGCCGATGCGCATGGTGCGCTCACCACTTTATGACGTGGCACAAACGGCGATCACGCGCTTACAGCCGCAAGCCGAACGGGCTGGCTTGTCGCTGACCAATGCCATCGACGAACATGTCATGGGGTTGTTCGATCCTGACCAAATCCGGCGGGTGTTGTCCAACCTCCTCCACAATGCGCTTAAATTCACGGCTCATGGTGGCGTCACTGTGTTTGTGACACAAGGCCCGGATGCCGATCGGCTGTTAAAAGCAGCCCACACCGACCCCAACGCACCCGAGTTGACCTCAGAGGATGTACTCGTAGCCGGCGTGCGTGATACGGGTGTCGGCATTCCACGAGATGAATTGCCTCGCATCTTTGAGCGTTTCTACAAGGTCGATCGCGCACGGGGTCATACTGGCACCGGCCTAGGGCTCGCTATCGCCAAACACATCGTCGAGGCCCATGGCGGCCAGATCTGGGCCGAAAGCCAAGTCGGCAAGGGCACAACTTTTTATTTTGCCGTCCCGCGTGAGGGATAAGGGTGACGTCGACTTATCCATTTCAACGCTGTAGCGTTCAGCCAGGGCCGTCACAGTTACCGTGACTCACATAGCAACTTCCTCTCCGCCCAGTTACCTCACGATAGGCACTTTGTCCGGCCGGCGATTGCATCATCATGACCAAAGTTCTGGTGCGCGCCAGCAACCCCATGTAGAGCGTGATAGAGAACGGTGGCTGGCCAATAGCGGACATCGAGAACCGGTGTCATGATCGAACGATCATGTATGGCTGACCCGATCAGGCATGCAATAAGCGCAAGATTCACGTTGGGGCTCCGGCGAAAGCGAGGTGCCGGCTCACGACAGTCAGATTCGATAGTGTCAGGCGCTGGGGTCATTTATGCTGGCATGCACGGTTGTGCCGGCTTGCAAAATACAGCTGGCAGCCAGACATGCTTGTCTTATTTCAACCAAATACCCAACCAACGGCCCTGGCGCACGCGTGATAACATGCACTCGTCTCTATGACTACAAGACGCTACGCAGCAGTTTTGTTTGACCTCGACGGCACGCTGCGCACAAACCAACCCGATGGTTTTGAGGCGTTCATCGAATATGCCAGCCGTGTGGGCCTCGCGCTCAATGAACAGCAGGTCAAAATCTGCGAACGTGAGGCGCATCGCTATTGGGCGAGCACCCGGGTCGATTTGGACATGGCTCACTACGACACCCGTGGTTTCTGGGTCAATTACAACCAGTTACTACTGACCGCCATGAATCTGGGCCGCGATTGCGACGATTGTGCCCATCGCATCCAAGACCTGTTTGATCATTATGAGCCGCAGGATATGGTATTTGCCGATTCAAGGTCGGTGCTAGGGACCTTAAGAGCCGCGGGTTACACACTTGGACTGGTCTCAAACCGCACCGAAAACCTAGGGCCCTTAGCCGAGAAGTATGGGTTGGCTGAGTTCTTTCACTTCACCCTCTCAGCCTTAGAGGCTGGCGTTTACAAGCCAGAGCCAGGCATCTTTTACATGGCACTGGAACGCGCCGGCGTCAAAGCACAGGACGCGGTGTATATCGGCGACAATTTCTTCGCCGATGTCGTCGGCGCGCTCAACGTCGGTATCGATGCGATTCTGATCGACCCACGCGATATCTTCGACAAGTATTATGCGTGGCGCGTGAAGCAATTACGTGATGTGCTCGGCGAATTGGATGTTGACCAGCCGGCGCATCTGGCAGTCGGCGTAGCGGAGGACTCAGCAAGTGACCAGCACACGTCAGGCGGGGCAGGCGCATCATGATGCACGGAGCAATGATGGACAACATCGCGCGGACACATGCAAACCCAGACGCATCTTCCACACAGATTCCGTCCGCTGCCCGCTGCACGCGATGGATAGATGTCGGCGGCGCCCGGCGCACAACCTGGACAGCTTTTGGCACAGGCAGTGTGATGGTCGTCATCATCGCCGGGTTACTCTTGCCTGTGCGACCCATGGCCGCACTGACCTCGGCGGCGACCGCCACAGTTGCCGCGACGGCTACGGCCGATGCCGTCGCAACAATGCGAGCGATGGCAACTCCCCCCTTGACGGCAACGCCAGCAGTCACGGCAACGAACGCCCCGCTGGGCGTAACGGGCCATCAAGAAGGCACTGTAACGACCGAAACGCCCGTAACGGCGCGCCAGCAACGGGTCTTTGACCAATTTTGGAACCTCGTCAACGACCGCTATGTGTATCCTGATTTTCGTGGCATCAATTGGCCGCGGGTGCGCACGGACACACACAAGCGCATTGCCGCGGGCATGACCGACGCCGATTTTTATGCGCTGCTGGCCGGTCTGATCGACAGCTTTAACGACAACCACTCTAACTTTCTGTCACCAGAGGAAGCCAAGGCCGAAGACGCCGAGTATCTTGGCACCGGCAACTATGTCGGGATCGGCATCATCAGCGACATTAATCTCAGCAAACACTATGTGTTCGTGCTGTCCGTGCTGCCTGCCAGCCCAGCCGAGAGAGCGGGGTTACATGCCCACGACCGCATCCTACAAATCGATGGTCTGCCATCCATCGGGACCGACCGCCAGCCGCGGACGAATCTGCTGCGCGGCGTGGCTGGCAGCGCAGTGACTTTGACCGTGCAAACGCCTGGGCAGGCGACCCGCACAGTATCGGTCACCCGGGCCGTGGTGCAGAGTTTGGAGCCAATCCAGCAGCGGGTGATATCGGTCACAACTGGAGCCCGCACTGGGGCCCGCATCGGTTACCTGCTCGTGCCATCGCTGTTTGAAGTGTCGGTCGCGACGCGCGCCCGCGCAGCCCTGAGTGACCTGATGAGACCAAACAACCGGCTGGATGGGCTGATCCTTGACTTGCGCACAAACGGCGGTGGCACATACGATAACCTGCGCGCGCTGCTCGGTGTGTTTACCTCGGGCACGATGGGCACTCTGACCAACCGGACGGGCGATACAAGCACAGTCCGGGTGTGGGCAGAACGGATCGGTAATTCTCAGACACTACCGCTGGTCGTGCTGACCGGGCCCGGCACCGAGTCGTTTGCAGAGGTGCTGGCTGCAGCCTTGCAAGCAAAGGGCCGCGCGGTCGTCATCGGCCTGAACAGCGCGGGCAACATCGAGACTTTGCTGTCACATGAGTTTGAAGGTGGCTCACGCCTGTGGCTGGCTGAAGAGATCTTCCGCTTGCCAAACGGCAAAAATTTTGAAGGGGAAGGCGTGACACCCGATGTGCGCGTCCCCATCGGCTGGGATGAGTTCACTCCCGGCAACGATCCCGTCATTGCCGCGGCGATGGCGTATCTGACGAAATCAAAGCCCTAACCCATGCCGCAACTGCCTCAAGGACCTCAAAGGTCACCTGTGACACACCTTGTGATCGACACGGACACAGCCTCCGACGACGCAGTTGCGCTCGTCATGGCCCTTAAATCTCCGAATATCCAGGTCGAGGCGATTACGGTCGTGGCAGGCAATGTGCCGGTCGATCAGGGTGTGCAAAACGCGCTGTATACCGTCGAGCTGTGCGACGCGCAGGTGCCAGTATATCGCGGCGCTGAGAAACCGCTCATCCGGGCGCTTGAAACCGCACAAAACGTCCACGGCCAGGATGGTATGGGTGACATCGGTCTTGGGTTAGCCGGCCGTCTCCCAAGCCCAGGGCACGCGGCCGACATCCTGGCCCAGGTTATAAGTAAGCATGCTGGCGATATTACCCTGGTGACGCTTGGCCCGCTTACCAACATCGCCTTGGCGATCTCACGCGACCCGGGGCTTGCGCAGAGAGTCAAGCGCTGCGTCGTCATGGGTGGCATCGGCTATGGGCACGGTAACATCACGCCCGTCGCCGAGTTTAATATCTGGGTCGATCCTGAAGCGGCGAAAATCGTGTTCAGTTCCGGACTTCCGGTCACCATGGTCGGTTGGGATATCTCTTACCGATTCGCCACCTTTGCACCCAACGATGCCGCGCGCGTGCGGGCTATTGGCACAAAGCTGGCCGCGTTCGCGGTCGATATCCAAAGCGTCCTCAACACCTTTGCGCTGCGCGAGACGCAACTGGCCGGCTTTGATCTGCCGGACCCAATCGCGATGGCCGTTGCCATCGATCCGAGCGTGGCGACTGAGGTCAAGCATCTATATGTCGATATCGAGACCGCCAGCGACCTGTGTCGGGGTCAAACGGTCGTTGATCACCTCGCTATGACGCTAAAAGCACCAAACGTCCACGTCGTGCGCGAAGCTTCGCGGGACAAGTTCCTTGAGTTGCTCTACCGCACCCTACAGTAACAACCCGTGTAGACCTATGGCTCAAGACTCAAACGTGATCGACTACGAAGGCAGTGATTACAAAACGCGCTTCTGGCAGAACGCCGATCGCGCCTATGAAGACGCCGTCGAACGGGTCGCCATCCGCCGCCTGTTACCCGCGCACGGCCAGCGCCTCATCGAGTTTGGGGCCGGCTTTGGCCGCTTGGCCGATCTGTATGCCGGCTATCGCGAGGTCATATTGCTCGACTACTCGCGCTCGCTGCTGACCCAAGCCCAGCAGACTTGGGGACATGATCCACGCTTGCGCTTTGTCGCCGCCGATATCTATCACTTGCCCTTCGCCCAAGGCGTGTTTGACGCAGCCACGATGATCCGCGTGATCCATCACATCAGCGACGTGCCCAGGGCCTTGGCCCAGATTCGCCAAACGCTCACGCCCGGTGGCACCTTTGTGTTTGAGTTCGCGAATAAGCGCAATCTCAAGAGCATGGCCCGCTATGCGCTCGGCCGGCAGCCTTGGAACCCGTACGCGCCTGAGCCGGTCGAGTTTGTCAAGCTGAACTTTGACTTTCACCCGCGTTGGATGACGGCCCAACTCCAGCAAGCGGGCTTCACCTTACACGAGCAACTGGCCGCATCGTATCTGCGCGCGGACGTCTTCAAGCGCGCGCTACCGCTCAAGACCATGGTCGGCCTCGACGCTGCCTTGCAACGGACGGCGTCACTTGGGCTACTATCACCCAGCGTGTTTACGCGCTTGACGGCAAGCCCTGAGCCAAAGTGCGGCGCCCTGCCTGTGGGAGAACTGGCCCTATTTCGCAGCCCACACAGCGGTCAACCGCTCCGGCGCGATGGGAACGTGCTCGTATGTGACGCGGACGGCACGCGCTGGCAAGTCCAGGACAACTTTTACGATTTCAAGCAGCCACTTTGACTGGGTGTGACGGCTTGTCCAGGCCACGTCCAGACCACGTCCAGACGCTGTATAGGTGGATGCGATCACGCGCGCGTGTGCAGTTTCGCTGCCGCTACAACCTGTCCGGTAAGACTCGGCCCCAAACCCGATCCAACGGCTATGGTTGGGGCTGAATCACGGGGGTCTTCTCGCCCACCGGCGCCACCACCGGTGTTGTGGAAACTTGAACTGGGAAGCTGAACAGCCCGCCAGGCGTGACCACATACAGGGTATTGCTGGTTGGGTCGAATGACAGGTCCTGCGCATTGATAAATTCGTCTTTTACGCCGAGATACTGTCGCAGGAATTGACCCGTCTTGTTCAGTTCGACCACCGCTCCAGTGACTGCATCGAGCACATATACGCTGCCCCGGAACTGATCGGGGCCGCTGACTGCGATGGCAACCACCTTTTTCAATGATTCAGGCAAGCTGTCGAGGGCGAACGGCACCGGCTGGCGTCCGTAATACTTCTGCACCGCACCCCCTTTTTGCAGCACATAGATCGCACCGTCGATGGCGAGATCCAGGCCGTCTCTAAGGGCCAGGGTGGATGATGGGAAATAGGCTGTGCCGACGCTGAGGGCGCCGCCGACTTGCGTATACTTCCAAATCTGTCCGGCGCTTGGGTCAAGCAAATACGCTGCGTTGTTATATAGCTCGCCGGCTTGGACTGATTGCGGCGCCCCATTTGCGCCTGGCTTGAGTGCCAGCGGCGATGCCCGGCCACTGGCGCTGGCATACTCATATAACCCACCAGGTGCGAAGAACACAGCGCCATCTGTCCGCCAACGGTCGTCAAACGTGCCGGCCGCCGCTACATCGGTCAGCGCGGCCGTGGTTGGTGCACTTGCATCGGTAAAGATGACTTGGGTCTTCTTACCGAACACGGCCGTGCGCTCGGCATTCAAGGTGTAAAAATCGGCCGCACGCGAGCCCGGGTCGAGGATATACACCCCCAACGGTGCGGCCGCGATCCGCCGGGCGGCAGGGGTGTCGAACTTGGTGAGAACCAGCGGCTGGATACGGGTGACTTTGCCGATGACGTCCATTTGCTGGCGCGCCTTTTGCAGGGCATCGGCAAAGGTCGCCTTGTCCGTCTTGTTCTTCGCCTCATAGTTGCCGATCAACTCCATCGCCCGCTGCCAATTCGCCCGCGCTTGTGCGGGGTCCGTTTGACCCTCGGCCAGCGTCACTTGCGCCCGGGCGGTATTGAGCGCTCTAAGTCGCTCGGCTGTGCCGCTCAACTGGAAGTAGCCGGCGGCGACCGCGACCGCAATCAAAATCGGTAGCACGATGGCGATGGCCGCCAGAATAAAGGTCGCTGCACGCGAACGCTCTTGCGCTTCGCCCACCGGCTCTTCCGGCAGCAAATGCCCGCCAAAGGCCCCTAGGCTGCGTTGAATCGAGCGGGCAGCCTGGTTCATACCCGCCACGACCGTCGCACCAACCTGAGACGCGGTCTGCGCGGCTTCATCGCGCATGACGCTCGCGCGCATGCCAGCGGTTGGACCCGACGCCTCGGTGCTCGTGCTCGATTGAGATCGAGATTGAAGTTGAGGTTGAAGCCGGGGCTCGGGTGCCAAATTTACCGGCCGGCGCGCTTGTTCGGCGGCGGGTGCGGATGCGGGTTCTGGTGCCCGCCGCAGCCCAGGCGCGAGGGCATCTATCGAGATCGCGGCGCCAACCATGCGTCCACGTTTGACGTTGGCGTTGAGGTAGCCGGCCACCAGGCGCGCATCGCCCTTGCCCATGCACTGCTCGACCAAGGTATCGGCGACGCCGTTGACGGAATGCGCACCGCTCAAGATGAACACATCCCCCACTTGTGGGGCGAAGTTGTTGAAATGCACATTCAGGTTAGGCGCTATGCCGACGATCTCGCTTGTGCCCTGAGCGAGCGGGGCAATCACCTCGAACGCACCGCTGGCTGAGCGTGCAAATGCGACCGCTGGTCCCGCCTGGGCCACAATGACGTTCCCCGGCGTCAGCAGCGCACAACTGAGCGAACCTTCTAGCCGTTTCTCGGCCGGTATGCCCTTGTTTAACTCGAGCACGCGGTTGTTGGCGAGCTTAAGCCCTAACCTCAGCGCACTCGTGAGGCCGCCTGGCGCCCGGGCATAGCCATCACCCAGCGTGCGAGCGATATCCGAGCAGGTGCTCGGCGAGGCATTTGGCAAATCAATAAACACCAAGAGCGTCTCGCCCGCACGGGCCGAGCGCTTACCGGTGCTATCTTGCAACGATACCTGTGGCGTGTCACCCAACTCTTCGCCGTTGAGGACATTGATGGAGGAGTAGGAGACGTTTGGCATGTCTTGCAGCAGCGCGCCAGCCTGAGCTGATGCGGCGCGCTCGCGCATATATCATCTCACCTTAAGCCGTCAGCTTGTGCAGTTCTTCCTCGCCGATCATCGACACATCCAGCTTTTGCGCTTTTGAAATTTTACTGGCACCCGGTGCATCACCCACCACGACATAGCTCGTATTTTTGCTGACGCTATCGGTCACCTTGCCACCCCGGTCTTCGATCCAGGAAGCGATCTCTTCACGCGGCTGCGATAGGGTGCCAGTGATGACAAACGTCTTGCCGCTAAACGGTCCCGCAGTCTTGCTGTTAGTTTGGCGGCGTTTCACAACCGGGTTGATGCCTGCGTGCTTTAGCTTGTTGATGACGGTGTGGGTAGTATCGCGTTTGGCCCAATCGCTCACGCTCTCGGCAATCGTCGGGCCGACACCGTCGATGTTTTGCAGCTCGAGCATGCGATGGGCGGCCGCATCGAGCAGCGCATCGAGGCTGCCAAAGTGATCAGCGAGCGCCCGCGCAGCGACTTCGCCCACATGCCGGATGCCCAAGCCGCCGATGACGCAATAGAGTACTTGACTCTTTGACTGGGCGATTGCGTCAATCAGCTTTTGCGCCTTTTTATCCGCAAAGCCCTCGAGTTCGAGCAACTTTTCCTTTGTCAGGGTATAGATGTCGGCCATATCGGTGATCAGCCCGGCATCGATCAGTTGCGTGACGATTTTCTCGCCCATGCCCTCGACATCCATCCAAGTCACGAAGTGGCGGATGGCGCGATCGATCTTGCCTGGACAGTCGGGGTTCAGGCAATACAGCGCCACCTCGCCCTCGCGTTTGGTGATGGGCGTATCGCAAAATGGACAGCGCGTCGGTGGTACGATCACCTGCTCCTGGCCAGTGCGCGCAGCCGTGACCGGCCCGGCGACATACGGGATCACATCGCCTGCGCGTTTGACGATCACGCGATCATGCAGGCGGATGTCTTTGCGCGCGATGTCGTCATAGTTGTGGAGCGTCGCATTCGTGATGGTGATGCCACCCACGCCAACCGGGTCGAGCACCGCGTTGGGCACAATATTGCCCGTGCGGCCGATATTGACGACCACATCCCGCAGGACCGTCGTCGCCTCGCGGGCTGGGAATTTGTAGGCGATGGCACCCCGGGGGTCCTTGCCGACAAAGCCGAGCTTGGCAGATGCACCCAGATCGTTGATCTTGATGACCATACCGTCAATCTCAAATGGCACCTGTTCACGCTTGGTGATATATGACCGGCAATAGGCAATCGCCCGTTCAAGGTCATTGAACTTGCGCGCCAGATCGCTCACACGGAAGCCGAGTTGCTTGAGATACTGTAACGTATCCCATTGGGTGCCCGGCAGGCCTGCGTCACCTTTGTCACGGGCCGGAGCCGGCGGTGCAAACTCGACGATGGCATAACACAACAGCGACAACGGCCGCTTGGCCGTCAGGCTGGGGTCGAGTTGGCGTAGCGCCCCAGCCGCAAAATTGCGTGGATTGGCAAAGGTGCGCTCACCGGCCGCTTGTTGTTCAGCATTCATCCGCTCAAAGTCAGCGACGGGGACATACGCTTCACCACGGACTGCGATCCGAGCCGGCGGGCGGGCGGGCTCCTGATCTGGACTACGCAAGGAAAGCGGCACCGCCTTTACAGTTCTCAGGTTGGCGGTCACGTCCTCACCAACCACGCCATCGCCGCGGGTCGCACCCTGCACAAACGTGCCGTTTTCATAGGTCAGGACAACCGTCAGACCATCGATCTTCGGCTCGACGACATATTCATTTAGCGCTGCCTGGTCGATCCCTAAATTCGCCTTGTGTGCATGCAGGCCAATCCGCTCGCGCCAGGCACGAACATCGTCGTCATCAAACGTATTCCCCAGGCTCAAAATAGCCTGGGGATGGCGCACCTTCGTGAAACCGGCGGACACTGTCCCGCCAACGCGCTGGGTCGGTGAGTCAGGTGTGACCAGGCTGGGATTGTCCGCTTCTAGCTGGCGTAACTCTTTCATCAGCGCGTCATATTCGGCATCGCTGATGATCGGGTCGTCGAGCACGTTATAGCGATAGTTGTGTTCGTTGATCTGCGCGCGGAGGCGTGCGGCTCGATCGGCCGGGGTCTTTGAGGCGGCCGGGGTCTTTGAGGCGGCCGGGGTCTTTGAGGCGGCCGGGGTCGTCTTCTTCGCCATGGGCGTATTGTAGTTGGGTGCCCGGCGCCCGGTTCGACTGGCTCCTGATTACCCTGGGGTGTCGGCACCCACCAGCACGGGTCTGGCCGACACGAGACTCGGGCCCGAACACGGCCGCAAGATGCTGGGTGACTGTCCTGCACGCACCATGGTCAACATAGCTGGAATAGCTGGACCAAGCGGCCTAGAGCAACGCACGCCTCACAATTGGGCCAGCGTCCGCTGGCGCTGCTTCAAAAACGCCAGTTCGGCGGTATTTTGGGTGCGAGCGATCGCGGCCTCGTAGGCGAGTGCTGCCTCGACACGCTGTCCCAAGCGCCGAAGCAGGTCGGCACGAAGGGCATGGAACAAGTAATAGCCCTCGAGGTCGAGGCTGTCCACGAGCGCGAGCGCAGCTTGTGGGCCCTCGACCTCAGCCACTGCCACGGCGCGATTTAGGGACACGATTGGGCTTGGAGTGAGCGCCAACAGTTGATCGTAGAGTTGCACGATCTGCCGCCAATCCGTGGCAGCCGCCGAGGGCGCATCACTGTGGACAGCGTTGATCGCCGCCTGTATTTGATAGGAGCCGGGTTGGTTACGCCGCAGACAATGCCGGACGAGTGTCTGGCCCTCAGCCACGAGTCCGCGATCCCAAAGGCTGCGATCTTGGTCAGCTAAGAGCGCCAGTCCCCCATCAGGCGCCGTACGAGCGGCCCGGCGCGATTGGAGGAGCAGCATGAGCGCGAGCAGCCCCAGGACCTCCGGTTCGTCGGGCATCAATTCGGCGAGCAGTCGTCCAAGGCGGATCGCTTCCACGCTTAGGTCATCGCGGATGAGCCTGTCGCCCGAACTGGCCGTATAGCCTTCGTTATACACAAGATAGACCACAGCCAGCACGGCTTGAAGCCGCTCAGGCAAGTCAATATCGCGGGGCACCCGATACGGAATGCGGGCGTCACGGATCTTGTTCTTAGCACGCACCAGCCGCTGAGCCATCGCCCGCTCGGGCACGAGAAATGCGCGCGCGATCTCAGAAGTCGTCAGCCCACCCAGCAGACGCAGCGTTAGCGCAACCCGGACATCAAGGGCGAGCGCGGGGTGGCAGCAGGTGAAGATCAGCCGCAGCCGGTCGTCATGCACGGCATCCTCCTCGAGCAATTCCGCAAGCGGCGCCTCGGTATCGTGTAACAAAAAAGCGTGCGCATATTTGTCTTCCCGAGACGATTCCCGACGCAGGCGATCGATCGCCCGGTTGCGGGCGGTGGTCATGATCCAACCGGCTGGGCTGGGAGGCAGCCCAGTCTCTGGCCAGCGCTTAAGAGCCTCAGTGAATGCGTCTTGAACGACCTCCTCGGCCAGGTCAATATCCCCAAAGGCGCGGACCAACACGGCGACCGCGCGGCCATACGTCTCGCGGAATACCTGCTCGATCTCCGAAACGGATGTGCCGGACTCACGGGGCATCATGCCTCGACTTCACCCTGAAATGGACGCACTTCAATCGGGAGCGGGAGCACCTCGGCCAGCTTACGGCCCCACGCGAGTGCAGCGTCCAGGTCAGGCGCCTTGATCACCAAGAATCCACCGATGTGTTCTTTACCTTCGGTGAACGGGCCGTCGGTGATGAGGAGGTGAGCATCTGTTTGCCGCACAACCGTCGCTGTGCCTGGTGCGTGCAAGCCGCCACTAAATACCCACGCACCGGCAGTTTTGGTCTCGGCGACGAGCGCATCGACGTCCCGCATGACCTTCGCCAGGAATTCAGGCGGCGGCGACTCGCCGTCTGGCTGATAGATGCTGAGTAGATATTGCTTCATCGGACTAGCCTCCATGCTCGACTATGCTTATGGCCAACCAGCCTTTGGCGCAGGTGCCGAGACGGTTAGCACTTGACCGGTGTGGCCCTGAAAGAGTGAGGCCATGTTTTCCACCCCACGCCACTCGGCCACCAGAATGAACAACGTCTTTTGATCTTCGCCGCCGAGCATGCAGGCAAAGGCGAATTGGTCAAGGTCGATGCGTTGCAGCACCTCACCCCCGGCACGCACCCTGATGACAGATTTTTGTGACGCGACCCAAACAGCATCTTCGGTATCCAGACAAATGCCATCACCACTTTGGCTGAGTTGAGCCCAGACGCGCCGGTTTGAAAGGCTACCGTCGATCGCGATGTCGAAGGCGGTGAGCCGGCTGGCGAAGGATTCGACCACAATCAGGGTCTTGTTGTCGGGTGTCACGACCATGCCGTTGGGGAAGGCGATATTGTCGGCCACGTGACGAACCAGGCCATCGGGGGTAACCAAAGCGATGATGCCCGGGATAAATGGGCCACCGCCGCCAAAATCGAAGTCGCTGCCGTTGACGTAAATGTTGCCGCGCCCATCGACCACGATCTCGTTCCAGCCCTTGGCAAGGTGACTCAGCTCAGCATGGGTCACGAACGACCCATCGGGCTCCTGTCGCAGTAGCCGCGCCTCGGGGCCGGACACCACGAGCAAAGTGCCCCGGAGCCAATCAATGCAGAACGGGACCGTCGTCGGGACGCGAGCCATGACCTCGCTCCCAGCATGAACATCAAGTGCGATGATCTGTTGCGCGCCCCAGTTTGAGAACCACAGTCGCCCGTCATGCCAGCGCGGCGACTCTCCGACGGTAAGGCCGGTCATCAGCGTATGCAATTTAGACATGAGAAACTCCTTTCCCCGCGGGATTGGTGGGTTTAGCAGGTTTATAGGTGGCAATCACCACACCGGTGGTCGTTGTGACGGCGTGTGTGAGCCGGAGTGTGGTGAATGCAGTGTCACCGTGCAGAAAGAGGTGACGCCCCGACCCCAAGACCAACGGGTGGATCGACAGCCTATATACGTCGATCAGAGTATGCCGCATCAAAGACTGTACCAGCACGCCACTGCCAAGGATCACGAGGTCGTTACCCGGCTGTTGTTTGAGCTTGGTCAGGGCAGCCACCCCGTCACCCGCGAGCAATGTGGAATTAGCCCATGGCAATGAGTCGGTCAGCGTTGTCGAGACGACGTATTTGCGCGTGTTGTTCAGCACCTCGGTGAATGGGTTGGGATTTGTTTGCTTTGGCCAGAATCCGTAAAAATCCTCATACGTCCGTCGCCCGAACAACAAGTCGGTCTGGCCCATCCCCCCTCCCATCATCTCGCGCATCATAACCTCGTCGTTGTAGGACAACGCCCAACCACCGTGTTTGAAGCCACCCCGAGTGTCCTCGTCTGGCCTACCCGGCGCTTGCATTACGCCATCCAGCGTGAGGTTTTCGATCACAAAAATCTTTCGCATGTCTATGCCTCCTATGCCTCCTATGCCTCCTATGCCTCCTGTGCCTCCTATGCCTCCTGTGCCTCCTATGCCTCCTATGCCTCCAGTTACTGTATGTCCTTTCACCCTATATACGAACGGGTGCGGCTCAAATCGACAGCTGGGCGGGCAATTTCACAGGAACTTTGAGTCGAGCTTGTGTACGACAGCGAACGGATCCGAGCTAGGCTCGGGCCGCGCTCGAGATCACGTTTGAGGCGCCCGAACCACTGACATTACGTCCCCATTCAGCGTGCACGCATCATCGAGGTGCCCGAAGAGGGGCTCGAAGGCTGATTTGGCGGCCCCGCCCCGTTACCGAACAAGGTCGATCACCCCATCCTTGGTTTCATCGCGCGTAAAGTGCCTGCCCAAACACCCATGAATACCGACCCGGCTCGGGAGCTGCCAGATCACGCGCCTGTTATGGGAAACGAATCGCGACCACGCGCAATCCAAGGCCGAGACAACAGCGTTGATCGAAACCATGCACTACGTGCACATCAACCATTTGGTGACATTCCCACAAGCCCGCGCTATCCGCGCTTTGTCAGGTTTGACTGAGCCGTCTGCATGCAGAATGTCGCCATCATTCTGACTGACCAGCGGCAGTCCACGGACGGCAGACAGTGCACGTTCATGTGGGTCATATGCAGCGGGCCATCGGACATTTCATGGCCGGCGCGGATAGTGATGGGCGCAGTCATTTGGACAGACGCCATGATGATAGAACGATCAAACGCCTATTCCTTTGCAACGGACCAGACGGGCCACAGTGGCGGCACCTTGGGCTACAATCCTACAGGCTATAGGTGTCGCAGTTCGCATTGGTCGTGGAGGTATTGCGTGAAATCGATCATCACTGCCGTTCTCGCGCTCGTCTTACTGGCACCACCGATGCCGGCATCCGCCGTCAGCATCCCGCTCACGAAGCTCGTGCTTGATCCGAGCTTTGCGCTAAATGGGACATTGCAACTCAACCTCGGCTCTCAGCCCTTTGGCTTCACCCTCGCTGAAGCACGGGTGCAGTCCTCGGGCAAGGTTATTACGTTTGGACGCTTTACAATTCTGCCCGACGTCCCGAGTGCCACTGGTGGGGGCCAATCATTCCTCATGCGCCATTTGCCTGATGGCAGGCGCGACCTCGGCTTTGGGCCCAACAATCAAAATGGCCTTGTGCGCATCACGAAACCAGTAAATTTGGTCGGTATGGTCATCGGGGCCGATGACAGCATTTATGCCATCGGTAATGTGCTCGGCTACTCGGGGACTTGGCCCAACTACAACTTTGTCGTTACTAAATTCACACCCGAGGGAATTGCAGATACAACCTTTGGCACAAATGGCTACCAGACCTATACCAGCATCGGCGCTGTGCAAAATGCCTACGTCAGCCACGTCGCCCAGCAATCGGACGGCAAACTGCTGGTGACTGGGATAAATCGCACCGGACAACCGCCGGCCAACCCCGTCACCACGGTATATCTGGCGCGGCTTAACCTTGATGGCACACCCGATAGCACGTTTGGGGGCGCTGGTGTGGTGACGATGACAGCCCTAGGCGATGGCAACTACGGCTCCGCCTATGAGACCTACGAACCGGAGATACTCGTGCAGCCAAACGGCAAGATACTCATCGTCGTCACGGCCCCCGACAATCGACCAGCCATTGCGGCCGTCATGCGCTTCAATGGTAATGGCACGCGTGACATCGGCTTCAAAGACGGTGGAGTGTGGCATGTGTGCCAAAACGGTGTGACTGCCTGTGCCACTCCTCAACTTTCTAAACTTGCGCTGCGGCCCGACGGCCGCATGATCGGTGTTGGCGTTTCACCCAATCCTTCAGGTCTGATGCTCGTCTCTTTCACGGCCGACGGTGCACCCGACTTAAGCGCAGGGGCGTTTGTGGTGACACCAACATTGCCCTGGGGCACCAATGGCTTGGCAGTCAATACTATCGCGGTGCGACCATCGGGCAAGATCGTCGTCACGGGTCTGTTGCAACCCATTGCGGTTCTTGGTGGCGGGTCTGATGCGACGTTGCAGTTCTCGGCCGTGGGACAGTTAGACACATCATTTGGCAATGGTGGTGGCGTGACGACGACCACATCGATCACTGTGATGCCAGCTGTGGCAGCACAACTGACGCTTGTGTCTGATGGGTCTGTGCTAGAGATCGCCCATTCTGGTGTATATCAAGTTACACAATTGATGCGGTTGACAGCATCCGGGCAACGAGACGATGCCTTTAACACAAATTATCTGACGAGCACTCAATTCTCGCGTGGGACTGATGATTACCTAACCAGCACGCCAGTTTTTGATGCACTTGGGCGGCTCTACGTATCGGCCTTTTACTATTCCTTCGACGGCGCACAGATCGAACAACGACTGAGCCGGTTTAATGCGAACGGCACGCTGGATACGACCTATCCCGTCAGCAGCACAACGAATGCAAACAGCATCGGTGACTCACGCATAGTGCTACCCAGCGGCAAGATGCTTGTCATCAGTGTCGGCCGCTACATCACCCGGGGACAAAATCTTGAACTCCATCGCTTTCTTGACGATGGGTCACTGGACACCAGCTTTGGCGCTAATGGTGCCAGCACCATCTTGACCAACGTTGTGTATGTCCAGATGGCTATTGCGCTGCCTGGTGACGCAGTATTGCTTAGTGTTTATTCGTGCGATTCAATGGATCATGGGCAATGCGTCTCATCTTACCTGCGCCTCGTTCGCGTTCAGCCGAGTGGCAGCATTGATCCAACGTTTGGCGTTGTCGGCGTCGTGACCTGGGCAACCCCTGCCCAAGTCATTGGGTCGGCGTCTGCCGGCCAGATCACCATTGGCGACAACACCACCCGTGGCATTATGAAATACACCCGGCTTAAACAGAACGGCACCATTGACTCGACCTACGGCATATCAGGTACCGTGGCAATTACGGTGAGTAACCCTTCAGTGGTGTTGACAAGTATGCAATCTGATGATGCCCTTATCGTCGCTGACCAACCGGTTGCTCTCGGTCCTGTCGTTGCCAGACAAGCGGCAAATGCGAGCGGCACAACATTACGGCGCATCGACACAACTGGCAACCTGGACCCGACGTATGGTTATGCTGGCAGCATCCGCATATCCAACACCGGATTTCGCCAATTTGGTTCTTCATCACTTTCGATACTGGCCGACGATTCGGTCATGTTTAGCGAATTTGAATCGCCCAACGTCGTGCATCTTAGTCACGTTGATCGGACGGGTCGCACTCTCCAGGGGTACACGACGCTCTTGGGATTAAAGACTACTCCAGAGGTCAATACCATTTCCCGGCCCGAAGGGTTGTGGGTGTACGGACTGGCACAGGGCGTCGACAGCGTCGATATCTTCGTCGCCCGTCTGGTCACGACGACATTCACCGCCACACAACAAATCAACCTTCCATTCGTGTCACAGACAAACTAAGGCTCATCACGGCACATCTTTGCCCTGCTTCGACGGCTGGTCGTGGCCATGCCCCTCTCGAAGCCCCGCGGCCCGTAAGGGGTGTCGAGAAACCATTATGGACTGGGGCCTGTGCCGAATGCACGCGACGGAAGCGTAATACCGCATAGCGTGCGCTGACATCAGCTCATCGTCCACAGGCACTCGAGATTGAGTTGGGTCCGGGCGGCCACTTCTACTTGATCCACAGCTGGTGGCAACGGCGGCAGTCTATTGACTGCTCGAAAACTGCCGCGAGGGGCGCATTGGACTTGGTCGATAGTCGGAGCTAATAGCCAAACTCTGTTCGGCTATTGGCCACCCAGCCACCCTTTTCGGGACATGGCAATAGACCTTCAGTGTATAATCTTTCCCGCCTTCCTCGATAGCTCAATGGCAGAGCAACCGGCTGTTAACCGGTAGGTTCCTGGTTCGAGTCCAGGTCGAGGAGCTTTTGATTTTTCCAGCCCACACCCCACTCCCGTACCAGCCGCGCTGACCACAGTGCCCAACCTATTTGATCGTCCGGCGCGCGGCCAGCAGCGTGTTCTGCAGCAACATCGCAATCGTCATCGGCCCCACTCCACCCGGCACAGGCGTGATCTGTGAGGCCACTTCACTGGCTTCATCGAAGTCCACGTCTCCCACCAGCCGATACCCTCGCTGCGACTTGGCGTCCTCAATGCGGTTGATGCCCACATCGATCACCACGGCCCCTGGTTTGATCATGTCACCCGTGACGAAACGTGCTCGGCCAATGGCCGCGATGACGATATCGCCCTGGCGCACGACATCGCGCAGGTTGGGCGTCTTGCTGTGACAAATCGTGACCGTCGCGTCCCGCGCGAGCAGCATCATCGCTACCGGCAGGCCCACAAGCGTGCTACGGCCGATCACAACCGCGCGTTTGCCTGCGATACCAGCACCACTGCGCACCAGGAGTTCTATACAGCCCTTCGGTGTGCAGGGTGCAAACGGCGCGTCACCCCCCTTTACCCCTAGCAACCCAAGGTTTACTGGACTCAAGCCATCGACATCCTTGCTGAGCGGCACGACAGCGAGCACCTGCTTGTCATTCATAGGCGGCGGCAAGGGTAACTGCACCAAGATGCCGTGCACGTCTGGGCGTTCACTTAGTGTGTGTAACAACTGGAGCACGTCTTGCTGGGGCGTGTCGGCCTTTAACTCATAGCCAAATGATGCGATCCCCGCTTCAGCACATGCCTTCTGCTTACTCCGCACGTATGTCACACTCGCAGGGTTATCACCTATCAGCACCGTCGCGAGGCCTGGCACGATGCCGTGCTCGACTTTCAACTTTGCGACGTCGTCTTTGATTTCGGCCCGGATGGCCGCGGCGACGGCCGTGCCGTCGATGATCTTTGCCATGATTTGTGAATGTTCTCCGGCTCGTCCTCTCGAGTTTAATGCTGAATAACCGTCTACTTGAATGTGGATGGGCACAGTCGCGTCCGAGACGCTAGCAACAATTACGAAAGATACGACTTGGCCCGGGTGCGTAACGCCGTCATCTGATCGCGCATCTGAGCTTGGGCTTGCGCATACCCAGCCAGGGTCGCATTTGGCCGGTGCAGATAGTCCAAAACGATTTGCTCGGCTTGCATAAACGGCTGACACAGCTCAGCCACACCCCTTGCTATCGTCTGGGGGATGTTCACGATCCCATTCGCGTCCGCGTGGATCAAATCGCCTGGCTTGACCAATAGGCCACCGACGTTTACGGGCACACCGCTCGCCAAAAAGTGGTTATACCCATGCGAGACGATCACGCCCGACGCCCAGCATGGGAATTTGAGCGCCCGCACCTGCTCGATGTCACGCGCCGCGCCGCTGGTGACTAGCCCGGCGAAGCCAAACGCCTGAAAGGTCGTTGCCATCACTTCGCCGTAGGTGGCTGAGACCGGTGGCTCATCCAAGTCTTGAAATACGATGATGCGTGGCGCAGGAAGGGCCAGCGCATCTTCGATCAGTTGCGGCATGCCCCCGTAGCCATCTTGGGTCGAGGCAGGATAGGCCGAGCGAAAAGTGGCCGTGACCGCGTAACCCACGGCAGGCGGCAGGTCTGGATACACCGCCTTCAAGGTCGCGTTGCTATAGCCTGCGACGCGCGACTGCACGTCAAACAGCTCGATAACATTAGCGACGGTAGGTGAGTCTGCTTTGGCAAGCAGGTCAAGATGGCTGGCATCCAGAGGAGCCGGTGGCATGTAGGACTTGGCTGACATAGGGCTGTGATCGCTGGCAGCGAATGCCCGCATGATACTGCCCAACACTTTTGCTCAGGGTGCGTTTTAGTCACTAAACAAACTAGCATCTTTTGGGGAGGTCGAACTTATGGATCTTAACCAAATGGGATTGATATACGCCCTGGAACAACGCCTGAAAGAGCATCAGCGCGCTCGAACGCGAGATGGGGGACTACCCTCACCTCCAGGCGCCCGGGGTTGCTGGGCAGGGAGCCGCGCTAGCCCGGCCACTCTTGGTCCGGATTGGCGCATGGCTGCGCAAACACGTCCATATGCCCACGCGACAGGACCGAGCTACTGGGCCAGCTATGCTCGCGGTAAAGCGCGCAGCAAGCGCAACAAGCCGCTAGACGGAGGATACACGTAGGAGAGACGATAGATCATGAGCGAAAACACAAATCGAGTGATTGAAAATCAAGGCATGCTGGACTTGACCGGCATACAGTCGCCTGACGAATTGAACGGCATCAGCCACATCAGAAACATTGGGGCCATCATCGTGCCCCAATCGTTGATGGCAAAGTTTCTGTCCATCCCCCAGGAAAACATCGGCACAACGCTGCCCATCCCTGACGGCAAAAATGTTAAGGTCAACTTGGTGATGGGGCCGATGCAGACCAGCGGTGAGGGTTTAGCGGCGGCCAGTGCGGCGGCCGGTGATGAAGGCCAGCATATCTTAGTCGTCATGGGACCCTTCATCGTCACCACACCTGTCGAGAAGGTTGGCTATTCCCAGATTGCGGTCATGGGGCCTGTGTTCGCGCCCAAGGGCAGCGAATCGGCCTTGACCTCTGGCAGCATCCGAGTCATGGGGCCAATTCAGTTTTACCCGGCCGGCACAAACGTGAAGGTGTATTACGGTGACACAACGCTAAGCGGCAGCGCGCTCGCGGCCAAGCCCGACGACAAGACGGATACATTGGTCGTGATGGGCAACCTGCTCATCACGATGCCAGTCCAAAAGACAGGCTACAAAGCCATCGTGGTATATGGCCTGATGATGGCTCCAAAGGACAGCCAAGACATCCTCAGCCCCGTGCTTGAGTCGCACGGCACGGTGGTCTGGTATACGCATATGCCGCGGGTGTATAACGGTCAGGATAGCTTCGGCGCGGCTTTTTTCGAACTATTGAAGGAGCCGATCACGCTTGTTGTGAACGGCCACTGCACGATTGAGGAGGACGTAACGGTTGACCTGCTTCGCAGCAAAGTCGCCGACATCGTTTTGAACGGGTACTTGGAAGGCCCAAAGCACATCGTACCCCTATTACAAGTGCTGACAACCGTAAAGAATGGTGCGATCGAGGTGAAATGAGCGCGTCGGGACATGAGCTGGCTGAGTTGTTCAACGCAGTGTATGCTGAACACCACCAGCCGCTCTATGGTTATTTCGCTGGGCACACCAGCGATACAGAGGCCGCAGCTGATTTGCTACAAGAGACATACTTGCGCGTCTGGCGAAATGTGCAGACACTCCAGACGATGCCACCCGATCAGCATCGCTACTGGTTGTTTGCCATCGGCCGGAATGTGCTCACCGACCACTACCGGCGCGAGTCACGCTTGGCCGCGGCTGAAAGGCCGCTCGAACTCGTAGACGCAAACGCCCATGCCGATTCTGCCCAGCCTGCGCCCGACACACAGGTCGAACAAGCCGATACTCTACAACGCCTCAACCGGGCCATCTCAGACTTGCCGGAGCAATTGCGCGTGGTGCTGGCAATGCAGGTCTTGGGCGAGATGAACAGCTCGGAGATCGGAGCGGCGCTAGACATGCCGGCTGGCACCGTGCGGTATCATCTTTCAGAAGCACGCAAGCGACTGGCTGGTCAATTGCGCTTGTCAGACGTATGTGTCCAGCCAAAGGAACGACGATGAGTGGAGCATTTAGGCATAGTCTTGCGCCAAATGACGTAGACATACAACTGGATCAGATGCTCACCCACTGGCGTGCGGAGCATGCACTTGAGGCATCAAAGGCGGAAGCGATTCGGGCCTCGATCCTGGCCACGCCTGCGTCAGGGGCTGTGCCTTCTTTACCCGCTGACTGGTGGGATCGCTACCTCACATATCTACACCGTGTCCTGGATTATGCCCAGCGTGTCTCGGTCAATGCGACTTGCCTGGGCCTCAGCGCGGTCAGGGACACCCCCTTTGAGGCCCCGGGCGGCCCGAAGGGGCTCGGGTGCGGTGCCAGCATCTGGTCACCCTTCACACCGCAGCAACACAACACGCGGGCTTGGCAAGCGTATCTCAAATGGGCCTAGGGCTGGGGCGATGAGATAGGGCAAGCACGGTGTGTCAGCGAACGTCTGATTGACACATATTGAAAGGCATCGTAGAAACGCCTTGGCGGATCGTGCGGAACACAGTCGGATACGGTTGAAACTAGGGCCAATAGACGCTGGTGCTGGCGCGCATTAGAAGGTTGGATGCCCGGCGCCCATACGCAAGTGACCTGTGTTGGAGGCGCCCATGAGACGCCAACGACCATGAACAAGCGCCTGTTTGCCAATCGCAACTTCACCTTGTTGTGGAGTGGCCAGACCGTGTCTACGTTTGGCGACGCCTTCTTCAACTTGGCCGTCCTGTGGATCGTTTACTCCCAGAGCGGCTCGGCATTGCAAACGGCCATTGTCCAAGCGGTGTGGCACCTATCCTCCGTTGTTTTTGGGCCGCTAGCCGGCATCGTGACGGATCGTGGAAATCGCCAGCACATCATGGTCGTCACCAACATTCTGGCCGCGGTCGTGGTCGGGCTGGTAGCTGCGGTTATGGCAACGGGCGGACAGTTGTCACCCATATTCGTCTTCATCGCCGTCTTCGTGCTCAACAGCTTGGCGACCTTCCTGGGTCCTGCCCGGTTCTCGATCATGCCCGCCATTGTGGGGCGTGAGCTACTCGTGCCCGCGTCTGGTTTATTTTCGACCGCTGGACAGATCGCCACCTTGGTTGGTAGCGCAGCCGCGGGCACGGTGGTTGCAGCTTTTGGGTCGGCATGGGCCCATTGTGATCGATGCGCTGTCGTTCATTGTCGTCGCCGTCTGCTGTGCAGTTGCGAGATTGCCCGGGCGAACAAGCGCTGCCTCAGCGGCCCACCAAACCTCGATCTTGGGTCAGATCATCGAAGGCTGGCGCGTGATCGCAGCGCAACCAATCGTTCGGGCCCTCACGCGGCTTGGACTCCTGATGAATATGTCGTCGTTTTTAGGGCCGCTCTATCCAGCGCTCGTGAAGGTGCAGCTGGGCGGAGACGCGGCGGCATATGGCGCGATCGAAGCCTTTGCCGTCGCGGGTGGCATCCTAGGAGGTGCTTTTGCCGGGACGATCGAGCGGCGGCTAGGCGCCGGGAGACAGTTGGTGCTCGGCTGGATCGCGGCAGGTCTGTGCACTATTGCGACCGGCGCCTCAACCTGGCTACCGGCCACAGCGCTCTTACAAGTGGTTTTGGTTTTTGGCCTGACGGCTGGCAGTATTTCATTGGGCGCGCTGACGCAAACCTTGATCCCCGAAGCCTACCTGGGCCGCGTGGCCGGCATTACCCGGGCGCTCAATGTCATCAGCATCCCCGCGAGCGCCTTGATCGGGGGCAAACTGGCGGATAGTGTCGGCGTCGCGCCGCTGTTTGTAGCCGGCGGTTTGTGGATATTCGGCGTCGCGATCTTGGCTTGGCTAAACAAGCCGGTCCAAACGGCGCGTATATGAGGGGCATAGGCTTGCACGAGCAGAAACGTGCCTAGCGTCACGCAAATGACCTGACGGCAAAAGTGCCCCGCTTATGGGCCGCTGGGCGTAAAGGGCCATGGGCTAGGGTTACCGGCTGACTCCAGTCACGCCCCGGCTAGTCGCAAATTTCTCGACTTGCCGGACGAGTTCATGGGGTTAAATATCTGTGGCATGCCCTAAGTTACTCACCAAAAGTTCTTGCCACTTTTCAAAACGCCGATTTGCTGGTTTTTATGCCAAAATCAAACGAAATAAAGCCGGAAGAACTTTTGAACACTAACTTAGGACATCATGTATAGCCGGCATAGACCGGGCAGCCTGATGCGGCCAAACGATGAGATTCATATCATCGTTCACGATCGATGCGTGGATGACTGGCAGAAGTGATGGTCGAACTGTCGCAGACGCTGACAGCCCCTTAGCCTTCCAGCATCTTTAACGCGCTGGCCGTCACGAGTGCGACTGACAGTGGCAAAGCATCTTCATCAATCTGGAAGCGCGGGCTGTGATGCGGCTCGGTAATACCCTTGGCTTTGTTGCCTGCACCGACAAACACATATGCACCGGGTGCTGCTTGCAAAAAGAACGCGGCGTCCTCCGCACCCATGGTGCGAAGATGGCTCTCCACCTTATCCGCCCCCACCAGCTCTTTGGCCAGGTCGCGTACCACGGCCGCCATAGCCGGGTCGTTCGTGGTGGCTGGCGTGCCAGCTTCTGAAAACGTCACACTGGCCGAGACGCCCAACGCGGTCGCGATGCCCTCGGTAACAGCGGGAATGCGGTGACGCAAGAGCTGCATCACCTCGTCTTTGAACGCGCGCACCGTTCCAGCCAGTTCAACTGTATCTGGGATGATAT